>JAEEGJ010008405.1_pt1 | contig 28470 bp, 20 predicted proteins | sample 8958761 | NCBI WGS metagenome assembly JAEEGJ01 (sample SAMN16246546, study PRJNA631951) | gut metagenome | biome: gut microbiome; feature: rumen; material: RS-attached | host: Bos | place: Iran: Karaj | collected 2018-10
GGGATCGAAATCTCGGTACCGTTCAGCAGGCTGAACTGGATGTAGTCGCCCGACTGGCTGATGCTGTCAAAGAAAGATTTCCCGTCTTCGCCCGTGGCCTTGCCCAGATTGTACCAGATTTCACCGCCATCATAGGTGACCATCCAGTAACCGTTCTCGATCTTCAGTTGCGGGGAGTGTGCAGAGGCCGGCAACCGTACGCCGAAGTTGTCGGTAATGAACGTAGCCTGCTCGTCGCCCGGGTACTTGACGGTCCAGTAATAGATGCCGTCTTCGCCCAGCCCCAGACCGAGTTCAGGAGTACCCGCATCCGTTCCGTTGTAAAGCGTGATCGGGTCGGAGTGGGTGAAACAGAGGGTATAGCCAATGATGGTGTTTCCGTCGTAGATGGTTTCGACACGGGTGACATAATCATTCTCCTGGAGTTTGTTGACCAGCGTCCGGAGTCCCTGGAGCGTGGTGTTCATCTCGGCACAGCGTTTTTCCAGTTTTTCGATCCGGCGCGTGAGGGCTTCGATGTCATTGTCCAGTTCCGTGTGGCATCCGCCAGTAAACAGCAGCGTCAGGGTCAGTAAAAGATAAAGCGGTATTTTTTTCATGGCTTAATCCTCCTTGATGACAATGAAATTACGGACGACGGTAATAGGGGCGGGCTCCGAACCGAAAGTGAAGACCGCCATGATCTTTCCGGAGCCGGAGGTAAAGGTGGCTGGTGCCTTGATCCGGATATAGTTCAACCCGGCTTCGGCGGTCTCGACTGCGCGGAACCCGCCCTGGGTAAGCAGGGCAAGGCTGACGCCGGAGCCATTGGCAACGTAGCGCAATATCCGTTCGTCGCCTCCGGGAATCTCCCGCATCACGAGGGTGTCTCCGGCGGCAAGGCCGTCTTCGTCATAAATCGAAACGGTATATTGCTTGGGCAGGACGAAGCGTGTCTGACCTTCACGCAGGACCACTACCAGGGAATCCGTATATTCAGTGACCTCCGAGAAGATCCGTTGAACCGAATCGATGGCGAACGGGGAATAGTCAAGGCCGATTTTGTAGCGCAGAATATCGGTTTGCCCGTTCCAGGTCACGGTCCAATAGTAATGGCCGTCCGAGTCAAGCATCACGTCAACGACCGGCGCCTCGATGGCATCGCGGGATGCGGGGACTTTCTCGTCCATGAAAAGAACCCATTGTTCTTCCCCTCCTGCAATTTCGTAGGCCCAGTAATAATTACCGTCCACGTCCTGCTTGATGAAGATTGTGGGCGTGACGGAAGCCGTCCAGTCGTAGATGGAGAAGTTCTGTCCGTTGGAAAGCGAGACGGACGTGCCGATCTGTTTTCCTGAGGAACGGATAGGTTTGACAGACACAATATAAACCAGGCTGTTGTACATTGCGTCTATCAGTTTGACCTGGGCATCCACGTTGCGGTTTACCCGGTCGAAATCGTTTTTCAGCCCAAGCCAGGCGGCATAGGTGGGGATTTTCAAAACCTCACCGTTGGACAGGGTGATGACCACGAACTGGGAACTGCTTGTGTCGAAACTCTGGAACATCGTGTCCCCATTGTCCCCGTCGGCCTTGCCGATCAGGACCCAGTCTGCACCGTTGGTTGTATAATACCAGTAACCTTCGATGATTTTCAGCATCGGGAGCAAGCCGGTCGCAAGCATTTTGTTTCCGTCGGGATCGAGCATCCACTCGACTTTTCCGTCGCCGTACTGGACGGTCCAGTAGTAATTGCCGGTGGCAGGATCCTGTTTGCTGGCTACCAGAGGCTTCTTGCCGTCGGAGCCATTGTAGATGGTTACGGGATCGTGTTTGACGAAATTGATCTTATAACCGGTAACCGTGGATCCCGACTTGAGTTCGGTCAGGCCGGTTATCATATCCTGCGCCTCAATCGCTTCCACCAGGCCCCGGATGCCGGCGATGTTTTCGTTGATTTCGTCGCAAAGCTTCTGCAGTTTGTCGAGGCGCTCCTGCAGTTCGTCCAGCTTCTCGTTGTACGGCTTGGTGCAGGCCGGCACAATCAGCAGGAAGCCCAGAAGCAGGAATGGCCAGAAAAATCTTTTCATACGGAGAGAGGATTAGAAAAGGTATCCCGTATTGATGTAGAGCGAGCCGCCTTTCCCGTTGTCCTGCCGGTTGAAGGCCCGCCCGTAATCGACGGCGATGATGAAATTCTTGTTGAGGATGAAACGGAGTCCGCCGCCGGCCGCCAGGTGGAACTGCTCCGGACCGCCCTTGGTGAGTTGGGAAGGAAGGAAGGTCCACGACGGATCGACGGTGACATCGGTGTAGTCCTGCAGGACGCGGCCTCCGTCGAAGAAGGCGTTGGCGCCGAGCGTGAGGTTTTGGTTGAGCACGCGCAGGTTGATGAAACGCCAGCGGAGCTCGGTATTGAAGTAACAGACAGCCTGGCCCTGGAGCCGGTTGCGCATCAGGCCGCGGATGGTGCGGTATCCGCCGAATCCGTCGCGGTCATAACCAGGCCCGAGGACGGACTCGAAAGGCAGCGCATAGAAGCCCGGTTTTCCGATGAAGCCCTGGACATTGGCCCGGTAGGCAAGAACCAGTTTTTCGCCGGCCAGCGGGAAGTATTGCCGTACGACGGCGTAGTAGTGTCCATAGGGTTTGTTGGTGCCCATCCACTTGGGCGCCCATTCCATGAAGGCTTCCGCCCACAGGCCGCGGCTCGGAGCGTTCTCGACGTCGCGGCTGTCGTACATCAGTCCGGCGCGCCAGGCACTGGTCATGCCGCCCTTGTACTCGTCCGCTTCGATGAAACCCAGGTCTTTGTACCAGGCAAAGAGCGTCTTCCCGTAAGGCAGGTCCGGCGTGTTGTCGTTCGCGAATTCGTCGAGGATGAAATATTTGAAATGATAGCCGAATTTCCAGTAGAAATGCGCGGTGATTTCGCCCGTAAAGTCAATCTTCCCATAAGGAAGCATCCGGCTCATCTTGTAGTATCCGCTTTTGGTCAGGGCCTCGTCGTTGTCGTAGTAAGACTTGTAGCCGTTGAATCCATAGAAGTCAAGGGCCTTTTCGTTGGAGAACTGGGCGGCGAAGGAAAAACGGATGCGTGGAATCAGGAAACGGTTGTCATAACTGAGCACATAGAGCTGGGAGCCTTTCGTAAACCACGACGCCTCCAGATACATCTGCTGGCGCGGGTTCGGATACCAGCCCCCTTTTCCGAAGTCATAGATATTGGCCAGGGCGCCCAGCTGGAATCCTTTGTCCTGGTCGAAAGCCACGATCGGGAATCCTCCGAACGAGAACCCCGTCTTTTCGACCTCTTTCTTTTCTTGTGCCGCCGCCGAGCATACGAGAACCAGGGCGGACAACAGGATGAATATCTTTTTCATTCTTACAACTTATTCAATTCATTCAACAGTTCTTCTTTCTGCCGCTTTAACCCGCTGTTGAACAGATAGCGCCAGGAAGACGCACACCTCCTCACCAGTTCGAAATACTCATAAATGAGCAACGGAGCCGGGATGAGCACGGCCACGATAGCCAGTGCCCAGTACCATTTCACCGTGCAAAGCAGGACGATGGCGGTAATCAGCATCATCAGGCTCCATCCGATGATGAAAACGGTGCATCGGAGCGAGTTGCGGAACGCAGGGTCCTTGGACTTGCCGGCCAGATACTCTGCCAGGCCCCAGCCCGGCAGCGAGGCCGTGCCAAGAACCAGGGCGAAAGGAAGGTAGAACAGGGTTTTAAGCGTGTTCCACAGTGCGTTGCCCAGCGGCCTGTTTGCGTGGACGGCGTGCAGGCTGATCCGGGCGTCTTTCCGGCGGCGGGTGAATTCGGCGGCTTTTTCAAAGAGCTGTCCGGCTTTCTCCGGCTGCGTTTCGCGGAACTTCCCGAGCAGGCCGGCCATGCGGCGGTTTGCATCGAGCCGTTTCCGCAAATTGCGTTCCGGAATGGTACCGCTCGACAGTTTCGCCAGTTCCCAGGTCGCGGCGTAATCTTCATCGTCGGGGATGTAGACGATGTCGCGCTTGAGCGCATCGGCCGTCAGGCTTCGGATGTCGACGAGCAGTTCCTGTTCACTGCGCCCGGGATGACCGGCAATGTAGGCTGTCACGTCGATCGGCTCGCCGACAGTGACCAGCAGGGTGGTACGGTATCGGTAGTAGTCGCCGTATTCACATCCGATGGGCACGATATATACGTGGCGTCCGTCCTGAATGACCTTGTCGGCACCGAGGGCAACCCGGGAAAGTCCTTTTCCCAGCGGAAGCAGGCTGTGCATCGGGCGGTGCATTCCTTCTGGTAAGATGCAGAAAGGTGTCCGATTGTTGAGTACTTCAATGGATTTTTCGATGGTTTCTTCCGCATTGAGGACGCTGCGCAGCCCGTCGCGTACCCGGTTGATGGGCATAATCTTGAAATACGTCAGGATTTTCTGCAGGAATGGCTTCCGGAAAATGTCTGCCCGCGCTACGAACACTTTCTTTTCCCGGTTCATCGAGAGCACGGCCAGCGGGTCCATCAGGGCAGCGCAGTGGTTCGAGGCAAAGATAATGGCACCCTCTTTCGGAATCTTCTCCAAGCCTTCGTAGCGGATCTTTTTGAAGGAATGGTGTATGTAGGGGTCCGCAAGGGCGCGGAGACAAGTATATCCAAAACTATCTTCGTATATCTTTTTCATCAGGCGATGATACCTATTCTATAATAAGCCGCTAAGTTAAAAAAAACAAGTGAATATTTCGCGGAATTTGGCTACATTTGTCGTATGGCTTACACGGTGATGTTCTATAATCTGGAGAATCTGTACGACACCAAAGACGATTCCGACCAGTATGACGACCAGTTCACGCCTGTCGGTGACAAGCGCTGGACCCGGGACAAATATCTCAGGAAGCTCTCCAACCTGAGCGAGATTTTTTCGTCGGTCGCTTCGGCCCACGGGGGATTCCCGGTCATCGCAGGTGTTTCGGAAGTGGAGAATCTCAAGGTGATGCAGGATCTGGTGTCCCAGCGGCGGATGTCAGGAGCGCATTACAAGTGCGTCCATTTCGAGTCAAATGACACCCGCGGCGTGGAGGTAGGCCTGCTCTATCGACCCGACAAATTCACGCTGATGGGCTGTGAGCCGCTGAAACTGGTGCTCCGCAGCGGGCGTGAGTACATCGGCCGTGACATTCTGGCGGCCTGGGGCTCGATCGAGGGCGAGATGTTCGCTTTCTACATTTGCCATTTCCTGTCGCGCCGGGCGGGGGTCGCCTCGTCGGCCGGCTTCCGCCGGGCCGGCGCCGAGACGGCGCGGGACCATGCCGCGGAACTGCGCCGGCAGTATCCCGACATCAAGGTGATGATCCTGGGCGATATGAACGACAATCCTTCGGATGAATCCCTGGCCGTTCTGCTCAAGGCACGGAAATCCATCTTCAACGTGCTGGAAGGAGAGTATTACAATCCGTTCTGGATGCTGGCCGAGGAGGGGAAGGGGACCAGTATCCACAACCACCGTTGGGTGCTGTACGACCAGATCATCGCTTCATACAACCTGTTGCCAAGTTATCCGAACCTGAAGGGTTTCCGTCTGGTGCGGACCGACAAGAACCATTACGGGGAAATCTTCCGCCGGAATTTCATGCTCCGCAAGGGGGCGCCTCGCCGGAGCTACTACGGCAATACCTTCGACAACGGGTACAGCGACCATCTGCCGGTCCTGGTCAAGATAGACAGGCGATGAAACCTTACACCGACTTCGTGTTCGACATCGACGGGACGCTCCTCGATACCGAGCGGACCGGGGTGCTTTCCCTGATGCAGACGGTACGCGAACTACTCGGCCGGGATATGCCTTATGAGGAAGCATACAGGTTCTTCGGGATACCGAGCGCCAAGGTCTCCGCAATGCTGGGTTATGCCGACGAGGACCGTTTCGGGGTATTGTGGGAGGAACATTTCCAGGAATTGATGTATCTGGTAAAGCCGTTTCCGGGCGTTGAGGATGTGCTTCGTGACCTCCGTGCGGCGGGCTTCCGGACCGGTGTAGTGACGTCGCGTTCCCGTACGGAGATTGCGTACGATCCGCATCTCGCACAGCTTCTGCCCTATTTCGATTTGGTGATCGGCTCCGAACAGAGTGCGCGGCACAAACCTTTTCCCGATCCGATGCTGGCTTATCTGGAGGGGGTGGGAGCGGAGGCTGCGGCTACCCTCTATCTGGGAGACACGATGCACGACTGGTGCTGCGGCCACGATGCGGGCTGCGATTTTGCGCTGGCCGACTGGCGGGAACGGGGCTGGCAGGGCATCGCCGCGGAATACCGTTTCACCGACGCGCCCTCGCTGAGGGAGATTCTGGGTATTTAAGGATTCTGCGGATTCCGCTCGCTGATGCGCTTGTCCCGGCGCTTCTTTTCCTTTCCGTAGCTCGATTTCATATACCGTTTCCACTGTTCTTCCGACAGGATCTTTTCGAGGGCTTCGTCAGTGGCGGCCATCCATTTGTCGGAGATGACCTGGTATGTTTCCGAATTACTGGCGCCGGTCTTCCGCGTCCGGGTGACCTCGTCCATCATTGCGGGATAGTTGTACTGGAGGATGGAATCGACGAAGAACAACTGCACGTCGTCGAGGTTGAGCAGGCGGGTCAGGTTCTCGAGCTGGGTATCGATGATTTGGTTGACATCGGGTTCCTGCGGTTCCTGGGCGAATGCCTGCGGAGCCGCTCCGGCCAGGAGGGCTGCAAAAAAGAACAGGGACAAAACGGTCTTTCTCATAACGGTGATGTCGTTGTTTGGCAAAGACAGGCTAATTTCCTTCCTGGATTATCTGTATTTTCCGTTCAAGGGATTCCGACTTGACGGGGAAAGTGAGGGTCCGAGTATTTCCCGTCTCGTTTTCCAGGACATAGATCGTCACTTCGCAGGTTTCTTCGATGAAATCCGGGTCGGCAAAGACCCAGGTATCCTCCGAGCCCATCGACAGGATCGTGTTGACGTTGGTCGTGACGAGGATTTTCTGCGAATCGGCCGCTGCACCGAAATTCAGGGTATCGCGGGATACCTGCAACTCGGGGAGCACATATTTCTCGCAGGATGAGAACTGGGCGGCAAACAACGCCAGCAGCGAGAGGGAGAGGATAAAGGTTGCGGCTTTTCGCACTTTCTTTGCGTTTAATGGTGCGAAGGTATGAAAAAAAACTGATATATTTGCGTTATGAAACGAATCCTGATGCTTGTCCTGGCGGCTTCGCTGGCGTTCTCCTGCGACCAGGAGACCAATTTGAGCATAGCGCCCGACATCCACGCCCTCGCGTTCGGTCCCGAAGGCGGAGAGGCCGACGTGGTGGTGTTCACCAACGGGTATTGGAAGGCCACTTGCGACGATAAATCCGTCACTTTCGCCCCGGATACGGGCAATTTCACCACACCGATGCATATCGTAGTGGCTCCCAATACGGAAAAATTTACGAAATCGGCCCGCATCTCGCTGACGACCAAGTTGAACGGGAATGGCCGTACGTCCAGGATTGCGATTACACAGACCTGCAATCCTTTTATCTTATGCGATGTGACCGAAGTTCAGCTGCCGTCTTCCGGTGGCACGGCCCGTTTCCAGGTCAATGCCAACGCCGACTGGCAGGTGGTTGATACGAAGCTCGACGGCAGCTCCGTCGACCTGGCGGTCGATCCGATGGAACACGGCCCGAACAGCGTGACGGTGAATGTCCCGGTGTCCGAAAACACGACGGGTCTCCAGCGTGTCTATACCGTCACGCTGGCCTTGAAGGAGACGCCGTCCGTAAGGCTCGTGCTGACGGTCCGTCAGGCATCCTGAGAATTAAAACGATATTAATATGAAGAAATTATTCTCTTTTCTGGCTATATGCCTCTTCGTATTGGTTTCCTGCGAACCCGATCCAATCCTTTCTCTCGACAAGGGTACTCTCGAGTTTTCCGCAGAGGGCGGTTCACAGACCGTCTATGTGACGGCCAACAACGAGTGGTCCGTCGTTCAGGACGGCGCCGAGAAGTTTTGCACGGTCTCTCCGGCCAGCGGCGTCGAGAGCGGTTACATTACCGTAACGGTCCAGTCCAACACGACCTGGGCGAACCGCAAGGCGAAATTCACCATCACGTGCTCCAGCAACAAGCAGACGATGTCCCGTACGCTGGAAGTCAAGCAGTTTTGCGTCGTCGGCCAGGCTCAGGTAGAAACCTGTGTTCTCGATCCGGACGAGAACGGCAAAGTACCCGCCGATGGCGGAACGGTCAAACTGACCATTACGGCCAACGGCCCCTGGGTCATCAAATGCGATGCGACCGACGTGACACTGGAACCGGTTGAAAGCACGGACCCCCGCAAGGAAGTCGTTGCGACGGTTCCCGCCAGCCCGGCTTTCGAGGGGCGGACGATAACCTTCTCGGTCACCTGCGAGACGGAAGCCGGCGAAAACACCACGGAATATAAAGTGGAGCAGGCTGGCGGTGTGCTGGCCTATGGCGGTGAGGTTTACCACGCGGCCAAGATGAAAGACGGCAAGTGGTGGATGACCGAGAACCTGCGCTATGTTCCGTCCGGCATGACTCCGTCCGACGACGTGAACGCCGTAACCAACGGTATCTGGTATCCGGTCGTGATCGATGAACTGACGCCCGACAAGGCGACGGTGAAATTCAGCAAGGAAGCGGCCGACATCAAGGCGCACGGCTATCTCTACAACACGGAGACGGCCCTCGGCCTGAAGACCGGCGACCTGACGGTCGAGAATTGCAAGAATTACGAAGGTGTGCAGGGCATCTGCCCGGACGGCTGGCACATCCCTACCCGCGCCGAGATCATCGCCCTTGTGGGCAAGACGGCCTCTGCGGATGACACCAACCCGAACGCTCCGTATTTTGATCCCGACCTCAACGGCGGCAACGCCAGTGTGGCCAAACTCAACGCCGACGGTTTCAACGCCGGCGCCTGGGGTGCCGTCTCCATCGCCAATTCAACGATAGCCAAGGCTGCGCTGATGGGTGCGGTGAAGGCCTACCAGGGTGGCATGAACACGGGCTATATCGCCGGTTCGTCGCTCATCGACACGGGCAAGAACCTCACCACCAACGCGGACGGTTCGATCAAGAACTGCCAGTTCGTGGGCTTTATGCCGAATATGAACAACGGTACGTTCAACGGTGCCTGGAACAACTACCGCAACGGCGTCTCCGTCCGTTGTGTAAAGAACAATTAAGACGATGTCCGGCCGATTCCGTCGGACGGCCTTTGCGATGCTGCTTGCCATTTCAATGGCAGGCAGTTTCGCATTTGCGTCCGGTCAGGGCCGTTCCGGCTTCCGCGTAGCCGGAAAGGTGGTGGAGCAGGGGACGGGTGAGCCGGTGGTGATGGCCTCGGTCGTCATCAAGGCACTGGGCCTGTGGGCGGTGACCGATGCGGAAGGCCGTTTTGAAATCGCCGGTGTCCCGGCAGGCCGGCAGGAACTGGAATTCGACCTGCTGGGCTATGAGACGCGGATTCTTCCAGTGGAGGTGAAGGCTGGAATGCCCCCTCTCCGAATAGAACTTGCCGTCTCCAGCCTTACCCTCGATGCGGTGGTGGTGACGGCCACGGAAGGCGGCGAAATCACCTCCGCCTCGAAAATCACCAAGCAGACCATCGAGCACATCCAGCCCTCCAGCCTCAAGGACGTGATGCAGCTGCTGCCCGGCGCGGTCACGGAGAACCCTTCGCTGACCCAGGTCAACGCCCTGTCCATCCGCGACATCGGCAACAACGCGGCCAACGTGGCGGGCACGGCCCTGATCGTGGATGGTGCCTCTTTCTCGAACGACGCCAACCTGCAGATGCTCTCCACGGGCACGGCAATGAGCAGCGGCGAAAGCAACGTGGCTTCGACCGCGGGTGCGGGCGTGGACACGCGTCAGGTCTCGACCGACAACATCGAGTCGGTGGAAGTCATCCGGGGCATTCCTTCCGTGGTTTACGGCGACTTGACTTCCGGCGCCGTGGTCGTCAGGACCAAGGCAGGTGTCACGCCGTGGGAAGTGCGGCTGAAGGCCGATCCGCAACTCAAGCAGATTTCTTTCGGAAAAGGCTTCGACCTGGGCGGGAACGCCGGCGTGATGAACTTCGACGCCGACTATGCTCACGCCTTGAGCGACGTGCGTACGCCGTCGTCGGCATACAACCGTTTCAATTTCCAGACGGGCTGGTCGGGCAACTTCCGCAAGAAACTGACGGTTCATGCGAAACTGCGGGCCAACTGGTCGAACGCCACCAATGCAAGCGATCCCGACTTGCTGCTCGACGAACTGTCGCAGGAACGCGACCGCGGCCTGCGACTCAATGTGAACGGCCGCTGGATCCTCGACAAGTCCTGGATTACGAACATCGAGTATCTGGTCTCGGGCGGGATCAACGACCAGTTCTCCCGCAGCCGGGTGTACCAGGGCTCGGCAGGCCGTACGCCGACCTCGGGCGCAATGTACGACGGCGAGAACGAAGCGTTCTTTACGCCGGCCCAGTATTATTCCGACGTGTGCGTGTACGGCCGTCCGGTCGATGCGCAGGCAAAACTGACCGCCCATCAGCTGGGCAAATACGGGTCGGTGACCAACCGTATCCTGGCGGGCTTTGAATGGAAAAGCCAGGGCAACATCGGCGTGGGCAAGGTATTCGACCAGACGATGCCGCCCTCGCCCGGCTCTGCCGCTGCCTTCCGGGAACGATCCTACCGCGACATTCCTTTCCTGCATTCGCTGACCGGCTATCTGGAAGACAACCTGAAGGTTCCCCTCGGCGGCACGCTGCTGGAAATCCAGGCGGGTGCGCGTGTCGGGACCGTGCTGGCCTCGGGCGTTTCGACGGCCTCTTTCTTTGGGGTGGAGCCCCGCATCAACGGACGTTACATTCTGATCCGCAAGTCTTCCGGCTTGCGGGAACTGGTGGTGCGCGGCGGATGGGGCATCACGCGCAAGATGCCGTTGATGATCTATCTGTATCCCGAACCGGCCTACAAGGACGTGGTTTCGTTCTACTATAACGACTTCGATGCGAACGGGACCGGCCTGGCCGTGATCACGACCAAGCGGGTCGAAACGGACGCCGCCCTGCTCAAGTTGCAGCGTAGCCGCAACGTGGAAGCAGGGGTGGAGTTCGACGCCGGTGCCGTATCAGGCTCGCTGGTCTGGTTCGACGAAAAGATGACCGACGGTTACGGTTTCGCTACGGAATATGTTCCGATGATTTATAACCGCTACGGCTACACCTGGCAGAACGGGGCTCCGTCGCAGGTGGTGCTGCCTTCGGGCGCCGGTCTCTCTTGGCGTATCGGGGGCGTGACGGCCGACGGAAAGACCCTTCCCGCCATCACCGACACGACCTTTATGTCGCTGGCCCGGCCTGTGAACGGCGTGGCGATGGACAAATGGGGCGTGGAGTTCACCTTCGATGTGGCGAAGATTCCGTCGCTGGGGACCTCCGTGAATGTGAGCGGTGCCTATATGCAGGTCACAAGCTACAACACGGCCTACACCCAGCGGCTCTATGCGGGCACTTCGAACGGGCGTACGTTCCCTTATGTGGGCATCTACGGCGGCTCCTCAACGACCTCGAACGGATCGGTGAAGGAGCGCCTCAGTACGAATATCCGACTGATCACGCACATCCCGCGTCTGGCGATGGTCGTGACGTTGTCCGCCCAGCTGGTCTTCTTCGAGTCTTCACGGAATCTCTGCGATTTCGGCGGCACGGAAAGAGTGTATTACAACGAGAAGGCCGGCACCTGGTGTGTCGATCCTCTCTATATCTTGGACCGGGCGGGCCGGGTCATTCCTTTTACGCAGGAGATGGCGCTCGACCCGCAATACCGCAACCTCATCCTGACCACGAACACGGACACTTATTATATCCGGCAGGTCTATCCGTTTTACGGGATGCTGAACCTTCGGCTGTCAAAAGAGATCGGCCGCCTGGCCACCGTCTCGTTCTACGCCAACAACTTCCTGAACCTGCGGGGCCGGGTGAAGAACTCGGTCACGCATTATCCGAACGACCGGAACACGCCGTTGTATTTCGGCGCCGAGGTCAAACTGTCCATCCGTTAAGCCGCCATGAAACGATATTCCCTCTATTTCTGTCTGGTGCTGCTGTTGCTTCCGGCCTGTTTCCGGGAGATTCCCAGCGTGGCCGTGGTGACGGTGCAGTTGATTCCCGATCCGGATTCGCCGGTGACCGTCGATTTGGGCGGGCTGGAAGTGCGTCTGCAAAACAAGAACGCAGATTTCTCCTACACGGCCCATCCCGACGCTGCCGGCCGGGCGGTGTTCGAAGTGCAGCCTGGTAAATACGACGTAGTGGCATCCGCCTGGTTCCCCACGACCCGCATCGCGGTGAACGGGGCCAGTGGGGAGTTCCTCCTGCTCGACGCCGCCCTGATCGAGATCCCGCTCCACGTAGCCATCCCTAATCCGCTGATTATCCGGGAAATCTATTTCCACGGCTCCGCAACGCTGGAGGGGGCCAATTATACGAAGGATACCTACGTCGAACTATACAACAATGCCGGGCCGGGCGGGCAGACCGTTTATCTCGATTCCCTGTGCCTGGCCGCGGTTTATCCCTACAATTCTACGACGGGCAACAATGCCTGGGCGGGGCGCGATACGATTCCCATCGCACAGATGTACTGGATGTTTCCGGGAGACGGACACACCTATCCGCTCGAACCTGGCGAGTCGGCGGTCGTGGCCTGTATGGCTGCGGTGGACCACTGGGGCCGGGCGACGTCCGGCCTGGCGTTGAACCGGGCCCATTTCGGCTGTTGGTCGGAGACGCTGCCGCGCCACGAAATCGCGGCGGGCGTGGTTCCGATGGTCCTTACGATGACGGGGCAGGGTATCGCCTGGGCCCTTTCCGTGAGCAGTCCTGCCGTCGTGGTGTTCAAGCCGTCGATGGGCGTGGCCGCTTATCAGGCGCAAGCCGCCGTCTGGGAAGACTTCGAACCGGGCAAGAGTTCCGGTACGAAATACTGGCATATCGCCAAAAGCTGGATTCTCGACGGCGTGGAATGCGTGGACTCGCCGTCCCAGTCCATCAAACGTCTGCCCGGCACGGTGGACGCATCCTACGTGTGGATGCGCTCCGGCCACTATTCCGGCAAATGCGTCACCCGGCGCCTCGACTTCGTGGAAGACGGCGTCGAGGTCTTTATGGATACGAACAATTCGGATGCTGACTTCATCCCCGACAGCACCCCGTCACCCCGTCTGAAACCGTAACGCCATGAAAAGATTCCTGACGATCGGATGGACGGTCCTGGCGCTGGCAGCCGCTTTTGCGGCGGGTGCCCAGGAGCGCAATATGGCGCGCCTGACGCTGGCGGATACGGCGTATGTCGATGTTTCGATGGGCCTGCGCGGGGAGGCGGGTCCGATGAAAGACATTTATGCGCCAGAGCAACTGGTGCAGGGCGTGCTCGATGTCGTTTCGCAGCGCCGGCTCGACAAGGTAAGCCTGTACGGACGTTTCAGCTATGGTTATGACTACGGCCGGGGCAGTACCTGGCGCGGATGGATCGATCCGTACGAGACGCCGTTCATGGTGGCCGATTCGGTGCCGGGTGCGTTGTCGCTGGAGCACTACAGTCTGGAAGCCGGCGCCGGCCTGCCGCTGGGCGGCGGCTGGGCGGCCGGCCTGGACCTGGCCTACGACGTGGCCCTGATGGCCAAGCACAAAGACCTTCGCAGCAAGAATACCGCGATGACCTTCCGCATCGCGCCGGGCGTTTCCTGGCAGGGCGGGAGCCTGGGCCTTGGCCTGGATGCCGGTTACGAGCGCAGCACCGAACGGGTCGAGTTCACGCAGATTTCGGAAAACGTGGAGCATACCCTGTTCGATATCTACGGCGTATGGCTTTACCACGGAAACGGCTATGCCAGCGCCGAGACGCGACGCTTCAAGGAGGCAGAACGTTTCTATGGTGATTTCCAGCTGGATGTCCGTTTGGGTGCGGCGGAGCTGCACAACAATATCCGGGCGGATTTCCGCCGGGAGGCGCAGACGGAGGTGGGATACAACAATCTCCGGCACGGCGACGTGCGAAGCCTGACCTGGAGCGACGACCTGTCGCTGCAGATCGGCCGGCGGCATCTCGTGCAGGTGACGGCCGCCTTCTCCACGATGCAGGGTTTCCGTCCGTTGCAGCAGCAGGAACTCGATCCCGATTCCCGCATCCGCATCTGGGTGACCTACGGCGATCCGGTGTTCTGCTATTTCCGGCAATATCATTATGAAAAGCTGTCCTATACCTATGGCTCGTCCTGGCAGCTGACGCTTGGCGTGGAAAACTGGAAGATGATGCATTCCTATACGGAGTATCCGCAGCGCTTCACGCAGCGGATCGGAACCGTGACTCCCTTTGCAGCCCTTGATCTTCCCTTGGGCGAGGCGTTCCGCCTGTCCACGCGGCTGGGTTTTGCCAAGGACTACGACGCCTGCAGCGATGTGACCGCCTGGCAGCTGGCGGAGCCGATGCTCCGGCAGTGGGACTACTGGGACGGCGACAGCGTACTCGCGGGCCTGACTCTCCGCTGGGGCCGCGGCCGGACATATATCCAGGCTGCGTACGACCTGGAGCTGTCCACTTCCGGAACGGATTACGACGGTCTGCGCCATGTCGCCGGCCTGACCGTGGGATTTTTGTTTTAAACGACGCGTATGAAAACATTGAAGTATCTGTTGGCCGCGGCGCTGCTTTTTTGTGCCGCAAACGCCTTCGCCGACGAAGGGATGTGGATGATAAATACCATCGACCGCTTCCTGGAAAAGCGGATGAAGGCGGCCGGCCTGAAACTCGACAGCCGGATGATTTACGATGAGGAAAAGGAAAGCCTGTCCGACGCCGTGGTGGCGCTCGCTTTCAGCTGCACCGGCAGTATGATTTCCGAAGACGGTCTGATGATCACCAATCATCACTGTGCCTACAGCGACATCCACGCCCTGAGCACGCCTGAACACAATTATCTGGAAGACGGGTTTTGGGCGATGAACCGGGGCGAAGAACTGCCCGTCAAGGGGCAGGCCATCTATTTCCTCAAAAAGATCTTCGATGTGACGGGCGAGGTGATGCGGCTCCGCGATTCGCTCGACGTGGCGGCGCACCCGATGGCGATGCGGCGGGTTTACCGCATCATCGAGGACCGGTATGCCCGTTTCTATGAAGGCCAGGGCGAGCTCATCTGCTCGTCGTATTACAATGGAAACCGGTACTATATGGCGCTCTATCAGGTGTATCCCGATGTCCGTCTTGTCGCCGCGCCGCCCGTGTGCATCGCTTCGTTCGGTGGTGACACGGACAATTGGGAGTGGCCGCAGCATAAAGGAGACTTTGCCATCTACCGCATCTACACGGCGCCTGACGGCTCTCCGGCCGCGTATGCGCCCGAGAATGTGCCCCTGCATCCGAAGAAGACCCTGAAAATATCGCAGCGCGGTCTTAGGGACGGCGATTTCACGATGGTCCTGGGTTATCCCGGACGCACCAATCGCTATGCTTCTTCGTATGCCGTCGAAGAGATTGCACAGATCCAGAATCCCGTTCAGGCCAGGTTCCGGAAAGACCAGATGGAGATTCTCGAAAAATGGATGGATGCGGATCCGGAGGTACGGCTCAAGTATGCCGACCGGTATTTCGGCCTGAGCAATGTGCAGGAAATCCGCGAAGGTGAGATATACTGTTACAACCGTTTCAACGTGGTCGGGGCCAAACGGGCTGAAGAGCGGAATCTGCAGCAGTGGCTCGGCGATTCCGATCTGCTCTCCCGGATGGAGCGGAAATATGCGGACGTGGCGGAGATCAACCGACAGGTCGTCTATTTCCAGGAGACGCTGGTACGCGGTACGAATCTTCACCGCTACGCGAATGCGCTTTTCCGCGGCGACACGGCGATGGCGGCGCGGGAACTGGCAAGTCTCGACATGCGTGTGGAACGGGACCTGCTGCGCTACTCGCTGGACCGTTTCTACCGTTATGTGGAGCGCGGATACTGGGGCTCTTACCTGACGGAAGTGTACGACCGTCGCGAGGGAAACGTCGATGCCATTCTGGATGACATCTGGGACGGACATATCCGCGATGCGCTCACTTCGTGCCGGATCGTGCAGTTCAACGAAGCGCGCGACCGGATCGAGGCGGGCGAAAGCAAGGCTTCGCTGGAGCGGGAGTACAAGGATGCCGTATACCGGATGAAGCAGGCACAGCGGCAGCCGATGTATCCCGACGCGAACTCGACGATGCGCATCACCTATGGCAAAGTCTGCCCGTTGGCCCCGCGCGATGCCGTGACGCTGGCGTCGAAGACATCGACGGCGGGCATTCTGGAGAAAGTCGATCCGGACGACTATGATTTTTCCCTCAAGCCGCGGGTGCGGGAATTGCTGGAAAAGAATCCGGGCATACCTGTCAATTTCTTGACGGACAATGATATCACCGGCGGCAACTCCGGTTCACCGGTCCTCAATGCCCGCGGTGAGCTGGTGGGTCTGGCCTTCGACGGCAACAAGGAATCGCTTGCCGGCGACACGTATTTCGTCGAGGAGATGAACCGCTGTATCTGCGTCGACATCCGCTATGTCCTCTGGATTCTGCGGGAGTACGCTCACGCCGACTGGATTCTCGACGAAATCCTTTGATTCCCCAGATTATCCGCCGGCAAATCCCAGCGTAGCGGCGGAAATGTGGAAACCGGCATCCCGGAGCGGATCGGCGCAGGCAGCCAGTGTGGACCCGGTTGTCAGGACGTCGTCGATGAGCAGCAGGTAGCGTATGCCGTCGGCCTGGAGCAGGGCGGCGCGTTGCGGATCGGTACGGAAGGCACCCTGGACATTCTTTGTCTTGGCATCGCCCCGAAGCCGTGTTTGTGTACGTGTGTAGCGGTGGCGCCGGAGCAGCCTGGTTTCAAGCGGGAGACCCATCGCATCGGCGATGCCGCGGGCGATTTCTTCCGCCTGGTTATAACCGCGTTTCCAACGCCGCAACGGATGTAGCGGCACGGGGACGACCGCCTGGCAACGCCGGAATTCCCGGCTTCCGGCCAACTTCAAGCCCAGCAAACGGCCCATCCGCCGGGCCAGCCTCCGCCGGCCGCCATACTTGATGCCGTAGATAATCTTGCGATAGTCGCTTTCCGACCCGAAAAAGAAAAGCGAAGCGGCAGCCTCCACCTCGAATCGCCGTGCCAGCCGTTCGAACGCGGCATTCTGGACGATATCCCATTGATAAGTAAGCGGCAGTTCTTCCAGGCAACTTTCACAGATGTCTGTTTCTCCTGCCGACAGAAACCGTCCGCATACCACGCACCGCCGCGGGAAGAACAACTCCCGCAGCCCCAGAAAACTCTCGTGTAAAGAAGATAAAAAAGATCCGCACATAACTCCCGCCTCGAATGAACCGAATGCAAGATAGACAAAAATGCGTATTTTTGCAAGATATGATCGACCCTCGGATTTTGGATTTCATCGGAGAGCACCACGTGCTGACGGTGGCTTGCGCCTCGCGCGGCAGCACGGACGGCGTACCGGAATTGTGGTGCGCCAATGCCTTTTATGTGTTTGACGCGCAGGAAGAGGGTTTCATCATCACCTCGGAGGCGAAGACTCGCCACGCACAGTTGTTTCTGGAGAATCCGCAGGTGACCGGTTCAGTGGTTCTGGAGACGGAGGAGGTCGGGAAAATCCGGGGTCTGCAGTTCGCCGGCACCGTGCGTCGCTGCGACGGCGGCCTCTTCGACCGCTGCCGGCTGAAATACCTGAAACGCTTTCCCTACGCCGTATTCAAGGGCGGCGAGGTGTGGCTGATTTCCCTTGACCGGGTGAAATATACCGATAACCGTCTGGGCTTCGGCAAAAAATTGCTATGGAAAAGAGATGCTTGACCAGGCCGGGCGTGACGTAGCAAAAAAAGTGTTATATTTGTAAGAATATGTTCGACTTCATAGATATTTCTTTCATCGACGTGCTCGACGTCCTGATGGTCGGCCTGCTCATCTACTGGCTGATCCGGGTGGTCCGCGGCACGTCGGCGGTCAATATCTTCCTGGGTGTCCTGCTGCTTTATGTGGTATGGATCGCTTCGCGGGCCGTGGGGATGAAGTTGCTTTCGTTCATCCTGGGACAGGTGTTGGGCGTGGGCGTGGTGGCCTTGCTGGTGATCTTCCAGCCTGAGATTCGCCGTTTCCTGCAGCGCATCAGTTCCAGTACCACTGCGGCGCAACAGGGTGTATTCAAAAAGCTGTTCCGTCAGGCGAAGCAGGCCGGGATGCCGGCGCGGGAGCTGGAAGAACTGACGGCGGCCTGCCGGAAAATGGGCGAGACCCGGACGGGTGCGCTGATCGTTATCCGCCACGGATCCGGACTGGGTGACATTCTCGACACGGGCGACGAGATCGACGCCCGCATCAACCGCCGGCTTATCGAGAATATTTTCTTCAAGAACTCCCCGCTTCACGACGGGGCGATGGTCATCGGCGACAACCGAATCCTGGCCGCCCGCTGCACGCTGCCGATTACCGGCCGGCAGGACATCCCGGCCCATTACGGGATGCGGCACCGCGCGGCGATCGGAATGTCTGAGGTTTCCGATGCGTCGGTCATCGTGGTCTCGGAAGAGACCGGAGACATCTCTTTCGTGTCGGACGGCATAATCAAGACGATGGGCAGTATCACGGAACTCCGTCTGGCCATCGAAGATTCATACAAATAGGGGAACGGCGGGATGGTGCTGGAACAGAAAATCGGGTTTGACAAGGTTCGGGAGAAGATTTCGGCCAAATGCGCCACACAGTATGCCGCCCGGAAGGTGGCGGCTGAGCAGATGTCCCGCGACGGGGCTGAAATCATGTTCCGCCTGCGGCTCACCGATGAAATGCGGCTCATCTGCCTGTTCGAAGACAGTTTCCCGGCCGGAGGATATCTCGATACCAAAGAATTCCTGCTGCCGCTGCAAGGGGAAGGTACGACCATTGACCTGCCTTCGCTCCGGCTGCTCCGCACCAGCCTCGACACGCTCCGCCGTATCCTGGCCTTTTTCCAGGATTGCAAGGACGACCTCTATCCCACGCTCCGGCAGATTTCCGCTTCGGTTGCCTATGAAGCGGAAATCGCCCGACGCATCGAACACATCCTAGACCGGACAGGCGACGTGCGCGACAGCGCCTCGCCGGCACTGGGCGAGATCCGCCGCAGCCTGAAAGCCAAGGAAGGCCAGGTTTCCCGCCGCATCAACGCCATTCTCGGCGCTGCCAAGGGCGAGGGACTGGTCGATACCGATGCCGAAGTCGTCGTCCGCGAGGGCAGGGTGCTCATTCCCGTGCCGGCGGGCGCCAAGAAGAAGCTGCCGGGCATCGTCTTCGACGAATCGGCCAGCGGTAAGACTGCGTTCGTCGAGCCGCTCGAGATCATCGAACTGGGCAACCAGATCCGGGAACTCCAATTCGAGGAACAGCGGGAAATTGCCCGCATCCTCTATGAATTCACCGAATTCCTGCGGCCTTACCTGGGCGGCCTGGTCGCCGCATCCGAATATCTCGGAGAAATCGATTTCATCCGTGCCAAGGCCCTGGTGGCCCTCGATATGATTGCCGGAATGCCGATTCTCTCGGAAAACGGTGAACTGAACCTGCGGCGTGCACGGCATCCGCTGCTTGAGGCCTCGCTGCGCCGCGAAAAGAAAGAAATCGTCCCCCTGACGCTCTCGCTGACGAAAGATAAGCACATCCTGCTGATCTCGGGTCCCAATGCCGGCGGCAAGTCGGTGTGCCTCAAGACAGTGGGTCTGTTGCAGTATATGTTCCAGTGGGGAATGCTCATCCCGACGTCCGAGGTGAGCGAAATGATGATCTTCGACAGCATCTTCATCGACATCGGCGACAACCAGTCGCTGGAAAACGATTTGAGCACCTACAGTTCGCATCTGCAGAACATGCGGGAGATCCTGACCCACGCGACGGCATCGTCACTCGTGCTGATCGATGAATTCGGCAGCGGCACGGAGCCGGCCGCCGGCGGTGCAATCGCCGAGGCCGTGCTCTCGAGGCTCGACGAAATGGGCGTTTATGGCGTAATCACCACGCACTATACCAATCTCAAACTGTACGCTGACAAGAGCTCGGGCGTGGTCAACGGCGCGATGCTTTTCGACGGCGCGGCCATCAAGCCCCTGTTCCAGCTGCAACAGGGAATGCCCGGTAACTCATTCGCTTTCGAACTTGCCCGGAAAATGGGGCTTCCTTCGGAAGTGGTCAAGGACGCCGAAGAAAGGGCCGGCAGTGAATTCGTCAATATCGAGCGCAACCTGCGGCAGATTGCCCGCAGCCGTCGCGTACTGGACGAGAAGCTCGCCCGCATCAAGAGCACCGACAAGACGCTGGAAAGCCTCACCGACAAGTACCAGAAAGAACTCGGCGAGGTCAAGGCCTTGAAGAAGAGCGTATTGGAGGAGGCCCGACGCGAGGCGCAGGAAATCATTGCCGAAGCCAACAAGCAGGTGGAGCGCACGATCCGCGAAATCCGCGAGTCCCAGGCCGAGCGCGACAAAACCAAAGTCGCCCGCGAGAACCTGACGAAATTCAAGGAGACGCTGCAGCAGGATAAGCCCAGCGAGAACGATGCGGCCATCGAGCGCAAGATGCAGCAGATCATCGCCCGCAAGGAACGCGAGCGCGTCCGCAAAGAGAAACGCGGCGAAGCGCCGGCGCCTGCACCGCGCAAGGAAAAACCCGTCTCCCAGGAAACGCCGCTGCAGATCGGAGACAAGGTCCGTCTCAAGGACAACGACATGGTGGGCGAAGTGACACAGATTACCGCCAAATACATTTCGGTCTCTGTCGGCAGCATCATTTCGAAACTGGCGCCCGGAAAAGTCGAGAAAATCTCCAACCAGCAGTATAAGGACCGGTCCCGTACGACATTCCGGCCAGTGATCCACTACGACAGCGAGTCCATCAGCCGCCGCAAACTGGAATTCCGCCCTACGATCGACATCCGCGGACAGCGCCTGAACGATGCACTCGACATCGTGATGCACTTTATCGACGACGCCACGATGGTGGGCGTGGGTCAGGTGAAGATCCTGCACGGCAAGGGCAACGGCGTGCTCCGCGAGGAGATCCGCAAGTATCTGAAGACCGTCCCCGGCGTGAAATCATTCAGCGACGAAGCCGTCCAGCAGGGCGGTGCCGGCATCACGGTCGTCGAAATGGATATCTGATTACAGGCCGAAAGCGGTGCGGCAACGGTCGACCGAATCAAGCAATTCCCAACCGAAGAACTGGACGTTGCGCCGGACGGTCTTTCCGTCGCGGACCAGTTCGACTTCTCTCACGAAGGGATCGCGGCCCATATGGCCATAGGCTGCGGTGGGCTCGTAGATGGGGTTGGTCAGGCCGAAGCGTTCGATGATGGCCGCCGGCCGCAAGTCGAAGAGTTCGCCGACCTTCGCGGCGATCTCCCCGTCGGTCAGGGCGACGCGGGCCGTGCCGTAGGTGTTGACGAAAATGCTTACCGGACGCGCTACGCCGATGGCGTAGGACACCTGTACCAGGAGCTCGTCGGCCACGCCGGCCGCCACCAGGTTTTTGGCGATGTAACGGGCCGCATAGGCCGCGCTGCGGTCCACCTTGCTGGGATCTTTTCCCGAGAAGGCGCCGCCGCCGTGGGCACCGCGGCCTCCGTAGGTGTCGACGATGATTTTGCGGCCGGTCAGGCCGGTGTCGCCGTGGGGACCGCCGATGACGAACTGTCCCGTCGGGTTGACGTGCAGGACCATCCCGTCCTGGAACAGGGCGGCGTTCTCCTTGCTCAGGCGGGCCTTGATGCGCGGGATGAGGATTTGTTCGACATCCCGGCGGATGCGGGCCTGGTCGACATCGGGATCGTGTTGGGTGGAAAGGACGAGGGTATGGATGCGCCGGGGCGTATGGTCGTCGTCATATTCGACGGTGAACTGGCTTTTGGCGTCGGGACGCAGATAAGGCATCGGGGAGGGATTCTCCCGGCGGATGCGCGCCAGCTCGATGAGCGTCACGTGTGCCAGGGTGAGCGGCAGCGGCATGTATTCCGGGGTCTCGTTGCAGGCATAGCCGAACATCATCCCCTGGTCGCCGGCGCCCTGTTCCTCGCGGGAGGCACGGTTCACGCCTTGGGCGATGTCGGCGCTCTGCTCGTGCAGGGCGGAGATCACGGCGCAGGAGTCTGCGTCGAAATGGTATTCACCTTTGGTATAGCCGATACGGCGGATGGTGCGGCGCGCCACGCCCTGGATGTCGACCCAGGCCTGCGAGGTCGCCTCGCCGCCCACGACCGTCAGGCCGGTGCTTACGAAAGTTTCACATGCGACATGCGACGCCGGATCCTGGCGGAGGAAATCGTCGAGAATGGCATCGGAAATCTGGTCGGCCACTTTGTCAGGGTGGCCCTCTGATACGGATTCAGAAGTAAAGAGGTACATAATTTTAGCCTTTTTTAGAGTGGTTGGCAAGCAGTCAAATCCATCCACTGGTTTGGGCGGCAAAGATACGGATAAAATCTTATAAACAAAAAGAAATCGGGTTGTTGATAACTTGCGGAAACGTCCGCGAAAAAGCCGTTTGCCAAATCCACGGGATTTGTTATTTTTGCGCCGTCGTTTCAAGCCTGCAAAACTATGAAACCCTACAGCCTGCTTTTATGTATGGCCGTGCTGCTTTTCGGCGCGGCCGGGTGCGAACAACCCCAACCCGAACCTGAAAAGATTACCGTTTCTGTTTCTCCCGCTTCCCTTGCGTTCGGTCCGGAGGGTGATTCGAAGACATTGTCCGTATCGTGCAACGGTGCCTGGTCTGTCAGCGTGGGAGGCGGCTGGATTGAGACCTCCATCTTGTCCGGTATCGGAAACGCATCCGTTGAAGTGACGGTTCCCGCCAATTCGGGTGATGCCCGCGAAGGTTCTCTCGAATTTCGCGCCGCTGACAATTCCGTCAAGGTCACCGTAACCCAAAGCGCCCTTTCGATTACGGATATTGCAAGCGTCCGTGCGCTCTATAAGGGTTCCGACGTGACGATAGCGGACCCGACCCTGATCAAGGGTACGGTCGTGAGCAACTTCCGCAGCATTTCCAACGGGGGTCTTGAAAACTATACCTCACAGAAAACGATCGTCATCCAGGACGCCACGGGCGGCCTGCAGTTTTTCTGTACGGACGACAATTCGCAATTCGCCTTCGGTGACATCGTCCAGGTCGACCTGACCGGCCAGAAACTTTCGATTTATGGGAGTACCCTGCAGGTCAACGGCCTTCCGCTTGGCAAGATTACCAAGGTCGGGAGCGAGACCCCGTCGGCCAAAGCCGTGACCATCGAACAGTTCATGGCCAATTCGGCCGAGTCGCAGTATGTCGCCATTCCCGACGTGCAGGTGGCAGCAGCCGATCTGGGCAAGACTTTCGGCAGTTCAAGCGCCCACACCTCCATCAGCATGGTGTCGAAGACCGGCGAGACGTTCGTCATCTTTACTTCGAGATATGCTTCTTTCCTCGGCGAGAAAGTCCCTTCCGGCAGCGGAACAATCAAGGGCATCGCTATGAAATATGGCACCACGATGCAGATCATTCTCACGTCCCTGAACGATGTGGCCGGCTTGACCGGCGAGCGTTTCGGCGGGCATCAGGAAGAGGCGAAGCTCGTGTCGATCAAGGAAATCCGTGACCGTTACACCGGAAGTGACACCAAGATTACAGACAACGTAGCCATTGAAGGCGTCGTAATCAGCGACTACCGCCGCGATACCGACGGCGGTCTCAACAACTATACGTCCGCCAAGACCATCGTCGTATCCGACGGAGAGGCCGGCCTGATGCTTTACTGCACGGGCGACAATAAAGATTTCGCCCGTGGCGACAAGGTCCGGGTCGTTCTGTTCAACCAATACCTCTCCGTCTATCAGCAGGGACCGCTTCAAATCAACGGCCTTCCGCTCGATTATATCGAAAAGATCGGGAGGGAAACCCCTTCGGCCCGCGAAATCACCGTGGCGCAACTCCTGACCGGCGACTATGAATCGACCTATGTGGCCGTGAAGGACGTCCAGGTCCAGGCGCAGTTCCTGGGCAAGCATTTCTCCTCCTCGTCCGAAAACACTTCCATCGGAATGGAAGGCAAGGACGGAGGCGAGTTTGACATATTTACCTCTAAATATGCCGTATTCCGGGACGAAACAGTCCCTTCCGGCAGCGGTACCCTGAAAGGTATTGCCGGAAAATACGGAACGAGATTCCAACTTACGGTATCGGCGAAGAGCGATTATGCAGGCTTGACCGGCGACCGTTTCGGTTCCGGTGCTCAGATCGTCCTGCCGTATGCTGAAACCTCGGTTTGGGGAGGAGCCGGTTCATTCGACCTGGACGTTACGGCCACGGTCGGATGGACCGCCGCTTCTTCCGTTGAAGATTTCACGGTTTCTCCGTCCAGCGGCGACGGATCGGCGACGGTCAAGGTTTCCTATGCCCGCAACCCGAGCGCGTCGAACAGCCGCACGGCTGTCATCACCTTCACGGGAACCGACGGTTCCGTGGCGAAGTTGACGGTCAACCAGCAGCCGTATGAGACGGTGACGCCGAGTCAGGTCCAGCCCTGGCTTGAACTGGCCGCCACGCCGGAAACGGAAGGAAAGGCTTTCTTCAGCCACAATATGAGCTACAACGGTGAGACGGTCCGCAACTATTCCTACTGGTACGACCTGCAGAACCGTGTCGCCCTCTGGGTGGCCTATCCGCTCTACCGCGGAACGACCTCCGGCGTCCAGCGTACCGACAAGTGGGATTACGACCCGCTGTTGCCCCGTTCCTACCAGGGGGCTGCCTTTACAGGTTATGGCATTGCGGGCTGGGACCGTGGCCACCAGCTTCCTTCGGCCGACCGTCTGTGCAACACGGCCGCCAACGAGCAGACTTTCTATTTCACCAACATCACGCCGCAGAACCACGATCTCAATACATATGTATGGGAAAAGACGGAAGCGCATATCCGCGGCCTGGCCAATACGAATGATACCCTCTATGTGGTAACGGGCTGTGTGTTGCAGACGGCTGCCGATCCGGAAATCAAATATATCAAGGACAACGAAGGAAAGAACGTGGCGATACCGAAAGCCTATTTCAAGGTTGTCCTCAAATACAAGCCGGGTGAGGGCAACAACGGCTACGCGGCCATCGGCTTCTGGTTCGAGAACCGCAGCTACGGCGACGTGAATGTTTCCCGCTCCTACGCCCGGAGCGTCGATGACATTGAAAAACTGACCGGCTTCGATTTCTTCTGCAATCTCGACGACAGCATCGAAACTGCGGTGGAATCCTCCTTCCTGCCAGGACAATGGGGGTTGTGATGAATCGATAAGTCAATAACTATTTTTATATAATCAATCAAATTAACCACAAACAAACAAATGAAAAAAACAATCAAACGTTTTCTGGCTGTTGCAGCTTTCCTGATGATGATTGTTCCGGCTTATGCCCAGGTGACCACCTCGAGCCTTGCCGGTCAGATCGTCGATGAAGGCGGCGAGCCTCTCATCGGTGCGGCCGTGATCGCAGTGCACACTCCTTCCGGCACGCAGTATTATGCGGTGACCAACGAAGACGGACGCTATGCCATCCAGGGTATGCGTACCGGCGGCCCGTATGAGGTGAGCTACTCCCTCATCGGCTGCCAGACCGTCGTCATCCCCGACATCGTCCTCTCGCTGGCCGAGACCTACCAGCAGAATGTGGTGCTGAAGACAGCCACCGAGCTTCTTTCCGAAGCCATCGTGGTCGCTTCCGCCTCTTCGAAGTTCTCGACCGAGAAGACCGGTGCCGCCACCAACATCAACAACTCCCAGATCGTCAACCTGCCGAGCGTCAGCCGCGGCATCACCGACGTGACCCGCCTGTCGCCTTATGGCGGCAACGGAATGAGCTTTGCCGGCAGCGACGGCCGTCTTGCCAACTTCACCGTTGACGGTGCGAACTTCAACAACAACTTCGGTCTGAGCTCCAACCTGCCGGGCGGCGGCAACCCGATCTCCATCGATGCCATCGAAGAACTCCAGGTCGTGATCTCGCCCTACGACGTACGTCAGACCAACTTCATCGGCGGTGGCGTGAACGCCATCACCAAATCGGGTACCAATACCTTCAAGGGCAGCGCCTACGTCTATCACCGCAACGAGAACCTGCGCGGCGATACCGTTGACGGCGAACAGATCAGCGGCGCCCGCAACAAGGACCGCAGCACGACCTACGGTTTCACCCTGGGCGGCCCGATCGTGAAAAACAAACTCTTCTTCTTCGTCAATGCCGAGTATTCGAAGGTCCCGACGGTCGTCAACCGCTGGCGCGGTTCCGCGAACGGTGTGGCCGACGCCACCAACTATGTGTCGCGCACCAAACTTTCCGACCTGCAGCGCGTCTCCGAGTACGTGAAGAGCAAATATGGCTATGACACGGGTTCCTGGACGGATTTCCCGGCCGATGAGAACAATATGAAGATCCTGGCCCGCATCGACTGGAACATCAACCAGCAGCACAAACTGGCCCTCCGTTACAACTATACCAAGAACAATGTGTGGAACTCGCCCAACGGTTCCTCGATGGACGGCGGCACCCGTATGTCCGGCGCCCGTATGTCGCAGTATTCGATGTCCTTCGCCAATGCGATGTATTCGATGCAGAATCTCGTGAGCACCTGGTCCCTCGACCTGAACAGCCGTTTGAGCGACAACCTCTCGAACCAGTTCCTGGCCACGTTCTCGAAACTCGATGACGTGCGCGGTACGAACTCCGAGGAATTCCCGTTCATCGACATCCTCGACGACACCCAGAGCAACAACTATATGGCCCTCGGTTATGAGCTGTTCACCTGGAACAACGCCGTCCACAACACCATCGCCAACGTGAAAGACGATATCACCTGGTACAAAGGCGCCCACAAAGTGACCGCCGGTGTCAGCTACGAGTATCAGATGGCCGACAACCAGTATATGCGTAACGGTACGGGTTACTATCGCTACAACTCCGTGGACGACTTCCTCGCCGGTGCCACCCCGCAGGTGGTCTGTCTGACCTACGGTTACGACGGTGAAAAGTATCCGGCCGCCCGCGTCCAGTTCCACAAAGCCGGTGTCTATGCCCAGGACGACTGGAACGTGACCGACCGCTTCAAACTGACCTACGGTGTCCGTATCGACGGCCTGTTCTTCGACAACGGCGACCTGATGACCAACAATGCCATCCTGGAGAAGACCTATTATCCGCGTGTCTATGATTATGAAGCGACCCATATCGATACCGGCAAATGGCCGACCTCGAAGGTGACCTTCTCGCCGCGCGTGGGCTTCAGCTGGGACGTCTTCGGTGACAAGAGCCTGAAGGTGCGTGGCGGTACGGGCCTCTTCTCCGGCCGTCTCCCGCTCGTGTTCTTCACCAATATGCCGACCAACGGCGGTATGGTGCAGTACCAGGCGCAGATCAACGCCAAGAACGCCGCTGCCAAGGGCTTCTCGATGGACGTGTTCAAGGGCGGTCTTGTGACCGATTCCAACGGCAAGGCTACGATCGATGCCCTCTACAACAAACTCCTCAGCCTCGGTTATCCGAACACCGTCAAACCGGAAGACGGTACGGTTCCTTCCGCCGTCAACGGTGTGGATCCCCGCTTCAAGATGCCGCAGGTCTGGAAGAGCTCGCTGGCATTCGACTTCAGCTTCCCGACCTCCTTCCCGTTCACCTTCTCGGCTGAGGGTATCTTCAACAAGACCATCAACGCCGTGGCCATCTCCGACTGGAGCATGAAGGATGTGGCCGGTTTCGCCCGTTTCAACGGCGCCGACAACCGCCCGATCTATCCGACCGGCTTCCGCTATGACACCAAGGCCTTCGTCCTGGAGAACACCGACAAGGGTTACGGCTGGTCCGCCAGTGCGCAGATCAATGTCCGCCCGATCGAGAGCCTGAGCTTCATGGCCGCCTACACGCACACCGTGAACAAGGAAATCACCGGTATGCCGGGTTCCGCCGCCGAGTCGGCCTTCACCTATGTGCCGACCAATGAAGGCCCGAACTACATCAAGCTCCACAACTCGCAGTATGTGACGCCCGACCGCGTGGTCGCTTCGCTTACGCACCACGACAAGGGCGGCAACCACTACAGCTTCATCTATGAGGCCTGGCGCGGTGGCTACAACTACAGCTATATGACCACCAACGACATGAACGGTGACGGCTACAACTACGACGCCCTCTATATCCCGACGGATGAGGAAGTCGCCTCCCGTGCCTTCCGTTTCGTTTCGGCCGACGACCAGACCCGCTTCATGGACTATGTGCATAAGGACAAGTACCTGGCTACCCACCAGGGCCAGTATGCCGAGGGTTACAGCGTGTACAGCCCGTGGGTCCACCGTGTGGACTTCAGCTACTAGCACGACTTCACCGACAA
>JAEEGJ010008407.1_pt1 | contig 28470 bp, 52 predicted proteins | sample 8958761 | NCBI WGS metagenome assembly JAEEGJ01 (sample SAMN16246546, study PRJNA631951) | gut metagenome | biome: gut microbiome; feature: rumen; material: RS-attached | host: Bos | place: Iran: Karaj | collected 2018-10
AACAGGAAAAACGTTTTTAGCATCTTGTGTATGTAATGAGCTAATGGCCAAGTATCACATGGTAACTAAATTCGTGTCAGCTAGTGAGCTTATCCATCTAGACCAAGAAGGCAAAAGGGACACTTACGAAAAGAATCCTATTGATGTTTTGTGCGAGTGTGCATTGTTGGTTATTGATGATTTAGGGCAACAGAAAATGGGAGAGGATTGGTTAGACGATATTTTATTCCGTATTATCGATTATCGCTATCAACACAAGCTAGTGACTTTGATTACGTCGAACATTGAGCTAAAGAAGCTGAGATTAGACGACAGAGTATCTGACAGACTAAACAAGATGTGTCAAGCAATACCTCTTCCAGACTACAGCTTTAGACAAAAGGAAAGTAACAGCAAGAAAAGAGAATTTTTCAAAGAAATGGGGTTGATGTAATGCTAGTGACAAAAATATGTAAACGCTGTGGCATCGAGTTTGATGGATACGGCAGAGCTTGTTACTGCAAGGATTGTAAAAGACAAGTAATGAACGACTATCAAAGGGGCTACAGAGAACGCAACCGAGAGAAGTGTAGAAGGTATATACGTGAATATATGAGAGATTATTCAAAGGGGATTAAGAGATGTACGAATACAAGATAATCATTGACGGAGAGCCAGTAGGCAAATCAAGACCCAGGTTCGCTCGAGGACACGCATATTCGCCTCAGAAAAACAGAGAATACGAGAAGATGATAAACAAGTCATACGACGGATTAAAACTCGAGGGAGCGGTAAATTTGAGGCTTACAGCGTACTATCAAAAACCTAAGAAATGCAAGACTTTATATCCAACTAAAAAGCCTGATATAGACAACGTGGCAAAGATAATCATGGATTCATTGAACGGGGTTGCATACGACGACGACAAGCAGGTAATTAATCTATCAATCGTTAAGCGATGGACGGACGATTATCCTCGAGTAGAAATAACAATATCTGAGGTAGTGGAATGAAAAGCATAGTAACTGAACATCTAAATATATGTGCCGTATGCGGCAAACCTGCTGAGTGTTCCCATCATCTCGTGTTCGGCATGGGGTTGCGCAGGTTGGCAGATGCTGACGGGTTGATATTACCTATGTGTAATAAATGCCATAACATGGCGCAGCAAAAGATATGTCAGATACACGAGAATCCATCGGCAGAGGCACTTAGCAAAATGGCAGGACAGCTTGCATGGGAGAAAGAATATTACAGATCAGATAAAAGCAACGACCCTGCGAGAGAAGCGTTTAGAAAACAGTACGGAAGGAGCTATTTATAAATGGCAAAAATATGTTTAAGCGATGATGGATTCTGGAAGCGCAAGAAATGTAACGATGAATGTGCATATTACGAAACTTGCATTTATAGAACAAACAAAGCTAAAGCCAAAGAAAAAGCTGCAGAGCTTAAGGAAACTGCGAAAAATCTAAAAGAATCTAACAGGCATGATATAGGCGAATTACAAATAATGCAATCCTACAGCCTTGATAGAAAGATTCGTCTTACATGCGAAAGAATTATGGCCTGGCATCAATGGTGGGACGGAAACGTATATATATCATTTAGCGGCGGTAAAGACTCAACGGTATTGCTTGACTTAGTAAGAAATGTATGCGGATTAAGCGATGTCCCTGCAGTATTTATTGACACGGGACTTGAGTATCCAGAAATCAGAGATTTTGTTAAGACTTACGATAACGTTGAGTGGCTCAGACCAAAGAAAAACTTTAAACAAGTAATTAAAGATTATGGCTATCCATTTATTAGCAAAGAGGTTTCAAACTGTGTATACGGAGCCAGAAAATACTTGACAAGTGTTAAGAAAATGGAATCCGCTTTAGCAAGCAAGCAAGCAAGCAAGCAAAGATTCCGTATGCCTGCTATATGGCAGACCTGCTAGGAATAGACAGGAGACAGAACAAAGAGAATCCAGAATACAAGGAATTACAAAAGGGAGTTATCCCTAGCGGAAGTAAATACCGTTTTGACAGGTTAAACGGAGACCTTAAAGACAAGAACGGAAAGCCAAGTCAGTTTAATCAAGAAAGATATAAGTTTTTCCTAGAAGCTCCGTTTGAGATATCAGACTTATGCTGCGATGTAATGAAAAAAGCACCTGCTCACGAATACGAAAAGAAGACGGGCAGAAGGCCATACCTTGCAACGATGTGTTCCGAGTCGGTTTTAAGGACTCAAAAATGGCTGCATGAAGGTTGCAACGCTTTTTATGCCGACAACCCACACAGTAAACCACTTAGCTTTTGGACGGAACAGGACATTTTATTATACATCAAAACAAGGGGGTTAAAGATAGCAAGCGTATACGGAGACATTGTAGAAGATTACAGCCAAACAGAAAACATAGAAGGACAGATGACATTTTCAGATCTTAAAGGGTTTGAGGATATGGAATTGTTCGACGCAGAAAAGCCGCCACTTAAAACCACAGGCTGCAACAGGACAGGGTGCATATTTTGCGGTTTCGGCTGCCATTTAGAAAAAGAGGGCGATGGCAGATTTGAGAGATTAAGAGAAACACACCCAAAACAGTATGAATACATTATGAAACCCGTAGAAGAGGGCGGACTAGGTTATAAATCCATCATTGATTGGATAAACGAAAATGGCAATTTTAACATCAAATATTAAATATCAAAGCCCTCGATTAATTATAGAACACGAGAAAACAACACAAATAAAAGAGATAAGGCAAGTAATAAAAAACATGGACGAAATTAAGGAATTTATCAACAAAATGGCAAACAAGCACAACTTAAGCTATGAGGAAGCTGAGAAGTTGGCAATAACAAGGGAGTATATCAATTATGTATCAAATAACCATTGTTACTATTGTGAAAAAGGCGGTGGCACTTAGCGTAGCCGTAGCATTAAGCGTAAGCGAACCAACCATCGAAAAAATTAAACCAGACCCGATTGTTCTCGAGACAACGCAAATACGATGTACCTGCTATTTAGATACGGGATACACGGCAAGCGGTCAATGGACTCGAGAGGGAATCATGGCAGCCAAGAGAGAATGGATTGGCTGTGTCGCAGAAGTAAACGAGATAAACGAGGACGGTTCTATAGGAGAGTTTATAGGGTATTACGAAATCCTTGATACGGGTTACGGAAGCGAGACAGGCAGAGGTCAAAGCAAAATTAAAAAAGGTAAGAGTTTAGGCACCATTGAAGCAGGAGAATCTGTAGACATCTGGATGCCGACAATGAAAGATGCTAAATCGTGGATACGTGAGCACGGGGATTACGTGTATATCACAATCTATGAGGGCGAGGGTTAAAAAGGAGTAGAAATGATTAGTGCGTTAAACATGCGAAAGGAGAGGGAACGAATGACACGCTTAGAGACACTAAAAAAAGAGCTTAACGAAATCAGAGAAATGGATTGTTTGGCATTCAGTATTAAAGAGGCAGCGGTTAAGTATTACGAACATGAGATAGAGTGTATCGAAAAATGGGGTTCTCCTAATCCTGACTATGGAGACAAATAGGGGGTATAACGTGAAAATAATTATTGTTACATCTGACGGATTACAAGTTAAATACGAGGACGCGGTTAAGTTTACTATGTCGGATACGGGGGATTCGTACATCAAAGTATATTACTACGATAACTCAATAGGGGAGCTGAGAATCCGAAAAGATTACGTCAAACTCAAGAACGTAACAGAAATCAAAGTAGATGAGATGTATTGTACAGAGTTTATTTAAGGAGTAGAGATATGAAAAGATTATTAGCTTTCTTGGTACACGAACTGATAGTGAAAATTTACAACGTTAAATGTGAGGTAGAAAAGTTATGAAGATTCAATTAGCGCAGAAATACGGTAAGTGCAGTAATTGTAAAAAGCTACAAACTGAATATGCAGACTATCGGTTTTACGACATTCTTCTAGGCGAAGAAACTAACCAGTTTATGATGATAGGTCTTTGTTCAGATTGCATGTTTGAGTTCCAGAATAAGCTAAAAAAGGTCATTGATGGCCGATGGTACAAAAAATACTAAAGAGAGGTAGAAAGAAATGGTTAAAGTTATAGCTCAGCTCGCAGGATTGATATTGTTATTTGTTATTGTTTATCACTTTGGCGGCGACGACTAGAGAGGGGAAAACAATGGGAGCATTTGATGGTAATTATGAATGTGAAGGCCAGATGGATATATATAGCTTCTTAGATACTCCAATCAAACCTTATAAAATCACAAAACCTATAAGATTAATAGAGCTTTTTGCAGGCATAGGAGCACAGGCAAAAGCTCTTGAGAGATTAGGAGCAGACTTTGAACACTATAAGATATCTGAATGGGAAATACACGCAGCAGCATCTTATCACAAAATCCACATGAAGGAAGATACAACAGATTATAGTGCTGCATACACCGATAAGGAGCTTATAGATTTACTTGATAGTATCGGAATATCGGTAGATGGCAAGAAACCATTATCTAAGAAAGAGCTTATATCTAGGGGCGAAAAATGGCACAGAAAAGTCTTTAATGATTTTAAAGCTACACACAATGTTGGCTCTATAACAAATATTCATGGAAAAGACCTTGAGATAGTAGATACAAATAAATATTGTTACTTGCTAACTTACTCATTTCCCTGTCAAGATTTATCAGTTGCAGGAAAGCAGAAGGGAATGAAAAAAGGGAGTGGTACAAGATCGGGCTTGCTGTGGGAAGTCGAAAGACTTTTGCATGAATGTGATGAGCTTCCAGAAGTACTTTTAATGGAAAATGTACCGCAGGTCCACAGTGCAGATAATCTTCCCGATTTTGAAAGTTGGTGCAATAGTCTAGAAAACTTAGGCTACATGAATTTTTATCAAGACCTAAACGCTAAAAACTATGGTGTAGCACAAAACAGAAACAGGACGTTTATGGTAAGCATAAGAGCTGAGAACATAATATATAGATTCCCTAAGCCTTTTCCGTTAGAGAAAACAATGAAAGATTACCTGGAAGATAAGGTAGATGAGAAATATTATGTCAACTCAGAAAAAGCTCAAATACTCATTGACAAACTCTTAAATGATGGCATCCTTGACAGACAGACAGACAGACAGACAGACAGTTGATTTCTCACTCAAAAATGCAGGACTTACACCAGTCGCAAACTGTATCTGCGCAAGATATGATGCAGGAGTCACGGACAGGGCACATGAAGGAAGCTGTGTTGTTGAGAGAGTCTAAATGTGTTGCAGGATTACGAGAAAAACTAAGCCATAACAATACTCAGTATTATTATCTGGATAGAGTTTATGAGGGAGATATGGCCTGTAGTATTTGTTCCGTAAATCCTAATGAGGTAGGGGGGGTGGCCGACCTAAGTTTCCCTGGCTCAGCAACAAGGAGAGGACGAGTGATAGACAAAGGAAATACGTGTCCGACAATTCAAACCGAGAGTGAGATATGTAAGATTGAATCTCATTATGCAATCAGAAAGCTCACACCAAAAGAATGCTTTAGATTAATGGATTTTGATGATGAGGATTATGAAGCAGCTGCAGAAGTAAATACAAACACCCAGCTATATAAACAAGCGGGAAATAGCATTGTAATAGCAGTACTAGAAAATATATTTAGTGAGATGCTTATCTAAAAGATTGGGAATACAATCAAAAAAAGGGGGGAAAATGGAAACACTAGCGTTATTGTCAGCCCTAGGCATTAGCTTAATAGTTATAGCTTGGGGATTAGGAGATGACTAATGGAATACAAGTTTTATGAATTAATGATGGTATTAGTAATTGTGGCTTTCGCGTGGATACAAAAGGGATTAATTAACCATTTTCTGATTGAAAAATGGGGTAAGGAGTAAAAGACTATGAAAGAAATTGAATGGGGTTATATTAACGGATATACAGACGGGCTAATTAAGGCCAGAGAGATTATTAGTTATATTTGTGACGACATGAAAATGCACAAGCGCAGAATTACTCCCAAAGAACTTGATAAGGTTTTGCATACAGCATTAATGGGCAGGGCAGAGTTAAGAGAAAACCCAGATGCGTTCGTAAGATGTATTGAAAATGGATACGAGGTTTTTAAAGGGGAAAAAGAATGAGAGCCATAATTGGATTAATAGTAATAGCTGTAATAACGTTTCTTGTTATGTGGCGGGATGAATAAAAGGAGGGTAAGAATGGGGAATACTAGTTATAGAGTAGAGGAATACTTGGGGTATAGCGGAGATGAACCGAAACCCAGAGTATTGCAAAAACCTTTAAAATGCAGAAACGCACATTGTGGGGCTATGTGTTGTCCGGCACAAGCTGAAACGTGCAACGGCGAGCCTACAAAGTGTTTTTATTACGAACGTCGTGATGATTTATATATGCCTAAATATGTTTCTATAGACCGCGTCAAACAAGCCATCGAGGAAATGCAAGAAAAAGCCTATTACATGGATGATATATATTGCATGAAAACCATAAAAATCGACGATGCTTTAGAAATATTAGACAAGTTAATAGCAGAAAGTGAGGAATAAATGACTAGACAGGAAAGAGAAAACTATTGCAAGGATTGTAAGCGTTCAATCTATAGTGAAAACCCTAGCTGTGATACCAATATAGAAAATAACGGATTGTATGTGGGAGCAGGTGATATTTGCTACAACAAATGTAATGAAAATGGAATGGTTGAAAAATACCCTTGGGAGAAATAGATGATTGATTTAGGTAATCGAGAGTTAGAAAAACTTGTTGAAAACTGCATAGCATCGAAAAAAGTACATGGTATTCAAATGTGCAGATTAGACACAAACATTGGGGCATTATGTGTTGATTGCATATCCAATGGAGATTGTGAACTCTGCAAAAGATATTTTCAAACAGGAAGTGAGGGGGTAAGAAATGACTAAGGAACAGGCAATAGAAGTATTAAGATGTCGTACAAATTTAGGGTATGGCATTGTTATTGAAAATGAGTCAACACAAGTAATTGAGGAGGCTTTGGAAACTGTTATCAAGGCACTAGAGCAACAACCTAGTGAGGATAAAATAACAATTAGCTTTGATAAAGGTACATTAAAGCATAGTGAAAAGGATTATGTGGTATACAACAAGGATTGGTTAAGAAAACACTTTGCGACAGAAGTTAAGATAATGACAGGCCACGAGGGATATAAACAATCTGAGGATTGCGTGAGTAGACAGTCGGTACTAGAAATGGTAAATGGGGCAGGCGGAAGTAGTGAATTTTATGGAATTTTTGAAAGATTAACAAGGGAAGCTAAAGCCTTGCCACCTGTTATACCCACATTCCCAAAGGGTGTGAATAATGGGGATATGATTAAGGCTATGTTTCCAACTTTATCATTTAATGCAATACTTTCAAAAATGTATGCAAGTTGCGGACAAGGTTTACTAGATTGGTGGAACGCACCATACAAGAGAAGCGAGGGCTGATATGGATTGGAAGAAAGTGACCCCCATACCATTAGAATTTAATGGATATGGTTATTTGTATGAATGTATAAAATGCCACAAAACAATCACATATCTAGGCAAGAAAAAATATCCACCATTCAAATGCAATTGTTGTAAAGAAAGTAAAGGGGTGGGAGTAAATGAAACCAATTAATCCTAATAGTCCATGTGTACGAGGGTGCAAATATTCAACAGAATGCTATGTTGATAAAAGCATAGTAGTAGAGTGCAAAAGATACGAGCCTAAAGAGGAATACATACAAATGATGATGGAAGTAAAAAGTATAATCAATTCGTATAATGCGAGAAAGTGAGGCGCAAGATGATAGCAATTAAAGATATGGAAACGCCCAAAGCGTGTTATAGGTGTCCTTTATTAGATGGGGAATATGGTACTTGCAATATTATTGGGGAAACAAAAATAGATATGACAGAAGAACGAGCAAAGAATTGCCCTCTAGTAGAAATGGAAGAACGCAAACACGGAGAATGGGAACACGATAAACTATTTGGCGATTGTGCTTATGTTTGCTCTTTTTGTCATACTATTTGGACGAGTTCCGAAATACAAAATATGCACTATTGCCCAACTTGTGGAGCAGATATGAGAGGTGCTGAGAATGAGTAAAAAAGTAAAAGAATCTATAGCAATATATGGAACTGTAATGCTTTTTGTATTCGTATTATTAGCCCTAGGTTTTATGTGTGGTGATAGTTATAGACTACATCACCCAAAAACAGTAGACGGTCAGCATGAAGAACTAATGCTAAAGGGAGAATACAAATACTGCCCTTATTGTGGGGAAAAGTTAGAGAGGAGTAATTATGAAAAAGAGAATGAGTGTATATGATTTTTGCGATGCTTTTTTAAGTAATAAGAGCCTATTAAGGATTGAATACTTATGCGGCGACGAGCCAATATTTGAGGGTACAACCGAGGAGCTAGTAAACACGATTGACGCGGACTTAAGAACTACTTGCAGCACAGTGGCAGTACGAAACGTGGTTCCAAGTATGTTACTGCAGAAGGGAATACCACTATCAATTACATTGTTGATCTAGGAGAGGGGAGAATATGAGCAGGCCAAGATATTATTGGAATAACATCGTAAAGAAAATGATTACCAGATACCCTGTATTAAGAAACGAGTCTTCGATTCAAGCAGGGCTATATATATGGGCGATAGAATCCGCTCTAAAAGAAACGGAACAGCTCACAAACGGGCAGCAGAGAATTAAAGCTATAGAAGATGTGTATTTTAAAAAGACAAAGACCTGTGAGGGGGTTGCTTTAGAACTTAACTTTTCAAATCGTACCGTACAGTATTGGTTGAATGATTTTGTTAACCTTGTGGGAGCTAAGGCAGGGTTTAATTAGATAAGGTTTGCGTAACAGAGCCTTGATTGTATGTCACAATAATAGTGTGTCCGATAATGGCTCTGTTTTCCAGAACATCTGGACGTTTTAAGGGGCTATCACTTTTCGGTAGCCCTTAAAAATGTCGGAGAGGAAACAGAGTTTAGGCACACAAGTATACAATCAAGGACTTTTTATATCCTATACATAACTTCAAATTGTCCTTGTTGTATAGATGTTTTACAAGGACATCAATCGGCACTCGCCATGCTTGCTTGAGTATCTTGTAAGTAAGTAACTATATCAAAGAAACGTATATAGGAGTTGATGACATGGCAAAAAAACAGGAAGCCCAAAAGAAAATGGGTAGACCTAAAATAGAAATTGATAAGAAACAGTTTGAGACAATGTGTGGTTTACAATGCACTCGTGACGAAATATGTGCAATACTAGACATTCAGGACGATACGTTAAACCGTTGGTGCAAAGAAACATACGACGGCAAGACTTTTTCGGCAGTTTTCGAGGAAAAAAGGTCGCTAGGGAAGATGTCCTTGCGTCGGGCTCAGTTTAAGCTTGCAGAAAAGTCTGCAGCTATGGCTATATTCCTCGGTAAGAATTATCTAGGCCAGACAGATCAAGTAGACACAAAGATAGAGTTTGAAAGCGACGGATTCATTGAGGCACTAAAGGGACAGGCCCAGGATACATTCAAAGATGCAGGTGGTGTAGTTGAAGAATAAAGCACTATTCAAGTTTTCTAATTTTAGCCTAAAACAAAAGATGGTTTTAGAGTGGTGGTGCGATGGTAGTCCTTACAAAGATAAAGACGGCATCATAGCAGATGGTTCTATCAGAGCAGGTAAAACAACCGCCATGGCATTCTCATTCATTATGTGGTCTATGGATACATTCTGTGATGAGAATTTCGCTATGTGCGGTAAGACCATCAATTCCCTGCGTAGAAACGTGTTAAAGCAGCTAAAGCGTATTTTAGTAAGCCGAGGCTATAAGTACATAGAGCATAGGAGCGAGAACTACATCACTATTACGTTAGGCGATGTATCTAATGACTTCTATCTGTTTGGTGGCAAGGATGAGGCTAGTCAAGACCTTATACAGGGTATAACACTTGCAGGTGTCTTTTTCGACGAGGTGGCCTTGATGCCAGAGAGCTTTGTTAATCAGGCCGTCGGTAGATGTTCCGTTGAAGGTTCTAAGTTTTGGTTTAACTGTAACCCAGATAACCCTAACCATTACTTTAAAAAGAATTGGATAGATAAGCTTAGCGAAAAGAACCTGATACGTATTCATTTCACGATGGAAGATAACCCTGCGTTGAGCCCTAAGACTATTAAGCGTTATACGTCATTGTATACGGGCATATTCTTTGAACGATTTGTCAAAGGGTTGTGGGTAAGGACAGAGGGTATTATATACGACTCGTTTAGTAAAGCTCGCCACGTACTGACACAAGAAGATATAGAGAAGCTAGAGTTTGAGGATTCGCCTATTATATCATCTGACTTTGGTATACAGAATGCTACGGTATTTCTCTACTGGAAGAAGATTAAAGGCAAGAACTCATGGGTGTGCCTAGATGAATATTACTATTCAGGCAGAGATGAACATAAGCAGAAGTCAGTTAAAGAGCTTATAGACGGATTAAAGGGCTTATGCGTTAGAAATACCACTGAGACGTACAGAAAGCTGTATGAAGTCGATTATGAAAGCCCTAAGATAGTAATTATTGACCCATCGGCATCTGCGTTAATTGTAGAAGCTCGCAAGAATGGATTTAAAAGCAGAAATGCGGATAACGACGTTTTAAACGGAATAGCTGACGTACACAAGATGCTTAATGAGGAACGGCTATTCTTTTCGGATAGATGTATACACACGATAGGCGAATTTAACATGTATGTGTGGGATGAAAAAGCATCAGACAGAGGCGAGGATAAACCTGTTAAAGAGCACGACCATGCGATGGACGCTTGCAGGTACTTCGTTTATACGCTCAAATTAGCACGTAAAGCCAAAGAGGACGCTACACCAAGAAACTTAATGTTCCTATGACAAAGGAGAGGCTATGAAGACTTATGAAGATTTCCTCAAAGCAGGAGAGACACCAAAAGAGAGAGTGGAGTTTTTAGAATCGGCTATAAAGCAGTTTAAATCTTCACAGACTTATCGAGATGCGCTTGCAGGAGCTCAATACTACGATAAACACAACACGACTATCGAGAAGTATCAAAAGTTCCTGTATACGGTAATAGGCAATAAAATCCCCGATTTAATCTCAGCGGATTACAGACTTAAGACATTGTTCTTTAGACGATTGGTGCTGCAACAAGTTCAATACGTGCTCGGTAACGGTGCCGTATTCGAGATCGACGATACTAAAGAGAAGCTAGGCAAGGATTTTGATTATAAACTACAGAAGGCAGCAAAAAGAGCCATGGCCGAAGGTGTCGCATTTGGCTTTTGGAATCTAGACCACCTCGAGGTATTCGGTTATTGCGATACACCAAATGAGGCAGGCTTTTGTCCGTTCTATTCAGATGAGACCTCAGAGCTCAAAGCAGGTGTTCGCTTCTGGTTTAAGAAGGAAGACGACAACAAGGAAGTGTTTAGGGCGACGCTTTACGAAGAGGACGGCTATACCGACTACATCAAGGTTGGAGAGAACGACGGCAGAGAGCTCTATCCTAAGCGAGCATATATAACCAAGGTAAACAAGACAGAGGCCGAGATTGAAGACGTATCTTACGAGAACTATAACAAGCTTCCAATCGTGCCATTGTTCGCAAATGACAGCCACGAGTCAGAGCTTGTTGGTATCAGAGAGAGCATCGATTGCTACGACTTTATTAAATCAGGATTAGCAAATCAGATTGATGACTTAAGCACAGTATTTTGGATTTTGAAAAATACAGGCGGAATGGACGATGTAGATCTAGCAGGGTTTGTGCAGAAGATTAAGACAGTACACGCAGCGGTTGTGGACGGAGACGCAGGAGTAGACGCTACACCACAGACAATAGACGTGCCTGTAGAAGCTCGTAAGACCATGCTAGAAATTCTTAGAACAGATATATACGAGGACTTCCAAGCGCTAGATGTAAAGACCTTGTCAGCGGCACAAAAGACCACACAAGAGATACAGGCAGCTTATCAAGCACAGGACAATAAATGTGCCGATTTTGAATATAACATCATCGAGTTTGTTCAACACATCTTAGAGCTCATGGATATTGACGATAGCCCATCGTTTGTATGGAATCGAGTTGTTAATCAATCAGAACAAACAACAATGATATTGCAATCTGCAAACTACCTGACAGACGAGATAGTTATTAAGAAGCTCCCATTCCTTACACCAGAAGAGGCCGAACAGGTAATAGAGGAGCGCAAGGCAGACGACGTAGACAGATTCGAAGTGGTTGAGGAACCTGTAGTTGAGGAGCCTATCGAAGAGGAAGTTATTATCGAGGGATAATAGATGGCGGATTATTCAGACAGAAAAACAGAGGCTGAGCTTATCAACCTTGAGAAGAAACTGAATAGGCTATATCGGCGAGCATGGAACGAAATGCGACTTGAAACAGAGGAATACTTCGAGCAATTTTCAGAGAGATATCAAAGAGAGTACGAGAAGTATAAAGCAGGCCAGTATACCGAACAGCAATTCAAGGCATGGTATCAAGCTCAAGTCGCGAGAGGCAAGACATGGGAGGCAAAGAGAGATACGCTTGCCATGCAGATGACTCACACAAACGAAATAGCCGCAGCCTATGTAAACAGCACCACACCATCTATCTACGCTTTAAACGCTAATTATGCGGCCTATATGACCGAACAGAAATACGACGTTAGTTTCACTCTAGTAAACGAGGACGTGATACAGAACCTCGTAACCGAAAAGAGTAACGCTATTGCATTTAAAACAATGTCCGTTAATCCCGTAAGAGATTACAAGTGGAACTCTAAACAGATACAGAGCGCATTAATATCTGGTATCTTGCAAGGGCAATCAATAGATAAGCTTGCAGATGCCTTTATGGTCGTTCAGAAGCGCAATAGAAACGCTGCGGTAAGAAATGCAAGAACATCTGTAACCTCGGCTCAGAACGCAGGCAGAATCGACACGATGAAGCGTTCGCAGGCCATGGGAATCGATATTAAAAAAGAATGGTTGTCAGCTCACGATGGAAGAGTTAGAGATAGCCATGCGGTGCTTAACGGGCAAATAAGAAACATAGATGAGGCTTTTGATAACGGCTTAATGTATCCTGCAGACCCTGGCGGAATCCCTGCAGAGGTGTACAACTGTAGATGTACGCTTAAATACGTTTATCCTAAGTACCAGAATGTACAAAGCACAGAGAGATACGCACAAACGAGACAAAAAGATGAAAGCTATCAAGAGTGGCTTAAGCGAAAGAAAGACGACGCATTAAAAGGACAAAGCGTAGTAAAATCTATAACCATAGACGATATTTCTAGGGCAACAAAAGATACAAAGATAACAAAGCAGGTATCCAATGAAATCGGAAGTGTTCTAAAGAAAAAAGGATATTTAGGACAATTTGACAATATACAGGTAGTCAATAAGGAAGGTACTACAGCGTTTGACACACTTTCGGAGCAATATGCAAACTGGGCAAAACACACATTACTTGTTAACGAGAACGTGCTTGGCGGAATGTCCGTAAAAGAAGTAGATGAGCTTTTCAAAGATGCAACAACAACTGTTTGCAACTCGTTAGAGGACGCTTTGATGCACGAGTGTTATCATGGCAAGTTCTGTGATGTGGTTGGATTTAATGCTTATTATGAAATGGGCAAAGAAGGCGCAGAAAAAGGACTAAAAGGAATTAGTAAGCGAGCTCGCATCGACAAGACAGAAACAATGGCGGAAATCGGTGTGTTGAAAGAACGTGGAGATTATGATACCCTTAGCGCAGAAGCTAAGAAGTTTTATAAGCAATATTTTAAAGAGGATTAAAAGCATGATAGGAATTATGTTATGCGATACATGTAAACATTTAAAAGGAACTAAAGACGGGTGGCTCCCTGTTTGTGAAGCATATCCAAATGGTATTCCTGACGAATTCGAGGGAAGCGAGGTTTTATGTAGTGGCAAGTATCGCTACGAAGACAAGAACGAAAGTAATGGTAAGTAATTATGAGCGCAGAATACAAAGTCAAAAGCAATCTAGCGAAGGTTAGGCAGGCCACAGACCAAGCTATAGAAAGAGCTTTAGAGATATGTGGTGGTTTAGCCGAGAATCACGCTAAAGATAACCTAACCTCGTTTCCTAGAGTAGATACAGGGGCTCTTAGAAACAGCGTAACTCACAAGGTACACCTTGAGGGCGACAATGAGGTTATAGTTGGTTCTGCAATGGAGTATGCGCCTTATGTAGAGTACGGGACGGGCAAATTTGCCGATGGTGGCGGTAGACAATCTCCGTGGGTTTATGTAGACGCTAAGGGCAAAGGCCACTATACCGAAGGAATGAAGGCTAGCCACTTTTTGAAGAATGCTCTTAACGACAATAAAGACGAATACAAGAAAGTTTTAGCTCAAGAATTAAAAAATAATATGCACTAGTACCTCACTAAGGTTCTGTTACAAGTTTGCGTAACAGAGCCTTTTTTTTGTGCTGTAATTATCTTAGAGGTTCAAAGGAACGAACTTTTAAAACGATCTAATGCAAAAGAAATTGCACCGAAGAAAAGGAGATTTAACATGGCACTTTCCAGAAAAATGCTAGAGGAAATGGGACTAGAAGACACACAGATTTCAGCTATCATCAATGCGCATCGTGAGACAGTAGACGGATTGAAAAACGAGATTACTACATACACGAAGCAGATTGAGGGGTTAGAAGAGGATAAAAAGAGCTTATCCTCAGAGTCTTCCGATTGGAAGAAGAAGTTTGAAGACGAGCACTCAGATTTTGAGGACTACAAGCAAAAGCAGGCTGACAAGGACGTTACAGCAACAAAGGAGAAGGCATACACAAAGCTTCTTAAAGAGGCAGGTGTTAGCGAGAAGAGAATCTCATCTATCCTTAAAGTAACTGACATGAAAACTCTTGAGCTTAAGGACGGCAAGTTTACAAACGCAGACGAGTTAACCGAATCAATCAAAGATGAATGGGCTGACTTCATCGTTAAAGAAGAGGTTAAGGGCGCAGATACACCTAAACCTATCGGTAACACAGGCGGAAACGTCAAGACAAAAGAAGAGATTAATGCCATCAAGGATACCGCCGAGCGTCAGAAGGCCATGGCGGAAAATGCCTCTTTGTATGGCATAGAGTAAAGGAGAAAAATCATGGCAGCAGAACAGAATTTAATCACAGCCGACAAGATGAAGAAAGTCAGAGAAGTAGACTTTGTTCAGCAGTTCACACACACAAGCCTTCAGAAGTTGATTGAGGTTCTTGGTGTAACACGCAAGATTCCTATGATGGAAGGCACAACAATGTACCTCTACACAGTTAGCGGCACATTACAGGATGGCGCAGTAGATGAAGGCGACATCATCCCACTTTCAGAGTACGAAGTAACAAAGACACCTGTAGGTGAGATTACACTCAAGAAGTGGAGAAAAGCAGTAACAGCAGAAGCTATTAAGAAGTCTGGCTTTCAGAACTCAGTAGTTGAGACAGACGGCAAGCTTCTTAAAGATGTACAGGCAGGAATCCGCGGCGATTTCTTCACACTTTTAAACGGCACAATCACAGGTGCTACAACAGTAACAGGAGCAGGCTTACAGGAAGCTCTTGCAAACGCATGGGCACAATTACAGGTTAAATTTGAAGACGATACAGCAGAGGCTGTACACTTCCTTAACCCACTCGACGTTGCACCATACCTTGCAAAGGCAAACATCACAACACAGACAGCTTTTGGCATGAACTATGTAGAGGATTTCCTTGGCCTTGGCACAGTAATTCTTACATCAAGAATCACACAGGGCACATTCGTATCAACAGCTAAGCAGAATCTCGTTATGTACTACTTAACAATGAACGGTGATGTAGCACAGGCATTCAGCCTTACAGCAGATGACCTGGGATACATCGGTATTAAGTCAGGATACCAGAACGAAGAGAGAGCTCAGATCGAGTCACTTGTAATGAGTGGAATTCAGTTCTTCGTAGAGTATGCTGCAGGTGTTGTTAAGGGCGAGATTGACGATTCTTTTTAACTGACCTTACCGTGTCTCCCGACGATAGTGCATCGTACGCAGGCGGAGAAATCGGAGCTTCCGACATTCAGAGCGATGTAGCTGTTAACGACGGTGAGGTTACAGGAGAATTGAAGTTTATCGATGGTGGTATTCCTGCTTTAGGATTCCCTGACGACGGATACTATTTAGGTCTCAAGTTCAGCAATTTTGCTGAGGGCTTAACATATGAGAACGTTAAGGTATCTATTGAGCCTAGCGCAATCGGCAGAGAGCCACAGACCCTCGATAGCGACAAGAATGCAGTATTTAAAGTTACTGATAAAGACAACCAGAAAATCAAGGTTGTTCAGAGCGATAACGCAGGCCACAAGAACATTCAATACTTTGGACTTAGCGGCCTCGAGTTAGAAGCAAGTACAGGAGCATAGAGCTATGGGATACAAAGTAATTAAATTTTTTACAGACTTGCAGGATAATAACCACCCATACAACGTAGGCGATACATATCCTCGCAAAGGCAAGAAAGCGACTAAGAAGCGTATTAATGAGCTTGCAAGTCACTTCAACAAGCAGAATACACCACTCATTGAGGAAGTAGAGGAGACAGAGTAATGCTATCAGAGATTTGTAAGGAACTTAATAATTGGTTTGATAAGAAGCGATTGTTTGGCAAATTTACAATCTCTGACGGAATCCTTTTAGGTGTAGATATGCTTAACGAGCAATACTTCCGCATTGTCGGTAGTGTTCTTAATGACGGAGTATACCAGTTCATACTAGATGAGCATGGTGCCCATAACACAATTCCCCCTTTAAAAGACGAGTCGTTCGATGGCGCAGTATGGTTGATGGCTGTGCCTTCGGATGTACTCAAGCTCGATGGAGAGATTACAGCTTGGCTAGAGCAGTATTCTAACGCTGTATTAAGCCCATATCAGAGCGAATCATTCGGGGGCTATAGTTACACTAAAGCAAGTGGCTCAAGCGGTTCTAGTAACCCTAATGGAGCCTCATGGCAGGCAATATTTAGCGGAAGATTAAACAGATGGAGAAAGATATAGATGTTACTTGAAATTGCGATGGAAAACTGCACAATGATAGACCCTTTAACAATACCAGATGGCTACGGCGGCATTAAGACCGTCTGGCAAGACGGCGCATCGTTTAAGGCGGCTCTTGTGATGGATACATCGCTGCAAGCGAAGGTAGCACAGAAGCAGGGGTTTAAAGAGGTTTATACAATCACAACTCCAAGAAATATCAATCTCCAATTCCACAACGTTTTCAGACGAGAAAGCGATGGAAAGATATTTAGAGTAACAAGCGACGGAGAAGACAAGAAAACCCCACCTGTAGCAACGTTAGATATGCGACAAGTGAGCGGAGAGGAGTGGAGTATACCAAATGAATAAGGTTCAAGCAATCATATCGTTTTGGCATGATGTCACAGGGCTTCCTGTATACGACGAAAACTCAGTTCCTGACGAAGCAAAAATGCCTTACGTTACTTGTGAAATTAATACAGCTTCTTTCGAGAACGACATACCTTTGACGGCAAACCTCTGGTACAGAGACACGTCATGGGAAGCAATAAGTCTTAAAGCTGAGGCGATCAGCAAGGCTTTGTTCGAGCTAAGAGGCACAGCTCAAAAGATTAATGACGGACGTTTTAGAGTATACGAAGGCACATCTCCACTATGTCAGAGATTGCCAGACGATAACGACGACATGGTTAAACGTATTGTAATTAATGTCATGGTTGAGTTTATGACTAATTATTAAGGAGAAAGACAATGGGAAGATATACAGTAATTCCAACTAATGCTTTTGACAATCTCCAAATGGATGCAGGAATCCTTTTAAAGAATTTCGACATCGAGACCGCTATAAACGGCGGCTTAGGATTTAGTGATGCGGACATCATCTGTGCAACAACAGGCGGTGTAAATCCAACAGCAAAGCCAACCTACTCAGATTTTGCAGAGGATGTTGACAACGCACCAACAAACCTTAAGGAGTTCAAGCATTTAGACGGATGGGAAGTAGCACTTGCTACAACAGGACTTGGAACATCGCCTGAGCTTATTCAAATGGCTCTCGGTGCAGCAGACATTGTAGACGGCACAAAGATTGTACCAAGAAAGCAGGTTGCTTTAGCAGACTTTAAAGATATTTGGTGGGTAGGCGATAAGGCTGACGGCGGATTCATCGCAATTCAGATTCTTAACGCACTTTCAACTGACGGTTTCTCTATTCAGACAACAAAGAACGGCAAAGGTCAGTTAGCACTTAATATCTCAGGTCACGTATCACTTCAAGCACAGGACGTAGTACCAATCGTTATCTATTCAATAGATGGCGAGGAGCCAGTAATCGTTCCTGATGTTGTTTTAGACAAGGCCAATATCTCACTTGAGGTAGGCGGCACAGACACACTTGTAGCTACAACAACACCTGCAGGCGAGGCTGTATCATGGAGCACATCTGACGCAGAAGTTGTAACAGTATCTAACGGATTCGTTACGGGTGAAGGAGTCGGAACAGCTAAGGTTACAGCAGCTATGGTATACGGCGATATAACATACCAAGACACATGTAATGTAACAGTAACAAGTACAGGAGCTTAAAATATGAAATTAAAGGACATACAAGGCGATAGAGCACTAGAAACACTTGCAGATTTACTAGACCCTATTGCTCACATAATGGCAGATGACAAGATGATTTCCATCTTCAAAAGCGGACGGAAGATTAATGCTGTTCAGTACGCTATCAAGAATCATAAAGAGGAAATCACAACGATTCTAGCCTTATTAGATGGAGAAGACCCAAAAGAATATAAAGTCAATTTAATGACACTTCCATTTAAATTAATGGAGTTGGTTAACGACGAAGACTTGCAAGGGCTTTTTCTATCGCAGGGCTTGACAGAGACCTCTTCTGGCTCTGCTATGGAGAATACAGAGGTCGAAAAGCAATAAGACCTTTTATGCGGTATGTTTTAGCCAAGAACCAAGAGAAGTTCGAGGAAAAAACATACCGTATTTACGTTACAGATTGCGTAAGGGCTTATTTGCACAATGAGGGCAATCCTAGATATGCGGATATGATAGACAAAACACCGCCTGATGATAGGAGCCCTGACGACATTATTAATCACATCAAAAATGGATTGAGGAAACTATAATGGCTAGTGGAGTAGAGGCTTTCAGCCTATATGCAAAGTTAATATTAGACTCGGGCGAGTATGAAAAGGGCTTATCGGAATCAGAAGGTAAGGCGAACAGCTTTGGCAAGAAACTAGCATCAGGATTAGGTACAGCGGCGAAGGCAATCGGCGCAGGTATAGCGGCATCTGCAGCGGCTATCGGTGGATTGACTAAAGCGGCAGTTAGTGCTTATGCAGATTACGAGCAATTGACGGGCGGTGTAGAGACTCTGTTTAAGAATAGCTCAGACGTAGTAATGAAATATGCCGAGAACGCATACAAGACCGCAGGATTGTCCGCTAACGAGTACATGGAGACAGTAACGGGCTTTTCGGCTTCGTTATTGCAATCGTTAGACGGAGATACGGCGGCAGCGGCGGAAAAAGCTGACATGGCTATCACAGACATGGCGGATAATGCGAATAAGATGGGTACTTCAATGGAATCCATCCAAAACGCTTATCAAGGCTTCGCAAAACAGAACTATACAATGCTCGATAACCTAAAACTCGGTTACGGCGGCACAAAAGAAGAAATGCAAAGACTTCTTGAAGATGCCGAGAAAATATCGGGTATTAAGTACGACATATCTAGCTATGCGGACGTTGTAGACGCTATTCACGTAATGCAAACAGAAATGGATATTGCAGGTACTACAGCTAAAGAAGCAAGTACCACTATATCAGGTTCGCTTGGTATGCTTAAATCCTCATGGCAGAATCTTGTCGCAGGATTCGCTAATCCAGATGCGGATATGGGGAAACTGATTGATGACCTTGTATCGTCAGCAGAAACAGCTTTTTCAAACCTTATGCCCGCTATAGAACACGCTTTATCAGGCATAGGAGAGTTCATAGAAAAGATTGCGCCTATTATAGCCGAGAAGTTGCCACCTTTGGTAGAACAGGTATTACCATCACTAATTAATGCGGCTATAACGTTGTTTAACGGCCTTGTAGCGGCGCTTCCTGTTATACTTAAGGTTTTGGTAGCTCAAGCGCCTATGATTATTACAACGATTGTAGATGCTATTTTGAAGTTGCTGCCTATGATAATCGATTTAGGTTTGCAGCTCATCTTGGCTTTAGCAGACGGATTAATTGAGGCTTTACCGGAACTAATTCCTGCAATAGTCGATGTAATTATGACTATAGTAGAGAAGTTAACTGAGCCTGACACTCTCATGCAACTAATAGAGGCGGCTATGCTGCTTATATTCGCTGTAGCTGAGGGTTTGATAGAGGCACTACCACGAATAGTAGAGTCGCTAGTAACAATAATAACCAATATGGTTACATTCTTCGTCGAGAATTACCCAGAGCTCCTCAAGCAAGGCTTAGAGCTTATTACTAATCTCGCAAAAGGCTTGATACAAGCAATACCTAAGATTGTAGAGGCAATCGGTAAGGGCATGCTTAAATTGTTAGAGGCGATTAAGGCCAAATTCGCTGACGTAAAGCAAAAGGGTAAAGAGCTCATCGAAAAATTGATTGATGGAATCATAGGAATGTTTACCAAAATCAAAGAAAAGGGCTCAGAGCTCGTAGAGAAAGTCAAAGAGGGCTTTAAGGAAAAAGTAGAGCAGGCCAAGACATGGGGTAAAGACCTTATCCAGAATTTTATCAATGGTATCTTGGAAAAATGGAACGCTTTAAAAGAGACCGTAAAAAACGTTGCAAACACAGTAAAAGAGTTCCTCGGCTTCTCGGAGCCTGAAAAAGGCCCATTATCGAATTTCCATACCTATGCGCCTGACATGATGGACTTGTTTATGAAAGGTATTGAGGACAACAAGCAGAAGCTCCAAGATACAGTTGCAAGTGCTTTTAACTTCCAGCCTTTAATCACAGCCCCAGAAGTCGGAGCATCTGATGGAACGATAGGACAGCAAACATGGAACATCAATATCTATCAACCTATGGAGTCAGCCGCAGACGTAGCTAGAGCAATTAGAGAAGAATCACAATATGGATTGATAGGGGGTGACAGCCTTGCTTATTAAATTTGTTAAAGAGGACAACACAGTTTTATACGTTGGCGAGGGCTACGATTGGAGATTGCAGAAAAAAGGTTTAGAGGGTTTTGCGTCCTTTGAGGGTAAGCTGACAACTACAGCGGACTACTCGAGGGACGGAAGCACCCTTGATAATATCCGTTTAGAGGATAAGAAGCGAACGCTCAAGATTTGCAATATAAACTGGAGAAGTTCAGATGTAGAGAGAGATAAGGCAAGAAGATTTTTTACGTACGGAACCAATTACAAAATCTACATCACTCAAGGCGGCGAAACAAGGTGGAATGAGGCCACTCTTTACCGAATGGCTATAAACGAGCCAACAAATGAAGATTATATGCTCAAGCTCACATTGTCCTTCGAGTTCGAGTCTCCATATCTTCTAAGTTATGACGATTTCGGCAAAGATATTGCGTCGCTAACACCACACTTTGCGTTCCCCTGGATGAGTAGCATCGATAAAGGCACATATGTAGCGGTATTCAATTTTGACCGCTCAGTAGATATATACAACGATGGCGACATTATTACTTATGTAAGAATCAAGATTTCGTTCAAGAATCCTGTTACTAATCCAAAGGTAGGAATCAATGACGGATTTATTCGATTCATCGGTGTATATGGAAAAGCCGACCATATCGAGATAGACTACACAGTAAATCCACCTAGAATAACGAATAACGGCGAGAACGTTCTAGGTGAGTGCGATAGAGCTAGTATTTTTGAGAAGATGTATATAGACAAAGGAGCAAATACAGTATATTTCGACGCTGACAACGGAACAGACGAGATGAGCGTATCTGTTTACTATAATCGTCAATACACCCTGATATAGCGAGGTGGCAACATGAGTAGAAAAGATAAAGGCAAATATGAAGTTCCGTTCTCGGTAAAAATACTTGATGATAACTTTAATCTAGTAACACCAATTTACTACGACAATCTTCAATGGGATAGGAACTATAATCAGGTTGGTAAATTCGTTATTGACGGAGTTGTAGGAGATTACGACAGAGATACATGGAAATACGTATATACAGCAGAGCGTAAGGAGTTTGGTAGAATCTCTCAGGTAAATCTGAAAAAGAGTGGAGCTAAAAAGACCCTTACAATATCAGGATTGTTTGTAGAGTACGAACTAAACAAAATGATTTGTTATACAAAGCCATCTCATTTCGATGATGATGCAGGAACACACTACGGAACTTCGATTCTATCAACTAATGCACCTACGTGGATAACTCAAGAAGGAAATGCCGATGCGGTTGCTAGAGCGTTCTTTAACGGATTCAAGCAGATTTCGTTTAGAAACTATCGAGTGGGCGATTTTAGCGGCACATCGCTAGTAACAGACTCCTTTGCTCTTGATATTAGTTATGGAACAACAGCAAGCGGAACATATAACTATTCAAAGCATACTCGAAACAACGAGAAGCTGGGAGATAAGCTATACGACATTCTTAAAGAAAGCTACGCATCTTACGAGGTTATCTTTGACTACATGAATAGAACAAAGACCCTCAATATTATTCACGGCATCGATAGAACACAACTAGGACACGCTTATGGAGTCAATTCTATTTGCTTTTCCATGACGAATGGCTCAATAAAGAGCGTGAGTATAGTAACAAGTGACACAGATACGAAAGACGTTGTGTTGCAGTACGCAGAAGATGAGACTCAGACCCTTATCCTTGCGAACGCTTTAAGCGGTAGTGTAGGGCGATTTACAGCCAAAAGTATGAGTAGCAATCAAAGCGACTTTATCAACGATGAGACAGTTGATTTTAACCAAGCAGATAAAGACCACAAACTAGCGGTTATGTCAGACGCAAGCCTTAGACTTCACGAGTTGGAAGACGTAGTCAATATCCAATTCGATTTTGTCAATAGTAGTTATCGCTACATAGAAGATTTTGAGCTGGGCGATGTGGTGTCGGTAGATTTACCTGAATTAGGAGTATCGATTGACACACAGATTATCGCTTGCCATGAAGTCATCAAACAAGGTGTATGGAGCATGACCTTAGAAGCAGGAAAAGCAATAATACGAAAGAGAGGTAAAGTATAATGGTAGGTTTTCCTTTTGACTCAGAAGTAGTCTATGACCCTGAAACCGGCGACCCACAATTTGACCGAGCTGTATCTTCACAGCCTTTGCGAAAATTGCTTAGTGAGCTGTTTACGACGGGTGTAATGCCAAACCCTAGCACTAACTTACAGGTATCGGCAGGAACCGATGGAATGACAGTAGAGGTAGCCGCAGGATTTGCGGTAGTTCGAGGCGGATTATGCCAAGAGCTTGAGACAAGAACTCTTGAGGTCACAGCGGCATCTACAAGCTATGACCGAATCGACACAGTTGTATTGAGATGGAATGAGAACATAGATGTTAGAACAGCAGATCTGTACATCGTAGCAGGAACACCTGCACAGAATCCTGTTAGACCTGAACTACAGAGAAATAACTCTATATATGAAATAGGTCTTGCAGATGTATTTGTTACAAGAGGAATAGCGACAATCACTAATGACAAGATTACAGATACTCGCTACGAATCAGAGCGATGCGGTATTGTATCTTCTGTATCTGAATGGGATACCACAACAATCTATCAACAGATACAAGCAGACCTCGCAGGATTCAAGTCTAACGAGGAAGCAAGCTTTTTAACATGGTATAACGCATTCACATCTGATGCAGTTGCAGATATCGAAGATTTCGAGGACGCACAGCAGACAGCTTTTGATTTATGGTTCCAAGATATTATGGGGCATTTGTCACAGGATGCAGCCACAGATCTGCAGAATCAAATAAATGACATGGCATACTATTATGTTCAAGACCATGTTTTATATTTACCAAATACAAGTTGTAGTGTTAGTGATGGCGTGTTAACAATCGGTACACCATCTAACAGTTAGAAAGGAGATTTATTATGCCAAGTCCATATGTAACACAAGTAAATTTAGGTGGTACGGTTTACGATGTTAAAGACCCAAACGCTGCTACAGAAATTGATACAAAGCAAGATATTACGGACAACAATCTTGAGACTACAGATAAAACAATCGTAGGAGCAATAAATGAATTAAAAAGCGGAAAACAAGATAAGTTAACTAATCCTTTAACACAGAGTGACGTTGTGAACAACCTTACTAGCACAGCTACAAATAAACCCTTGTCAGCTGCACAAGGTAAAAAATTAGGTGCATATCCTAAAATATTTAACGTTATCGGAGAAATAGCAAACTCAGATGGTGGAGCAGCTAGAGGTACAGGAGTTGCTACAGTTATTCTTTATGCAAGTGGTTTAGCTAAAATTGAATACCAATATACAATTACGACAGCCGGAACAAGTACCGCCACAACAAATTTTAAATGGGGATTAAATCGTGATTTGTTATCTGCGAGAAATTCTAACATACCAGCAATAACCCCTGTTGCCGGCGGCGTTGCAGAGTGGTATAGCGCTAAAAGTAATAGCACTTGGTCTGCTTTGCATGAAACATACAATGGGTATGGTTGTACTCATACTGTTAACTCACAATTTTGGTGTGCGTCACGAAATCACAACGGAACGTCTGTAGGTGCACATCCTGTTAGTACCGCAGTCTTGAACATTAGAATATGCGGTACTTGCTACGGTACATTTACTGTGACCTAAGAAAGGAGAAAAATTATGGATGATATAAGACAAGTAAACGTTAGGGGTACTTTGTATAATGTTACATCTACTGCAAATATAAACATGGCTCCTATAGAAGATGGCGACACCGCTAGTCAGGCATATACTATAAATAAATTAATAGTATTTAAAGGCTATTTATGTAAGACTACTACTGCAATCGCACAAGGAGATACTTTAGCAATAGGCACGAACTTAGCTTATGATACTATTGCAGAAGAAATAGAGGGACTTAGTGATGGCATAGGTGGAACAACTGATACTTTTAGGTTTGGCACAGATGGTAGCGGAGAATATGGTTACATCAAGAAAGTGGGTGGTGCTGATACATTCTTCCCTTTTAAAACAAAGCATACTGAGACAGTAACTCCTACTAGCCGGGCGCAGGTTGACATGGGAGAATACCATAAAAAGAGATATGTGACACTGACTAGTGTGCCAAATAATAACACCACTACATATTCAGCTACTGCAAGGGGAGCGTCACTTGATATGGGAGCAACGAATACCCATAGATACGTGAATACAAACGGAGTTCCTAATTCTAATAGCGGCACTTATAGTGTTACTGCAAATGGCACACATGATATGGGGGCCACGAATTCATATAGATATGCCAATGTGAATGTTCCTCTTACAGCGGACGGTAGCACTCAGATAATGGAACATTCAACGGCTACGAGTATTTCTGCCACAATAGGAGATTATTATATTATCTCGGCAACAGGTAATGATTCATGGAGAAATAATCTAAGCGGGTGTACACTTATAGCCTCTACGGAATACTCTCATGTAAATTTTTCTTATGTAGCTTTAGTAAAAGCAACTGCCACAACTATAACATTTCAAAATGCTTATGGTGGAGGGGCGATTCGTTTAGCAAGATAGAATTAATTAAACAGAAAGGAGAAAATCGGAGGAGTCTTTAACGCAAGACTCCTCTTTTTAAATTTGCGTAACAGAGCCTATAATTCATGCAAAAATTAAGGTAGTTATAGGTAGTACCACAAGGAGCCATTGTTATGACAGAGCAGGAGAGAATCGTTGTGTTGGACGAAAGACAGAAATCAATGGAACAGCGACTAGTGAAGACGGAACGACTTGTTGATAATATCAACAGCCTTACCATTTCGGTAGAGCGGTTATCAATCGGCTTTTCTTCTCAAGTAGACACGCTAAAAGAGATGAATCTTCGTCTAAGCAATTTAGAAAACGAACCAAGAGATACGATGAGACATGTTTACAAGCAAATAATCACAGCTTTAGTAACGGGTGTTATAACTGCGATATTTTGCAACGTGTAAAAGGAGAAAAAACAATGAATAAGATTAATTGGAAAGTAAGAGTTAAGAATCCTCATTTTTGGATCCAAATTGTTACTGCAATAGTCGTGACTATAATCGGCTATGCAGGCATAAGCGGTTCAGAGATAACTACATGGGGAAAACTACTTGACCTCATTGTGATGGCTATATCAAACCCATATTGCTTGATGCTTGTAGCGGTAGCTGTTTGGAATGCAATAAACGACCCTACAACAGAGGGGTTTGCGGATAGCGCAGACGCTATGAAGTACGATAATCCGAAAGAGAATTAGGAGATTGAATATGGTACCAATCAAAACACAAATAGCCAATAAGGCCAACTATGGAACTCAGAGGAATACATCGAATATAAAGTATATCGTAATTCACTATACAGGAAATGATGGGGATTCCGACGAGAGCAACGCAAAATATTTCAAAAACAATATCGTAAAAGCATCAGCTCATTATTTTGTAGACGACGACTCGATTACGCAATCTGTTCCAGACAATTACTCAGCTTATGCCGTAGGCGGCAAGAAGTACAATAACGCAGGCGGTAGATTGTATGGAACGGTAAATAATAGTAATTCAATTAGTATTGAGCTGTGTGACTCGGTTAAAAACGGAGTTGTATATCCAACAGATAAGACAATCAACAATGCTATTGAGCTTACTCAGTATTTGATGAAGAAATACAATGTTCCCGTTCATCGTGTTATCAGACATTATGATGTTAACGGAAAGCCATGTCCTGCATATTGGACGAATGACGCTAAGTGGCTTACAAGCTATCGTAACAAGCTCGGTGCTACAATCCCACAGGGACAGCCCGACAAGAACCCATATAAAGAGCCTACAAAACAGGTTACATCTAAAGCCAACGCTCAAAAGCTGGGCATATCTGTTTTTGAAAGCACGGGCGAAAGTGTTAAATGGCTTCAATGGGAGCTTGAACAGGTAGCTCCTGCATATAAGGATTATCTCGAACAAAACGGCGGCATTGACGGAAAATGCGGAAATGCTACAGTTGAGCTTTTAAAAATGTTCCAAAAGAATTATGGACTTGAAGTTGACGGAGTGTGCGGTAGAAACACAAGAAAGGCTTTGATAGAAAATTGAAAACCATAATGCCTGAAAGATCAAGAACTGAATACGAGACTATCATAACCGAGTGGATACTCTCGGAAAGAGATAGAGCTATCATACGCAGAAGAATCCTTGACGGAATCTCTTACGAAAGACTCGCAGAAGAGTTTGAGTTATCAGTGCAGCAGACTAAAAGAATTTGTTATAAATCTCAGGACATAATCCTGAACCATTTATAAAACTACTTTCTTATTGCCTCGTATCATAAGTGATACAAAATTGAGACATTCATGTTATCGTGAATGTCTTATTTTTTTTCTAAAATTAAGAAAAAGGAGAAAAGAGATGTTCATCGAATATAACGTCAATCCATATAAACGAGTAGGCGATTGTGTAATCAGAGCCATAGCGATGTTTTTGGGCGAATCGTGGGAAGATACCTATTGGAGCATCTGCGAAAAAGGGGCTCAAAGCTATGACATGCCAAGCTCAAACGAAGTATGGGGAGAGTATCTTTTAGATATAGGCTGTAAGCGCCATATTATACCGAATGAGTGCCGTTGTTATACGGTTAAGGATTTCTGTAAGGATAACCCTAGAGGCCGTTATTTGCTTGCTACAGGAAGCCACGTACGATGCAACAGGGATGCCAACAATGCAGGTGTTAGATTACACCATTAGGGGTGGGAAGCCCGAAAAAGAGCCCGTAGAGGCATCTGAAACTAAGTATGCCAGTATTGATGACCTTAACGAATTAAGAGCCGAAATAGGGCAAATTAAAGAGCAATTAAATAAGCCAACAGCCAAGAAGGGAGCAAAGACAGATGAATAATATGTTTAACCAACTTCAATCCTTTATGCAAAACCCTATGAATGCAATATCCAAAATGGGCATTCCTCAACAATACATGAATAGTCCCGATAGCATTATTCAATACTTGATGAACAGCGGAAGATTGTCGCAAGAGCAATACAATCAAGCGGTATCTAAAGCTAAAGAACTGCAGAACAATCCAATGTTTAAGCAGTTTTTCAATCGGTGATAATCTTGCAAGATTCACAATAACTAAATAACCGAGCTGTAAACACAGTTCGCTAACCGCATTAATTAGCGGTAGAAAG
>JAEEGJ010008409.1_pt1 | contig 28467 bp, 20 predicted proteins | sample 8958761 | NCBI WGS metagenome assembly JAEEGJ01 (sample SAMN16246546, study PRJNA631951) | gut metagenome | biome: gut microbiome; feature: rumen; material: RS-attached | host: Bos | place: Iran: Karaj | collected 2018-10
TATCGCAACATTATTTTTGGCAATACGCATGACCGCAGTCACCGCTTTGACAAATATGCCCTTGTGGAAAGTCCAAAGTACCAAAACATTCCTCGTTCCATTCAAAATGTGTTCCTGAATAGTAAGTTGGATGCAGACTTCGTGAAGAATACCATCATACAATCAATGACTGACTCGGAAGATAGCATTCGACTATCGGACTATCGCCATTTGGTAGCCGACTTTGAACGTGAGTTCGATGAAATTGATTCTTGGTACAAAAAGGATTCGAATGGTGAAGTCATTGTGCGCAACAAGGCCAACAAGGTAATTGAGACGTATCGACTAATAGTTGCATTAGAATACGACATAAAGCAGACTTGGCATCAATTGAACTATGTGGTAAGCCATACCCGAGAGCAGATGCCTTTCATTGAGGACGAAATTCACAATATAGATGAAAGACTAGCGAGGATTCGTGAAAGATTAGATAACTTGCAGCAAGAATATGAGAGAGAACATGACCAACTGACAAAGAAGATAAGTGCTTGTGAAGTGCGCTTGGGTGATATTCGTAAGAAACGCAAACAATATGAAGGTTTGCATATCTCTGATATTATCGAATTGGATGTGCAAGAACCGAAATACCAATCTGAAAAAGCACAGAAAGATAAACTTTTACAGGCGCTTCAAGAGCGGTATAAGGATGTGACGGAGAAATATCTGAGGCTTTATTCCACTCTAGAAGAAGAGCGGAAGACTTTTGAACTGGCCCAAACAGAAGAACTACAATGTCAGCGTGATACCATCCAAGCAGAAAGAGACAAATGTGCGAAAACACGCGACAGACGGAAAAAGACTATCGAAGATGCCTATAACGAATGGCTTGCCTCTTCGGATGAGCGGATATCCGTTTTGCAAGAGGAATGCAACCGCACAGATAAACGCTTGTCGGAATTGCAATATTGGCATCCAATGCAAAAAGATAAAGATGCCTGCAAAGAGGATATTAGCAAACTACAGGTTCACGAAAAAGAGCTCAATAGTGAATTGTTAGTAGTCCGTAATAATATGAAGGCCATGCGAGAAGATGGGGCACTAAAACAAGAGCAAACAAGAATGGAATTTGCCCGAAAGCGAGATGGTATAAAAGCAGAATTATCACAACTTCAAGCAGAATTATCAAAAACTGAAGAAACACTTGCGCGGTGGAATGGCTCTTTTTATGAATGGCTTACCCAAAACAAACCTAACTGGGAGGAAACTATTGGCAAAGTGGTAGATGAGCAGCAAGTACTTTATGCACAAGGCTTAGAACCTGAACTTTCAGCCGATGGAAGCCTGTTTGGCGTCAGCCTCAATTTGAATGCTATCCCAGTCCATCATCGCACTCCTAACGAGTATCGTTCTTTGCAAAAACAGCAACAAGAGGTTATTGCGGCAAAAAAGAAAGAATTGGCAGACATTCAACAGCAATGCGAGAACGAACTGGAGGGTATCAGCAAGAATTACAAGAGGAAGCTGTCTGAACTTCAGCAGCAAGAGACTAATTTGAGAGTTCAAGTAGAGCAGATACCCATGAAGCTTAAAGATGCTGAAACTCGTCTACATCAGTTGAAACGAAGGGAAGAAGAACAGATTAAGAAGGAGCTTGAGAAACGTACCACTGCTTATAATGATGCGCATCTCAGTTTGGAACGCGAGAACTCACATCGTTCCCAACAAAGATCTAAGCGAGATAAAGACTTAAATGCTGCTGAAAGCGAATATAAGTCTATACTGAAAGATTTGGAAAAGCGATTTGATGCTTTCTGTCAAAAACAAGCTAATGAAAAAGCTACAAGAATAAAAGATATTGACGATCGCAGGCAAATGATGGAGCGTCAAGAACGTGACGAATTGAAAGGAAAAGGAGCAGACACAAATGCCATAGAACTGTGTCGTCGCGATGTGGCCAAGCTGCAAGAGATTCTGAATAAGATTTCAAGCCAGCATCACTATGTTATTGAATATCGTAAGGATGAAGAGGAACTATTCTCTCATGAGGCAGAGTTTCGTGAGGAGAAGCGGCAATTAGAAGCAAAAGATATGCAAGCCAAACAGTCGTACGAGGAAAAACGGAAACGCCATGAAGTAGAATTATTAGAAAACACAGGTTTGCAAAAATCAAAAAAAGATGAACTTTCTGTGATGTCAAACGGCTTGAAACAGTATGAACAGCTATGTCAAGTTGAAAATATTTTACCTGAGTCGTTCCTACAGGATGACACACAGTTACAATCCTCAATGTCCTGCTCGGATCTAGTGGTGCAGATGCGTGGCGTTATCAACAAAAAACACCAGAAAACTGAGGAGTTGAAACGGGCGGTCAATTCATTTAACACTCATTTTGGAATCAACAACACTTTCCACTTTATCATGCCTCAGTACGACGAGGATTACCTGACTTTTGCCTCGGATCTTCAAGAATTTATCGAAAACGACAAGATTGAAATGTATCGTGCACGTGTCAGCGAACATTACAATACTATTCTCCGTAGTGTTTCGCGTGAGGTAGGCTTGCTAATGAACCACTCGGCTGAGATAAAGGGAATTATCAATGATGTAAACCGCGACTTTCAGGAACGGAATTTCGCTGGCGTTATCCGCAGTATTGAATTGAAGGCGGAGGAATCATCTGATAAGATGATGCTCCTGCTTCGTTCTATTCGTGATTTTACCGAGGAGAACTCCCTTACTATCGGTGAACTAAATCTGTTCTCTGGAAGTGATCGCGACAAGGTGAATGAGCAAGTGGTTGACTACTTGAAGAAGTTTATGAAACAATTACAAAAAGAGCCGTCTCGTACTGAGTTGACTCTTTCTGATACATTTCGACTCCAATTCCGTGTGCAGGAGAATGATAATAATACTGGTTGGGTGGAGCGCATCAACAATGTGGGTTCTGATGGAACTGATGTGTTGGTGAAAGCCATGGTTAATATCATGCTAATAAATGTATTTAAAACAAGAGCCTCACGCAAGAATGGGGATTTCATCATTCATTGCATGATGGATGAAATAGGAAAATTGCATCCCAGCAATGTTAGTGGCATACTTCAGTTTGCCAACGTTCGCAATATATACTTAATTAATAGTTCTCCCATGGGGTATAATGCAGACCTATATAAGTACAATTATTTGCTGACAAAGGACGGCAAGTCTCAAACGCACATTAAGCGTTTGGTGACAATCAACGCATAATGCAGATTTCAAAGACACTGATAATAACGCTTAATAAGTTAATTGCAGGTGAGCCGATAGCAGCGAGCCGCCTTCGCAAAGACATAGCGGATGTGTTGCTTTCTGAAGGATTGCTGACCGTTCAGGCACGTGGCAGCCACAGAACATTTAAGGCTATTAATTGTATCGCTTTGAAGAATTTTCTGAGAACTCATTATGAAGGACTACGATCTATAGGTAATGAAAAGAATAGTACTTTTGGATCTCGGTCTGAACAGGCTTTGGAAACAGGTAATTCAAAGTTGGTGAAGATTCGATCCTGTCCAGGGTTTCCAGTTAACAGCTATGAACCCATCGTATGTACTTTACATGGCGTCAAATATGTTATTAATCCTCCAGAAGGGACTTTTACTTTTATCTCTGACTGGGAACAATTTGCAATTCCAGATGATGTCATCGTGGTAGGTATTGAAAATATGGAGAATTTTCGCCAGATACGTTGTCAGAGAATGTTCTTTGATACTGAAATAGGTAATGGCCATTTACTGTTTGTTTCTCGCTATCCACAATCCACCGACCTTCGTCAATGGTTATTATCAATTCCCAATCGTTATGTTCATTTCGGTGATTTTGACTTGGCTGGAATACACATTTTTTTGACAGAGTTTTATCAGCACCTTGGAGGACGTTCTACATTTCTGATTCCCTCTGACATCGAACAGAGACTGATGCAGGGTTCTGTTACTCGGTACAATGCCCAATATGCCAAGTTTCACACCCTTCAATGTGGAGACAAACAATTGCAATCGTTGATTGATCTTATCAATAGGTTACACCGTTGTTATGACCAAGAGGGATATATCAACTTCATGTCGAGCTTGCATTAAGTTGATATCCTTTGATTTGGTGTGGTAGATGAATGTGTGTTCGTTTCTCGAATTCCGTTTATATAAAACATGGATTCTCTGTGTTAAGGCCTTGTTTTCTATTGTTGTTTTTGTGTTAGTGCTTACTCACATAGTTTGATACGCATAAGGTGGGTTCTATTAATGCGTTCTCTATGTCGCGTCTCTACGAGACGCAGTTTGGTTACAGCTTGAATCACCACACTGCGCAATATACGATGTTGCTCCCATTCGGTCGCGACACCGTACATTGCTTGTACAGTGTTATTAATGGTCACACCTCTCCGAGGTGATTTATAGAAGTCCCCAATAAAACTATTGGGTTATGCATAGGCGCGTACTATATGTAATACGCCTTCGTCCACGTTTAGGACATCTTCGTCCGAGAGGGTTACTATTGTACCCTCATGCAAATGCAAGTCTCGCATGGCTTCTCTGAGCCCGTCAATCTCTCGTCGCATGTTGTCTTCCGTGAGTTGCAGGCATACTTGGTACAACTCTTTGGGGTTATTGTCTACTCCTGTCACCACAAAGTCACACTCGCCTTTGCCACGATAGTAATATACTTTGCCTTTTGCCCGTTTGCGTAGTTGTAGGAATTGGTAGTTCTCTAATAAGCGGCCAAGGTCTTCTGTCTGTGACAGGCTCACACAGCTTACTATCCCTGTGTCTATGGCGTAGACTTTTTTGGGATTGCGTACGCTGGCTCGAATGTTGGTTGTATATTGGCTTGCCGTGTCTATGAGATACGCGTCGCGCATATAATCTATATAGTCAAGTACTGTGGATGTTGATACGTCACCTATCACAGATGTGAGCCGGTTGCCAGAAAAAGGCTTCGCCACATTGGTGAGCAGATACACGGCAAGCCGTTTCATCGGCTCGATATTACGAACGCCGTGACGTATGGCGATGTCTCGCACCAGTATGTCGTCGACCATTGACAGCGGCACACGACTGTCGTGCGTTGAGAGGTATTCTGGCATGCCTCCATCTGTAAGATATGATATGAAACTGTCCTTTCCCCTTCTTTTCTTGCTGAATGTGAGGTATTCTGCATACGAGAACGGGAATAGCTCGGTGGAAAGATGACGCCCTGTAAGGTGTGTGCCTAATTCGGCACTCAACATTGAGGCATTTGAGCCTGTGATATACACACGATAGTCCTCTCGCAACAATTGATGAATAAACACCTCCCATCCGCTCACCAACTGTATCTCGTCAAAGAAGAGTATCTTGGCTTTGCGTTCTGCTATCAATGAATACAGCCTGACAAAGTCATCCTTCTCAAACGAGGATAGATGAATATCGTCGAAGTTGAGATACAAGGTGTCGCCCTTCTTGTAGCGGCTCATTATCTGTTTCATCAATGTGCTCTTGCCACATCGCCGTATTCCTGTGATAATAGAGGCAAATCCAGCGGTGGAATTAACTGTTTCTGCCTGTTCTCTGGCTACTTCTTTATTTGTGTTTCTTATCCATTCAAGTTGCTTATCCACAACTTGTTCTAGCTGTGATTTTAGTATCATAGTCTATCATTTTTCATGTTGCAAAGATACATCTTTTTTTGATAGTATCAAAAAATATCTTTCGATAGTATCAAAAGATATCTTTCGATGGTAGCGAAAGACTTTGCTGTTAAAGTATACTATGGACGAATTGTAGCGCATAGCCATTTGTTCCATTTCGGACTACCTTTTCGAGGAATACGAAGTGGGGCTTATTTATTTGTTTTTCATGTCGCGTCCCTTCGGGACGCAATTGCCTGATGCCTGAGTGTCACGGCACTGCGCCTTCGGCTCGTACCGTGTTATTTATATCTCACCCCGTCGGGGTGATTGGGAGAAGTCACTTTACTAAAGTTTGACAAGTGGCTAAAAGGTTCCAAGGTGTGATTCTTTGCCCTTTTGAGGGTGTTTCAAAAAGTCTGAAAGACTGAAAGATAACAGGCGGGGGTGCAACCCCCGTACTTATGGACGATAAAACAAAGCCCTGAAGGGGCGACAGATAGTCGGTAACATACGGTGTGTCACCCCTTCGTTTTTTTTCTATCATTTGTACAGGGGTTTATACCCCTGTCTGTGGTCTGACGTCCCCTTTGGGGACTTTTGAGACACCCTTGTCCAGACTCTATACAATACCAAACAAGACTGGAAAGAACTTGTCAAACTTTAGTCACTTTACAATAAAAAAACGGCCGCGATTGTCGCAGCCGTTTTTTGTATTGAAGTGGTGTGTGTATTACGCACCCAGTTCGAGACGCTTGAAACCAGTGCAGGCAAGCTCCTTGTCGGTGCTCTCGATGAACTGGCGGACGGTCATCTTGCTCTCCATGATGTACTCCTGTTCGACCAGGGTGTTCTCTTTGAAGAACTTGTTCAGACGGCCGTTGGCAATCTGCTGAATCTGCTGCTCGTTGAGGGTAGCGGCTTTCTTGGCGGCCTCTTCCTCTTTAATTTTCTTAGCCAGTTCGACCTGCTCCTCGGTAATCCAACCCTTGGCGCAGTTGGAGGCCATGTGGTCCTCGCTGTCGACGTGGGCGGGGTTGATACCGGCCTTCTTCAGGGCGGCGTCAACGGCCTTGCCGATGAGCTCTTCGCGGGTCTTCTCGGCGGCGACGGCCAATTCCTTGTCCTTCACCTCCTGGGGCACGCTGTTGGCATCGAGGGCGACGGGGCGCATAGCCACGACCTGCATGGCGATGTTGTGTCCAACCTCGTCGTAGCCGGCCTTCGACATTCCGATGATGGAAGCCATGCGGTTGCCTGGGTGGATATAGGCGTAGACGGCGGGAGCCTTGAGGGTCTCGAAGTGGGCCAGCTCGATTTTCTCACCAATCTTGGCAATCTGGTCGGTGATGCAGTCGCTCACCTTGCGGCCTTCGAGTTCCATGTCGAGAACCTGCTCCTTGCTGGTGAGGTGCTTGGCCATGGCGTTGTCGAGGATGCTGGTGGTGAAGGCGACAAAGTCGGCGTTGGTGGCGACAAAGTCGGTCTCGCAGCTCACCATGATGACAGCACCGTAGTTGCCGTTGCTCTTGGCGAGGACGCAGCCTTCGTTAGCGTCGCGGTCGGCGCGCTTGGCAGCCATTTTCTGACCCTTCTGACGGAGGAAGTCGATAGCCTTTTCAAAATCGCCGTCGCACTCCACGAGAGCCTTTTTGCAGTCCATCATGCCGACACCGGTCAGCTGACGAAGCTCATTAACCTGTTTTGCAGTGATATTTGCCATAATTCTCTTCTTTTTTACGTGTAACTATTATTCGGCCTTTTCAGCCTTGGGAGCCTCGTTGCGGGGACGGCGCGGACGGGTCTTCTTCTCCACGGGAGCCTCGTCGGTCTTTACCTCTTCCTCCTCCTCATTGTTTTGGGCGTCTTTGTCGAGCATGCGCTCGTTCAGACCTTCCTGGATTGCCTCGGTCATGTGTTTCAGGATGGCGGCAATCGACTTGGAAGCATCATCGTTAGCGGGGATGGGGAAGTCGATAAGGTCGGGGTTGCAGTTGGTGTCGACCAATGCGAAGGTGGGGATGTTAAGGCGGCGGGCCTCAGCAACGGCAATGTGCTCCTTGTTGATGTCAATCACAAACAGGGCGCTGGGCAGACGGGTCAGGTCGGCGATAGAACCGAGGTTCTTGTCCAACTTGGCACGCTCGCGCTGCACCTGCAGGCGCTCGCGCTTGCTGATGTTGTTGAAATCCTTGTCGTGCATCAGCTGGTCGAGGTTGTTCATCTTCTTCACGGCCTTGCGGATGGTGGTGAAGTTGGTGAGCATACCGCCGGGCCAACGCTCGGTCACGAAGGGCATGTCGACGCTCTTTGCCATTTCGGCGACGATGTCCTTAGCCTGCTTTTTGGTGGCAACGAAAAGCACCTTCTTGCCGCTCTTGGCAATCTGACGCAGTGCGTTGGCAGCCTCGTCGGCCTTGGCGATGGTCTTCTGCAGGTCAATAACGTGGATGCCGTTGTGCTCCTTGAAGATATAGGGAGCCATTTTGGGATTCCATTTTCTCTTGAGGTGGCCAAAATGACAGCCAGCTTCTAATAATTCTTCGAACTTTAATTCAGTCATTGTGATTTTTTCTTTTTTGTTTACTTTCCTTGTTTACCAATTGTCGAGTAGTCCTTTCAGTGTGTCGGGTTTTTCTGCTTCAGCCTTAGGCAGCAGAACTGGCAACCCGGCGGAGCGTCTCGGCAATTTGGATTCTAAACTTTTGATCAAATTTGAAAGATGGACTCTGATTACTCTGATAATTCCGAATACTCCGATTCCAAGATCCAAAAATACCATTAACGCTTGCTGAACTGGAAACGTTTACGAGCCTTGGGCTGGCCGGGTTTCTTACGCTCCACCATACGGGGGTCGCGCATCAGGAAACCTTCCTTCTTCAGGGCGCTGCGGTCCTCGATGTTGTTCTCACAAAGGGCGCGGGCGATAGCCATGCGCAGGGCCTGGGCCTGGCCGGTGATTCCACCGCCGTCGAGGTTGGCCTTCACATCCCATTTGCCTTCAGCACCGGCAACCTGGAAAGCCTGGTTCACGATGTACTGCAGCGGACCCGTGGGGAAATACTCTTTGTAGTCGCGTTTGTTGACAATAATCTTGCCGTCGCCGGGGGTCATATAAATACGGGCAACGGAGCATTTTCTTCTACCAATGGTGTTGATTACTTCCATATTCTGTAATTATCTAACGTCGTTAATATTGATTACTTTGGGGTTCTGACCCTGGTGGGGATGCTCGGGACCGGCATACACATGCAGGTTGCGGTACAGAGCGTCGCCAAGACGGTTCTTAGGAAGCATACCACGGATGGCGTGTTCGAGGATGCGCTCGGGATGGCTGGCAAGCACCTTGGCAGGGGTGGTCTCGCGCTGGCCGCCGGGGTATCCGGTGTAACGCTGGTAAATCTTGTCGGTCATCTTCTTACCGGTGAAGACAATCTTCTCGGCGTTGATGATGATAACGTTGTCGCCGCAGTCCACGTGCGGGGTGAAGCAAGGCTTGGTCTTGCCTCTCAGGATGTTGGCAACGCGGGTGGCCAAACGTCCTACGGTCTGGTTCTCGGCATCCACAAGCACCCATTCCTTTTGGACGGTGTTCTTGTTGGCGGAGATGGTTTTGTAACTTAATTGATCCATTTTTTATTTAACTAACGATGATTTTTTTGTCTGTTTATAAATTTTTTGGTCGTCGCAGTCGGTTTTTTGCTCCAATCTAGGGGTGACGGATACCCCTCTCATGGCTTTTTTGCCTACTTTTGACGGCACGCAACTTCTCTCTAACATTTTGGTCTTCAAGTCTGAACGGGTATGAAACAGGGCTTCCGACCACTATGCTAAGAGGATGCAAAATTACAACTATTTTTTGGACTGGCAAAATTTGAACATTTTTTTTGTTCATTTTTTTTGTTGAAAAGTTTATTTTTGTGCCGATTGAGAGTGCCTACACTCTTTTGTTGGTTTCTGGGAACTCTTCGTTCTTGAAGCATAGTATGAATAGGACTGCGACGACCAACGCATAAGCGGCAAAGATGTACCATGCCGTACTCCAATTGGGCTCGGCGGCAAAGGCCACATAGTGGTTGACCACCTTGCCTGCCGCCCAGGTGCCGAGAGTGGCACCCAAACCGTTGGTCATAAGCATAAAGAGCCCCTGCGCAGAGGAGCGGATGTCGTCGGAGGTGGCATACTCAACATACAGGGAGCCGGAGATATTGAAAAAGTCGAAGGCCACGCCATAGACAATACAGCTGAGTATGAGCATCCACACACCGCTGCCTGTATCGCCCGCACCAAAAAGGCCAAACCGCAACACCCATGCCACCATGGAGATAAGCATCACCTTCTTGATGCCAAACTTGCGCAGGAAAAAGGGTATCAGTAGGATGCAAAGTGTCTCGGACAACTGGCTCAACGAGATAAGCGCATTGGCATTGTGTGCACCCCATGTGTCGGCAAACTCGGCCACATCCTGAAAATGGGTGATATAGGAATTGGCATAGCCGTTGGTAATCTGCAACGAAGCACCTAAGAACATGGAGAAGAGGAAGAAGATGGCAAACTTAGGCTTCTTGAACAACCGAAAGGCACTCAGCCCCGAAGCTTCGGCAAAAGAGCGTGATGGCTTGTCTTTCCCAAGACAGGGACAAGGGGTAAGTGTGAGAGCATAAATACTGAGTATCAGACTCAACACGCCCGATAGCAGGAACTGCTCATGCGAATGCTGGAACTGCTCTCCCTGACTGTTCTTAATAAAGTTCACCGCCAGCATGCAACAGATAAAGCCAATCGTGCCAAACACTCTAATGGGCGGGAAATGCTTGACCGAATCAAGCCCAGCCACATCCAGAGCAGTGTAGGCCACGGAATTGGAAATGGCGATTGTAGGCATAAAGAATGCCACGCTAATGGTATAGAACGCAAAGAAGGGTCCAAACTGGAGATTGCCCGCATTCGTCATCGCATAGACACCGGCAGCCACCATGAAGACACCGGCGATGCCGTGACACAGCGAGAGCACCTTTTGAGCCTGTATCCATTTGTCGGCCACAATGCCCATCAAAGCGGGCATGAAAATAGACACTATACCCTGTACGGCAAAGAAAAGCCATATCTTGTCCACAAGTCCTGCCCCATATAGGAACCCGCCCATGGAGGTGAGGTATGCGCCCCAGACGGCGAACTCGAGGAAATTCATTATTAGCAGACGCAACTTGATGCAATTATTATGTTTTTTCGTTTTCATAATTGTTATGTATTTCGCTCTATTGTAAGGTATGACTGATTTTTATCAAGCTTTCTCAATGTGGCGTGTCTTCGACACGTTGGATAGAAGGGGTTTCGTTGACCCCACACTGCGCTTCCTTCGGTCGCATAGTATGGGGTTATTGAGATTCAGTATCTTCGATGCTGTTGAAAAATCAGTCAAATATAGCATATTATTGTTTATTTGCTCCGTAATAAACAATCGACGCTTCAGTGGCCGGTCTGTATCCTTTTGCGGAGCTCGCTTTAAGTAGGTCACGTATTATATTCTTTCTTTCATCGATAGGCATTGATTCATCTTTTATATATGTGCAAGCGAGGCGGAACATTGCCTCAGCATTACCGAACTTGTCTATCGCCATCTTGTACAAGCGACGTGCCTCATCGATAATGCAATCAACGCCATTACCTTCTTCATAGCAGTTGGCTAATCTAATATAGGCTAATTCGTCATCCCCGTTTGCGACAGCCTTATTATACCAATTGATAGCTTCGTCATACAATCCTTGCTCGTAGTAGTAGTCGCCAAGTGCAGTCATCGCTGGTGTGTAACCGAATTTCACGGCCTTGAAAAGCCATTTTGACGAATCGTGTTCGTGGTCGTTTGGTGGAACCATTTGCCCTAAAGTTACCATTGCCCGAACATCGTTGCGTTTTGCAGCTTCTGTATAAAGCTTTAATAGGCATAACCAGATGTTGGGACCCACCTCTTCATCATCAGGGTCGGGTGTCCCAAAGGCCTCGGCTATGTCAACAAGAAGCCAAGATGGCATTTTTTTTAGTCTCTCGTCGAAATCGGCCGTAGATAGGCTGAAAATTTGATCAATCAGTGATCTTTTCTGTGAAGTCTTTTCCATTTTTTGTTTTGTTTAAATTGCTAATAATGTGTGTTATAAATTACTTAAATTAAAAATAAACTATGATATATGATGATGCAAATATACTTATTTTTTTTGATATACAACATTTTTTTAACCAAAGCATTATTTTTTTCTATAGTGGTCATTAATAAAACATCATACCCGATACCTCTTTTCATCAGTTTCTTCATTATTCTTTGTAATTGTGTGGCTTGTTTATCGATAATTAGTTAATTGATAGAATTACTTCTCTGTATAAACAAAAAAAGGTTTTAGTTTATAATAATCTGTCATAAATATCGTTATTAATATAAAAAAATAATGTTATCATTAATTTTTATTAGCTAATGTCCAATAATACACAAGAAGAGTTACGCTTTCAATATAAACATGCTAGAGCCGAGGTGGCTACGGATATAGTTGTCTTTGGGTATGACTCATCAGAAAAAGAATTATATATATTATTGCAATACAAAGAATTCAACTTTTTGGCTCGCAAGGGTTGGTGGGCATTACCAGGCAGTTTTATTCGTGGAAGCGATGACCCATCGAAAGAATATGGTGAACCTGCTGAAACGCTAGATGATTGCATAAATCGCGTTCTTAGAGTAGAAACTAACGGACGGCGAGGAAGAAGGATAGTGGTATGGCAATTTGATAGAAATCAGAGTTTTATTGAGTATTTGCCACCGCAAACAAAAATAGACCGGGATTTGAGGGGGAAAAGAGTAATATCACTTCCCGCTATGGTTTGTTGTAAAATGTCGAAACTAAGTCCGTTGGAGCAGGAGTTTGTTCGCTGGATACCCTTGAGCAAGATTGAAGAGGATAACAAGCATGAACAGATGCCCGATGAAGAAGAAGACGATAACAATAACTATAAACTCCCATTCGACCATTATCAGATATACGTAGACGGTATTGAACGGCTCCGTCAGATTGTACGAGTACAGCCAATCGGTCGTCAAATCCTTGGAGACCGATTCACACTTCTGCAATTGCAGCAGTTCTACGAGGTGCTGCTCGGAGGAAAGATGGATAAGGCCACATTCAGAAAATGGGCATTGGATGAGAAACGAGAACTATTGGAATCACTTCATGAATATGATAAAAATTCTTCGAATAGGCCTGCATTATTTTATAAGTTCAATTTAGAGACCTATCAGACCCTTCAACGAACCAAAGAGTTGGGTTTCAATCTAAAGGTTCATCGGTAATAGTCTCATTTTCACAAGTTATATTTCATAGAAGTTCATGTCACTTACTGATGATATTGTATTCGGGTAACTACCAACTTATATTTATGTATTTATGAACACAAATATCACGAATCTAAAGAATTGTTTTTCGTGTTCGTAAATTAGTAAAATAAGGGGACTTCTATTAATCACCTCGGAGAGGTGAGACTATTCATAACACGGTACAAGCCGAAGGCGCAGTGCCGTGACACTCAGCCATCTGAGAACTGCGTCCCGAAGGGACGCGACATATATACAGAATTTATAGAACCCACCATAAATATTTCGTGGTTGCATTTGTTAATTGAAATTGGCAAATACGGTAAAAAAAGAGGAAAGAGATAGTTGCACTATGAGCCGTCATCTGAGTTTAGCTCTAAGAGATGGGATTATCTCGCAGAGCCATCCCTCTGGCCGCGTGCCCAAGGTGGCGGCGATGACGAAGAGGCTGCCCCCTTCGGCCAGTTTCAGTTTCTTCTGCAGCTCGGCAGCAGCCATGGGGTAGTTCCTCACCACCACATGCGCCTTCCCCTCTGGCACCTCCCGTCGCACCTCCTTGGCGTTCAACTGCAATGGGCGCAGCACGCGGAACACCCTGCCAGGGAAATCCGCAATCAATTCTCCGTTGGTGTAAAGGTGCGTGTTGCGTGCCAGCTTTGCCAGCCCGAACCACTCTCCGATACAGTTGTAGCAGCTCCCTTTCATCAGCGAGGCATTGGGCTCGTACAGATATGTCTCCGCCTCGGTGGCAAAGGCTGGCGTTGCGGCGGCCTCCTCCGCCCAGGTGAAGGCATAGTCCCTTGCCGCCCCCTCCTTGCCGATGTCGGTGCAATGGATGGTGGGCTCGGCTTTCGTGGGTTCCTCTGATACGCCTTGCACCACAAACAGCACCTCCTTGCACTCCCCCCAATGAGCCACCACATACACGTCGCTCACCGCCTTCAGCTGCCTCACCGCCGTGTGGATGTCCACCATCGGCGATGCCTTCACCAGCAGGTGGAGGCATTTCGCGCGCAGCATGTCTAAGTGCTCCAGCAGGTTGGGCGTGCAATCCTCGAATGCCGCCACCTTGCGACCCTGCCTGTCGCGCCGTGCGGGGTCGATAAATATCATGTCGTAATGGTCGAAGGTGCCAATCTTACCCATGCTGTCGCCGCAATGGCAGGTCACGTTGGCAGCCCCCAGTGCGGCAAAGTTATGCTCCGCTATGGCGCACAGCTCGCTGTCCACCTCGTAGTAGTCGGCGTGGACGGCCTTCAGCGACATAAAGTAGGTGTCCACGCCCATCCCCCCGGTCAGGTCGGCCAGCGTGCCGCCTCCCAGCGAGGCGAACAGGTCGGCTTTGTAGCGTGCCGTCGCCTCCGACGAGCTCTGCTCCCTGTTGAGCCGTGGCGGGTAGTAATAGCCGCCACATCGCACAAGCGTCGGCCATTTGGTCGACGCTTGGCGTTGCCCTTCCAGCTGTTGGGCCACCTGCCCCAGGTCTATCTCGGGGTAGCGCGACTGCTGTAGCAGCAGCCTCAGGGGGTCGTCGTCGCGGTGGTCGTGGGCAAAGGCGAGTATTTTAGTAAACTCCTTGGTCATGCAGTTTCTTCAGGCGTTCCACCACCATCGGGCGGTCCTCCTTGTAGGTGACGCCAAACCACTGGGCCGTGGTCTTCAGCACGCGCATCGTGGCATAGCCGCGGTTGATGAAGGTGTTCACCGCGAAGGGGATGTAGTACTCCGACTTCATCTCGCTGCCGTGCTCGCGCAGCCAGTCCACAAACAGCTTCTCGCTCTCCACGAAGTAGTCGGGCGTGAAGCCGAAGAGGTTCATCGACACCGTGGCGTCGGCTGCCAGCGGGTGCATGCTGCCGTCGGTGTCCTTATATTCGATGCCGTTGGCGGTGCGGCCGATGCTGGTGCGCTCGGTCATGCCGGCCAGCAGTCCGTTGGCATCCACCTCGCACACGCCGCGCGACACCGTGCCGTTCTCGCTCAGCGTGTTCTCCAGGCGGTAGCCCACCATGCAATACTGTCCCTTGGTGCCCTCCAGCGTGCGCAGGTGGTCGCCAATCACTTGGAACGCGTCGCGACCGTAGAAGTCGTCGGCGTTGATGATGGCAAACGGCTCGTGGATGACCTCCTTGGCCATCAGGATGGCATGGTTGGTGCCCCAGGGTTTCTCCCTGCCTTCGGGCACCTTGAACCCTTCGGGCAGATAGTCCAGCTCCTGGAACACATATTCCACCTCGATGCGGTTGCCGAAATGGTCGGCGTTGATGTGCTTTTTAAACTCCTCCTCAAAGCTGTGGCGGATGACAAACACCACCTTGCCAAATCCGGCGCGAATGGCGTCGTTGATGGAGTAGTCCATGATGATTTCCCCGTTGGGGCCTACGCCGTCCATCTGCTTCAGTCCGCCGTAGCGGCTGCCCATGCCGGCTGCTAATACTAATAATGTAGGTTTCATATTTTATTTATAATATTTGTTCTATTGTTCTCTATCAAATCTATTTTCTCTATCCCCTCTATCTCCTCCCCTTGAAAAACTCCTTTATCAGCCCCTCGCACTCCTCGCGCAATATGCCGCCCGTCACCGTGGTCTTGGGGTGCAGCATGCCCCTGCCCAGCCGCTCGAAACCCCGCTTGGGGTCGGAGGCACCATACACGATGCGCCCCACCTGCGTCCATCCTGCCGCCCCGGCGCACATCACGCAGGGCTCCAGGGTGACGTAGAGCGTGCAGTCGGTCAGGTATTTCGCGTCCAGCAGGTTCGCCGCGGCGGTGAAGGCTAGCATCTCGGCATGGGCGGTCACGTCGTGCAGCCGCTCCGTGTTGTTGTGGGCGCGGGCTATGATGCGGTCGCCGCTCACCATTACCGCCCCCACGGGGATTTCCTCCTCGTCGTAGGCGGCACGTGCCTCCTGCAATGCCTGCCGCATATAGTACTCGTCGGGGTTGTCGAAAATGCTCATTTGGCCATGTAGAAGTCTTCGGTGAACATTGTCTTTTGCGGAGCCTCGAAGTGGTATGAGTGGTATAGTATCACTATCTGGTCACCCCCCACTTGGTACGACTCCTCTTTTGGGAGCAGCAGCCCCTTGACGGGCACAAACTCGTGCCATGCTTTCCAGTCCACGCGCACGGCGTTGCGTGCGGGTTCGCGGTCGCCGTAGATGTGCGGCTCTTCCACCAGGAACCCCAGCAGCCCCGTCTCGTGCTCAAAGAAGTAGTAGCGGTCGAAGAGCTCCGGCATGGTCACAAACACGCGGTCCACCTTCACTCCCTTGTAGACCATCTCCCCGGCGTAGAAAGCCTCACCTCCCTTGGTGCGCCAGTCGTACAGTGCGCCGCGTATGTCCAGCGGCAGGCTGACTTCGTAGTACGAGTCGGGCGTGAGGTTTGCCCATTCGCGCCGCCCCGTGTGGAACTTGCGGAATAGTTTCACCCCATCGGAGTGGTACCCGTCCTCCATGCGTCCGCCCTGCCAAATCTCGGTGCGGTTGTAGCGGGGCCGCATGTACCACCTTTTGATGGTTATGGTGTCGAACGGATGGCTGCGGTCGATGACGTAGGTCTTCACGCACAGCACGCTGTCGTCGTGCAGTTGGCTGAAGTCGAGCATCTTTATGTATCGGTCGATGATGGCGGCGGCACGGGCCGTGTCGGCTCCCACGGTGTCGAACGACATGGGCACGATGTTCTCATCGTTGCTTTGTGCACGCGCCATACCCATACAGGTAGTCAGCAAGAGGGCCAGAATACACTTTTTCATAACTATAGGGGTTTTGCGTTAGCGGGTATCGGGATGGGGAACGAGAGCTGCTGTGCCTGCTGCCACGAATCCATCTCCACGGTGGCGTCGAGGTTCAGCGACCCCAGCAGGGTGGCAATCTGCTTCTCGGCATCGTCGGCCGTCACCATTTTCACCACCTCGTCGAAACTGGTGCGGTAGCCGAAGCGGCGGTAGAGGTCGATGTAGGTGCCGCGGAAACAGCTGTTGTTCAGCTTCACGTACACCAGCACCGAGTCGGGTGTCAGTCGGGCGCGACCCAGTTCGATGATTTTCGAGGCGCTGGCCCACAGCACGCTGTCGGGTTGCAGGCGCAGCTGGCCCTTGGCGGAGATGCCCTGGGTGGTGCAGGCGAAGTTGGCAGTGTAGTACTTCGGCACATAGGCCGGCGGGTTGGCGGGGTCGGAGGGGGTCTCCGTGCCGCCACGGGGATTGGCGGGGGTGCCTTGTGCCGCTTCGCGATGGATGCGGCAGCCTGCCACCGTCAGGGTCAGCAGGGCCAGCACCAGTGTCGTTAGGCTCAGTCTTTTTGACATTTTTGTTTGATTTTTTGGTTCAACTCAATGACCGTGGGGTCGGTTGGCGACACCATCAGTGCGCGTCCGATATTTTGCTCGGCCAACTTGCAGTCGCCCTGTTCCAGATGGCCCTCGGCCAATATCAGGTAGGGGCGCAGGTGCAGGGGAAACAGCTCGGCGGCGGCCTGCGCGTGCTCCATCAGCCGCGGGTTGCCGTGTTCCATCTTTGCCTCGCACACCAGCAGTGCCTCCCATACGGTATACTGGCTCTTGTCCTGCTCGAGGTGGGCGACAAACTGGTCGGCAGCCTCGGCGTAGCGTTCCTGCGCGGCAAGCATCTGTCCGTAGAGGAAGTGGTAGCCCTCTTCGCCGGCACATTCTGCGGCGATGGTGTCGGCAAGAAGGAAGCAGGCCTGGCTGTGGGCGGCAAAGAACCGCGGGTCGCGCATAAACTCGGCCAGGAAGCGCAGCCTGTGCTGCCCGTCCAGGTGGCGGTTCGTCACCCCTTGGCGCAGGTGTTTGTATGCCTCGGCGGTGTTGCCCATGGACATGTGGCACGAGGCCAGGGCTATATGTATCCCCTCGTCGTCGGGGCTGGCAGCCAGTATGCGGTTGTAGTAGGTCAGGGCCTTGGCGTAGTTCTTCTCGCCCATGTAGGTCTCGGCCAGTATGGCGTTGTAGCGCACCTCGTTGGGCATCGCCTCGGCCAGGCGTTCCAGCTCTTTGCGCGCCTTGTCGGGCTTCTCTATCGCCATCCACAGCTTGTGTTTCTGCAGCGACACCTCCTCCGTCACCCCGTAGCGGCGTTCCACGCGGTCGAGCACCTCGATGCTCGCCGGCACGTTGCCGGTGGAAAGGTAGGCGTTAGACAGGTCGTAGTAGTAGTTCACCTCGTCGGGGTATTTCTTGACGATGTCCTCCCACGTGGCTATCAGGTTCTTGTCGTCCTGACGCTGCGCATACACCCGCGTCAGCAGCAGGCGGTACCACACGTTGTCGCCGTTCAGGCGGCATGCCTGCCGCGTGTGCGCCAACGCGCTGTCGAGCCATCCCATTGCCAGATAGGCGCGCCCCAGCTCGTAGTGCGCGGGCGCGTAGGTGGCGCTGTCCTTCAGCAGCCGACGGTAGCGCGTGATGGCCTCGTTGTGGTTGCCCAGCAGCATCTGCGTCGTGGCCTCGATCATCGCGCTGTCGGCCCGCAGCTCCCTCTCTGTCACCTCCACGATGGGCTTGCGGTGGTAGGGGCTGCTGCCGGTGGCGGCTTGCCTGCCACCACCACACGCGGCAAGCAGGAACAGGGTGAGCGTTATATATAGGTATCTTTTCATTAGTTAATATAATTGACGATAGTTTGTGCCGTGCTGCCGGGCATACGTGTCGGCGGCATTGTCGGCAACGACAACATAAACTCCATTTTTCCATTTTTATTGTATGGCGACTGTAAAAATGCCACATATTATGAAAAAGACACTCCGCCGCCTTGGAGAAATGTCGGGTAGCGGCCATGGTGACCTTTACCTAACATCTGTTTTGCAAAAGTTGTAGCAAAGTAGTTCTTCGGTATGGGAAGCGACGATGTATCGAAGAAGGAGCGAGGAAGGAGCGGAGATAGGCAAAAGGCAGGCGTGTGAAAGAGGGGTTGGATGGTGAAAAATATTTAAAATGGAAAAAAAAATTCTCCATGTCAAAAAAATGCTATATATTTGCATCGTATTTGTAGAACCTAAAAGACCCTCTAAGTAGTACCGAAAGGCATTATGAATGAGTGTTTTGAAAGTTATAAACTGAAACTAAATTATTCATCAAAATTACAAACAACAATGAAAAAAACATTAATGGTTCTCACTTTTGCTCTGTGCGCAACGTTTGTTTTTGCACAGACTGCTACTCCTCGTATGAAGGGTGAGTACAAGGCTCCTGCCAAGGTGGCCCAGGTCCAGAACGAGTACAGCAGCTCGATCTTCACCAAGGACGAGACTCCCCTGTTTACCTGCGACTTCCACGCTGACAACGAAGGCTACTCCACGGGTACTGTCATCGGTGGTATCGAAGGCCATGCCGAAAACTACGCTTATGCTACTTGGCGTCGTATTCCTAATGCCGACTCTACTACTTGTGCGGCTGAGGCTGCCACCTATCCTGTCCTTGCTCAGGCTCTCGGTGGTGTTGCCGACTTCGCCAGCGCAATGATGAACTGGGCCGACTCGAGCGTCAGCTCCGCTGAGAACGGCTTCATGATGATGGACCTCTACGAACAGCGCACCCAGCATTCGGGCAACTTCAACGCCTATATCCTTTTCGAGGGTATCGACGCTTCCTCTGCTGCCCGCGTGGATGTGGAATTCTATCAGTACTATCGTAAATATTACGAGAACTGCTACATCGACTATAACGTTAGTGGTAACACTTGGGTTGAGACCGAAATCAACGTCACTGGTGTTGACATGGGTGTCAACGGCACGCTGCGTGGCTTTGTGAAGTACACCATCCCCTCTGGCGCTGGTCTGCATAGCAACCTCAACCTGCGTATCCGCTACAAGAGCCTCGATTCCGACCGTGGTGGCTATGGTTACTGGTGGATTCTCGACGACGTGGCTGTGTATGCCGGCGAAGCCAACCGTATGCAAAAGTATGCCCAGGAGTATGTCGAGGGTAACTACGGCATGATCCCCCAGGGTATGGACATCAACCCCGCTTGGTACACCCACGTGTACAACAATGGCTCGATCAGCCAGTTCAATGCCAACGCCAAGCTCTATCACCTTCCTGCCACCATGGATGTCGCCACTGAGTTCGACTCCTACAACAACGGTACTATCAATGTCGACGACCAGAAGGATGTTATCGTTGACCGCGCCGGTTGGTTGCTGATTGACTCTCTCGGCTATCGTGGCTGGTATGGCTACATCGATGGCACTTCTCACGGTTCGGGCAACTCCCTGCCTACCAGCGTTCTCGGTGACAACTATGTCTTTGCTTCTCTTACCACTGACAGCCTCACCATCAACTACGACACTATCCTCTATCAGGTCACTGGCATTTTCGACAACTTCAAGTATCGTTGGGCTCACGACAACGGCGTGCTGACCTACAGCCCCTCTAACCACTATCTCATTGGCTATGTTCAGCAAGGTGGTAACTGGTATATCACTGAGGATCCTGACGAGGTTCATTTCTATGAGCCTGGTTACGAAATCTCTTCCCGTTACACCACTGGCAATATCGTTCCTGAAGACTGGGTTATCCACGGTGTGGAGTTGGTCGCCTCTCCTGCTACCCGCTACTACAGCACTGGTGTCAGAATCTCCGGTTTCCTGAGAACGGATGAGTATGAGGGCGGTTCGGTTGGTTTCGCAGGTGTCAACACTGGTGCCAACGTTAAGGAAATCACCCACAGCGATATCAACGACAGCAACATCATCGGCCGTAACTCTGCCGGTTATCTGACCCAGGGTGACTACAACACCATCTTCATTGCCTTCCCCGAGCAGCCCGCTCTGGAACCCAACACCAGCTACCGTGTCGGCTACAGCATCGAAGAGACCGGTTATCTCGCACTTGCAGAAGAGGCTCATGGCAGCTATCGCATGGCTTCTCCGACCCGTCCTGACACTTACGATACCATTATCTATTTCGCCAATGACGAGGCTACTGCCAAGTATGCTCACATCTTCACCCCCAACCAGTATCAGAACTTCTTCAGAGATCCTATCAAACCTCCTAAAAACAGCACTTTTGCCAGCTGGTACATTGAGGATTACAGTCCTATGATTCGTATGATTGTGGGTCCCCGTCAGGAGGTTGAGCGTCGCGACATCGAGGTTTCGTGCGACAGCTCTGATTATGGTGAGGTTGCATACGCTGGTCAGGATGCCTGTGGCGAGACCATCCATCCTGTTCAGGGTTCTACCGCTACTATTACGATTATGACTTACGCTGGTTGCGATGCTATCATCACTGTTGACGGCGAAGTTGTCGAGGTTTGGAACGAAGAAGAGGAGACTGGTGACCGTAATCTGGTTGGCTATTACAATGAGGATGACAACACTTTTACTTATCAGTATTCCTTCCCCGATATTCAGACCAACCACACCATCAACGTTACTTTCTACCAGGCTGGTACCATCTCTATCGATCCCGTTGCTGCCGGTGTCCGTATGAACCTCCAGCCCAACCCCGCCACCTCGCAGGTGAATCTGAACCTCCAGGGTGTTACCGGCATGGTGAACTGCATGCTCATCGACATGAGCGGCCGCGTGGTCTACGACCAGAACATCAATGCTGAGACTGCTCACACCATCAACCTCAACAGCCTTGCCAAGGGTGCCTACTTCGTGCGCATCACCAACGACAAGTTCAGCAAGGTTGAGAAGCTGATTGTCCGCTAATCGAATTATCGATTGATACAAGAAGAGGCACTCGCGAGGGTGCCTCTTTTATTTTTTAAGTGGAAGTTAAATAGGGAGTAATAGAAGGGAGTTAAAGAGGGAGTAGTAGAAAGGAGTTAAAGTGGGAGTAATAAAAGGGAGTTAAATAGGGAGTAATAAAAGGGAGTTAAAGGGGGAGTTGAATGGGACAATACAATTTGCGACAATGCATTTGACCCCTTTAACTCCCCCTTTAACTCCCATTTTAACTCCCTCTTTAGCTCCCCCTTTAAAATTTAAGCAGAGGGGGTGTGTATAAGAAGAGGGTGCGCGCCAAAGGCACGCACCCCTTCTTAGTTGTTGTCCCGGTTAGAGGATGTTGCCGAGTTGCTCTTTGATTTTCTCGAGTTCGTCTTTCATTTCGACAACCAGTTTCTGTATTTCAACATGGTTGGCTTTGGATCCGGTGGTGTTGATTTCGCGGCCCATTTCTTGTGCGATGAAGCCGAGTTTTTTGCCACTGCCTTCTTCGTTGCGCATGGTGTTGCGGAAGTAGTCGATGTGTTTGGCGAGGCGTATCTTTTCCTCGGTGATGTCGAGTTTTTCGAGATAGTAGATGAGTTCCTGTTCGAAGCGGTTGGAGTCGACTTCCTTGATGGCGCTTTCGGTGAAATAGCGTCGGATGCGCTCTTTGGCCGTTTCGATGCGCTGGCTCTCGTAGGCGGGAATCTGGTTGAGTTTTTGCTCGATAAGGTCGATGTGCTTGACGAAGTCGATGGCGAGTACGGAGCCTTCGTGCTCGCGGAATTGCTGCACTTCGTCGACGGCAAGGGCGAAGGCTTGTGCGATGGGTTGCCATTCGTCGTCGCTGATTTCGGTGTCAGTGGGGGTGTCCCAGATGTCGGACATGGAGAGGAGTGTGTCGAGGAGGTGTTGTGCGGGGGTGCCCAGCTGTTGGGCTAGGTTGTTGACTTGCTGGTAGCGTGCGACGAGGAGGTCGGTGTTGAGGGTGCCGAGGTTGCTGTCGCTGCGGCCTTCGGTGATGTAGACTTCTATTTTGCCCCGCTCGAGGGGGTTGAGCATACTGCGCAGTTCTAGCTCCTTGGAGCGTAGTGCGGCCGGTGCCTTGATGTTGATGTCGAGGGTTTTGCTGTTGAGTGTCTTGATTTCGATGGTGTATTTCTTTCCATTTGCTTCGCATTGTTGCTTGGCGAAGCCTGTCATTGATTTCATGGTGGTGGGTTTATTTGATTAGTTTTTTGAATTCGGGTGTGGCGTGTGTCTTGTAGGTGCCATGGTCGTCGTAGATGAAGAAGACGGCTTGGATGTCGGGGTCGTCGGGATGGTCGTGAATGAATTGGAGGCTTTTTTCGAGGCCCATGACCATGAATGCCGTAGCCATGGCATCGGCATACCAGGCATCGTGGCTGACGACGGAGACGCTGAGGAGCGAGTGGCTGACGGGGCGGCCGGTGGCGGGGTTGATGGTGTGGGAGTAGCGGATGCCGTCCTGCTCGTAGTATTTGCGGTAGTTGCCGGAGGTGACGACGGAGCGGTCGACAAGTTCGATGGCGGTCTCGATTTCGCGTTGGCTGTATTTGTCGGGCGAGGGGCGTTCGATGCCTACGGTCCAGGCGGAGCCGTCGGCTTTGCGGCCACGGGCTGTCACTTCGCCGCCTACGTCGATGAGGTAGTTGTGGATGCCGCGTTGGCTGAACTGCTGGGCTAGGAGGTCGACGGTGTAGCCCTGGGCGATGGCGTTGAAGTCGAGTTCGATGCCGGGCGAGAGGATGATGCGCATGGAGTCGTCGATGTGGCATCTGCCTTGGCGGATGAGCTGCAGGAGGCTGTCGACTTGGCGGTCGGTGATGTCGTCGCGGTTTTTGAAGCCAAACCCGTAGAGGTTTACCAGTGCGCCTATCTTGCAGTTGAATGCGCCGTGGGTGTATTCTTCCATCTGTAGGGACAGCTGTAGGAGGTCTCTAAAGATGGGGTTGGCCTGGGTGTCTTCGTGTCGGTTGGCCCTGCGGATGATGGAGTGTTCGACCCAGAGGGATGCGGTGTTGTCGAATTGGTTGAAGAGGGAGTCGACGAGGGGCTGAATCTGGTGCTGGGAGGTGTCGTAGTAGGCGATGTTGTAGTAGGTGCCTTGAGTTTCGCCCTGCAGGCGTACGGGCTCTGCGTGGCGGGAGCAGGCGGTGGCGAGGAGCAGGGTGAGGAGGAACGGCCATGAGGCTTTCATGGTGCTGGGGCTAGAATAAAAAGCGTCCGACACTGGGTGTCGAACGCTTTCTCATTTATCATGAAGACAGTTTATTTTGTGATGACAAATTTACGAACAACGGTCTCGCCGCTTTGGAGGGTGATGCGCATGGTGTAGGTGCCTTTGCTGAGGTTGGAGAGGTTCATGAGACCCTTGTTGCCGAGGTTGTAGTTGGTGGCAACCTGCTGGCCGAGGGTGTTGAAGATGGCAACCTCGCGGATGGCTTCGGTGCTTTCGATGTTCAGCTGTCCAACGACGGGGTTGGGATAGAGGCTGACGTTGGTGGTGTTGACGGGGTTGATGCCGACAAAGGTGACGATGGTAATCCAGCTGGTGTCGTGGCAGGCGATGTTGTTGGCTGTGTAGTTGACGGTGGCTTCGAGAGCTACGTCAATGTTGCCTTGTACATCAGGGATGCGCAGGGTGTCGCCCGTGAAGGTGTGGGTGCCATAGGTCCATTTGTAGGAGGCACCGTCGGTGCAGGTGGGATAGAGGACGGCAGTGTCGCCAGCGTTGAGATGCCATTCGCCGTTGATGGCAGAGATGACGGGCGAGGCGTTGACGGAAAGGACGAGGACCATGATGCTGTCGCAGTTGTAGCTGTCGGTAGCGAAGGCACAAGTGGGATTTTGGGTCGGGGTCTTGTAGTAGGTTTTCTTGTTGAGTTTCCAGTAGAAGCTGTCGCAGGCGTTGACGTAGGTGGTGTCGTAGCCGGACTTGTGGATGATGACGTTGAGGTGGATGGTACTGTCGTAGCAGCGGGCCCAACGGCGGTCAATGAGGTTGGTGTCGAAGGTGGTGTCGACGGAGAATCTCTTCACGGTGCTGCCGACGAGCGAGCTGACGGTGAAGTTGATGCCATTGCAGCCGACCATGGTAGTGTCTTTGACAGGGGTGCGGAAGGGCTTGACCTTAAGGTTGATGGAGCGGTAGGTGACGCAGCCGTTGGAGGCGTTGGTGTCGTTGACACCATAGATGCCTGTGGTGGTGATGGTGTCGCCACGCCAGACGTAGAAGGCGCAGGCAGAGTCGACGATGATGTTAGCGGTGTCGACAACGATGGTGAGGTTGAGGGTGTGGAGGGTGTCGCATCCGATGACGGTGTCGCTTTCGACATGGGTGTAGGTGCCGTCTTGGTTGTAGGAGGTGCCGTACCAGGTGTAGTTGCCGCAGTACTCAACGGATTCGTTGACGTTGATGGTGTTGACGATGCTGAGCGTCAGTTGGTCGATGTGGGTGCAGGTGGAGAGGTCTGGGTTGACAATTTCGTTGCTGACGGAGTATACGCCAGATTCGGTGTAGGTGCTGTCGTGCCAAACATAGCTGCCGCAAGCGCTGGCGGTTTGGTTGAAGACCTCGGAGGTGGGGATGGTGATAGTGGCGACAAAGAAGCTGTCGCAGGTTCCCAGCGTGGTATCGCCTAGCACGGTGTCGTAGTATGTGTCGGAGTGATAGTAGGTGTTGCCTCTCCAAGAGTAGGCACAGCGCTCGCTGGTAAGGACATCGGTGCTGTAGAAGGTGTGGTTCACAGTGAGATTCAGCACATAGAGGGTGTTAGCAGTGGTGTCGAGGTAGGTGGCCACGGTGCTGCTGTTGTAGGTGGTGCTGTTGATGTTCCAAGTGTAGGTCTCACAAGCGGTGACGTTGTTGTTGACAATCTCAAGGGGATTGTTGTTTTGCGCCATGGCGAGAGGCATGAACACTGCCACCATTAATAAACTTAATAATGTTTTTTTCATCATTCTGAAAATTAGTTTGTTTATCTTTTATTTATTTATTATCAGTATATTAATACGAGTTTGCGGTTGCCTAATAGGCAGTACTACAACATGCAAAGATAGTATTTTTTTTTGAAATAGAATACTTTTTTTTAAAAAAGTGTCAGTTCTACTATGTTTTCGACGTGCTGGGTGTGGGGAAACATGTCGACGGGCTGTATTCTTTTCACTGTGTATTGGGTGGCGAGCAGGGCCAGGTCGCGTGCTTGTGTGGCGGGGTTGCAGCTGACATACACTATTTTGCGCGGATGCATGGCGAGGAGCTGTTCGACTACTTTCTCGTGCATGCCTGCCCGTGGGGGGTCGGTGATCACGACGTCGGGGGTGCCATGTTCTCTGACGAAGTCGGCGGTGAGCACTTGTGCCATGTCGCCGGCATGGAATTCGGTGTTGTCGATGTGGTTTTGCCTGGCATTTTCGCGAGCGGCGATGATGGAGTCCTCGACGTATTCGATGCCCACCACGTGGCGGCACAGATGCGAGAGGAATAGCGCGATGGTGCCGGTGCCGGTGTAGAGGTCGTAGACGAGGTCGTCGGGGGTCAGCTCGGCAAATTGGGCCACGAAGCTATAGAGCCGTTGCGCCTGGCGCGAATTGGTCTGATAGAAGGTTTGGGGGCGTATGGTGAAATGCAGCGGTGCCGTGCCAGCGTAGCCTTCCATCACTTCGGTGATGTGGTCGCTGCCTGCGAAGGTGGTCGAGGGCAGGTCGGCATACGAGTCGTTCATCTTGTCGTTGAAGATGTATTGCAGGGAGGTGATTTGAGGGAAGCGGTCGCGCAGGTGCTCCAACAGTCCCTCCCAGCCGGGATAGCGTTCGGCGATGACCAGAACGACCATCCATTCGCCCGTGCTGGAGTTGCGGATTATCAGGTTGCGCAGGCATCCGGTGTGGTTGCGTATGTCGTAGTAGGGCAGGCGGTGCGAGAGGGCGTAGTCGCGGGCTGCCAGCCGTATCTGGTCGCTGAGGTCGGGCTGGAGGGCGCAGTGCTCGATGTTCAGCACCTTGTCGAACAGGGTGGGTATGTGGAATCCCAATGCCCCGTCGCGATTGGGGTCGGCATCGGTCTCGCTTTTGTTGGCGAGTGCTTTCTGGGGAGGCTGTTCGTGCCATGCCTTGGTAGAGAAGGTGTATTCCAGTTTGTTGCGATAGTAGAATATCTCTTCCGAGCCGCAGATGGGCTGCATTCCTTGGCAGTCGATGTGGCCTAGGCGTTCCAGGTTGTCGCGCACCTGTTGCTGTTTGGCGGCCAACTGCTCGGCGTAGGCGAGGTTCTGCCAACGGCAGCCGCCGCAGGTGCCGAAATGGGGGCACTGGGGTTGGGCGCGCTTGTCGCTGTACTGTCTGATGGCCACCGCACGCCCTTCGGCGTAGCGTTTTTTCTTCTTGGTGATTTTGATGTCGGCCACATCGCCGGGCACCACAAAGGGGACGAAGACGACCATGCCGTCGATGTGCGCTATTGCCTTGCCCTCGGCACCGATGTCGGTGATGGGCACGTTTTCTACGATGGGTTGTTCTTTCTTCCTGCTCATGGGAATGAGGAATTGAAAATGATGAAGGTTGTTGCGCCATCTAGTGCCTGCTATGGCCTGTCGCAAAAAAAAGAAGTACTGGTACACAATACTTCTTTTCTCTTTGCAAAGAGTCTATGCAGGAATCCGATGGTGAATGATTATCGCTCGTCGGAAACTGTCAGTTTTTTTCTGCCCTTTCTGCGGCGTGCGGCCAAAATTTTACGTCCGTTGTGGGTGGACATTCTCTGGCGAAAACCGTGCTTATTGGCTCTTTTTCTGCGTGATGGTTGAAATGTTCTCTTCATTTTTTACTCATTTTTGGAGTTGCAAAAGTACGAACTTTTTTTTAATTGACAAAAAAAAATGTCATTTCTTTTGTTTTTTTATTTCTAATGCTTCTCAAAACATGGGCTGAAATCCTATTTTTTCTAGTTATTGAGTATGGAGATGTCACTAATCAGCGAGATGCTTTCAGCCGAGATTAAACAGAGACTTTTTTTTACAATTAGGATTAGTGGACAATTATAATAGCGTAAGACCACATGGGGTATAGAAGATTTGATTTTTTTATTGATTTGAAAAAAATGTGTACTTTTGCATCGATGTTTCATTGAAGCAAAAAGTTGCAATGTAATGGATAAAAATGTATTTGGCAGATTGATGGACCATCCCGGGAGGCTCACACCCGAGGATTGGGATGAGTTGCGCCGCGAACGCGACAGATATCCCTTTTCCGCTCCGCTACAGGTGCTGTCGCTACTTGCTGATAAGGCCAATGGTGCTGCCCTCTGGGAGCAGCAGGCATTGCCGAGGGTGGTTCTGTATATGCAGGATGTAGACCGTCTGTACGAACAAATGGAGGCGTCGGCAAGCGCAGCCGCTCCAGTAGCAAAAGAGGAGGCGCAGCCCCGTCCTGCTGCGGAAAAGGTGGCTGAAAGCCCTGTGGTGCCACCCCCAAACGACGATGTGGAAACTGATGGGCCATTTGATGTGTTGCAGGCCATCAATTCATATCAGGAGGTGTCGTTTAAGACGGCACCGAAGAGTGTGATTCTGTCCAATTTTCTTGAAAAAGATGGCGGAATAGCCCTTTCAGACAGTGGATTTGAGGAGGTGTCGATACAAGAATTGGCTAAAAAAAGCATCGCGGTGGACGATTCGTTAGAGTCTGAAACACTTGCCGTTGTGCTTGAAAAGCAAGGAAAATATGCTCAAGCATTGGCGATGTATGAAAAATTAATACTTAATAATCCCGAAAAAAGTAGTACTTTTGCA
>JAEEGJ010008411.1_pt1 | contig 28462 bp, 30 predicted proteins | sample 8958761 | NCBI WGS metagenome assembly JAEEGJ01 (sample SAMN16246546, study PRJNA631951) | gut metagenome | biome: gut microbiome; feature: rumen; material: RS-attached | host: Bos | place: Iran: Karaj | collected 2018-10
GTTGTCGATTTGGTTTGGAAGCTGCAAAGATAACCAAAAGGGCTGATTCTCGTGCAAGAGTCAGCCCAATTTTTCTTCATGCGCATACGGGCGCGATGACATCAAGGTTTAGCGGACAGTAATAAAATTTTTTACAGAAAAACTTATTACTTTCCATAACTCTCTCTTCATAACGTCGCAATGCATGCTCGCTGAAAACTATCATTAGACCATGTTTTATATATGCGAAGCAATGTTGGCTCTGCCAATTGAACTCTACAACAGTCAGTGTGTCTATACCTTCCTTGTCTCCGAAGACTTGCAGATGAAACAGTGTTCTATCTTTGGATTGCACTATTTTCCATGGTAATGTAACTTTCTTCTGTTTCCCTCTTTGACAAACTGGGTAAATTCTGGTCCGATATAGTTTGAGATGGTTGTGAAAATGAGGCAAAATGGTAGAGTTATATTCTTTGCGAATATATTCCATTACTTCCCTTTTATTCATGCTATCAACTACCATACCCTTTCCCCTTTTTATTTGTTTCCAAACTTAAGATCTCCTTATCCAGATTATTCAGAGATTTCTTTTTCAATGATCTCCAGTCCGCGCTTGCGGGCTTTTGCATAATAGTCTTGACGCACCTGCTCGTTTGGAAACCAAACGAGTGTTCTTCGTTCCCTGCCATCAAAGGCACGCAGAGTAATCTCGGAGATACCTTTCATCTTTACCATATATTTATTGATTTCCTTTCAGCAATGACCTGACCATGATAGTACCAGTATTGACACGAACGAGCTTCACTTCATCAAAGATTCTTGCTATTTTACCGTCATCGCACACAAAGATGAAGATGCGAGGTGTACGGCTGGCATATTTATCTTGGTACTTATGGGCGAAACTGACGGTGTCGGCTGGTAACTCATATACGGTTTCATGTTTCAATATTCTGACTGCCACTGATTTCACGAAGATGAAAAGCGCCTTCCTGCGAAACTCACACGTGACAGGTCCAGCTAATGCTATCGGCCCGCTGAAAACGTCCTTTAAATTAACTTCATCGCCTACAGACCAGTAGAAATAGCGGGCATTATACGAGAACCGTGAGAGTGGGATTGCTTTTTGAACAAAGTTATTGACTTTAGGAGGGTCTGGGAAACCCTCCGCTATTTGTTTTTTAACTTGCACATTCCCCCTTCCTTCAACCAACTTGTCTTCTGGAAACCCGAACTTTCTGATGAACACATCTCTGCTGCCACGGGGAACTACAATCTCCTTCAGTTGCAGGCATCCTGCAAAGGCATCTGCTTCTATCACCATGGGGATACCCAAGAATTGGATAGTTATCAAGCCTGACTTACAGAAGGCGGCAACGCCAATGTGCTCCACAGAAGCTGGGATTTGTATTTGTCGTAGGGAACTGCAAAGGCTGAAGGCGCAATCACCAATAGTCAATAATCCCTCCGGCAAGGTCACGTTTGAAAGCAACTTGCACTTCCTGAATGCAAGGCCGTCAACGCTTGTCGTGCCTGCTCTTACATTATATCCTGTTATGTCTGGCATAATTAAACGTTCTTTTTCTTTACATCTTTAAAAGCTATTATTGTCAATCGAATTTTCAATTACCTCCAGCCCTCGCTGAGCGGCACGGCGAAGGTAGTCCTGCCGCACCTGCTCATTAGGGAATCAGGCAAGGGTACGACGTTCGCGCCCGTCAGGAGCACGGAGCGTCAGTTCATATACACCTACCGTCATGCTATCGTCTGTCGATGAATTTCTGAATCTTCTTCAATTCATAATGCTCATTTAGCAACTCGTAAAAACGGCTTCTTATCTGGCCAGTTATTTCAGCTTCATCCACATTAAACTGATAATCTAGATAAGCCTGTTCAAGGACGAAGGACTCTTCTGCTGACAATTCATTTCGCCCATCTACCAATGCAGTCCTAATATAATCTTCCAAGAAAGGATTTATCTCTTCTTCTGTCCTGTCTTGGAGTTCAATAGACAAAATATCAATGAACTTAAAGTCCTTGGGGTAATCGTCGGTAGAGCCAGCCATTGTTGCCTCTAACAGATTCATTTCGCGCATTGCACGTTTACAAAGTCGAGTGATAATGCGCTGTGCCATGTTGTGGCATCTGTTTTCTAACTGAGTGATGTATTCTTTTTCTGTCATAGTGTAAAACAATTTTGATTAATAATTATTGTATGCTTTTTATCATTTGTTTGTCCGAGAAATGAGAGCCTTACAGATGGAACGATAACTCCTTCATCTTTTTCTCCTCTATTTAATATCAATATAACCGATGGCTTCGCGCTCTTCAGGGGTAAGGCCGTAGAGGTCGAAAATCTTCTGGTCAATCGCCTTGGCCTTCTCATCGGAATAGTCTGCTTGAATGTCCTGCACCAAGGTGTGGAACTCTGCGTCAACCTTATCTGAGACCTCCTTTATTGGAATCTTATCGAAGAAGATTTTGCTGAGCGTCCTCGCACCACCGAAGAGGGTGCCAAAGTCATCGCGGAAGCAGAACTTGAAAAGAGAAGAATTGAACATGGCTGTCAGATATGAAATATGCTCACCAACCATGATGAAACAGGTCTTGGTCGTCAAGAAACCTTCTTCATCCAAGTAGAACGGTAGGAACTTGGTTGTTTCAGGATATATAATTTTGGGTTCATCAAAAACTCCGATATAAGCGCAGTTTCTGAGATTATAAGGGGTATCCCCTTGGTCAGAGCGTGCATAAAGCTTCCCCCAATAATTATCGAGATGCTGTTTTACAGACGGAATGTCCTCAACGTTGATTCGATTCAGTTCGCCCTTAACACCATTATGAACATTAATCAACCAAAGGTCATTCCAATTATTTCCGTATTTACATATATCCTTTCCTCTCAGCATCGGGCGAATAATATTCTTAGCCAACTTGCATTCAGCGTCCGTTCTGCAATTATCCAACAAATCCTGACGTGTTGAACTGTCAATAAAAAAAGCCTTATCATAACCAGTTAATATACCACGATAGACTTGGAGGTTCCATTTCTCCAACGGTTTTCCTTGCGCTTCAACTTTGCGTTTGATAGTTCTTGCCGTGCCGGAATGTACCACCCATGACTCTGTTCCAGAAAAGGTGCAAATCACGTGATGTTCATCTGTATAATACTTTATGCTCGATGTTTCGATATAGTCATCGTTAATTTGTGTCGCGTTTAATGCATGCTGGTTATCTTGGCGCAAAAATAGTAAGATGTTAGTCATTACACAAGCACTTTCAAAAACATGTGTCTCACAGAAGTCTATCAAAATCTTTGGGTCTGTTCTTTTATTTATGTAGATTCTGAGATTCTCACCATATTTTTGTCGCATCCATTTGTTTGAAGTGATATAGCACAGCGCACCCTTCTTGCTGAGCAATTGGTTGCCTCGCTCATAGAACAAGCAGTACATGTCACCAGTCTTATTGAACGTCTCATACCCACATGCTTTGTATAAGTCTCCAAGTTTCCCCTTGTCTGCTTGCAGTTGAATATACGGTGGATTCCCAATCACCACATCGAATCCGTCCTTGATGCCAAACATCCATTCTGGGTCGAAGAAGGATGCTTTGCCGTTTTGGTCGTAGGGATTCCAGGCTACCAACTGCTTTGCGTCTGCACTGGCTATGACATTGTCGTCGGTAAGCATCTGAGCCAGTTCGTCTCGCAGTTCCTTGTCCCGGTTACGAAGTTTGGTCTTCTGATAAACCGTTTTAGCCATAAAATGCTCATGTCGAACTGCCTGCAGTTTCTTCTTCAGGGCTATTACGTCTTGTTCAAAGAGACTATACTGTTGAGGCTTCTTCAGGGCAATCAAAGAATCGCAAGAGACAAAATGCGTTTCGAGATTGGGCAGATTAGGTATACCGTAGTTCTCATCGGGATTGTCAGACTTCGTACAGTCGCAGACCAGCGATATGAAAAAGCGGAGTTTGGTTATTTGAGCGGCAATGGTCTGGATGTCGCCACCGTAGATGCAGTTCTCCATAATCTGGAGTTTCAGGTCATACTTACTGCCAGGAGCCTTCAGGTTCTGAAGCAGTTGCACTATACGGTTAAGCATGCCAATCGGAAAGGCACCCGAGCCACAGGCGGGGTCGAGCACCTTAATGGCTTTCAGTTTTTCTATTACCTTATTATAATACTCTCGCTTACTCTCGTCATATTCGAAGTCGTCAGCAAATAGGGCTTTCACCTCATCCGTATCTCCAAGGTATGACTGGAGGCTGATATCAACCATATAGTTCACTATCTCGCGCGGCGTATAGAACGAGCCACTCTGATTGCGCGCCGTCTGCTCCGTCTCAGGGTTGTAGGCTCCCAACAGGTTCTCGAATACCTTACCGAGAAGCTCCGGATCGAGGGCAACTTGCTGTTCTGAGGGTGAGTTCTCTTCCACGGTGAAGTTATAGCGGTTGAAGATGGAGATGATACCGTCCTCAGGGTCGAAGAAAAGCTTGTTAGGAACAAAAGCCCTGCGCGTCCAGTGGCCGTCGCGGATAGTATTGTTGCGACTGAAGCCATCGTCGTAGTAAGCCTGGTCCACGCCGTCGCTGGTCTTGTTTTTGTCGAGACATTCAAAGAGACCACCATTGATAAAAGGTATAAACTCAAAGAGACGGGTTATCTGTTCTTCGCTGATTTTAAACAACTCCTGATAGCGGTAGAGCGATTTCACGTCGGGCTTATCCTTCAGGTGCGCAAAGCCTCGGCGCTCAATGATTTCATGGCCGTCCTTGTCGTAGGTGACGTTCTTGATGGGACGGTTGAGTGTGGCGAAGAACAGGTTTTGCAGAATGCCTTGATAGTAGTTGGCACTATCCATGCTCATGGGGTCGAAATTCTTCAGATAGAGTTTTAGTTCCTCCTGGTCAAATAGGTTGGCAGGCACGAGGTTCTTCTGTTTGATAAACCATACGAACATCAGACGGGTGATGAGCCGGATGAGCTTGGTATCTAACTGATGAGTATCGTCGGCATTGGTGTTCGGATTGTTGGGGAAGTAAACACCTGTTGATGGGTCGAGGGCCCAGGTGTACCAGTCGAACAAGTCGTTGTAGAACTGCTTGGTCAAGGCCTCCACGGAGAACGCCTCACGGATGCTCTTATACGAGATACCCGTCCGCTGGAGTTCGAGAAAGCGGTCTACTGCTGTGTGGTAGAATTTCTCCGTATCGCCAAAGACAAAAGTGTATCGCTTGGGCGAAGTCTTTTCTCCACGCATATCGGTGATGAACGACAGCCGCCAATGACTTCCATCATCGAACACGGCAATTCCTGCATCGGAGTCAATCTTGATGTAGCGATTGACGAGCTGGCGCAGACCAACACGCCGCTGGTCAACGGAGCGGTTCATCTTCAGATAGAAGAAACTTATTTCGTAGTCGTCGCTGGTGGAGAGTTTGCCCCAATAATAGCCTTGTCCCTCACTCTGGTCAATTTCGAGTGGTTCGGGTACTCGTCTCAAAGTCTGGGCCTTGAAGAAGTTGATAATAAAATCCGTCCACGCCGTCTGATTAAACTGCGACTGGAACAGACGTTGTATTTGTTCTCTACTGTATGCCATAGTTTTATTCAAATGTCTCTGATGTTATAATCAATGGTATTCCCTCTTCCTCATCTTTCCTGATGCGATTCTCGGAGAGGTGGTATTTATCATAGAGGTTCTCGATGATTGGGAGTATCTTCTCCTTATGGCTAATGAGTTTTGATCCATCCTTGGTCAGACGGTTCACGTCGCGGTTCAGCGCATTGATGCTCTTGGTCAGACGGTTGAAGATACCCTCCACAATGTATTGTTCCAGTACCAGGAGCTTTTCATAGATATCATCGTTGTGGAAAGCTCGTTTCAGTACCCTCATGGCTGCAAGTGCCTTGGTGCCGTTGTCATTCTTCTTGGCAGAGAGTTTTTCCGTGGAATTGTTCTGTTCCTCCTCAATGAGATATTGACGGAACGCCTTTTCCACCTGGACGTAATGAACATCCTTCACAGCCATGAAATCACCCGTTGGTTCGTTTGCCTTGGCTTTGAGTATCTCTGCCGCATCGACAAACTCCATCTTCTCAGGCTGGTTATCACACGAGATACTGTAGAACTGGCTCTTCTGCCCCTTGGCAATATAGACGATGCTTGAACGGTGAGCTACGTGCTTCTTATCAGCCATGTCAGTTTTCCTCACGCTACGACTCTTGCAGGGCAGCAACTTTATCTTGTCGTAAAGATCTTTATCAGTAGCATAGAGTTCACGAATCTCACGCAGCAATTCCAACTGGCGATCCACATTGTCGCGCACATTCTCGTCAAAGAGTTGGAAGTCGTGCAGTATCTCTTCGCGAGAATATATCTGGGCATCCTCTCCCAATGCTGAATGGAAGCCCTGCAACTTCAGAAGTGCGTTCTGATAGAGCCGAATCTGACGGTTGCCTTCCTCCGACGGATAGAACATATAGTTATAGATCTTGTCAGCCACAGAACCTATACGGTTCACACGACCTATGCGCTGCATCAGACGTGTGGCATTCCATGGTGAGTCGTAGTTGATGATGATGTTTGAACGATGCAGGTTAACACCCTCGGCCAGCACATCTGAAGTCAATATGATATTGTACTCATCAAGCTTCTCGCCCTTGCGGTAGTTGGCATCGAAGTTCTTCTGAATATGTGAAAGCTGTGTCTTGCGATTCGAGGCGCAAACTAGAAGGATGTCTTTTCGATATAAGACTTGCTCCAACTTTTCTTTCAGATAGTTGAGTGTGTCAACACTCTCAGAGAACACCACCAGTTTACCTTGCTTATTGCGGTTGTCAAACAACTCGCCTTTAAGCAACTGAACGAATGTGTCGAACTTGGGGTCTTCATCGACAGCATCCCATTGTTCGCATAAGTTAATCAGTTTCTGCTCATCGCTCTTGAGCATCTCCAAAAATCCTGGGAGAAAGTCGGAAGCCTTATACACAAAGTCACTCTCATCAACGCCCTTTGAGACGATCTTCTCAATGACAGCATCTAACTCCATTTCCTCCATCATTCCCTTGACGTCGAAGTCTGGTGCAATAAGCACCTTGTCCTCTTCGAACATTCCAATCATGTCTTGTGTGATACGCAGGAAGGTGTGGAGCGAGCGTTTGAATGCATAGAAACTGCTTTCCAATCGCTTCACCATATGAACACGGTAGATGGCCGAGAGCAGATTGGTGACATGCTGGGCCTGCTTGTATTTCTCACGAGCCTCACCTGTCAGGAACTCGATGGCCCGGTAGCGGGCATAGTCTATTCCCTGTCCCCCTGGGTTCTCTTCAACCGAATATGTATCGATGAGCATGTCGACGGTTTGACCGAATAAAGCCGACAGTTCCGCGTCCAACACGTAGATGCACTCCTTGGGTTGCTCTATATGTGGAAACACCACGCCCTGACGGTCAAGGTCAGCTTTGTACTCAGGATTATTGATGAGGTTTTTGCGGGTGCGGCGAACCAGTATCTTGTCAAGTACCTGAGTACGCATCTCTTCGTATATCTGGTCAACAGCGATTGTCAGCACACGATAGTCTTCAGTGCGGAATCGGTCGCTCATAGCTGTTTTGTAGCGTTGGATCCAGGGTTGGAACAAGACGTTGAGATTGCTGATGCCATCGATGTTCGGGTTGCGTGCATCCTGGAATAGCAGAATCAGATTCAGGAAGTCTTCTGGACGGTTGTTCAGCGGGGTGGCCGACAGCAACATGACCTTTTTGTGAGTGCCGTCAATGAGACCTTCATTGATTCGTGGCGACTTGCAGATGCGTTGCAGCTCGTCGTATCTTTCTGCTGTATCCGAACGGAAGTTGTGGGCCTCGTCTATGAGGACAAGGTCGAACTCCTCCTCACCTTTATAATTATCCTTTCCTTCCAAAATCTTACTCAGACTGCCATTGCTGACGAACTGGGTGTAACGGGTGATCCCAAAATCGCGGAAGGTGTCCATCCAGTTGTCCTTCACGGCCGGTGGATAGACAACCAGCACATTGGTGTCCTTGCCATTCTCTTCGATGAAGCGCTTGGCTATCATCGCTCCAACGATGGTCTTACCCGTACCCACGACATCGGCCAGGAAGAAACCGTTGTACTCTTTCAACATTTGGTAGCCTTGTATGACTGCATCTCGCTGATACTTCAAGTCCATGTAACCTTCGGGCAGTGACATCGTGAAGTTGTCCTCCACCTGGTCGCCGAATGCATCAATGAGCACCTTAATATAGAGTTCGTAGGGAGTAGGCATGTGGTCAAGATGAGTTTTCTTGCGGATTCGTGCAATATCATCCGGCGAGAGCGGAATGGACTCTTCCCACAGTTTGCGGAATTCCTCCTTGCAATAGCTGACATCGGCAAAATCCTTCATGGCTACATTCAGCTCATAGCGAGGTGTCTGAGTGATGCCAAGACCCGATTCGGAGATGTTTGAACTGCCCATGATGACCCATCCGTCAGAGTTCTCGTTATGATGTTCTGGCAGGCATAGGTAGAACTTGGCATGAAGATTTTTCGACTTGTCGATACGCATCTCCACGGTACCGTTGGCAAGGTCTTCACAAAGTTGAAGAATGCCTTCTTCCACTTCTGCACTATACTGAGCTTCGTTAACGTCGCGGATAAAGTCTTCGGTATATTTTTGCTTTGCTTGTTCCTCGCCACCAAGCATCAGAAGGTTCTTGTCATGCTTGCGGAAGATATCATCAATGTTAATGCCTACCAGAATCTGTATCTTCTTGACATCTTTCAGTTCCTTGCGCAACTTGAAATAACCTGATGAACGGAAATAACCTACCACTGCCTGAAAGGCATAGAAGTCGTGCATATTCTCGGCTATACCTTTGAACATATTGATCAGCGGCGAGTCAATATTATTAAAAAACTTCGAACTCATTATATATTCGGTCAGCAACAAATGGTCTGACTGATACCCAAGCGTCAGAGGGTTCTTAGTTCCTTGGTTTGCCACAATGCAGAAAAAAACGAGGGTATCTCCTGCTGCCCGTTCCGACATTTGGGCCTACCACAGCCTTCTCTTTAGAACGAACAGATTCGATACCCCCAGACGGTATATATACAATGCACCCAAAAGTGTGCGTGAGGGCATAATAAGCCCTCGGCACACTCCGGCTGCGCATGATATACACATCCGTAGGCGTCACCTCTGCGTTTGCCTTTGAAAGAGATTTGATAGTGGTAGTTCAAATGTCCAAAAACAAAGCGTACAGTGTCGCTTTTCCCCAATGTAGTGCTCCACCCATTGGCTCCATCCTCCTCAAAGGACATCACGGCCGCAAAGCAGATAGCAGTTGCAAAGATACGAAAAAGTTTGAAAAGTCATTTCCTTTTGGACGAAAAAGTGAAAATAAAAGGAGAAAAATTTGGAATTATAAGTTTTTGTTCCTAAATTTGCACAAAGAAACAAAAAGAAGAATGAACAATGAAGGTTCTAAACAATTACCACCGCAGGGTGACGGAAGAGAAAATGAAGTCGGTGGCCTTCTGGCAGCAGCATCCGATTTCGCACGAAGCGTGCTTGAGTCAATTCAGGCGCTTGCGGGAACAACGTCTTGCAAGGGAGTCCAGATTGCAAGACTGAAAGACTGGGCCATAGCGAACAATTGTTGGATAGACAAAGCCGCACTTGGCACCTACTCCGACCGTGGATCTGAAAATGAAGTTTACGCTTCATTGGATAGTCGGTATGTCTACAAATTGAATGATTTTAGGTATTCTGATGATAATCTGACCCCGTTCTTCGAGCGTATCACAATTCATAACCAGTTATTCCCAGATTGCGGTTATGCTTTTCTTGGTTTTGCAGAGAACCGTGACGGAAAGGTGTGTGCCGTTCTTCGTCAACCGTTCATCCTATCCCAGCGCGAGGCAACTCAGGAAGAGATCAATGAAGAAATGGAACGACTGGGATTTAATATAGAAAAGGATGACGGCTATTTCACCAATAGCGATTTCGACATCTTCGACGCAGTGCCTAACAATGTTTTAAAAGGCGAGGATGGACATCTGTATTTCATCGACATCATCATCTTCCAATCGGGAACTGGAGGTTACGACACCTACCACAGTCTATCGCCTCGCGCCAGCAGATAATAATGCAAAAGTCAGTAACCTTTTCAATATTTCAAAAAATCCTGGGACTCGAAAGAATCCCAGGTTTTTTAGAAGAATCTTACTCCTTATATTGGTATAGATTACTCATTGGCATTAAGAATGAGTTCCTTCACCTGATTGAGTTGATGGATAAACTTGTCAATCTGCGGAACGTTCAGGGTGGCTATCACCCACTTGTCATCTTCGACAGCATCCTCCAGATAAATCGAACATACTGGTTCTCCGCGGCGGGTGCCGTTGGCATCAGTAATTCTTGTGCGACTGTACTGGACAGACAAGTACGAATCAAAACTCTGCTCGACTTCAAAATTCACAATTTCTTTACTCATTGTTTTTGAATATTTAATTGTTAAAACTATATATAACTATAGCAAGCCTTGCTTCACCAAGGAATACATCTGCAAGGTCAGTGTTTGGTTCATAGGCTTCCATCTGGTCAGTGATGACGTAATCGACATCTTTGACATTCAAAAGGATTTTGTACCACTTTTCATAACAGCCACTGTCGGGAATTACTTTTATCTGACGTCCTTTCAGACATGCAAACTTTTCCACTGAGAGTCCACTACTGCCGCAGGTGGCTAACCATACATATTCAGGCAGTAGCGCAGCAAGAATAACAGCAGTCTTCTCACTCTCTACTAAACAGACAGTCTTCTCTGGGTAGCGCTTCAGCAAGTGCTGGCCAAAGAAACATTGCTGTAACGTCCAGTTCTCTGGCAGCTGTCCATTCTTCATGAGAATCGAGTGTAGCCAATTCTGATAGCTGAGACGATGACCATCAGGGCCATACTGCATGATGTGTCCAGTATGAATACGTTTCTCTTCGTCAATCTGAAAGAAGATGACGTCACTCTCGTGCGTACTTCCTAACTGGTAGTCGTCATAGACTCTTGCAAGGTTAGTATCACTCAGATGAAGCCTTTCCTTACAATCACCTATCATCCACTGCCAAAATGTACTTAATGGACTATGGGACAGAGTTGCAATTTCGGGAGACAGAGGCTGCAGCACTTCGTCCAGCCGTTTGGACTGAGTAGTAGTCGCAGCTGACTTTTTATGCCAATCAGACTGCTGTAACCATCCTGGCGGTTTAAGCCAAGGATGGTCGTGAAAGTAGTCTGAAGGTGTGTAGTGATAGCCACAGTGATGCTCACGGTCACACTTACCCACAGTCTCATCAACATACTGACACCCATTATTGGTGTCAACGTAACGTACAAAACGCTTCTTGCCACATTTGGGGCAAACGAACTTCTTTGGAGCCTTACCAGTTACCTTGCGGCTCTCAAGCATATAAATATAATCTGTATTCATAATAATAAAAAACTAAAATTATTACTTATAAGTCCACTCAATGTTAGAAGTGGACTTATGTGACTTAGAGTTAGAATGGAAGTTCTGCTTCCGGGGTCTCCTGAATCATGTCGTTAACCAAAAAGATGGTCTTGCCGAGTTGATTGGAGATAAACGTCGAGATATGAGAACGGCTAACGCCAATACGCTCTATGAGCATTGAAGTAAGGTCTTTACGGCTGATACGGCCGTTGTTCTCACGAATGATAGAGCATGCTATTTCTACACGTTCTTTTGTCAACTTTTCAGACTTAGCTCTGTTGGCATCTCGGAGACTCTTAGTACGGGAATCCATGAGTTCGGAGAACGCATCTGTTCCGTCCTGAAGCATACCGTTTTCATCGTAGCATAAATACCAGTCTGGCATACTTTGATGACGAGCTGCGCTTGAAGTGGCTTTAATGAGTTCGCCAACTTTCTTGGCTTCAATAATAAGTGCCGACTTCTGCTGGAACTGACTGCCCAAATGACCTTTCGCATTAAAGTCGTCAATGGCCTTGTTCTCGTGAATCAGCCCGATAAGGGCACAGTCGTTCTCTTCGACAATACAGAGCAAACGATGTACAAATGTTGTACACTCAATTTCGTCATTAAAGCTGCCTACAAAGTCTGCGGCCCCGTCAAGAATAATCAAGTTGGGTTTCCAGTTCTTAACTAAGAAGGCCAAGTCATCAGTCAGAAGATTGCGCTCTCGTTTTCTAACCGAAAACAGCATGACGTGCTCATCCAAATAGCCATCACTACAGTTTGTCGCCTGCTTAACATAAAGTAGTACAGACTGGCAGTCCTGAGGCTTCTGCTCCGTGTCAATGTAAAGGATTTTCAAGTTCTTTACAAAAGCCTTGACACGTCCCCATTGACCGAGAATAATAGCACAGATGAAAGCCTTTAAAATACTGCTCTTACCTGATTTCGGCTTGCCTTTTATCAGATAAATATCCTTACTCTCTATGACGCTGACATCATCTATCGCAAGGATTGTTTCAGCAGGTTCCAGCAGCGGACTGGATTTGATTCTCATGGCAGTTAACTCTGCCATGCGTTTCGCCTCCTCGTTGGGCTGGTTCATCACTTCGTCCAAGATAGCACGCCCAGCGTCTATCGGACTCTTCACGGTTGTCTCTGGAGTTGATGATTGAGCACCACTCTCCTGAGCCTGGATTGTCGAACTATCGTTCTTCAAATCCTTATCTTCTATTTTGTTCACTATTCTGATTCTTTAATTGTTAATATAAAAAGAATAAATGAACATCCTTCGCTACAGTCTCCATAGGATGTATCTTTCGACTGTTTGGGTTAGCGATATTATTATACCCTATATATGCTTGCAAATCCGGCATAACCGGTCTGGCCGACTTCTGCAAGCCGAATTATTTAGGTGGTGGTCTGATTTTGGTCATAGGGGGCGCATTCTTTCTTTCTTTTTTTAATTTTATTTAAGACACGATTTAACACTTATTACAAGATGGTGCTGTGTAATTTCCTCTGCAAAGGAAACACAACTTTTTGGATATGCAAAACACTTTCTAAAATCCATGTCCCCATTTTTTCATTTCATTTTATTGCGTAAATCCCCTTGAATACAGTCATTCTCGGGATATATTGCCTTTGTATAAATTCATGTCCCTACTTTTTTGATTCTCACGATTGACTGCTCTTTTGAGGGAGTCCCACCGCCCAAGGTTCGTATGTTCCTGCAAATATTTAAACACCTGGTTAATGCTAACTTTGAAAACAGGGATGTCTTTTCTGAATATCTCTGCCAAAGAACGGATAAAACGTGGTTTAAACTTTGGATCAAAGTTGAAGAAGGCTGTCTTGATGTCTATCTTCTCTTTTACCCCCTTTTGCCAGATGTCGATTAGATCTCTTAAATCATCATATTTGTAGGAATAGGCAATCTTGTAAATCGGAGTATCCTTATTTATTGGAGACTTCTTACAATCCTTTTCCTTTAACTCGCGTTTTCTTTCCTTTAGCTTCTTGATAGCTTCAAGATTCTCTCGCTCCTGTTCACGAATCTTTTTTGCTTGCTCCTTCAACTGTTTATTAACTTTAAGAAGCTCTTTGATTTGGCGATTGATTTCTGCCTTTGCCTGTCTGTTTGTTTTTGTTGTTGCCATGTTTTTGTTGTTTATGCGACAAGTCCGACGTTGGACCTATCGTTGCAAAGGTATAACAGGCCGAAAACAAAATGGGACAACTTTTTGGGGGCTATCCTTCCTCTCATCTTGTGGAAGGTTGTAGTCGGTCATAACTTACCTTTTCCAGCAAGATAGAAGAAGTCTCGTCCCTGTGCAAGGGCACCTCAAAATGCATAGAAGGAAGTTCCTTCTATGCCAAACAAATTATGCCAAACAGATTCTAATCAAAAAAAGACAATCTTGATTACTTTTATATTTCCTTCATTATACTTATCTAGAACTTAGCGATAAGATTTCCTTGTTTGTTGTTGGCAGCACATATATAAGATGTGCTGCCAACAACAAACGAGAATCTGCTAAAAACAGCTGCACTACTATAGTTATTTTCCGGAAGGGCAGCCAGTTCCATTTTGAAAGGGATGTAAAAAGTACTGGAAGGTCTCGTAGAAAAACGGTGGGCTGGGCGTAATAATCAGAATATGAAACCTGAATCAATCAGAAATGCCCACCCTTTTGAGGGTAGGCATTTCACTTTGAAGAAGACGGGGTCAATCCGTGACAGTCCGTGTTAATCCGATGCTTAGAAAAACACAAGTCCGTGTCAGTCCGCGTCAATCCGATGCTCAGAAAAGCACAAGTCCGTGTCAGTCCGAAGCTTAATCGCCATCGGTGGGCTGGTTGTCGGGACCGTCATCGGGCGGGGTGGTGCCACCACCGTTGGTGCCATTGTTATCGCCACCTTCAGGATCCTCCACGGTGCCGGGGTCAGCACTGGTGACGCGCTTCACCTCGTTGCCGTTGCGGTCGTAGCAGGTGATAATCACTGCGGTGTTCTTCAGCTCGTCCTTCAGCGCGGTCGTAGGAGTAAAGACGATGCGACGCGTCGAGATCAGGCTCGTCTTCACGTCGTTCACGTCTGCCACAGCCTTGGCCGACAATCCGAAGCGCATGGTACCCAGTCCAGGCAGCGCAACGCTATGTCCTTCCGTAGCCCAAGCACGAATCACGTCGCCAGCAGCGTCCCATGCTGCCTGCATCACACCCTGACTGACGCCCGAACGAAGCGCAGCCTCACGAATCACCTTTTCCGGCGAGAGTGTGGAGTACAGCTCAGGCTGCATCACGTAGCGCCAGAAACCAGGGTCATCTTCCCTCTTGGAGAACTTAAGCAACTTCTCCTTTGCTTTGATCTTTAATGCCATAGTCGTAATGATTTTTCATGGTATTAAACTATCGTGCGACCAGCTACATCGGGTGGCCGCTTCCCGCCTTATTATGTTACAAAGGTACAACTTTTTCCTGAATTATGCAAGCCTTATGGCAATTATTTTACTGAAAATCAATGAATTAACTGTTAAATAACGTTGTCAAGAACTTCACAACGTGAAGAGTTAGAGACAAGCCAAACGAAACAAGTTTCGAGTCCTTTGAACTCGGGAATGAAAAGAAAAGCAAGTTTTCCTTTTGCATTTCACTCGTTTTTTCGTCGCTCGGCGCTTGGTGCCGCTTGCTTTTGCAAGAACTTTGCCATCAGAGATGGCGAAATTACTCCGTCTCGGCAAAAAAAGAAACGAGTTTCTTTGTTTTGCTCTCGACTTTTCGTAACTTTGCACGCATGAAACAAGCAATGATCTTTGCAGCAGGGTTAGGAACCCGTCTGAAGCCGCTGACTGACACCATGCCCAAGGCTCTTGTGCCAGTTGCAGGCCAGCCTCTGCTGTGGCATGTAGTCATGAAGCTCAGAGCTGCCGGCTTCGAACGTATCGTGATCAACGTACACCATTTTGCAGAACAGATAGTTAACTATCTGGAAGCCAATGATAATTTCGGTCTGGATATCCGCATCAGCGACGAGACCAGCCAACTGCTTGAAACAGGCGGTGGCATCAAGAAGGCATTACCGCTCTTCGATTCCCAGTCACCCATCCTCATCCACAACGTCGACATCCTGAGCAACACCGACCTCACAGCACTTTACTCTTTCGCCAAGCGGCATGCACCTGATGCGCTGCTGCTGGTAAGCAGTCGTAAGACAAAACGCTATTTGCTATTCGACGATGAGAGGATACAGGAAAGGCTACGGACAGAAACTGCGGAGGGAATACATCTTCTCAACGGATGGACCAACATCGAGACCGGTGAAGTGCGAAGCCCTTATCCAGGGTTAAACCCTGCAAGGCTCAAGCATCTGGCTTTCTCAGGCATCCATATCATCTCTCCTGTCGTTTTTCCCCTCTTCAACGACATGCCATTGCGCTTCGGCATCATTGACTTTTACCTGAAATACTGCCATCAGTATGCTTTTCTTGGCTACGAACAGCAAGACCTGCAGCTGCTCGATGTCGGTAAGCTCGACACACTCGAACAGGCGGAGAATTTCCTGAAGTGAAAAATTATTCTCTGCCTAATGCTTGGAGGTATGCAGGAAATTAATTACCTTTGCACTCCAGATTTGCAACACTCATTATAGGATTCACATATGCAACAGAAGATTATCATCCTCGACTTCGGTTCCCAAACCACTCAGCTCATAGGCCGCCGCATACGCGAGCTGGACACCTTCTGCGAAATCATTCCATACAACAAGTTCCCTAAGGACGATCCCAATGTCATCGGTGTCATTCTGAGCGGATCACCTTACTCCGTCCACGACCCGGAAGCGTTCCAGGTTGACCTCTCCCAGTTCGTGGGGCGCATACCCGTCCTCGGCATCTGTTACGGAGCACAGTTTATCTCCCACTCCCTCGGAGGAAAGGTTGAGAAAGCCGACAGTCGAGAATACGGACGAGCCAACCTCCAAACCGTCGACACGTCAAATCCGCTTTTCAAGGGGTTCGACCAACACTCACAGGTATGGATGTCCCATGGCGACACCATCACTGCCATCCCCGATGGTTTCCAGGTCATCGGCTCTACCAAGGATGTCAAGAATGCCGCCTTCACGAACTCGTGTAATTCGTCTAATTCGTTGTCGAAAATATGGGCCGTCCAATTCCATCCAGAGGTATTCCATACCCTTCAGGGCACACAGTTACTCCGGAACTTCGTGGTCGACATCTGTGGCTCCCGTCAGGAATGGAGTGCAGCCTCATTCGTCGACAGCACAGTGAAAGAGCTGAAAGAGCAGTTGGGACAAGACCGCGTCATCCTTGGTCTCTCTGGCGGTGTCGATTCCTCTGTGGCTGCCGTGCTGCTGAATCGTGCCATCGGCGACCGTCTTACCTGTATCTTTGTTGACCACGGAATGCTCCGTAAAAATGAATTTACGCAGGTCATGGAAGACTACAAGGGGCTGGGGCTGAACGTCATTGGCGTTGATGCCTCAGAGAAGTTCTTCACCGATCTGGCCGGTGTCACCGAGCCTGAACAGAAGCGCAAAATCATTGGCCGTGACTTTATTGAAGTGTTCAACGAGCAGGCTAAGGCCATCATCAATTCCTCTTCTTCGGGAGGAGGAGGGCAGCAGGGAGCGGTCCGATGGCTTGCCCAGGGCACCATCTATCCTGATCGCATCGAATCGCTGAACATCACGGGCAAGGTCATCAAGAGCCACCACAACGTGGGCGGTCTGCCCAAGGAGATGAACCTGCAGCTATGCGAACCGCTGAAATGGCTCTTCAAGGACGAAGTACGTCGTGTGGGGCGTCAGCTGGGCATGCCCGAGCACCTCATTACGCGTCATCCCTTCCCAGGGCCCGGTCTCGCTGTCCGCATACTCGGTGACATCACACCCGAGAAGGTGCGCATCCTGCAGGAAGCCGACGACATCTACATCCGTGGCCTTCGCGAATATGTTGATACCGATGGCGTGACATTATATAATAAGGTATGGCAGGCTGGAGTCATCCTCCTGAGCACCATCCGTTCCGTTGGAGTAATGGGCGATGAACGTACCTACGAGAACCCCGTCGCTTTACGGGCAGTCACCAGCACCGATGCCATGACAGCCGACTGGGCGCACCTGCCCTACGACTTCCTGGCCAAGGTCTCTAACGAAATTATCAACAAGGTGCGAGGCGTCAACCGTGTATGTTACGACATCTCCTCAAAGCCCCCCTCAACCATCGAGTGGGAATAATTTAGTTCCCTTTGGTTATCGTATTTTTTTATTATAAATCTAAAGTAACCCAATTAGTTAGACCATCATTTTGTATAATCGACTGATTTTCAAAATGGTGGCTTTTTTGTACAAAATGCTCGAATACGACCCCCAATTTTGACCCCTTGCGACCCCTGAGATTTGGTTGTTTCATTTTTATTTCGTATCTTTGCACCAAAAATCTACAAATATGGCACATAAGAAAGGAAAAATCAATCTGAACTACAATCTGAAAGACAAGTCAGAAGAGCAAACGTTAGTGTATATAATTGGCTACTTGGATAAAAGATTCAAGGTTTCTACACAACAGTCGGTATGGGTAAAAACATGGGATAATAAAACACAACGTTGCATTGTTTCTACAGAATATTCTGACCGTATCAACCGAGCAAGTCGCAAGGTGAACAAGTTCTTGGATTCATTAGATGCTGCTATTGATGAACATTTTGAAAAATATCCTCCACATTTCGATTTGCCCAATTGGCTGTTTAACAAGGCTGACAATTTCAAGACTATCATTCAGCGCATTATTGATGAACAAGTGAGTGGCGAACGCAAGGAAGAAGAAAAGAAGAGAATTACACCCTTACAGTTCTTTCAGTCGTATGTTGACAATATGCACAAGAGAGTTGACCCACGAACAAGAAAGTTTATCTCAGACCGTACGGTAGGGCATCATAAGACTGTTTTGAAACGTTTTCAGTCGTTCTTTGCAGAGAAGTATATAAAGGATGATTTCTCAGTGTTTGATAGGCAGTTTCAAGACGTTTTTATCAATTGGGCATATTCGAGCAAGAACTATCGTAGCAACACAATACCAGCGTCTTTCTCTGTCTTGAAAGTGTGGCTGAATGAGGCTACTCATCAAGGTTTGATAAAGGATGATACCTACAAATCATATCAGAGCAAGGCAACAGATGTGGATAACATCTACTTGACTGAGAATGAAATATCACGTCTCTATGCATTGGATATACCTACGCTGATAGGTAAGGGTGTCATAGATGCTAAGAGTAGGATAGAGGAAACACGAGACCTATTTATTATTGGGTGTTGGACGGGGCTTAGACAAAGTGACCTCAACCATCTTGATAATGCTCTATTTAACGTTGAGGCCGAGACCATCACCATTGTTACAGAAAAAACTTCTGAGAAAGTAACGATACCTATGCACACCTATATTAAGGAACTATATGCTAAGTATGATGGTAAGTTCCCACAGATGTGCTACAAGTCACGTTTCATTGAGCACCTAAAGGAATTGGGTAGGCTTGCAGAGATTAACGATGAAGTGATAGTGAAGGAAAATAGGGGTGGTAAGATAACAAGCACGAAGCACAAGAAGTATGAGTTAATTAAGAGCCACACCGCACGAAGGAGTTTCGCCACCAACTTATATTTGAAGGGAGCACCCACTGTTAGCATTATGAAACTGACGGGGCACACTACCGAAACAAACTTTATGAAATATATAAAGGTGACGAGAGAGGAAAACGCTCAACTGATGCGCCAATACTTCAAGTAGCCTCAAACTCACTTGTGCAACCAAAACAGTGAACAAGTCCAAGTTTCTTCGGGAATTTGGACTTGATTTGTTAATTTGTGTTACAAAAATTTGGGACTTAAATATTTTTTCTATACTCTTGCACATGTAAACATGTTGTTTACAGTGATTTTTGACATATTGATAACTTTAAAAACTTAAAATTATGAGTAAAAGATTAACTCAGGATGACAAACTCCACATGATAAAGACCATGTGCAAGAGTCTTAGTAAGGAACAAATTGAACACCTCGAAAGAGTCGAGAATGTGGATGCTCGTTACAAGTGTTGTCAACGCTACATGCGAGAGATTAACGAGGGTAACAAGGGTGAACGTCTTAAAGCCTTGGAGTATTACAAACAATACAGAGAGATACTTGAAGGGTTGGAGTGTGTTGACAAGAAACTCTGGACTGACGAGAAGAAAATCAAGGCTTTCAGTGACTTGTTGGACGGCTACTGTGACAAGTGTGTTAAACTTGTCGAGGATAACAACCGTAGGCATCTTGAACGTCTCAAACTCCAACGCTCACAACGTCAGAAGGAGTACGAGGCAGAGCAGGCGAAATACGATAAGGAGATAGCCGAACTCGAAAAAAAACTGGGGTAGGATGATTGTCCTACCTCAGTTTCCGTAATGTAGATAGTGTTTGTCTTTTATGTGCCCGTTCTATTGTCACGAATGCTGTTATAGTGCAAACACCCCTCTATAGCACATGGTCAATTCCTTTTTTTACATTTTCCACCCATTGGGGAAAATAGTATCTTTTCTCACATACTTTATAGAATCTTTTTAATAGACCTTTCTTCTCAAAATCCTCAATGTTTATGAGGCTGAGAACGGTATCATTATATAGCTTGTCTTCGCTGAGAATTTCTTCAATGTAAGATAGTTCTTCATCAGTAAATCCACCGTCTATTGCAAGAGCTTCCATTAACTCTTTTTTTTCAACGTATCCCATAATTGTATTGTTTTATGATGTTATCGTGCATTGTGTCCTTCTGTAGCACCCCTTTTGAAGTTTTCAAGATAAATATTGAACTGCTCTTTTCCTTCTGGACTTGATGGGGCATCATAATGCATAGTGTACATACCTGGAACCACATCAGAAAAACCTTCTCCCTTTGATAGATTAAAAAATTCGTCAACGGTTGTGAACCCATAATCGTATCCATCTTTGTATCCTTTTTCTGCAATTTCTTTTTTCTTTTTTTCCTGCTCTTGTTTCTGTTCACGTGCTTGACGTTCGGTTTCTTCTTTCTGTTCACGTGCTTGACGCTCTTCTGCCTCTTGCTCTTGCTTCTGCTCAGTTTGTTCTAATTGTTGAGGCTCTGCTTTGTTTTTGCCACTTGTACTACTTTTATCGTCATCAAGAATTGCTCCAAGAAGACCAAATGCTAAAAATACACCAATTCCAATTGCCCACTTCTTTTTTGTTGTCATAACTTCACTTTTTTATTAGTTAATACTATACACCTTCGGCTCAGTGGGTGCGGTTAATATATGATACGGTAGGCATATATAAAAAGTGGAGCCTCCATCTGCCTTATCCTCCGTGTAGGGCTTGGACTCCCTTGCTAAACAGATAAGGAGAATGAACAAGCCCCACTTGGATGTATTTCGTGTTATACGAGATACAAACCAAGAGAGCGTTCTTCCCATTATTCTGATTTAGCATCAGCCTTGCGGCTGAATGTGAAGTGTCCAAGTTCACACGGTCAGAATAAGCGAAATGCGCTTTCTCAATATGTCACAGCCCTTTTCAGAACTGCACTACAAAGGTACGCATTTTTTCTGGAAGAACGCTCAATACATTGATGTTTTTACAAAAAATTTGCAAATCGTTGTCTATTAGTCATAGTTCAAACTCTGTTTTGAGCCGTTGAACGGTTGCAACGCTGACATTGCATAGCTTTGCAGTCACACGGATGGAGTAGTCTTTGCGTAGGTAGGTGAGCACTTCTTTGTACTCTTTTTCTTTCTGCTCACGTGTCTTGACGCTTCCCTTCTTACGTCCTAACTGACCGCCATTCTCAACGTACTGCTTTCGTCCGCTGTTGAGGCGAAAACTGATGCTGTCACGCTCCAACTGGGCACATGTTGAGAGTGTTGCAATCATAATCGGTGCAAAGAGTGTTGGCTCACCTTTTTCATCGAGTAGGGTCAATTGTTCCTTCTGCATGAACAAGTTAATCTTATTGTCAACCAAATCCTTCACCGTTGCAAGTACCTCGAAAGCGTTACGACCCACACGGCTCAACTCACTGACGAGTAATGTGTCAACATGTTCACGTTTGCAGTAGTCGATAGCCTCAACAAGTGTAGGCTTCTGTTTGCTTGCACCGCTGACATGTTCCTCGTACACCTTCACCACTTCCATTTGTGCATACTTGGCATACGCTTTGAGGTCTGCCACTTGTCTTGTTGTGTCTTGGCGGTTGACTTGGTAGCCGCTTGAACTTGTGCGAGAGTAGATAACTGCTGTTTTCATATTAGTCTTTGATAAATCTGATGATATGTCTTTTATCACATATTGAACTTGTTGACCGATAAATTTGAGTTTTTTGATAACACCTCATTTTTTGAGTACATTTGAGGTGTAGGGTGTTACCCCTCCTTGACCTCAAAACACCTTGACGATGCTCTCCCATCTGAGTGACCGCCACCCACCTTTTTCGATGTCGAAGTAGGCTGTTGTGTTGTAACACTCACGGCTGATGCCGTTGCCGTTGATGTGCTTCTGAGCGAGTGAAGGGCTTGTTGTTCCCCATGCCTCACGAACTTCTCCGTTCTTCTTGATGAAGATGAAGTGAGCCACACCGTTGGCGAGTTTTTCTTTCAACTGTGCAATCATCATGGCCTTGATGATGCCGATTTCCTCACTGTTGGTACGCTGGGCGATAACGGTTGCCCTTACTACTGTGCTGCTGCTGATTGCTAATGCTTGTATCATTGTCGTATGAATTTTGAAGTTTGACATGTTGTTTACTAATCACGGTACAAAGGTACGACATTTATTCAATATATGCAACTTTTTAGCGTTAAACCCAGTTAAAAAGGTTGCATTTATTTGGTATTTGCAATATTTTGACTACCTTTGCACAAAATTCGAGTAAGATGGAGAAAGAAAGAACGGTCATTCACTTGGAGATAAACGGTGAACACCACTACTACGGCTCAGTTGCCAACATGTACGAGTTCTACACGAGCGAGGAACTTGGCATTACTTATGCGAGCCTGCGTAACTACGGTTTGACGAGTGAACACCCCTACCAAAACAAGAAGTGTATCATCCGCAAGGGTGTACTTTTGTCTAAGAGTGGTGGCAGAGGCATCCGCAAATCTGAACAAGTTGAGTGAAGATAGAGACGGAAAACCGTTGTTTTTTGCACTGGTTAAGTGCTGAAACGCCCATAAATAAAGGACTTGTGCAACATTGAGGCTTCACAAGTGGCTTTACTTACCGTGTTTGTTTTAGAAGTGGTACTCACTTTCACGTATTTGACAGATGTTGCTCTGTAGGTACTCTTTTTCTTCTTCGGTGAGTGTATCTTGCTTTTGTCTGTACCAACTTGTGAAAGCCAATATCATCTTGATACGTGTTACGCTGCGTTTGGACTGTTCCTTAAACCGCCCCACCATGTCGATGTACTGCTGTCTTACTCCTTCCATATCATTTTGTCGATTTGTTCTCTTATTAAACTGCTGATGTACTCCCTCATGGGCTGACTACCGAGAAATTCATCCATTGTTATATGGGCTTGGTTGTCCTTCCACTGCTGGTACTGCTGATGTCTTTTCTTTGCCGCCTCGCTCTGCTTTCTACGAGCCTCATCACTGTGCTTTCTTCCCCACATTGGGTTGTTTGCTCCTTGCCTTGAAGGTCGCTGTTTGATACTTTTGTTATCTTCCATATATTTATATGAAGTAGAAATGAGTTTACTTCTATTCAATAAATATCATAATAATGGTGAAAAGATTTGCTTTTTACAATTTATTTTGATATATTTGCCCAAAGGGATAACATTATGAAGAAAAATACACTGAAAATCATCATTGCATACTTGAAGGACATACCGCTTGAAACCATTTGTGAGCGACATATCTTGTCCTTCAGTGACGGTAAGAGGAAACCGTCTAAGACCATTCTCATGCACAAGTATCAATACTTATTGCACGTTATCATCACACGTTGCAAACAGAGTGACGAGGGGCATTGTCACCTCAACGCTCAGTTTTACCGTGACCACATCTTTCACGACCATTGGAACGATATGCAGCTGAACTTGTCATATCTGGGCATCATTCACATCGGCACTTATTCAGTCGGCAAACATTCCACGACCATCACACTGATGAAATGGAACATTGGCTATATGACAAGTCACAATGTGAAGTTTATCAAGTGGGCGAGGGTTGAGGCTGATAGGAGAAAGAAGTTTGAACAAGTAGAGGTCACACCGTTCACACGTAAATATATGGAGTCGCTGACTTGTTTGCGACTGACGAGGAAAGACGATGCACTTGTTTACATTGACGAGACCATTGCCGACAAACAAACTCACAGTTACCAATATCATCGAAGTTGTATTGATGATTTCAAAGAGAGTGATATAAGGATATACAAGATAGACGAGCAAGGTCGTATCTACCATCATCTAACCTCGTTGCCTCGCTCACTGCGTGAGTTCTTCAATATCAAATATGAACTTGACATATCCAATTCTCATCCTTTATTATTGAATCATTATCTTGTTAAATATTATTCTATTCCTTCAAATATAATCAGAGAGGCTAAAGCCCAATATCATTATGATGTGGAATTTGTTAGCAACATACTGAAACATAATGAGATAGATGTGCCATTAGACGTACTGGAGTACATCATCAAGACCCAGCGAGGAACGTTCTACGATGATTTCGTGTCAGAGTTTGGTGACATGGAACGTAGCGAGGTGAAGAAGCGAGTGTTCGCCCAAGTGTTCTACAGTCACATCACCGACAGTTACGTTAGTAAGTTTTGTAAGGCGTTCATACGGAAGTACCCTAATGTGTGGAAGGTGATACGAGCCATGAAAGTGAGCACAGACGATAAGCTGCCCCATACGATGATGAAAGCCGAAAGTCTGCTGTTCCGTCTGATACTCAAAGAGTGTTGGAATCGAGGCTACAGAGTGGTTAATCTCCATGATGCGCTTGTAGTCTTTGAGGTTGAGGCTAACGAGTGTGTGACTATAGCCGAGTTGACCACCATCATTGAACAAGTGTACCACCGTTTCGGACTGTTCCCTTCGGTCAAGGTGGAGTTAGAAGCGTAACAAGTGAAGGGATGGCCTCAGCATTTCACCCAATTGGTCCTCAGGAATTTTCGCCAATGAGACTTTTGATGTGGTGAATTGCAATTCACAGAGAGCGACACGAGGTTACACATCTTATTATAATATATGTAGGGGTGGCCGTCTGTTAAATGATGTTGTTTTGCTGGCCGATTTCTTTTCAATTCAAAACAAAATGCCTACTTTTGCATAAGTTATTGATAATGAGCATGGACAAAATGAGAGAATACGACCCCCAAAAACGACCACTGAGAGCGACAGATATAACGCAAGTTATTGATATTCAGTCTAAATATATTATCGAGTGGGAATGACAGCTGATGAAACTACCGTTTCACATCATTGAACAATTGAAGCGCAAGTCTGGAAACGAGTTGCGCATACCTTCTGACTGCGAACTATTGTCACTCGACATACAGAGTAAAACTGGCGTGCGCATCGGTGCAACCACGCTGAAGCGTTTATTGGGATTTGCCCAAGATGAACGTTCTCCTCACACCACGACGCTCGATGTCATTGCCCACTATTTAGGCTTTGCCCACTGGGAGGAACTGATTGAGATTGAAGATAATGGCAACTCCGACTTCAACGGTTCCGACGATGAAATCCGCTCTGCCGACTTGCAGGTTGGCTGCAAGGTGGAAATCACATATCTTCCTGACCGTCAAGTGGTGTTTTCTTATTTAGGTGGCAATCGCTACAGGGTAGTACAGAGTCTGAACAGCAAACTGCGGAATGACGATGAAGTAGAGATTCTTAACTTCATACTCCATCACCCTCTCCTGGTCATGCAGGTATGGCGCAAGGGTGAGTCTTTGGGGCAGTTCACAGCTGGCCGCGTCTCTGGTCTGTCTTCAATTGTTGTTAAAAGCTAACTGTCAATTATCAATTCATTCAGTGGAGTCTTCACAGTTTTCAGATAGTGGGTCTCGTTTTGAGGCAGTTGAACAGTTGGAAACACAAGGAGCCACCTGTGACACCTTTCGCGTCAAGCTCTATGGAAAACTGCACTTCCTGAAACGTTTGAAGGCAGAATATAGAGGCGACATCCGTTTTCAAGAAGCACTGCGCAAAGAGTTCGAGACGGGCTATCGCCTGGAGCATCCTAATTTGGTGCGTTATATCTCGCTCGATGGTGACAGCATCCTGATGGAGTATGTCGATGGGGAGAATCTCACACAACGCCTGGCCACCCAACCCGATTATTTCCGAAAACAGAAGAATGCCGACAAGTTCGTTCGCCAGCTGCTGGAAGCTGTCGGTTATCTCCACAGCCATCAGGTTCTCCATCTTGATCTGAAGCCAGACAATATTCTCCTTACCTGCATCAATAGTGATGTCAAACTCATCGACCTTGGCTGCTGCTATACCGATGCCTTCCCTGATACCACAGGCCATACCGATGCCTTTGCAGCCCCGGAGCAACTGACGAATGGGGTGGTTGACATCCGCACAGACATCTATGCCATTGGCAGAATCCTCGAATGTCTTCCAGACCATCTTAAATATAATAAGGTGATAGTCCGTTGTACCGCTCCTGACCCTGCGGCCCGCTATCAGACCATCTCAGACTTGCAAGATGCCCTGTCTGCCAGAAGGACACACTTTTTCTGGCCCGTTCTCATGCTCCTCGTTGTTGTGATGTCCATTGGCTATTTCATATTTACCGGTAGGGAACAGCAACCAGTGGAAGTCGCTGAACCTCAGACGGAAATCATCATGGAAAAGTCCGAAACCATTATAGTGAGAGAACATGTTCAACCTGTTGAGCATAATAAGGAAGAAATACCCCCAATAGAGCAGCAAGAAACAGCCTCGATAGAGCAGCGGGAAACTGCCCCGATAGAACAGCAAGAAAAAGCTACAATAGAGCAGCGGGGAACGACTCCAGAAGTGTTAGGTCCCATTAAGAGTGAACTGTCTGAGGAAGAGAAAGCTTTCCTAAGTCAACCCCACCTGCATATCGCCACATCTGAAGAGTTTGAACGTTACAAGCGTCAATTGGACGAATACTACAGAGAAGCAAATGCTTTCCTTGACGATACGGCCAACTTCCAAAGGTATCCCTCACATATTTCCTATTTACGGCGTTATCAGGAAATCATTGAAAGGGCGAGAGAGCAAATAGAGGCCGATGAGTGGTTTCGTCCGTTGTATAAAAGCCCCATGAACCCTGTCAGTTCCTACACACGAAAATACAAGGAGGCTTTAGAGCACCGCGCGTTTGTCAATGGCAATAAACTGCCGTAAATAGTCATAAGCAATAAAAAATGCAAAAAATACGGCTCACTATGAACGCCGTATGGAAATAAATGTTTAACTTTGCCGACGTTATAATAATATGGATAGTGAATCATAGGGATTATATTGAGAAGTTCAGCAAAAATCTGTTCTGGGACGTGGATACGTCTCAATTGACGATGGACGATTATCCTGCATATATCATTCAGCGTGTACTCGAGCATGGCCAGATGGACGACTGGCGGATTATTTACAGATATTATGGACTTAATCGCATCGTCGAAGAGTGTAAGAAGATGCGCACACTCGATCCTGTTTGTCTTTCATTCATCTGCACCATATCACATACAAAGGAAGAAGATTACCGATGCTATCACTTCAGACAGTCTACCCCGACACTCTGGAACTCCTAAAGACATTAATGCGCTTGCCCATATTAGGGCAAATGCGTCTTGTAGGTGGTACTGCACTTGCCCTGCAGTATGGGCATCGCCGTTCTGTTGACCTTGACTTCTTTGGGCATACAACTGAAGATGTTGACGAACTAACGCAATATCTGTCAAACAGCATTGATGAGGTTGTCCGTCGCAGTTGCACCAAACGTATCAAAGCATATATGCTGAATGGCATAAAAGTCGACATCGTCAATTATGATTATCCTTGGATAGGTGACCCAATCATCGAAGACGGAATAAGACTAGCCTCAAATAAGGATATTGGTGCCATGAAAGTCAACGCTATTATTGGGCGTGGAACAAAGAAGGACTTCATAGATGTGTTTTTCCTGTTGCGGCATTTCTCATTTGAGGAACTTCTGAAAATGTATCTGACCAAATACGCCGATGGGTCAGAATACAGGGCATTGTTAAGCATGTCCTATTTCGCAGATGCAGACCCACAGCCAATGCCATATATGTTTGAAAACATTGATTGGGAAGTTGTAAAGGACAAAATCAGAAAGGAAGTGGAGGCTTACTCTCAAAGTCACAGTTAAGCCAATATTTGTGAAATGGAAGAAATGGTCGCGCCGTTCCTTCCATTTCTCATTTTTATTTCTTACCTTCGCAGCCGAAAAAGAATGTCGAACAATTAAAAACAAAATGATGATGAAAAGATTAGCGATTCTATTTGTGTTCTGCGGTATGCTGATGACTGCAATGGCTGACTGGACTTACGGCACAGCCAGTTTTAAAGGTAGCCAACCCTCCAATTGCCTTTCCCATGGAAAAGTGATGATCTGGTATAACGGCTCACTCACCCAGAAAGGACTTGAGGGAGGAGTAGAGATTTGGGAAGGTACGGGAGACATTTGTGTGGTCTATCCCAAGAACTATGACGGCCCCAAGATGACCTTCACCTCGACAGGTGGCTCTGTCCAGACCCAGACGCTGAAATAGTCAGTCTGTTTTGGGTGAGAAAAAGACGATAATAAGAGCGTATTTTGAAAAAAATGCGTACTTTTGCAAAAAAATACAGCTCACAGTGAACGTCGTTTCAAAATAAATGCTTATCTTTGCACTCGTGGCGGAAGGACCGCCGCAGACATAGTAGGAAGCGTTTAGCTTTCATCTGTACCGAAAAG
>JAEEGJ010008412.1_pt1 | contig 28457 bp, 12 predicted proteins | sample 8958761 | NCBI WGS metagenome assembly JAEEGJ01 (sample SAMN16246546, study PRJNA631951) | gut metagenome | biome: gut microbiome; feature: rumen; material: RS-attached | host: Bos | place: Iran: Karaj | collected 2018-10
CGATGGCCTGCGTCAGAGTGAGCAAGCCAGCGTTTACAAAACTTACGGTGAGCACGGTAGTCGCTGTTGACGACTGCACGGCGGCCGTGATGAATGTACCTGTGAGCAGGGCCGTGAAGCGGTTTTTGGTCATTGTGCCGAGCACGTTGCGCAGGTGGCCGCCTGTGAGTTTCTGCAAGCCTTCGCTCATCGTCTTCATACCGAACATCAGCAAGGCAAGGCAGCCGAGAAGTTTGAAAATGGTAAGAATCATCGTTTTTAAATCATTGATTGACTGTCAACTAAACTCGCGATAGCGTGTCGATTGAAGTCATTAGTTACCGTTGGCAAATATAAGCACACAAATTTTTCTGCCGAAATAAATGATGATACAATTAGGGGATTTACCTAAAAATAGTGTTGCGAGTAAAGTGTAAGGTGTAGAGAGTAAGGAGTAAGGAGTAAGGTGGAATGTGTAAAGAGTAAGGTTTTTGACTCGGCTCGTAATTCGTAATTACTTATGGCAGCATTCCTATCGCCTTGAACATTGCCCGATAGGCATACGCTTTCTTTTCGAGTGCCAGCGGGTAAGCCCTTGACGATGAGGGCATTCGGTAGAACCGATAGCCGCGTCCGCCAATTGAAAGTGGACTGAAAGTGCCAACCTGCGGTTTTGTGCATCCGTAGCGGTTGACAATGGCATCGGTAGCCTTCTCGCCCGTGGTTACAATAGTTTGGTTGTCAGGTATTTGGCTTAATAATACCGATAAATCTGTCGGCTCAACAATTTCAAGAAACTTGTCCGATGCGTTGTCTTTCAGTCGCTGCACTGCCGATGCCGTGTCGAAAATGGCAATTCCCTTTTCGGTGCAGAACCGCACAACGGCTTCATAATCAAAACGTCGCTCGTTGGCAATCACAAATCGGTTTTTGTCGGCAAAAAAGACAAGGCCCAATATGCGCCACATATCGTTTTGAAAATTGGGATAGAAAAAATCCATCGACCAACGCGCCCGCGGCGGCGGAAAACTGCCCAACATCAGCACTTTAGCCGATGGCGGCAGAAAAGGTTTCAACGGATGAAGTTCGACTTCGGCCATAATTTTTTTGCCGAAAGTAATTCTTTTTGCAATGCGACAATTATAAAAAAGGCTATCCCTTTTGAGATAGCCTTTTGTTATTGTAACTATGTTTCTACCAGAGTTTCTCGGGATAAAGCCCTTGTTTTACAAGTTCAGCAATCTTGGCCACGGTTGCGGGGCGGTCTTCCTTGTAGGTTACGCCAAACCAAGTTGCATTGGCAGGCAATACTTTGGTTTTCACCTTGCCTTCTTTCATGAGGTCGTCAACAACAAACGGAATGTAGAATTCCGATTTGGGGTTTTCGGCGTTGGCCTTCAAGAATGTTATAAACTTCTCCTCCAGGTGTTTGAATAGGTTGGGAGCGAAGCCCCAGAAGTTCATCGACACGGGAACGTTCTCGTCGAGTTCAACTTCCTTATCGTTCTCAGTATAAATGATTTTACCGTTTTTGCGCTCGATGCTGGTGCGCTCTTTAATGTCGGTCAGGTAACCGTTGTTGTCAACAATGCATATTCCGCGTGCTACGGTGCCGAAGTCGGAGAGGGTTTTGCTCAACTGGTAGCCGTTCATGGCATATTCGGTGTCCGATACGCCGTTGGTCAAATATTTAGCCATAACCTCGAAAGCGCCTGCGCCGTAGAAGTCATCGGCATTGATAACTGCAAAAGGCTCTTTTATAACATCTTTCGCCATCAGAATGGCATGGCCGGTGCCCCAAGGTTTGGTGCGGTCGGCTGGCACGCTGAATCCGGCGGGAATGTTCTCTAAATCCTGATAGACAAGTTCAACAGCAACTTTGCCTTCAAGTTTCTTGATAAACATATCGCGGAACTCATTTTCGAAACTGCGGCGGATAACAAACACAACCTTGCCAAATCCGGCGCGTACGGCGTCGAATACAGAGTAGTCCATAATTGTTTCTCCTGAAGTTCCCAGATGGTCCAATTGTTTCAGACCACCATAGCGGCTGCCCATTCCAGCGGCCAGTATCAAAAGTGTTGGTTTCATATCTTTTTGTTTTAAATCGATGGCAAAGTAACTACAAATGCACGATTTGCGGAAATAAAAAAGCCTCACAATTTTCATTGCAAGGCTTTGTGGGCGCTGAGGGATTCGAACCCCCGACCCTCTGCTTGTAAGGCAGACGCTCTGAACCAACTGAGCTAAGCGCCCGATTTCTTTAGAACTTGTTGCTTTGTCTCTCAAAAGCGTTGCAAATGTACGTCAATTTTTGATTTGAGCAAGTGTGATGGCGAAAAAAAACAAAAAAAATAGCGAAGACTGATTTGTGCGTGATAATCAAAATGTTAAAATGCAATAACGTGGGCTGTTCAATTGTAAATGTTGAGTTTTGGCATTGTTGGACAAACGGAAAGTGACAATAATTACGCGGGTTCAAGGCTGCGAGTATGATGAAATTGCCAATTTGGTCGGATTGTCTTATTATCAAATCCTCTGTTTCGTCATATATTTTAATGACGTAAATCAGTAAAAATACAACTTGCTATTATCGTTAAAAAAATATATGTTTATTGCATGATTGTCAGACGTTTGGGGGGGAGTTTTATACGATCGGCAATCAAAGTTGGGGTACACAAGTGGGGCGTTTAATCAATTGGCGATGATTTTTTATTTTAACATACACTAAACCACACAATTATGCCTAATACAGTTAAAGTTTACGGAAAGGCTCAAAGCCGAACCGCGTTGGGCATCGCCAATGCCTATCTTGTTATCAATCCTGATGTTACACTTGAGGAACTGAACAAAGCGTTCCCTGGAGATTTGAATTCGGCCAACCGTTGCGACACCATCTTTGTTGATGTGAATGATGCAGGCAAGTTTGTGACAACCGAGGGCAAATCAACTTACGAAATGTTCTTCTTTGAGAAAGAAGACGAGTTGTTGACTTTGAAAAACGGCCAAAAAGTGGCCATGCAGCAGTTGTGGCAGAAAGAAGATTTCGACAAACTTGTTGAGTGGGTTAAGCAATATAATATAGAGGTGGTGGAGTGCAAGCCGATTGAGGGCTTCCAAAAGGGAGGTTTCACACTTGAATACGATCCTGATCCAAAGGTTGTTGCGGCTCCGGTGGCTGCGGAAGGTGGTGCTGAAACTCAACAAGATGCAAAAACAAAGGAAGAGCCCAAGGCAGAGCCGAAAAAAGAAGAGCAGAAAACCGAGGAAAAGAAGAAACGACTCTGGTGGCTATTACTATTGATTCTGCTGCTAATTATTATATTGATAATCTTGCTGATGCGCGGCTGTGGCTGCACACGTCAGCAACAACAGCCAGTTGCGGCAGAACCAGCACAAGTGGTTGAGCCGGTTGCGGCAGACACTGTGACGGCTGCCGACACGGTTGAGGCTATACAAAAAGACTTCAACGCGGCGCAGTTTGAGGCTGCTAAAGCCACTTTGACAGAGTCTTCAAAACTGGTTCTCAAAGATTTGGCAGCCATGCTCGAGAAACATCCGAGTGTGAAGTTGCGAATTGTCGGTCATGCCTCATCAGATGGCACAGCGGCTTTCAATCAGAAGTTGTCGGAGGATAGGGCAAAAGTTGCCGCCGACTATCTGATTTCGCTCGGTATTGCCGCCGACCGCATTCAAACGGAGGGCAAAGGCTCGTCGGAACCAATCGACAAAGAGAACCGCGAACGGAACCGACGCACCGAGTTTATTGTGGTGGAATAATCTTCATTGTTTTAATAATCCCTGTCGGCAATCAGTCGGCAGGGATTTTTTGTTTTTATACGCAAAAAATGAAGTCGGCAAATGGAGTGTTTTTCCCGAATATGCCTAATTTTGTGGAATCGTATTTGGGGAATATACCCACTTATTTCTAATCGGAAATTATTGATTATGAATGCAAAAATCGGATTCGATAACGACAAGTACATCAGTATGCAATCGTCGCATATTGAGGAACGGATAGCCAAATTCGGCAACAAACTTTATCTGGAAATCGGCGGAAAACTGTTCGACGACTACCACGCATCGCGCGTGCTGCCGGGGTTCCATCCTGACTCGAAGATGCAGATGTTGCTGAAACTTAAGGACAAAATCGAGATTGTGGTGGCTATCAACGCTGAAGATATCGAATCGAATAAAATTCGCGCCGACTATGGCATCACCTACGATGAGGACGTGCTTCGCCTGATTGACGAGTTCCAGAGTGTGGGCTTGTTTGTCGGCAGCGTCTGCCTGACCAAATTCCACAACCAACCGACGGCTGTTAGGTTTGAGCGGAGGCTGAAGGAGTTGGGCATTGCTTCGTATCGCCACTACAAAATCGCCGGATATCCGAATAACGTTGAGTTCATTGTCTCGGACGAAGGCTACGGCAAAAATCAATATATTGAGACAACTCGACCGTTGATTGTTGTTACTGCACCGGGCCCGGGTAGCGGCAAACTGGCCGTTTGTCTGTCGCAACTCTACCATGAGCACAAGCGCGGAATCAATGCCGGATATGCCAAGTTTGAGACTTTCCCAATCTGGAATATTCCTTTGAAACATCCTATCAATCTGGCATATGAGGCGGCAACCGCCGATTTGAACGATGTCAACATCATCGACTCGTTCCATCTTGACGCTTATGGGGTTTCGGCTGTGAACTACAACCGCGATGTTGAGGCTTTTTCGGTGCTAAATGCCACGTTTGAAATGATTTACGGCAAAAGTCCATACAAGAGTCCGACAGATATGGGCGTGAATATGGCAGGCAACTGCATCATTGATGATGAGGTTTGCCGTGAGGCTTCGAAACAAGAGATTATCCGCCGTTACTACAAATGCCTGTGCGACAAAAAACGCTACGGCGAGAGCAAGGACAGCCTTGAGAAACTTGAAATGCTGATGCAGCAGGCACATATTAAAGTAACTGATTACAAGGTGGTTGAGGCGGCTATGCGCAAATCGGAGATGACCGAAGGCCGTCCGGCTGCGGCCATTGAACTGCCCGATGGCACCATTGTAACCGGCAAGACAACCGACTTGCTCGGCCCCTTGTCGGCCGCTCTGCTCAACGCATTGAAGGAACTGGGCCACATCGACCAGTCGTTCAATCTTGTGTCGCGCCTTGCCATCGAGCCTATCCAGACGCTAAAAACCGAATATCTGGGCAGTAGCAACCCACGTTTGCATACTGATGAGATTCTGATTGCCCTGTCATCGTCAGCGGCGCATAACGAGTTGGCGGAGAGGGCGATGCAGCAATTGCCGAAACTTAAAGGTTCAACGGCACACACTACGGTTCTGGTTAGTTCAATCGATGAGTCGATGTTCAAGAAACTGGGCATCAACCTGACTTGCGAGCCGCGCTACGAGCAGACTCGTGTTTATCATAAACATTGATTTTCTGCGTGTTAGGTGTTGAATGATAGATGATTGATGGTTTAATATCATCTAATCCTTTATTCTGAATTCTGCATTCAAATTCAGGATTTAGAACTCTATCTCTTTCAATAACTTAATGTAGCCTTCAATTCCGTTTTCAATCTCGTTCATGGCTATGAACTCGTTGGCGGTGTGCGAGCGGGCAGAGTCGCCGGGTCCCATCTTCACAGTGGGGAAGGCACCGCTAATCACAGCCTGGTCCGATGTTGTGGGCGAGAAGAACGTCTCGATGCCCAATTTCCGTGCCGCAACCACAATGGGGTGCTGCTCGTCGATGGCCGATGCGTTTTTGTTAAGCGAGCGCGGCGTTGCCGTTGAACTGATGTGCTCACGAATGATGTCCAAAGTGCGTTGGTTGCTGTATTTCTCGGTTGTGCGCACATCAACCACAAACTTGCACGAGGCGGGAATAACGTTGTGCTGCGTGCCGGCTTGAATCTGCGTTACGGTCATCTTCACATTGCCCAAAAGCGGACTTTTTTCGGGGAACTGATAGGTGTGAAGCCACTCAATATCCTTCATTGCAATGCTGATGGCGTTGATGCCGTCGGCGCGTGCGGCATGTCCGGTTTTGCCTTCGGCCTCGCAGTCGAGCACCAGCAGACCTTTTTCTGCAATGGCCATCTTCATTCCCGTTGGTTCGCCCACAATGCCTGCTGTTACTATTGTTTTTAACTGTGGCAGAATAAGATACATTCCGTTTGGCCCGGATATTTCTTCTTCGGCTGAAGCAACAAAAAGGCGGTTGTATGTCAGACCAGAGTTGTCCGTGGCGATGAATGCTGCTAGCAGACTCACAAGGCTTGCCCCGGCATCATTGCTGCCCAAACCATAGATTTTCCCATCGGCCGAAGTAGGGCGGAAGGGGTCGGTGAGCCAGCCCTGCGCGGGTTTCACGGTGTCGAGGTGCGAGTTGAGCATCAGTGTGGGGCGTCCTTCGACAAAATCGCTGCAGCGGGCAATAATGTTGTTGCCTATCTGCTCGGGTTGGTAGCCATTGTCTTTCAGATATTTAAAAACAATGTCTGATACTTTTTTCTCGTCACCACTGAACGAAGGGGCGGCTATCATTTGCCTTAAAAGGCTAATGGCGTTTTCTGCAGGTGTTTTGCTCATAGTCTGAATGCTTGATAATGCAAAGTTAATCAGCGTTTGATTTATTTCAAATATCTGTTAGATCTATTGCCCGACAAGAATGGTTTTGTTGAAATGTTGTTGAAAACATAATGACAACTTGTTGATATCTATTTTGGTCAAAAAAAAGTGATAGTTAATCACTTACCAATAATAGTTGGTGTGTGTATTATTAAATTTGTAGGTTGGATTAAAAGTATATGGATATGAAACAGAATTTGACTTTTAAATCGGTATTGGTCTTGGTATCAATGTTTTGTGCGATGAGCGAGTGTTTTGCGACAGAATACACATCAATCAAAACTGGTAATTTTACAGACTCGGACACATGGAGTGGTAGCCCGACGTTGGCACAAATGCAAGACAAGAGCAACTCTTTTAAAGTTGTCAATGGCTATACTGTTACAGTTGATGACTCGATCAATGTGCTGAATTTGACAGTTGAAAACGGTATATTACTGTTCGGTAAAACAGCAGAGAAAGACCTTCCGATAATAGTGAATGGTTCGTTTACAGTTTTGGCAAACGGTCAGGCAATAGTTTCCGATGTGGTTGGTACTCATACACTGCATGTGAAGGCTGGCTTTACCAGTAGTGGTGTGATCAATTTCCGTAAAGGCACAGGAAAAGCGGTGAATGTTGTTTTTGAAGGTAGTCAGAATGTTTCGGTGGATGAGGGCAAGTTGGATGATGGCCTTACAGATAAAACAATCTTCAGCAACTTTACGGTGGCTGCGGGCACGGTGGTTGCAAACTCGAACTTGTCGATAAAGGGTTCGTTGTCAATCAATAGCGGTGCCACGTTCAATGCGACCAACAAGACAATCCAACTGACAGGTAATTATACAAATGCAGGAACTTTAACATACACAGGAAGCACGTTTGTGTTTAACAGCAGGGCGGTTCAATCGATATCGGGAACTGCTAATTTCAATAACATATCTGTATCTGGAGGTGGATTCTTGGTGATTTCAAGTAATATCAACGTTTATGGAAATTTTGAAATCTCAGAGAATTCAACAGTCAGTAGTTCTGCCAATTTGTACTTCTGTGGCAATTTTTCTGTAGCCGCAGGTAGTAAGTACGACACTAATACAGGTGTGACTGATTTTTGTGGAGATGACGGCTCTGGTAAAGGAGGTTTGCTAAATCAGACAATCACGATTGATGGAGAGGCGATTTTCAACATTTTGAGGTTTTATAGTAACGAAAAAGGCGGTGTAAAAACATACAAAGGAAATATCAATGCCACATCATATGTAAGAGTTTATAAAAACACGCGTCTTGTTGACGTAGTGGGTAACTATAATCACACCTTTGTTGGAGCGATTGTCACAGGTGATATGAATTTGCAAAATCCGATGACGATAAAAGGCGGAACCTTAAGATATCACGAAGATAAAACCATTTTCGGTGAATTCTCATTAGGTACTGGTGATATAACAATTCAAACAAATGACGTTTCCGTTAAAGCCGGTGATACCTTTATTGTCAAAGGTGATATTACAGTTGAAACAGGTTCTTTGGTGATTGCCGGAACCGAAGAAAAGCAGGCGGAAGTGTATGGCAACGAAGATAACACAAGCACATTGACAGTGTACGATGGAGCAAGGCTTTACATTCGTGGTGGTGCAGATGCTTTTGCGAACGACAACTTTCCGAAGCGTTTTGCGAGCGTAACATTGGGTGAGTCGAGTACAACATATTACGATTCGAAATTTAACCAGAAAGTGCATGGCGCTACTTATGGACATTTGGCTCTTGATTATTATGACAAAACCTTTACGGGTAATTCATTCATTGCCGGTCACTTATATATGCGTCCGATGACAAATGGAGAATCAACGGTCTATTTTGGTGATTATTCGCATACATTGTGCTATAATTTCTATGACGAGCCAGACCGTAAGGGAACAACATCAATAAAATCTAGTGGTATAATTACTTTGAAAAGCACAGGTAGTCATGGCCAAACTATATTCAAACGAACTAATGGTAAATATGAATTCAAAGACCTTATCATTGCCAATGACGACCCGAGCAATGCACAAACCAAAACCATTGGAGGTGAAATCTTCGTAGATGGCGAACTGACACTAACCAATAGTAGTTCGAACGAACTGCTTCTTCTGTCACTTGATTTGGATGCAAATTACATACACGGCAGTGGCGGTGAGCGAAATAACCTTGTGATGGGTAGCAACACATGTATCAAAATAAGTGGAGCCGATAACTTTGAAGAACTGACAACTTCATTCCGCAATGTTACTCTCGACGCAAACAGCATTGTGCAGTTTGACGCAAATGATGTTGCCCAAGAGATTCCCGCTGTGGATTATGGAAACATCATCATTTACGGAAACACTGCCAAAAACGTTAATAATTCAATAACCATAGGAGGCTGGATTAGTCGAAGCGGTGGTACGCCAAAACTGACAATCACTGATGAGAATGTTACAGTGCACATTTTAGGTGATTGGAAATTGGATGCTGCATATCTAAATATAATCAAGGATGCGACAATTAGTTTTGAAGGCGCACAACAGGAAATAGTTGCTACAACTTTGCCAAACGTGATAATCCGAGGTTCTGACACAAAAATATTGAAGGGAAACTTGACAGTGGAAGGCGATCTGACGGTGTATAGTGGTTGTAGGTTTAACGCCGATTCCCGCACAATCAACCTTTATGGAAATTTCGACAACTCGTTCGGTGGAGGTGGACAGTACAGCCAGATTGGCGGTAGGCTCAATCTGCGTGGCGATGGTTACGACCAAACGGTTGTGTGCGGAAACATTGAGAACACAAAACTCTACCATGTCTATATTGAGAAGACAAAGAACGACAAAGTGACATTCTTGTCGGATATTTTAGTGAGCGGCAATCTGGTGACTTCCGAAAATCGCGGTAGTATTGATATTGAAGGCCACACGCTGACTCTTGGCGGCGACTTGACTTTAAGCCGCTATTGTTCGTTAATCTACACCGATGGTGCAATGCTTCACTTCAATGGTAGCAATCTTGAGCAACAGATTAGCAACAAAAACACAGATAATATTTATCCGACCATGAAATTCTCGGGTAACGCAGTTAAGCGTTATACTGACAATGCATTCGACATTGATGGAGACGTGATTATCAACAATGGCGCCATTGTTACGGCTGGCGTGAAACTGAAAGTTTCGGGCAACTGGGAGAATTCTGGAACGTTTAATAGTTCGTCGGAAGTGGAGTTCGACGGAGCAGAGCAGTTGATCAGTGGTTCAGCCTTCAACAATGTAACATTTGGCGGTACCAATACAAAGAAGCTCAACGGCATCATCAATCTGACGGGTTGGCTGAAAATCGATTCGCTGGCCACATTGGATGTCAGCCCGGATGATGGCAACACCTATTACAACATAACTGTTTCGGGGCATTGGTACAACAATATTGTCGGTCCGAGTGGGGCAACGGGTAAGTTCGTGCCGCGTGAAGGTACTGTTACATTCATGGGAAACAGCAGTGATATATATAGTGGTGATTCGCTTGATATGAATGGTGTGGGACGTGTTGGAAAATCATTCCACAATGTGGTTATAAACACATCGGATCCAACCAATTACATACGTTTATACCCAATACACGGAAGTGATGCTACTAAGATGACCTACGAAAACGACCTTTATGTTGAGAATGATTTCACTATCAACACAGGTATCTTCTATTTTTATTGGAATAGGATGTTTGTAGGCGGCAATGTGCGGAATTTGGGTGGTAACTTGTCGATGAACGGTCATTATGATGCAAGGAACATACTCTTCCTCGGCGGTGCGGCAGGAAACACATTCGAATTCAATCCGGGCGAGACAAATACAATCCGTCAAGTTATAATTAATAATGGAGCAAAATATTTACTGACAAATAGTTATCTGCAATATACAAGTACGGAATCGGCACCTCGTGATAGTATAATTAATATTAAGAAGGGTATATTGTGGATGAAGGCTTGTGACATCACGTTTTACGAAGCAGGCGGTGTAAAAATCGGCAAAGAAGGTACTTTGCATATGGATTCGGCTGCTGTTTTGGAAATTCCCAATGGCCGAAAAATTTTGAATAATGGTAAACTTGAATTGATTGGTGATGTAAATGCACCAGCAAAAATCCAACCGACATCTGCAGATGCAACATATTCTTTGATACAAGAAGGCCCTGATGCATCTTTCGAAGCCGATCAATTTTGCATTGAAGGAACTCGTGGCAATGGTTTGGATATTAAGGGCGGAAAAATCAAAGGCATAAATAACGGAACATTCTCGAACTCGACAGGAACGGCATTATTAAAACTTGAAGGCATAAATTTAGGTTCAGGACTTACTGCCGACAATATCACATTTAACGCGAAGGGTAGTACACCAACTTATAATGTATGGCGCACAAGTGGTGATGGATCCATAACATTCACAAACTATGGTGGCACGATGGCAGGAGAGGCCAAAGAGTATGATTCTGGCGACCGCATAAAGTGGAAGATGCCAGACGGATGTGTTTGGACTGGCAAGGGAACAAATAATAAATGGCATAACCCAGATAACTGGGCGAACAAAACGGTGCCAAACAAAGATTCGGTTGTAATCTTAAATCATTCATGGCCTGGATTACCTGATAACTACACAATTTTGGTAGACGAACGTGCCGAAGTTAAGAACTTGACTATTGATACAGGTGTAACTCTTGATCTTAATGGCGAAGAAGGAGGAAAGGATGGACTTGAAGTCTTTGGAAAATTATCAATGATGACGGGGTCAACACTTGTGCAAAACAATAAAAGAGACTCGCTGATATTGCACGGCTCGTGGACTTGCAGCGGAACATACAACCACAATCATATTCCTGCTGTATTCGATATGTATGCAGGTTCGTATCAATTTATCTTACATGATGGTACTGATATGGGTGCGTTGGTTGTAAGGAGTAGCAAAGACGGAGCACTTTCGCTTGTCGGCAAAATAAACGTTGTTGATAGTGTGCGTTACGAGTCTGGAACTCTCTATGGAGGTACAGGTGCGAAAGTTTTCCTATATGGAGACTGGATTCCTGCTGGTGGTGTTTTTGAAACCGGCGAATCAATTGTCAATTTCTGTAGTACATCTAAAGAACAGGTTGTTCGTGGCGGACGTTTCTGGGAGATTCAGTTTAATGGCGCTGGTGCAAAAAAGATAGACAAAGACATCACAGTTAATCGTACAGTTAACATACAATCTGGTTCGGGAACCATAACTGCCGCATATAGAAATATTTATATGTCAGGGCGAACAACTTATTGGTACAATTATGAAGGCCCAGAAGTGTTCGTGCAGTCAGGTGATGGTGCAGTTATTTTCAATGGAGGCTCTGCAGCTATTGGCAAAGTTACCAACGGCGTACCAGAAACTAAACCGACAGAATTCAACAACCTGATAATGCAGGGTACGAGTACGAAATACATACGTGACAAAACTTTTGTTGACGGTTCATTTGAGATGATTCCGGGTGTTGATGTTCAAATTGACAGGCAGGGGTCACTTTGGGGTAAAAATGAAGAAATCGCAACTAACTCGAGCAGTGTGTTTACACAGTATGGAGGTGCATTGCTCATTTACGGAAGGGACAATTTCCCGAAGGCTTTTGATTTATATGATTTGAACGGAGGTTCAGTTTACTATCGTGATTCGGCCGAATATCAAATTGTTAGTTCACAAAGTTATAACACGCTGTATTTGTATAACTACTACTTTACAACTTATGGAACTCTGAAATATACAAGAAAAATACTTGATGGTGATATAACAGTAAAGGGAACATTGAACATTTATGACTCAGTAACAACTGTTGAAGTTCAAGGAAATACAATCACACTCTCTGGCAATCTTGCGTTAGCCGAAAAGGGAAAACAGATTGTTTGGGGAGATGGTGGAACTGTTAAACATGTTGGCGGTAGTTGGGAAGTGGATGCCGACATTACAGTTTTAAATAATGTATATAAGAAAGGCACTGGTTATCTCTATCAGAATTCCGATTTGACTGTCAATGGCGACATTGAGTTTGATCCGGAGACGCGGCACTATATGCGTGGATTCAAGATGACCGGCAATGGCGGAAACTATAAAATGGGAATCAACTGCCAGTTGCATACAGCGGTGGTTAAAGGTGAGGACAACTCCAAGGCTATCCCAACAAACTTTGACAATTTTGAACTCGACCCAACAAGCACAACATATCTTGAGGCTGCAGCCGACCAGATTCTGCATTGCGGGGTTATCTATGGAAATCTATATCTGAACAATACTGCATCGCGGACAGTTGAGATGAATGGCGACTTGAGAGTCATGGGTAATTTCTACAACAATCAAGACGGTACGGTGCTTGACGATAAAGGCATGTACAATCTTTATCTGAGTGGTGCTACTAACGATTTGCGTAACTATCGCCCGACAACAACAACCGTTTACCTCAATGGTGACATTGATCAGAAAGTTTTGGCTGGTGGCGGATTTACAGAGTTGAACCTTAATAACTTGGTATTGTCAGGCGAAGGCGTCAAAGAGATTGACGAGACACTCATTAAGATTGCCGGCGATGTTACAATTGGTACAAACACGTCGTTTAGCAGCAACGATGCAATTGAGTTCAGCGGAGATAACATCACCAACCACGGTACATTCCGCCACTATGGCAGCACGTTCACTTTTAAGGGCGACAACACGCACACCATAAGTATGGGCGGCGATAATATCTTCAATAGTTTCTCGCTTGCTGATGATGTGACGGTGAACATTGTTGACACAGGCATTGTAGTGAACACAGGTGCGTTCAGCTTGGGCAAACGTGCCGAACTCAACATGGGTAGATTCACTCACAAAATTGCTTCGTCGCAGATTGATTTGGGTGCAGACTGCAATTGGATTACCGAAAACGCAAATCTGATTTTTAACCGTAGTGGCGGACAGACAATACCCGCACTTACATGTAAAAACATTCAGTTCTCGACTTCGAGCACCAAAACATTGGCTGGCAAACTGACGGCAGACACTCTCACCATCGACGAAGGTGTCACTTTCTCTGTCGGCAGTGATGCCAAAAAGTCTAACCGAGTGATTGTTTATGGCGACTGGATTTGCAACGGCTCGTTCACAAGCCATAACGACACGGTGTTCTTTGAGTCGAAGGAGGCTTGCAAAACCCGAAAAATTAAAACTAACGAGCAGTGGTTCAGTGATGTGGTGTTCCATAAGACTACCAAAATGGTTGCAACTGATACATCAAAATTCCTGTTGCAAGACAAGATGCAGTTGAAAAACAACATGGTGATTGACACCGGAGCAGTTCTCTGTCTGAATCATAACACATTGGTAATCGGTAACGATGACACTAATCTGACCGACCCGCCGTATTATCCAGATGGTGAGGGAATAACAGTCAATAAAGGTGGTGAACTTCATATTGATGCTGGAGCGTCACTTCAGTTCGACCATTTGGATGGCTATCCTTATCTGACAGTCAACGGAAGATTGACGATGGTTGGCTCTCCAAGTGCAAATGCGGTAATTACAAGAAGTTCAAGCAAACATGACACGCATGGAACCCAGATAACTATTAACAAGGGGGCGAAACTGGCAGCACGATTCTATCAAGTTCAGTATCTGGCACCATCTGGATTCGTTATCAATAATGGTGCGATTATTGACGACAATAACAACTTGTCGGATGGTATCTGGTCGAACATGTACACAACTTATGGCTACAAAAATCCGTTCCAGGCAGATGACAATGTTAAGATTGACTCATTGGTTTATCTGACTATCAATGTCGATAAAATGAAAAATCCGATTGAGAACATTGCGTTCAATCACGGCGGTACGCCGACAGTCGGTCACCATTTCAATATTTCGCGTAATTTCAGTTTGCCAAACCATATCATAATTAAAGGTACCATAAATGGTGCGCTTGGTTGGCCGGAGTACAAGTTGCACACCGACCTACCGGATGGCGAGAGTCTTGAGGGGCATGAATTGGTTTGTAACATCGAATGGCCGGCTATTGACCAGATTGAATGGACGGGTAAAGTCAGTCAGGATTGGTTCGACAGGCGTAACTGGCGACCGATGCAGGTTCCTGACAAGGACCATTCGGTCAGAATCCCGATGACATCGAACGCACCTATTATATATAAGCAAGGTACAACGGGCGCTCAGTGCAAGAACCTTACAATCACAAAAGGCTCTCTTACAATCGAAAATATCACCAAGACATTGGATTTGCCGTCGTTGTTTGTCAATGGCACGGTTGAGGTTCAGGATGGCGGTGTGTTCGCTATTGAAGATGTCGCTGATGTTAAAGTTATGGGTGACTGGAATATTGCTCAAAAGGGATACTTCGTGCCGCAGAACGGAACAGTGATATTTGCAGCAAAAGGAGGTAGTGTTTCGATTGTGCCGCGCAGATCTGATTTCAACAATGTCCAGTTTGAGGGCGATGCTACCTATATGTTTACGGGAACCACTATCAACTTCAATGGCGATTTCATTGTAAATAAAGGTCTTGTATGGCCATCGTCAGCAGACTATACCTACAACATTGGCGGTAATTTCAGTATCGCCTCCGAAGGTGGTTATAATAACGATATTGTTGGTTATGTGAAGTTTGTGGGAGGCAATCAGACAATTGAGAATGGTAAGTTCAATCGTGTAACCTTCTCTAACACAGGAACAAAACTGATCAGCGGAACATTTGACGCAAAATACAACAACAGCAGCCGTACCGCGCGCACCGTTATTGTTGAAGGTTCGGCAGTGATGAAGGCTGCGGCAGGATGCTCACTTACAATTAAAGGTAATGTGTTGATTAACAGCGGTGCAGGATTCAACGATGGTGGCGAGACACATACCTTCACAGGTTATTATTGGGAAAGTGCCGGCAATTACGAGGGTACTGGCAAGATTGTGTTCAACGCCAACCATGCCCAGTATATCTGGGGCGGCAAGTTCCACGATGTTGATATGACACTGAACACAAAATATATCAGTGGCGATGTTACAATGACAGGTAACCTGAATATGGAATCGTGCACACTGGATATGCTTGTAAATCATATCACAAGTAGTGGTACATTCGTGATGGGCAACAAATCGAATGTATATGCTCGAGGTGATGACAATTATCCGACATTTGTTTATTACGAAGTACCTGGCGGTTCAACTTGCTACTCGTACTACAGCGGTCCGATGAATCAGACCATACGTGCGGCCAAATACGGCAATTTGTATCTGAACAGCAACACCGTTAAAACGCTCGAAGGTCATATTGTAGTGGTTAACAATCTGTATTTCTATGAAAATGGTGGTACGCTACGCTCCAACAACAAGAATATTTATGTTGGTCAGCACTGGTATAACCAGTACTCGGGCACATTCGAACCAGGTGAAGGCCGTGTAATCTTCAATGGTAGCAATGGCACCCAATGTGCCTATCTTGGCGTATCGGTAGAGAATCCGTTCTACGATATTGAGATTGACAAGCCCGAAGGTCAGCAGTTCTACGCATCTTCGGTCGACCTGAACATTGACGGCTCGCTTTATGTGACGAGCGGAAAGATGCACTGTGTCAGCGGATATCGTGTCAGAATTGGCGGTGACGTGACAGTTGGCGGCTCGGGAATCATATCTCAATCAGGACACTATGAGTTGCGACACTCTGATGGCAATTGCAGCATCCAAACCAATGGCTCGATTCTTAATGATTTGACTCTCAATGGTAATTGCACATTCGAATTGAGCGACGACATTACTGTATATGGGAACTTCACGTTGCAGCAAGGCACATTCTGCCAGAATCACCATGTGGCCACTTTGGGCAACTCGCTCGATAATATTGCCATCTATGGAACATACCAGGTTACCGAAGGCGGCAAACTTCGCATTGGTGACGGAACATCACTTGTTGTGAAAGATGGTGGAGTGTTCCAAGCCTTGGGTGATGAATCTAATTATGCGTTGATAACCAACAACAGCGGGCGTTACTATTTCACAGTAGAGTCGGGTGGTATGATTATGGCCAATTACTACAACTTCTCATATCTGGCAAAACAAGGCCTTATCATTTCTGATGGCGCAACCATTCATGGAAAAATGAATTTCAGTAATGGAGTGTTCAGCAATGTGGTTTCAGGTGGTGTCTGCCTTGATATCAGAAACAACCAGCGCATGGAAGGCGATGATTTAGATGGAAAAATCAAAAACATATCATTCCCCAATAACCCTGGAGGTGGTGCGGTCAATATCCGTAAAGTAGAATCGTCGGAAGGAGAGATTGAAGTATTCAATGCAACAGGTCTGCTTGCCGGCGAATTATACGAGAACGACCCCCATAATAAAATCAGGTGGACGGGTGATGTTGAATACACTTGGACAGGCGCTAAGAGCGAAGATTGGTGGGATAAGGGCAACTGGATAGCCAAATTGAATGGTAGCCCTGTCGCTACCGATATTCCAACAGCCGACAACAATGTTATAATACCTGTAACGGCAAATGGAAACTATCCGGTTATCACTTATCTGGCGAAAGACAGTGGCGCTGCTTCCGCCAAACGGGTTACAGTAAACAATGGCGCTTATCTGACAATAAAAATTACAACTGATAACATTGATACCGTCCGTTGTGCACTTAATGCCACATCCGATGTGACTATTGAAGGCACACTGACCATGAACTCGGTAATTGATACTCTCAAACTTGGTGGCAACTGGGTTATCGGCACGAAGGGTAAATTTGCCGCAGGCGAGGGAACTGTGGTTATGTCGGGTGTAGGTGTTAAAACCATTCAGAATCGTACTCAGAACTTCAACAATCTGGTGATTGACAACAACGGTACAATGCAGGCTCAGGCGGCCATGAAGGTTGGTGGCAATTTCATCATCGAGCAGGGCGTATTCGATGTAACATCGTACGATGTTACTGTCGGTGGTAGTTTTATCAACAATTCAACATTCATTCCGCAGACCAGAACACTCATACTTGGTGGAACCGCAACGCCGGCCGATCCGGCAGGTCACAAGTTCAATCCGGGTGGAAACTCGTACTATAATGTGACTGTCAAGGGCGGAACTTACAATCTGGATGGTAACGACTTGTTTGTAACCCGAAATCTTGATATTGACGGCGGAACGCTCAATGCAGTGTCACGCGAACTCAACATCGGAGATGGTACGGGTGTTGATAATGCGAACATTACTGGCACACTGGTTTTGGGACGCGACGGTAAACTCAAAATGGGAAACAATGCGATTATCAATGTCAACACTGCCGGTACAATTTCACTGGAGGGCGATGTTAACCATGATGCCATTATTACATCGCAGAAGATAAACGGAACCTATGCTTTCAATGTATATGGAACCATTGCTGCAAATCAATATAAGATTGAGCGAATCAATGCAGTTGGTGTGCATTTATTCTCAAGCGCTGTAATCAGTGGAACATTGTCGAACGGACAATTTGTTAGCGGCGCACCGGGCGGACGTTACATTTGGTTCGAAAACAATTTCGGAACAGACAACAACGACACAATCAAAATCAGCAATGTTTATTTCAACGCAGGTCCTGATGTCAATGCAAAACGTGTTGATGCCTCCACCAACGGTGTGATTTGTTTCGTTGATGCAGTAGGCGTTGTGGCAAGCCGATTCTTTGAGGATGATGATAAATCTGCCATCACCGGTGCAATAGTTTGGAAATATTCAGGTAAAGTCTTGCAGTGGATTGGTGGCGGCGTTGTTCCTGACTATGATGAAAACGGAACGCGTTGGGATAATGAGTTGAACTGGGAGAATCCGGCTGGCGATGCAGGTTACCCAACATCAGAAACGCAAGTTCACATTTATCCTGTAAATAGCGGCTTGTATCCGATTGTTTACAATGATAACGATGGTGATGCGTGTGCGAAGGGAATAACCTTGTACGAAGGTGCATCGCTTACCCTTAACGCCGGACGTAAACTTAAAGTTGAAGATGCCAAATTTGGATTGATTATCGGAAAGAATGCCAAATTCACAGCCTACGATTCAGTCTTTATCAAAGGTCAGTTCTCTAATGCCGGAACATTCGACCATGGAAACAGTTCGACAGTCGTATGGCAGTCATCGCTCAACCGCGACATAGAAATGAATGGTTGTCCGTTCTACAATTTCATAGTCAAGAATGAAGATGGTACAACTGTGACATTCTCGGTTGAACCTGGCAAATCGCTTGTGGTCAAGAACGATTTCACAATTGAGAGCGGAACTGTCAATTGCAATGGTGGCATACTCGAGGTTGGCGGCAATTTCATCAATAAGGCCGGTACTTTCCTGCATGGTAATGGTACAGTCAAGATGAATGGAGGCTCTCTCCAGAGACTGTCCTCACCAGCGAGTCTTTTGACGTTCTACGATGTTGAATTCACTGGTAACGGAAAGAAGGAAATTGAGTCTGGTATCGAAGTTATTCGGAATATCACCGTCGGCTCGACCGTTCAAGCCATGGATGAAGTTGATATTACCTGTCGTGGCGATTGGAAACGTCCGGCATCAACTTCAATAGAGAATACTTTCATTGGCGGTTCAGGTTGGGTTAAGTTTGTAGGCACATCGATGCAGACCATTGGTAAGCCGGAAACGTTCACCAATCTTGAAATCAACAACACTTCTTCGTCAACGGCAGTTTCTACAACTCATCAGCAGACTATTTCAGGCAAACTGAATCTTGCGAAAGGAGTGTTCAATTCTTCGGGTATTGTTTGCCTTGAGTCTGATGCTGAAATATTGAACGGAGGAAAAATAAGTTACATCAATGGTGCTATCAAGAAAGTCGATGCAGAAAGCGGATTTAAATTCCCGATAGGCAGCAATGACCGTTACGCGCCAATTGAAATCAGTGATTTCACAGGAACAGGCACATATCAAGTTTCTTATAAAGCCGAAATGCCTAAAAACCAGACTAATTTGGGCGAAGCGGTGAACTCAATCAGTAAGAAAGAATATTGGACACTTAACCGTATTTCTGGTACCGACATGCCACGTGTCACACTTCATTGGATGAGTAGGACGTTGAGTGGTTTGGAAGATTTGGATGTTTTATCGGTTGTTTTATACACCGGCAACAAGTGGACTCGTATGGGCGAGATGATAAAGAATGATGATTTGCATCCTGCTCCGGGATTTGAGAGAGATACTGCTGAAGGCTGGCTTATTTCACGCTTGCCGTTGACTGCATCAGGCGAAATAACATTTGGATTCTCTTATCCGACAATTACTTGGTTGGAGAATGCGGCCGACAACGTATTTATAACTAATGCGAACTGGGATCCGAGTAAATATCGTCCAAAAGCAACTGTTAATATCAAGGTTGATAAGGTTACCACTAGTATTTACCCGACAGTTTTGGCCGAGGGACACTGCTACGATATGACGATAACCAGTAATGGAAAACTCAAAGTGGCAGACAATATGACTCTTACTGTTCATGGAAATGCCACAATAGATGGCGAGTTGGAATTGGGTTCAGGTTCACAAATCATCTTCATGAAAGATGTATTTGCCGCCGACGCAACAGTTACGGCAGCAGAAGGATCGAAGGTGATTATGGGTGGCGATGTTGATAATCAGATACTTAATCTGAAATCGTGCTATGACCTTGTGCTTCGCGGAGGAAATGATGATATGAAGAAATACACCAAGACTCTCAGCAGTGACATTGAGGTTAACGGTTCAATCAGCATTGAAAAATACACTCTGCTCACAGGCATAGGTAAGGATATCAGTTTGAAGGGCGATTTCACAATCAACTCTGCGGGCGATTTGAAAGGCACAACCAATCTGATTATGTGCGGTAGTGGCAAGCAACGACTCGCCATAACACCGAACAAGCCGCTCTACAACCTGACCATTAATAATTCAGCACCGGGCGAGTCGGGTGTCGATTTGGGTACAGGTATTGTTGTTGATGGTAATTTGGAACTTGAGCAAGGTATTTTGCGTTCGAAATCAAATGCACGTCTCTGCTTGGGCAAGGATGCTACATCATCATTAGGATCCGCCAATTCGTATGTTATTGGCCAAATGCAGAAGAATGGTAAGGCCGACTTTACGTTCCCGATAGGCTCTGAAGCGCATGGTTTGGCACAGATTGGCGTGGCAGGCTTGTCAGCATCGGTTTATATGGTTGCTGAGTATGTCACCGCAAAACCGCCGTTGGTTGCTAATCTCGATGAGTCGCTAAAGAAAGTTAGTCATCTTGAATCGTGGCATTTGGGTACCGACAACGAAACAAAGGCTTATCTGACTCTTTATTGGAACGATTCGGCGTATAGCCAGATTTACAAACCAGAAGACTTGCTGGTGGCAGTGGTTGAGAATGGAAAGTGGAAAAGCATCGGAAAGGGAAGTGTTGAATATGTTGTTGATAAAGGACACATTACTTCGGCACAGAAGGTGACAATAAAAGGAGATTATACAACACCACGTGCTACAATGCGTCAGAGCACTAGACGCACACTTACCGCAAACACACCACACACTTTGGCTGCCGGTGGTGGTTTGGCTGTAACCTTTGGCACAATGAATCCTGCTGAGAATCCTCTCCCCATCGAACTCCTATCGTTTGATGCAGTGGTTGCTGACAACAATGCCGATGTACGGCTCACTTGGAGCACTGCGTCGGAGCATAACAACGATTATTTCATCGTTGAGCACATGTTCGACGGCGAATCGGAGACTATCGACACTATTGCTGCCAAAGGCGGAGCAGGAGAGGGCGCCGATTATAGTTATCTGCACATCAACCTGTCGGCTGGAACGCATTACTATCGTTTGCTCCAGACAGATTTCGATGGCAACACCACAGTGGCTGCCGAATGGGTTTCGGTTGTTGTCGAAGACGCCGAGCATCCCGTGCTGGAGGCCTCCGTCGCACCCAACCCGGGCAAGTGCCAGAACATAAAGATTTCGGTTAGTGGTATCACTGGCAGCAAGTTACGCTATGTGGTTGCCGACATGAGCGGACAAACGCTTATCGACCGCACCATTAGCACTGACGGAATGTCGGCATTCCAGATCGACGCTTCCGACTGGAATCTGCAGCCGTCGGTTTACTTGGTAAAAGTATTCACTGACAATGGTCAGACAGTCAGCAAGTTTGTGGTTGAATAAAACTGAATCGTATTTGAATGAAAAGCCTCCATTTTGGGGGCTTTTTTTTCATCAGCCGGTTGAGAAAAAGATATTGAATTCGGCCTAACAAATTGTTCATTATTCGATTCCGATAATTGATGATAAATGATACATTTGCGGATAGAATGTGAAATATATTTTAAAAACGTAACATAATGAAAAAGAGTCCATTACAGATTGCAAGGGCCGCCTATCAGCCAAAGTTGCCGGCTGCCCTTAAAGGTAATGTCGTGCTGAGCGAAGGCGCTGCAACTCAATCGGTTGCCGACCAGGCCGACATCAAAAAACTTTTCCCGAACACCTACGGAATGCCGACTATCCAATTCGTTGCCGGCGAGGCAAAGAAGTATGACGCTGTGAATGTGGGTGTTATCCTTTCGGGCGGACAGGCACCGGGCGGACACAATGTCATCTCTGGCTTGTTCGACGGCTTGAAGAAAATGAACCCCAACAGCAAACTCTACGGTTTCCTGGGCGGTCCTTCGGGCTTGGTTGACCACAAATATGTTGAACTGACTGCCGACATCATCGACGAGTACCGCAACACTGGCGGCTTCGACATCATTGGCTCGGGCCGTACAAAACTTGAGGAAGTTGAGCAGTTCGACAAGGGTATTGAAATCTGCAACAAGCTGGGAATCAAGGCTATCGTTATCATCGGTGGCGACGACTCGAACACCAACGCCTGCGTTTTGGCTGAATATTATCTGCAAAAGAAATGCGGCATTCAGGTTATCGGCTGCCCGAAAACAATCGACGGCGACCTGAAGAACGAAATGATTGAGACTTCTTTCGGATTTGACACTGCCACAAAGGTTTACGCTGAAGTTATCGGTAACATCCAGCGCGACGCCAACTCGGCAAAGAAATACTGGCACTTCATTAAACTTATGGGCCGCTCGGCAAGTCACGTAACGCTTGAGTGCGCACTGAAGACTCAGCCGAACATCACGCTCATCGGCGAAGAGGTTGAGGCCAAGAACCAGTCGCTCGACGACATTGTGACCTACATCGCGCAAGCGGTTGCCAACCGTGCCGCCAAAGGCCTGAACTTCGGTATTGTGCTTGTTCCAGAGGGACTTATCGAGTTTATTCCTGCCATCAAGAAACTGATTTCAGAGTTGAACGATATGCTGGCCGCCAACCAGGCCGAGTTTGACAAGGTTGCCGACGACCAGAAAATCGACTATGTGGTTAAGCATCTGTCGAAAGAGAACGCCGCCATATTCGAGAGTCTGCCTGTGGCCGTTTCGCGTCAGTTGGCTCTTGAGCGCGACCCGCACGGAAACGTTCAGGTGTCGCTCATCGAGACCGAGCAACTGCTTGCCGAAATGGTTGGCAAGAAACTGGCCGAGTGGAAGAAATCGGGCAAGTTTGTTGGCAAATTCGCCACACAGCACCACTTCTTCGGCTACGAAGGCCGCTGCGCCGCTCCGTCGAACTTCGACGCTGACTACTGCTACTCGCTGGGCTACACGGCTTCAATGCTGATTGGCGCTGGCAAAACTGGCTATATGTCGTCGGTTCGCAACACCACCGAGCCTGCCGACAAATGGATTTCGGGCGGTATTCCTATCACCGCAATGATGAATATGGAAAAACGTAACGGCAAGATGAAACCTGTTATCCAGAAGGCTCTTGTGAAGCTCGACGGCGGTCCGTTCAAGTATTTCGCTTCGAAACGCGACGAGTGGGCCATCAACACCGACTTTGTTTATCCAGGCCCAATCCAATACTTCGGCCCAACCGAAGTTTGCGACCAGCCGACTCACACTCTGCTGCTCGAGCACGGAAAGAACATTTAATCAGTGTTTAAATAGCAATGAAAAAGCCGCCCGATTTGGACGGCTTTTTTTGTGGAAATTATCGCACTGGGGTTTCTCGCACAGTCCCGATAACTATCGGGAACACTGATAACACAGAGTTTCACAGACTAATAATGAATTTCGCAATACGCGCAATCTAATCCGCAGTAGGCTATAAAATTAGTCATAGTGAGATGTTATTGAATAGAGTGATAAAGGATTATTAATATTTTTCTTCTTCAATATCTTTTAGTTGAAACCGCCACGGTCTCTTATCCTGTTTATAATATTTAGTTCCAGAATTGAAATATTCAGGACATTTCTTGTTCTTTTTGGCATCTTTCATTTCTGCCTTTTCATTGTCACTAATTATATCAGTAACATCATATTTGATATAATTTCCTTTATCATCTTTTTTGTATACACCATTTTCATCTTTCTTATATTCAGAAACATTTATTCGCCAGTTTTTTTCTTCATCAAGCTCTACATTTCGATGCTTATCATCCTTCCATTCAATAGTTGTTCTTTTAGCTTTTTCTGTATCAGCCAATAGCAAACCTAAATAAAACATATCATCAAAAATATGTGTTGAGTGATTGTCATATTTCACATTGTCAACAGATTGTGGATACTCGCCATTTTCTGCTTTCAAGATTCTGTATGAACGAATTAGAAATGACGCTCTATATTTTTCTGTCGGGTTCTCAAATGTTACGTCAACCCCAGATTGGTGCAAATTGAAACTGCCAAACTTAAAATATGGAAATTCATTATTATTTAACTTATATATTCTTGATTTAGAAGAATGTTCATTTGTATGATACATTATTGGGTCTTTTATATCGCCATTTTCTTCTTCGTGATAATAGAGTTCAATGGCACCCAAATCAATGATATATTTACCATTAACAAGGAAATATCCTTTGCAAAGAAGGTCAATTGCACAAGGTTTGAAACATTCTGCAACAGCATTTTCATTCCAAGTACCTTTCCAATTTTTCTTATTATTTTCAAATTTTTCCAAGATTTTAATCAATTCTTCCATAATCATTCATTTTTAAAATTAGACATACACAATAATACAAATTAAAACTCACAATTCGAATTAGATAAGCCCGACAAGCATTCCTTGCACGGCAATTTTGGGCTCAAAATCTTGCATATATATTATCCAACACTCATCGGAAGTTGCGGAAATCCATTTTTCCACACCTTCATTTGTAGTATCTGGATATAGTTCCTTGAAATAATCTCCAGCTTTCTTTTTGTATTCTTCCAGCTTTTTTCGGTGATTTTCCAATACTTCCATATTGGCGGGATTCAGAATCAAATCGTCAAGGCCTTTCTGCGCTTCCGGGTCACCTTGCTCCACGGCTTTTGTGTACCATTTTTTTGCTTCGATAATGTCTTTTTTCACACCAAAACCCTCTTTGTAGCATTCGGCAAGATTGTTTTGAGCCATAGCAAATCCTTGTACAGCGGCCTTTGTGTACCACTCAACGGCTTCCACGGGGGCTATTTTCACGCCTCGGCCATATTGATAGCATAAGGCAAGGTTGAATTGCGCCAAATCGTTGTTTTGCTCCGCCGCTTTAGTAAACAACCTAAAGGCTTTCTTCTGATTTTTCCTTACGCCTTTGCCTTCCTGATAGTACGAGGCCAGATTACACTGCGCTTCCGCAAGTCCTCGTTTTGTGGCTTCCGCATACCATTTAATTGCCTTCGAAAGGTCGGGTTCAACGCCAATCCCATCTTGGTAACAAATGGCAAGATTGTATTGAGCTTCCGCATATCCCTGCTCTGCGGCTTTTGTGTACCACACGACTGCTTTTGCAGGGTTTTTCTTAACACCATCGCCATCTTCGTAACATACACCCAAGTTATATTGAGCCTTGTCAAGACCTTGTTCGGCGGCTTTCTGATACCATTCTACAGCCTTTGCAAAGCTCATTTTAACGCCACATCCATATTCATAACATAAGGCAATACTGAATTGTGCCTCATCAATGCCTTGCTCTGCGGCTTTTTGATACCATTCCGCCGCCTTTTCGTAATCTTGTTTAATGCCTTTGCCATCCTTGTAGCATTCGGCAAGATTGTATTGGGCTTTTGCTTCTCCCTGCTCTGCACATTTGATCAACCACGCCGCTGATTTTACATGGTCTTTATCAACTCCGTTTCCAAACCTATAGAACATTGCAATGTTGAATTGAGCTTCAGGCATTCCTTGTTCCGCAGCTTTGGTGTACCAGTCTGCTGCTTTTACAAAGTTCTGTTCAACGCCTTTGCCCAATTCGTAACAAACGCCGAGATAGAATTGTGCATACTTGTCACCTTGTTCTGCCGCTTTCGCGAACAACACTGCGGCTTTTGCCCAGTCATTTTTTGCTTTGTAGTATTTTGCCAGATTATATTGTGCATCTACACAACCTTGCTCTGCCATTGTTTTCAGTTCTTCGAATGTCAAATCCGAATACTTATTGTTCTGTATTTGAGTGTTTTCTTTCATTATTTTATATTATGATTGCTTAAAGAATTGTAAAATTGATGAGTGTTATTATTCAAAAGCACAAGCCGGGTCGGCAAAAACAATGTCGCGGTTAGGGTATTTTTCCCAAGTCACACAGTGTATTGCGCCACCATTTTTAATGAGCGGATAGGCATATATTGGCATAATTCTGGAATCGGGGAACAGTTTGCCGAAAGTCTCTATTGCAGCGACATCGCTCTCACAACTGAAATCCTCCGAAAGACAAGGCAACAGAATGCCACCGGGGACTTGCAGGTAATTGATATAGCACCACGTGTCAGAGCCTTTCCAATCAGGTAGTTCCACCACTTCGAAATGTGCGCTCAAAATCTTCAAGAGCCGTTTGTGGTATTTCTTATTTCTTTGTTTCCAGTAGCCAGTGAGCAAAATTTTGTTGTCGCCAAGACAAGCGACCATACCATCGGAATGTCCGTAAGGCTCCTTCATATCCCAAGGCAGAAGGATTATTATTGGCCATAATAGGTTAAATTGTAAATCGGTTAATAATGCGTTCGGCGATATATGGGGATTTTCGCTGAAGATTTTGTCGGTCATAATCACCTTGTTGCCACAACGTACATAATTTCCGCCATCGAAAACAATATCCACATAGTCACTCAAATGCGTCATAATACTTTTGCAGGCATCTTCTTGCTTCGTGATATACTTCCGTTTAGTTTTATATTCAATCAGATAATCGGGACTATACTTATACCTGGTATACCAACCGTCGTTTTTTGATATGCAAACGGGCATATAATCTCTGCACCAATAGTCTTTGGTGTTTTTCAACTCGCGGTGTTCGATTTGCAATTCATCGAGTGCGGCAAAAATGGCTTTGGCAACGCCGCTCGTTTCGGGTGTCCTGGCGAGCCATTCCGATGTGTAAATAATGGGTTTTTCCATAATAAGAAAATTTAAATAATTAAAAGATTTTTATATATTATTTTAATAATCAATATCTTACGATTTGTTTCGTGGGTACAATAGTATAGGCGAAAATCTCACAATCCAAAAATTTTGTGTTAAGAATTGTTAAGATTTTTGCAAAAATTGTTAACATATATTATTGATTATCAATAATATATGTTACGAACAGAGAATAATGTATGTATCTGATTGGAATTAAGTCAGTTACATGTATTTAGCTGACTTCCACAAGTTTTGTGGCAATTACTCCTTGTATTTTTCCCGCACAATCTGGTACGAGTTTCGTGTGAGTTCGCGAAGCAGGTCGGCGGGAGCGGTGCGGGCATCAACGCCAATCCAGTGTTTGGGCGAAAGGTTGAACGGGCGGCCAACGCTGTCGTAACGGGCTTTGAGTTCCCCGATGCGGTCGGGCTGGCACTTGAGCGTGACAATGCCGTAATCGTCGCAATCGAAAAAGGCGAACATATGGCCGTGCACGTAAAACACCAGCACACTCGCGCCGTGCGGGAAAGCCGCAAACGGCATCTTCTCCACCACATCGGTGCCAAGCGAAAGACAAAAGTCGCGATATGTTTCGATGTCAGTCATTGCAGCACAAAGATTGAAATTTTCGGGCAGAGATGCGGTCGTCAATTGCACAATTTGTTTTTTCCCGATAATGGTTCGAAAAAAATCTACAAAACGCCAGATTTCAAACCATTGATTTTGTGGGGAAATAATACATTTAGCCTGGATTTTTAAATCAACAGACAATGAAACGTTTTCTATTTCTGACAATTGCCGCCATAATGGCGTGTGGCGCAACATCGGCGCAGACCGACACAGTCAACATTCAGGAAGTGGTAGTGACAGGAACTCGCAACCCGATAGATATCAGGCATTTGCCTATGACGGTATCGGTTGTCGACCAAGCCAAACTGACAGAACAGAATCAGATTTCGGTGCTGCCAACCGTTATGCAGCAAGTGCCAGGCCTGTTTCTGACCAGCCGTGCTGTGATGGGCTTCGGCGTGTCGGGCGGCGGCTCGGGCGCCATCAATGTGCGTGGTATCGGCGGAACGCCAAACACTGATATTCTGGTACTTATCGATGGTCATCCGCAGTATCAGGGCATCTTCGGCCACCCAATTTCCGACAGTTATCAGACAATGATGACCGAACGCGTTGAAGTGCTGCGCGGCCCTGCGTCGGTGCTCTACGGCAGCAATGCTATGGGCGGCGTCATCAGCATCGTCACCCGTTCGATGAAGCAGGACGGCGTCCGCACCAGCGTGAATCTGGGCGGCGGAAGCCACGGAACGCTGATGGCCGAAGCGTCGAACCAGGCGCGTGTGGGCAAGTTTTCGAGCACCGTGTCGGCCGTTTATA
>JAEEGJ010008413.1_pt1 | contig 28457 bp, 20 predicted proteins | sample 8958761 | NCBI WGS metagenome assembly JAEEGJ01 (sample SAMN16246546, study PRJNA631951) | gut metagenome | biome: gut microbiome; feature: rumen; material: RS-attached | host: Bos | place: Iran: Karaj | collected 2018-10
TCATAAAAAGTTAATTACAAATTCTGTGTATTCGTCTTTCACGGAAGTGAACGTAATATTGCCGCCGCAGTCGTGCATGATTTGCTGGCACAGGTACAGACCCACGCCAGGGGCCTCGGCGGTAGGTTTGGTAGTAAAGAAGGGGTCAAAGATTTTGTCCAGGATACCCACTTCTATACCAATACCATTGTCATAAAGCTTGATAAGGGTGCGGCCTTCCTCCTGCGCAATGGATACGCGGATGACAGGGCTGTACTCGCCACCTTTCTCGGCCTTTTTCTTCACGGCATACATACTGTTGGACAGCATGTAGGATACTGCCTTCCCCATGAGTTCGGGGACGACATCCCGCATAACCGGAGCGTCCGGCTTTTCACATACCACCTGGACCCCCAGGCGGGAAATATCCTCCGGGAAGTAATTCTTGAACTTGTCCATACACTGCTGGCACAACTGGCAGAGATCTGTGGATTCGAACTTCTGGGAGCGTTCCTTGAGCATCTCTTCCATGGCCTTCAGCGTGCGCGTAGTGGAGATGCCGTGCTGCTCAATCTTCTCCAGATTGGTTTTCATCATATCCAGTACATCTACGGAGTCCTCATAGGTGTCGGGATTCATGCTTTCCTTCTCATCCTCCACGTTGTCCCGCAAATCCTTGGCAAGACCCAGGGAAAGGTGCGCGAAGTTGTTGATATAGTTCATGGGGTTGAGTATGCGGTCAATAAGGCCTTTCGTAAGTTTGCCGATGGCCGCTTCGCGCTCTTGCCGCAGCAACTTGTTCTGGGCCTGGCGCAGTTCGCGGGTACGTTCGTCTACAATGGCCTCCAGGCGCTGCTGTTCCTCTGCCATGCGGCGCATGCGGTACTGGAACAGGAGGTATACCAGATACACGATAATGACCAGGTACAGCAGGAGAGAGTACCAGCGCACCAGCACCGGATAGTGCCTTCTGAACGCCAGCGGACCCACCTCGGTAACCTTGCCATAGGCATCCATCGAACGCACCGAGAGCTGGTACGAGCCGTATCCCAGATTGGCAAAGAGGAACTCCTGCTGGTCGCTCCAGCGGGACCAGGCGTTGTCATCATGGAGACGGTAACTGTAGAGGGTATGTCCAAGAGGATCAATCTTGTCGTTTGCAAAACTCACCGTGAGGTCTCCTGCCTTACTCGTAGAGAAAGAGCGGATATAAAGCGTGGGAGTAAAGCGCTTTTCAGAGCGGCTTTTTTTAAGGTCAAAACGGACCAGCTCGTCATTGTCTCCAATCCAGACCAGGTTGCCGGTAGAAAGCATGGTCTGCACACCAAATTCGGAGAAAGGCTCTACCCAGGGCTTCAGATGCGAGGGCATGTCCTTGATATACAGGCCCGTGCCGTGGTCAAAATTGCGCCAGACGTTGCCGCTCGGGTCCTCGTACTCAAAGAGCTGGGACATGGGTTCTTCGTCGGTCTTTTCCACTTTCTCCTCCCGGGCCAGGATCTTATAGCTGTCTCCGGAGAGCGTCATAGCCCAGACCATGCCGTCCGTTCCCTTTTTGAAACGGGTGACATTGGGGACATCGGCCAAAATCTTGATTCCTTCCCCGGGCTTGTACTGGCTCAGGTGCTCCAGCTCTCCCACCAGGAAGGAACCGTCGGGAAGGTCCACGATGGAGAGGCAGAACTGCGTGGTGAGCTGCTTCACCACCCCGCCCGCATACTGATACAGGCCGTCGGAGGTGGCAACATACAGGGTACCGTCTGCGCTGCGGATCATTTGCCAGCAGGCCTGGTTTACCTGGCTCACCGGAATGAAGCGCTGGCCTTCCAGGCGGAAGAGGCCCTGGAATGTACCCACCATGAGAGTGGGACCGTTCATGGCGATACAGGAAATCTGGCCACGCAGGCCCTCTTTTTCTGTAAAGTGCGTATAAATCTCCTGCACGGAGAGGCTAAAGACGCCGTTGTCGGTAGCGCCCCACACCGTTCCCTTTCCGTCATAGGCCAGTTTGGTAACGCTGTTGGAGCAAAGGCCGTTACTTACGTTCACGCGCCATACCTCCTGCTCCTTCTCGTTGATGGCAATAACGCCGTCGGTAGCCGTAGCAAGGAGTGTACGGTCGTCGGAAATCCTCAGGCGCTGATACACTTCAATGTCCTTCCAGCGGTCCACAACCGACTCCCGGACCCGTTCTCCGCCAGCGGCAGACCGGGCGCCATGGGTAATACCGTCCGTATAAGAAACCCGGATGGAATCTCCTTCGAAGGAGAGGACACGACCCGTCTGGGTGATGCTTTCAAAAACCACATTCCCGTCCTCGGAGAGATCCAGGGCAATGACACGGGAGATATCGGGGGTGTGGACCACTCTCCATTTTACGTTGTCGTAAACGAGCAGTCCCTCGAAATTGGCAAAGTACGTACGGCCCTCGCTATCACAAAGAACGTCAAAGTTACGGTTGTGTGCGTTATACTGTGAAGCCGAATAATTCCGGAAGAAAGGTACGCCCATATAGGCATTCCCTCCATCCTGGGCGGCCGCCTGCACCGTAACGAGCAAGACCGTAAGCAGAAGGCCGATATGTCGCATCAGAGACTTTCTCATTTGAACGTCATATAGGGAATGGATACACCCACATAGCGCGCCCATTCCTGTTGGGTCATATTACGTTTTAGCCGGGCCTGCAGTTTCTCTGCCATGTCGTCGGCCGACGAATTGAGGAGCATGATATTTCCCGTGGAAGTACCAACCCACACCGACTTTCCGTCCATGTCTCCACAGACAGACAGCGTCCATCCGTCAAAGGTATAATCTACGGGCACCAGCCACTCGACCGGGATTTCACGGCTGCTTACGGGCTTGCGCGCTCCCACCTGGGCCACTTCCAGCTCTTCGCGGAACGTGAGGCCGCTCTCGAACATGAGGTTGTCCAGATTCCAGATGTACACGTTCTTGTCGTAGCTGCCCGTCACCACATTGGAACCCTGCATGGTAATATCCACGCAGGTAGACTTATGGGCGGCGAGCACCTCCATCACACGATTGTATTTATTGACAGGATATACGGCCCCGTCTTTGGTACCCAGGAGCAGGCAATGCATGGGCTTGCTGTAATAAACGTACGTGACCACCTCATGAATAAGGGGCGTCTTTTCCTCCACCTTACCGGAGGCATCCATCTCTGCGTAAGAGCCATCGGCATAGAAGAGACACACGGTGCCTTCCCGTTCTGCGACGGCGGACAGGTTCCGGGGCAGGCGGGTATGCCCGCTCACTTTGCCATCGGCATACCAGCACAGGCTGCGGCGCCCCACAAGGAGGATGCGGCCACCTGCACGGAGGACCTTGAAGTAATTGTCTTCCGGAAGGGACACTTCCACGCATTTTCCTTTGGTATCCAAAATGCAGAGGGGGCCCTTGAGGGAGACGGCGTAGATTTTTCCGTTCAGGTATTTGGCGTCCCGGAAATCGTACTCCGGATTAAAGAAGAGCTGTTTGGGAACGATTCTTCTGGTGCCGTTTTCCACACTTGTGCTCAGTAGTTCCACTTCTCCGTAGTTGGTAAGGGCAACGCACTGTTCCGGGCTGTCCAGGACTTTGGCCATGGCCGTCACGGAGCCGTTTTCCCGCATTCTGTAACGGGCGATTCCTCCCGTTGCCTGCGTAAGGGCTTTGAATGTGTCGGAGAAAAACTGGTTTCCCCGGTTGTGCTTGAGGAAATACCAGCTGGCATAGGCCAGGAGGTCTGCCAGTTCCGTGTCTCCGGCTTCGCGTCTTACCAGGGAGCTGGCCGCCAGGCTGCGGGCCTGGGTGCGACGGTTCAGGGTGTCGGCCACATTCTTTGCGTGGGTGGCCTCGTCCCTCTGCTCCACGGCAATTTCCTGCTGGAGCTCTGCATTGGCGCGTTCCCGCTGGGCCACCTGCGCGGCGGCATTCGCCTTGAGCTCTGCCTGGTGGGCGGCGCGGCTTTCCTGCTCTGCAATGCGGGCATTGCGGTTTGCAAGAATGGACTGCTGCTCCGCGCGGTCCCGCTGCTGGTCCGATATGGCCTTTTGCTGATAGGCGATATCTTCCATCTGCTGGCTCACGCGCTTGACAATGGCGGCTTCTTTTCCGGCTTCTTCCAGCCGTAGCATTTCTTCCTGCATGGAAGCAAGTTCCTTGCGGGAGCGGTTGTAGCCTACACTGTACGCGAGGGTGGCCACGCCGGCAAGGACAGCCAGCGCAATCAGGGAGTACAGTATGGCTTTACGGGTATTCACTTTCTACGAATGACTAATTGTGTGATGTCGTCGCTCTGGGGTGCTCCGTCTACAAACTCCTTCACGGCGGAAGAGACCGCCTCAATGATTTCACGGCTTTCTGCGCCCTTTTGGGCAGAAAGGACAGCCTGCAGCCTGGATTCTCCAAAGAGTTCATGGACCTTGTTCTCTGCTTCCGTTACGCCGTCTGTGTAAAGGTAGAGGGCGTCTCCGGGATTGAGCTGCAGGGATTCGCTCTTGAACGAAATGCCGCCCATGGCGCCCAGCACCAGGTTGCTCTCGGTCTTGAGTTCCTCTGCCGTGCCGTCCGGATGAACAATGAAAGGAGGGTTGTGACCACCGTTGGTAAAGTCAATCATGCCGGTCCGGAGGTCATAGATGCCGTAGAAAACCGTCACGAACATGGACTCTACGCTTTCTCCGCACAGGATGTCGTTGACGGTGCTCACGCACTCGTTCGAAGGCAGGTCACGAAGACCGGTGGCCTTGATGAGCGTCCGGCTCACGGCCATGAAAATGGCGGCCGGCACACCCTTGCCGCTTACATCGGCAATAGTAAAGCCCAAGCGGTGGTCGTCGATGGGGAAGAAATCATAGAAGTCTCCTCCCACATCCTTGGCAGCCAGCATGCTGGCGCTGATGTCTACTTTTTCGGCATCTTCCAGCTTGAGCTTGAAGGAATGGGGAAGAATGGCGTGCTGAATCTCACGGGCAACGGAAAGGTCGCTCTGGATGTCTACCAGCTGATTGTGCTCTGCCTGGGCGCTCCGGATATACTCGATTTGCTCCACGGCTTTATCAATGGTGAGCTGGAGGTCGTCGAGGTCGATGGGCTTGGTGGCAAAGTCGAAGGCGCCGTTGTTCATGGCATGACGGATGTTCTCCATGTCTCCGTATGCGCTCACCATAATGCACTTGAGCGAAGGGTTTCGCATCTCGTTGATTTTGGTGAGGAGCGTGAGACCATCCATCTCCGGCATATTGATGTCCGAAAGGATGATGGCAATGTCCGGATGCTTGAGAAGCACCTGCAGGGCCTCCAGTCCGTTATGCGCAAAAAAGAACTCGTATTCTCCCTTTCTGATTTTTCTGCGGAAGTATTGCGTCAACAAAACCTCGAGATCGGTTTCGTCGTCTACGCTGAGAATTTTTACTGCCATTGTATCTTTTTAAATAATTATCGAATAATAACTTTCAAAAATACAAAATTAATCAGTTTTGACAAAAAAAACGAGGAAAGGCATTGCAGTTTTTGCTGCAATGCCTTTCCTCGTTTTGCGGAGGCGGAGGGATCGTTCAATTCGCCGAATCTCCACACCGATTTATTTGCAAATCTATTTATAAATGTCTCTGCCACCAGATCCTTATGAGTACCTCTCTGCCAGTCTTTCAAAGAACGCGCTCCTCTCAGATTACGCAACCATTCTTGCAACGATTTGCCGGCATATCGTTTTTTGTTTATTTTTGCAAGAAATGAGAAGTCTATGGATAAGAAGAATGAGATTATTGTCAAGGACGTAGCTATCAGGACTATGTCCAAAGGGGGTATAGACTATATTTGCATCACCGATATAGCCCGCCAGAAAAATTGGATGGACCCGAATGGCGTGATAGCCAATTGGATGCGCAATCGCAATACGATCGAATTCCTCGGTATATGGGAGACTCTCTATAATCCTGATTTTAATCCCCTCGAATTCGAGGGGTTTAGGCAGCAAGCCGGGTTGAATGCTTTTACTTTATCTCCTTCCCGCTGGATTGAATCGACAAATGCAATCGGTATCATTTCACAGTCTGGCAGATATGGTGGAACATATGCACAAACCGATATCGCTTTTGAGTTTGCTTCATGGATATCAGTTGAATTCCGGCTTTATTTGGTCAAGGAATTCCAGCGTTTGAAGACCGCTGAGCAGCAACTGCTTGGGTGGACTGCGAAGCGAGAGCTTTCAAAGATTAATTATCGTATCCACACAGATGCAATCAAACAAAACTTAATTCCTCCAGAAGTATCAGAAAAGCAGGTATCTATCATTTATGCAAATGAAGCTGACGTACTGAATGTGGCCTTGTTTGGTATGACTGCGAAGGAATGGCGGGACGCAAATCCTAATCTCAAGGGTAATATTCGGGATTATGCCTCTATTAATGAACTCATTTGCCTTTCAAATCTTGAGAACTTGAATGCAGTCTTTATCAATGATGGTCTACCTCAATCTGAAAGGCTGCGCAAACTAAACTCCATTGCTATTCACCAAATGTCTGTCCTTGAAAGCAATGAGCAATCCCGTAATCTACTAAAGGAATAAATCTATGTCAATAATTATATCTCTATTAACTTCTGTATTACCCACCGCTCCTATTTCAGCTGCGGATACAGTCAAGTTGGACAACCGTACCTACATTGGCGAACTTCCTAACCGTTCATTATGAATTCGTAGTGGGAGAAGACGGAAAACTACAAGATATCAAAATTGTTTCTTCAACAAACAAAGAGTTTTCTAAAGAACTTGTGCGCGTATTGAAGCGGTCGCCTCGCTGGAAACCCGCTATGAAAGACGGGAAGCCAAAGCCTTATCTGATTAAGAATCAGAGGTTCAATTTCAATGGCCCGGAGTAATCCCTCCGCCTCCGGGATTTCGTCGGGCTGCGCCCTCCGACATCCCTTGCGGGGTGGCTTTTGAGGCCCGAAGGGCCGAAGGCGGCATCAGCCGCCGTGCCGGGAGGGAGGAGCGATGCGACGACCGGGAGGCACCCGATGAAGCGAAGCGGAATCGGCATGTCCCCTGGGGGACCGACGCGAAGCGGCGAGGGGGAAAAGGGATGATAATCCCGGAGCCTACGCAAAAAGCGCCTGCGAAGCAGACGCTTTGAAGCGGAGGCGGAGGGATTCGAACCCCCGGAACGTTGCCGTTCAACAGTTTTCAAGACTGCCGCCATCGACCACTCGGCCACACCTCCGAAAAGGATTGCAAAGTTATATAAAATCCTGACTTATTCAAAAATAAAAGCAAAATTACTTCTGCATCAGCCCTTCCCGGGCTTCCCTGAGGATTGGTTCGCAGTAGGACACGAAGTCGGACCAGCGGTAGAATGACCCGTGGACCGGCTCGAGAGGGAAACGCATAGGGGATTCGTTGAGCAGAGGCAGGAAAAACAGATCGCCCCTGCGGTTGCGGAAAAACACCAGCTGGAGATTCGCGGCCATAGGAATACGGGACACATCCCATACTTTCCAGGCATCCGCGGGATCCTCGATCTCGGCATTCCAGCCGTCGAGCCTGAGCAGTGCAAACAGGGCCATCAAGCATCCGTCGTGGCCGAAGCGCAGGCGCACCGTAACGCCTTCATCCATATCTTCTTTGGCGCGGTCGATAATGTCGCCGAGCACCGATTCCGAGAGGTAGCAGGCGCGGATGTTTCCTCCAGGCCAGCGGCTTTTGGACACGTAGAAACGATAGTTGTCAAGGCGTCCGAGCAGGCTGAGCTCTTCATCCGTGAAAGCATCCATCATGGCGTATCCATAGCCGCAGCCCGGCAGGTTCATCGCCACGTCGCAGAAGTCCAGTTCGAAATCCAAGGGGGTGCAGATGCCCTGCAGATATGAATAATCCGTGAACAGGCGGCAGCAGAACGGTTTAGGGTCGATGAGACCGGCTACATATTGCTCATAGGCGGGACGCCATAGTCCGGTGCCTTTCTTCCACTGTATGTCTTCCTCGGTGGCGCTTGGATTTTCCAGCGTGTGCTGGTTGATGCGCCCCATATAACTCCTTGAAGCATTGGCATGTATCTGTGCGCCGGGAGCTTCCGAGAGCACCGCCTGGGTGAAGTTCAGCATGGAGAGCATCGTCCGTTCCAGGTTGGTGGAATTGGCCTCGATGCTGGAAATGCGGCTGAAAAGGGACGGATATCGGCGGACCATGCGGGTGGCGATGCCTCGGTGCTGCTGCGCGCCAAGTCTCGTCAGCTCGCCTTCCCGCTTCTCAAGCGAAGGATAGAGCGCTGCAAGCATCTGCCACTGGTGCCGGCCCTCCGGAGTCAGTTTGCCGTCGGAAGCCGCCTTTTTCAGCGCTGAGTACACATTGCCATACTGGCCCGGGTCCACTAGATAACGCGAACCGTGGCGCCCGTAGTGGCTGAGATACACCGGTTTATAGCCTGCCGGGGCTTTGGGCACATCGGCTAAAGACTCAGGATACAGGCGGCTGGTGCCCATGGCCCATTCACGCTGTTCAGCAGCAGGGTCGTCGGTGGCCCTGCTCTTGCCCGTGTCCGTGCAGCCGCAGCAGACGAACAGCAGGGCGGCCAGTATGCTAAGCAGCCGTCTTGTCATCCTTCTTCTTGTCGTCGGAAGCGAAGAAACGCCACTGGAAGAGCACCATGTAAAAAGCGCCGACGGTCACGCACGAGTCGGCGAAATTAAACACGGGGCTGAAGAAAACCACCTCGCCGGCGGCATTGTGGATGATAGGGAAGTAGAACATGTCCACAACCTTTCCGAACATCAGCGGGGCATAGTCCCAGATGATGCCGTAGAACAGGCTGTCGATGATGTTGCCGAAGGCTCCTGCCGTGATGAGAGTCAGGCCCACCAGGACCCCCGGAGGCACGTTGCCCTTCTTGTTCAGGGAAGAGATCCACCAGATGAGCGCACCGCAGAGCACGATACGGAACAGCGACAGGCAGAATTTGCCCACCGCGCCCCCGAACTTCATGCCGAAGGCCATGCCCTCGTTTTCTACGAAGCAAAGGCGGAACCAGTTCCCGATCACGGGAATCTGCTCTCCAAGAGTCATATTGGTCTTGACCAGATATTTGATAATCTGGTCGATGACCACGAGTGCCACACCAAGTATGATCAGCCTCGCACCTCTGGACACTTTCATTTGCGTCCGGACTTGGCGAGTTTTTCCTTGGCCTCGACAGTGAGGGTGGCGTGCGGAACAAGGCGCAGGCGCTCCTTGGGAATGAGTTTGCCTGTCTCGCGGCAAATGCCGTATGTCTTGTTCTCGATGCGCACAAGGGCGGCTTCCAGGTTCTGGATGAACTTGTACTGACGCTGGGCCAGCTGGCTTGCCTCTTCCTTGGAAAGCTGCGAAGCGCCGTCGTCCTCGACAGTCTTGAATGAGGGCGAAGTGTCTTCGATGTCGTTGGTGCCGTTGTGCATGATTACATAGCGGAGGGTTTCGTACTCCGCCCTGGCCTTGGCGAGCATCTTGTCGATGATCTCCTTGAATTCGGCCAGTTCCTCATCGGAATAGCGGGTCTTTGTTTCTTCTGCCATAATTATATTCGATTAAGGTTAATTCTGATTGATCCTTCTTCCCAGGCCACTTCCGCGGCTTCGGCAGGCGCTTCTTCCAAGGGCTTCAGCACCAGGGAAGAAGACAGTGTCTGGGCTGATACGTAGTCGCCCCAGGCCTCGATAGCCCTGGAAATTGCGTCGTAGGCGGCGCCGGCGGCATAGACAGTGGTGTCGATGCGGTCGGTCAGTTCGAAGCCGCTTTCCTTCCGCAGGTTCTGGATGGGGTGGATGAGCTCGCGGGCAGTGCCTTCAAGCACGAGCTCGGGAGTCTGCACGATGTCGAGAGCGACCGTCAGGGTGCCTTCGGTGGCGACGAGCCAGCCTGGCATGTCTTCCGAACTGACCTCGAAGTCGCCGGTACGCAGCACCACAGGTCCGGAAGGAAGTTCGAGCGTGTATTCTTCCGAGCGCTCGATTGCGGAAATCTCTTCCTGGCCAAGGGAGCCGAAAGCGGCGGCGATTTCCTTCATCTGCTTGCCGTAGCTTTTTCCGAGCGTCCTGAAGTTGGGCTTGATCTTCTTTGTGATGATGCCGGTGGTGTCGTGGAGGAACTCCAGTTCCTTGACGTTCACTTCGGTGAGGAATATGTCGCGCACCTTTTCGATGTGGGCCTTGACCTCGTCGTCGAGCACGGGCACGAGCACCTTTGCGAGCGGCTTGCGCACGTTGATGCCGACTTTCTTGCGGAGGGCGAGCACCATCGAAGACGCCTTCTGGGCGAAGGACATGCTCTCCTCGAGCGCTTCGTCCACGAGGCTCATGTGGGCCTTGGGCATTGCCTCGAAGTGGACCGACTCGCTGCCGGGCACAAGGTCAAGCCAGAGCCTCTCCATGAAGAACGGGGCAATGGGGGCGCCGAGCAGCGCGACTCCCTTGAGGACCTCGTAAAGCGTCTGGTAGCAGGCCAGTTTGTCGGCCGACATTCCGGAGCCCCAGAGGCGCTTCTTGTTGAGGCGGATGTACCAGTTGCTCAGGTCGTCGCAGACAAAATCCTGCACCAGGCGGCCTGCAAGGGTGATATCATAGTCCTCGTAGGCGGCGATGGCGCGGCTGACGAGGGTGTTGAGCTTGCTGATGATCCAACGGTCGAACAGCGGACGCTCCTTGTAGGGAACTGCCGTGGCCGCAGGGTCGAAATTGTCGAGGTTCGCATAGAGTGCAAACACGGAATAGGAGTTGTAGAGGGTGCCGAAGAACTTGCGGCGCACCTCTTCCACTCCCGCTTCGTCGAATTTCAGGTTGTCCCAGGGCTGGGCGTTGGTCATCATATACCAGCGCAGGGCGTCGGGACCGTAGTTGTCCATTGCCTTGAACGGATCCACTGCGTTGCCGAGGCGCTTGCTCATCTTCTCTCCCTTCTTGTCCAGCACCAGGCCGTTGGAAATCACCCTCTTGAAAGCAGGGGTGCCGCTGACCATGGTGTGGATGGCGTGGAGGGTGTAGAACCAGCCGCGCGTCTGGTCCACGCCTTCGGCGATGAAGTCTGCCGTGCATCCGAAATCGGCGCTCTGCAGGCCCCGGAGGCCGGTCTGGGCGTAGGGCATGGCGCCGGAATCGAACCAGACGTCGATGAGGTCGGTCTCCCTCTTCATCCTGCGTCCGGTCGGGGACACGAGGAATATCTCGTCCACGTAGGGACGGTGGAGGTCTATGCGGTCGTAGTTTTCCTTGCTCATGTCGGCGGGGTCGAAGCCGGCCTCGCGGAAAGGGTTGGCGGGCATGAAGCCTGCGGCAACGGCCTTGTCTATCTGCTCATAGAGTTCGCGGACGCTGCCAATGCAGATCTCTTCCTTGCCGTCTTCGGTGCGCCAGATGGGCAGGGGAGTGCCCCAGTAGCGGCTGCGGCTGAGGTTCCAGTCCTGTATGTTCTCCAGCCACTTGCCGAAACGGCCGGTGCCGGTGGATTCGGGCTTCCAGGTGATGGTGTCGTTCAGGGCCATCATCTGTTCGCGCACGGCGGTGGTGCGGATGAACCAGCTGTCCAGAGGGTAGTAGAGGACGGGCTTGTCGGTGCGCCAGCAGTGGGGGTAGGTGTGGACGTGCTTTTCGATGCGGAACGCTTTGCCCTGGCCTTTGAGCATCACGCAGATATCGACATCGAGCGTGGGGGCGTCGGGGGCAAGCGTGGGGTCGTAGGCGTTCTTGACGAAGCGGCCTGCGAACTCGGCGTAGGACGCATCCACGTGGCTGGCCCTGTAGCCGGGATCGAGGTCTTCGAGACGGCAGAAGCGGCCCTTGGTGTCCACCTGGGCCTGCAGGTCGCCGTTCAGGTCCTTGACCTGCATGGCGGCAATGCCTGCGGCGCGGGCCACGCGTGCATCGTCGGCACCGAAAGTGGGAGCGATGTGCACGATGCCGGTGCCGTCTTCGGTGGTCACGTAGTCTCCGGGAATCACTCTGAAAGCGTCGCCGTCGGGACGGAACCACGGAATCAGCTGCTCATAGCGCATACCCACCAGTTCGCTGCCCTTGACCGTGCCGGGAAGCACTTCGAAGGGCACTTTTTCGCTGAACCATGAGCCCACGAGGGCCTGGGCGAGGATGTAGGTGGCGGGGGCGCCGGTGTAGGGATTGGTGCTGCGCACCTTCACGTAGTCGATGTTCGGGCCCACGCAGAGAGCCGTGTTGGACGGCAGGGTCCACGGGGTGGTCGTCCAGGCGAGGAAATAGAGGTCCTCCTCTCCGACGACTTTGAACTGGGCGCAGCAGGTGGTGTCCTTGACGTCGCGGTAGCAGCCGGGCTGGTTGAGCTCATGGGTGCTGAGGCCGGTGCCGGCGGCGGGGCTGTAGGGCTGGATGGACTTGCCCTTGTAGAGCAGGCCCTTGCCGTAGATGTCTTTCAGCAGCCACCAGAGGGTCTCGATGTAGCGGTTGTCGTAGGTGATGTACGGGTCGTCCATATCCACCCAGTAGCCTATGCGCTCGGTGAGGTTGCGCCACTCGGCGGTGTATTTCATCACCTCGCGGCGGCAGGCGGCATTGTAGTCGGCAACGCTTATCTTGCTGCCTATGTCTTCCTTCGTGATGCCCAGCATCTTTTCGACGCCGAGCTCCACCGGCAGGCCGTGGGTGTCCCAGCCGGCCCTGCGGCGCACCTTGAAGCCGCTCTGGGTCTTGTAGCGGCAGACGGCGTCCTTGATGCTGCGGGCCATCACGTGGTGGATTCCCGGCATGCCGTTTGCGCTGGGCGGGCCTTCAAAGAATATGAATTCAGGGGCTCCTTCACGCAACTTCAGGGATTCTCCGAACGCATCCATCTTCTTCCACCGCTCCAGAATCTCGTTTCCTGCGGCTACCAAATCCAGTCCTTTATACTCTTTGAATGTCATATTTTTTTGCTACTTTTGCAGTTAGGTAAATAATCCTGCAAATATAATAATTTTCGTACAGTTTTAGAAATGGCGACTATTGATATTATATTATTGGCGCTCTTTATCCCAGGCTTGATTCTCGGACTCGTGAAAGGCCTTGTGACCCAGGTGGTTTCGCTGGTGTCCGTCATTGTGGGAGTGATTGTTGCCGGGCGTTTCGCCCCCGACCTCACGGAGGTCGCCATGACGCAGTTCGGCACCCAGGAAACAGCGACGCACATAGTGTGCTTTATCGTTATTTTCCTTTTCTGTGCGCTTCTTATGGCGCTGGTGGGCCGCCTGATCACGAAACTCTTCAAGATCGCCACCCTCGGATGGCTCAACCGCCTGCTCGGCGCAGTGTTCGGCATATTCACCACGGCCCTGCTGCTCGGCCTGCTGATCTCTGTGTTCGAAGGACTCAATTCCAGTTGGAACTTGATGGACACTGAAAAGATAGCCGAACTCAGGGTGTGGCCGATACTTCGGGACTTCGCGTCCGGTATTCTGCCCCAGCTCAAGGTTTTTGTCGGTCAATATCTGAATCCGGAAACTGCAGAATGTCTCCTCGTATAATCCTGATAGAGACTTCCACATCTCTGTGCTCTACGGCCCTCGTCGAAGGGGACCGCATAACGGCGGTACGCAAAAGTGAAACTCCCAGGGCGCATGCATCAATGACGGCACCGTTTGTGGCCGATATGCTCTCGGAGAGGGGCCTTCGCGTCAGCGACTGCGATGCCGTGTGCCTCAGTATGGGGCCGGGGTCATATACCGGCCTTCGTGTGGGCTCATCCACGGCCAAGGGCCTCTGCTTCGGCGGGGGTATCCCGCTACTTGCCGTCGGCACGCTCGATGTCCTCGCTGCGCAGGCCATCGCCGCCGGCCTTCCGGAGGGTTGCCGCTACATCATGCCCATGATCGACGCCCGCCGCATGGAGGTGTATACTGCCACCTATTCAGCTGCTGGTGAGAGACTTACTGAGGTCGCTCCTATGGTGGTCGAGAGCTTCGGGGGTCTCCTCGGAAACGTCGCTTCGCGGCCCCTCCCACTTCGTGGGCCCCTCCCTCTTATGGAGCCGAGGGTGGCTACAGTTTCCGAGGAGACCCCCGAAGCTCCCGGCAACGTGCTGTTCATCGGCGACGGAGTGGAGAAATGCCGGGAGATACTCTCCGGGGAAGGGAGATGGTTCCGGCAGGAGTGCCCTACCGCCGAGGCAATGCTGAAACCGGCGCTTGAAGAGTTCAGCGCCGGCCGTTTCCGCGACACCGCATACTTCGAGCCCTTCTATCTCAAGGATTTCGTCGCCACCGTGGGCAAAAAACTCTTCTGACGCTGCCTCAGGCTATTCCAGCTTCAGCCGTGCGGTGAGATATTCGCCGATACGGTCGAGCCAGGTGTAGCTGCCGGTACCCGGGGAGGCCGTGCGCTGGAAGCAGTGCGGGCGGGTGGCGAGAGTGTGGAGTTCGCTCTGGACGCCCATAGCGCGCATCTTTTCCCAGACTTTGACGGAATTCATCGAGGCCCAGACATCGGCGTCGCCGTGGATCAGGAGCATTGGGGCGGTGTCGAGGTCGAATGAGAATTCGGGCACGAGGACCGCAGAATCATCGTTACCTTTGGTGGTGTTGTGCTTGTCGATGCCGTCGGTGAGGGAGTAGGCCGGATAGATGCCTATTCCCCATTGCACATTGCAGGGCAGGTTGTCTGTCTTGTCTATCTTGTTGTAGGAATTGTGCCGGGACGAAGTCACGCCCATAAGCGTGAGATGCCCGCCCGCGGAGGATCCCATTATGCCGATCTTGTCGGGGTTCAGCCCCTTTCCGGCGGCCTCGCTCCTGACGATGCGTATGGTCCTCTGCAGGTCCTGCCAGGCGGTGGTGTGCTTGGCCAGCGGCGCTGCGGGGCGGGGGGTGCGGTATTTAAGCGTGACCACGGTTATGCCCATCGCATTCAGGTAGCGGCGCGCCGGAGCGACCTCGAAGCCGTCCGGATCGTTGTTCTTGTAGCTGCCGCCGGAGTAGATGATCTGTATGGCATCGGTCTTTCGGACGGCCGGGATGTGCCACTCAAGATAAGGGACACACTGTTCCGCCTGGAAGTCAGGAATCTTCCCTTCCGGCCACACGGGCTCCTTGCTGTAGAAGGCGCGGGCGGAGTCGGACTGGAAACGGTCGAGCAGGGCTACTTCCGGCTCCAAGGGCCCGAGGAAGCCCATCTGGGTGAGGAATTCCAGCGCGCGGTCGAATCCGTAGGCGCCGTGCCCCTTGTCCGGGTAGAGGTGCAGCTCGGCAGGGACGCCCATCTTGCGCAACTTCCTGTACACCAGCGTGGATCCATTGGGAGAATACTTGTCCGCTCCGCCGTGGTGCAGGCTGATCGGGCAGGTCTTTTCATCAAACGGGAACACCTTCGACAGGCTCACGTCGGCGCCGTAACCCTGGCGGGAGGCGGGAATGCCAAGCTCGTCTGCATCCGAAGTCACGTAGGCGGGAGCATTCACTATGGCCACGTTGATGTGGCAGGGCAGGTCGTCGATTGCATCGACCCTGTCGTAGGTCACGGTTTGTGAACCGGAACTCAGCAGTAGGCTCAGGTGGCCTCCGGCCGACATCCCCACCACCCCTATCTTCTCGGGGTCGAAGCCTCGCCTGGCGGCCTGGCTGCGCACCTTGCGCACGGCCCTCTGGCCATCCTCCCAGGCGGTCATATAGTACGGCATACCTTCCGGGCGCGGAGTGCGGTAGACGAAGTTCACGCACTGTACTCCCTTGGCTGTCAGCTCTTTACGCCAGAGAGCTATAAGGTCCATATCGCAGCAGTTCTTGTAGGAGCCGCCGGAAATCAGGATCATGCAGGTGCCGTTGGGATTGGCGGGCGCCTCGAACCATTCCAGATAAGGCTGTCGGTGCTTGGCGGGATTGAATCCTTCTGCCTTGGATTCCGATGTCATAGCGGCGATCTGGGTGTCGCTGGCGTTGGGCATTTTGTTTCTGGGCCAGATGAACTCCCTTTCCTGGGCGAGCAGTGCCAGGCTCAGAAGCAAGCCCGCCACTATCAATATGTACCGTTTCATTTTTTCAAACTTTTATCCTTATTTGCAGCAATGCGCTATATCTTGCAGGCGTCCATCAACTTTTTTATGCCCTCTTTGTCGAGGTGCTGGCCGATGAAGACGATTTTCTGCATTCTGTCGCCATAGACGGGGTCCCAGTCGCGGCGCAGCTGGGGGTCTCGTTCCATCTGTTGGCGCAGTTCATACTCATCCATGGTGGCGTACCAGAGACCGGCGTCCCGCACGGTTTTCTGCCTGCCTGCCTGCTCGAAGAGGTAGCACTGGTCGGGCTCTGAAGCGAAGTAGCAGATGCCCTTGGCACGTATGATATTCGAGGGCCAGTGCTTGAAGATGAAGTTGTCGAACTTGTTGAGGTCCAGGGGCTCACGGCTGTAGTAGACATAGGTGTCGATGCCGTATTCGAGGGCTTCTCCCTCGGGCTCTTCTTCCTCGTCCTCGCCTTCGATCGCTGAAATCCAGGCAGCGGAAGTGGCCACGGTGTCGAAGTCGAACATCCCCGTGTAGATGATTTCATCCAGGTCTATGTCGCCGTAGTCGCATTGGAGCACCTTGGCGCCGGGGTTGATGCCTTTGACGATGGCGCGCAGGCGGCCGAGTTCGTCGGGAGTGATTTCTGACGCTTTGTTGAGCAGGACAATGTTGCAGAACTCTATTTGTTCGATGAGCAGGCGCTCGAGGTCGTCGTCGTCGATGTCTTCCTTGCCGAGGGCGTCGCCGCCGGCGAATTCGTCCTTCATGCGGAGGGCGTCCACCACCGTGACTATGCAGTCCACGTAGGGTACGGCGCCGCGGGTGTACTGGACTCCGAAAGAGGGCATGGTGCTGATGGTGTTGGCGATGGGAGCCGGTTCGCAGATGCCGCTGGCCTCGATGACTATGTAGTCGAAGGCCTTGGTGGCCGCGAGGTCGGCGATCTGGGCCACGAGGTCCATTTTCAGCGTGCAGCAGATGCAGCCGTTCTGCAGGGCCACCAGCGAGTCGTCGCCCTGACCCACCACGCCGCCTTTCTGGATCAGGCCGGCGTCTATGTTGACTTCGCCTATGTCGTTCACTATCACGGCGAAGCGTATTCCCTTACGGTTTGCGAGTATGCGGTTGAGGAGCGTGGTCTTTCCGCTCCCCAGATAGCCGGTCAGAAGCAGCACCGGCAGCTGTCTTGTTTCCATATTTATAGTCATAGCGACACAAAGATAATCAAATATAGCACCATTCGCAAATAGATACGGACGGCTACAGCGCGATCCACATCGGCTTCTGTTCTTTCGATGTCCGCAGGTTTATCAAGCCGGTTAGAACGGTGGCCGAGAGGAAAGGTAACCTAACCTACCTCTCCTGGGCATGGGCGTGGCAGATGGTGAAATCCCACTATCCAAGGTGCTGCCGCTGGAAGAATAATAATGCCAGCGGGAGCGAAATCGGGTGATAATGCTCCTCCTGGAAGGAAATCTTTGCCAGCGGGAGCAGCAGCCTCTGTTCCCGACCATCGCCATGTGAAATGAGACCCTGCACGCCAGGGGGGGGCAGAAGCGACAGTATGCAAAGGCGGGGGGATGCATTTTTCTTAAATTCTTAAACTTATAAGTTGCAAAAATCAAAATAATACCATATATTTGCAACGCTATGGATTTTGTGAGATTGATAAATGGGTACGATCATCTGTGGGCAGTGAAGTATCCGGAGAAGGATGCAGACGAGTTGACTCTTTTGTTCCGTAATTGGAGCAATTTCAACTATTTGCTGGATTTTTTCCTGAATAATTTGGATGACTTGCAGCACTTCTTTCATATTCAAAGAGTTCGAGAAGCCATCCAAGATACGCTGGAAGATGCTGATGTGCTGGAAAGGTTGATTTTGGACTTTCCCTACACGGAGAACCTTGACGGCTTATTCCATCCGCTTGGCCTTTCAGACAACCGAACGGCTGAGTTGACAAGAGAAAAAGCACGTAATTGGGGAAGAAACAGGCACGCCAGTTGGCTTAGAGTATATGCCATCAGGGTTGAAAGGAATGTGTTTATAGTAACTGGTGGTGCAATCAAATTGACCCCGGCTATGCAAGATCGCCCCCATACGCAGGAAGAGCTGGACAAGATGAACAGATGCCGTGATTTCCTTAATGAAAACGGTATTTTTGACCAAGATAGTTTTATAGACTTCGTGAACGACGGATAATATGGCAAGCAAAGCAATCAAGTTCTTAGAAGAGCACCAAAGTAGTACCCCCTCCAAATTTGAGGAGGAAGCCCGCTGGAGACAAGAAAACGAGATTTGGCTCCGAATGTCCCGCAGTGTGGCTCTGACAATAGTGGACTATATGCAGGATCACCAGCTTTCCCGCGCCGAGATGGCCAAGCAACTGAATGTGTCCCAGCAGTATTTGAGCCGTATCCTTTCCGGAACTGAGAACTTTTCTATTAAAAGCATTGCTAAGATTGAGGCCACCCTGGGTGTTTCTTGCCTCAAGCCTGTCTTCTCGACATAGTGAAGGCGAAGCCCGAAGAAATCCCACTATCCAAGGTGCTGCCGCTGGAAGAATAATAATGCCGGCGGGAGCGAAATCGGGTGATAATGCTCCTCCTGGAAGGAAATCTTTGCCAGCGGGAGCAGCAGTCTCTGTTCCCGACCATCGCCATGCAGGCTCTATCTATAATGTCAGGGGGTGTCGGGGGGAACGCCCCCCGTCCCCTGGGGGTGCAGGGGGATAGTAGTAGTCATCCAGACACAAAAAGGAGCCGCGAGGCTCCTTTTTGTGTCTGGATGACTGGACTTGAACCAGCGACCTCCTGGTCCCTAACCAGGTGCGCTACCAACTGCGCCACATCCAGAATTGGACTGCAAAAGTAGAAAATTAAATTGTTCCGTGCAAATCTTTTTTGCCAAATTTGTATATTTGGGCAAATGAAGAAGATTTTTCTGGCGATCCTGCTGGCTGCCGTGGCAGCCGCTTGCGGGGCTCCGGGTGCGCCCACTGCAGAAGAGCGCGCTGCCGAACTGATTGAGAGACTGAGTCTTGAACAGAAAGCATCGCTACTGATGCACGCTTCGGCGCCAATTCCCGAACTTGGAATACCCGCCTACAACTGGTGGAACGAGGCCCTGCACGGAGTGGGGCGGAACGGCAGCGCAACCGTGTTCCCGATGCCTATCGGGATGGCTGCTTCCTTTGACGAGCGGCTGCTCGAAGAGGTGTTCACGGCAGTCAGCGACGAGGCCCGGATCAAGAACCGGCAGGCCCGGGAAGCAGGCTTTGTGGGCAATTACCAGGGACTTACATTCTGGACTCCCAATATCAACATATTCCGCGACCCCCGATGGGGCAGGGGAATGGAGACATATGGCGAAGACCCCTTCCTCACAGCCAAACTTGGCGCTGCCGTGGTGCGCGGCCTGCAGGGCGACCCCGGTGCGGCCGTTCTCAAGGCCCACGCCTGCGCCAAGCACTTCGCCGTGCATTCCGGCCCCGAATGGAACCGCCACAGTTTCGATGCTGAGGTCTCCGAGCGCGACCTTCGCGAAAGCTATCTTCCTGCATTCAAGGAACTTGTCACAAAAGCCGGCGTGCAGGAAGTGATGATAGCCTACAACCGATTCAGGGGCGTGCCGTGCGGCGCCAACAAATACCTGGTGGATACTCTGCTGCGCGGAGAATGGGGCTACAAGGGAATAGTCATCTCCGACTGCTGGGCCGTCCACGACTTCTTCGTGGAAGGGCGCCACGGCTATAGCCCGGATGCCCTGCACGCTGTGGCCGAGGCAGTTGCGAACGGCGTGGACATGGAGTGCGGCGACTCCTACCGGCACATTCCCGAGGCAGTCCGGGCGGGCCTGCTGAATGAGGAAGACGTGGACCGCAGCCTCACAAGAGTGCTTGCCGCCAGGATACGGCTGGGCGAGCTGGACGGCATCGACCCCTGGTCTGGGCTGGACAGCGCCCTCGTGGAAGGACCGTCCCACCGCCGCCTGTCCCTGCAGATGGCCCGGGAATCGCTGGTCCTGCTGCAGAACAAGGGCGGCGTCCTGCCGCTGAGGTCCGGCACAAACCTTGCCCTCATAGGCCCCAATGCCGATGACCGGCAGATGATGTGGGGCAACTACAATCCCGTGCCCGACAGCACGACGACCCTTCTTGACGCCCTTCGCAGAAGGTACCCCGGCCTAAAATACCTCAGGGCTTGCGAGCCCGTGCTTCCGCCTGCCGACATCCCCTTCGTGCTGAAGGAACTCGAAGGGACGGACACTGTCATTTTCGCCGGCGGAATCAATCCGAGACTGGAAGGCGAGCAGATGACCGTGGACCTTCCCGGCTTCCGTGGAGGAGACCGCAACACCATCGAACTTCCTGATACCCAGCGGCAACTGCTTCAGGCCCTGCACAAGGCAGGCAAGACAATCATCCTTGTCAACTTCAGCGGCAGTGCTATGGGCCTCGTCCCCGAGACTGAAAGCTGCAGCGGCATCCTTCAGGCCTGGTACCCGGGGCAGGAAGGCGGCACGGCCATCGCCGAAGCGCTTTTCGGAGACGTGGTCCCGTCCGGCAAGCTGCCCGTGACTTTTTATAGAAACACGGAGCAGCTTCCCGACTATGAGGACTATAGCATGAAGGGACGCAGTTATCGCTTCTTCGCCGGAGAGCCCTTGTACCCCTTCGGATACGGCCTGAGCTATACCACCTTCTCCTACGGCAAGGCAAGTGCAAGCGCCCGGAGAATAACCATTCCCGTCACGAACACCGGCACAAGGGACGGCACGGAGACCGTCCAGCTCTACGTCCGGCGTCCATGCGACCCGGACGGCCCGCAGAAGAGCCTGCGCGGCTTCCGGAGGGTCGCCATCCCGGCAGGAAAGACTGTCAAGGTCACCTTCTCTCTGACGGATGAGACTTTCAGCTGGTGGTCCGATGATGAAGGGGATATGATACCATTGAAGGGCGAATGGGAGCTGCTATACGGAGGCAGCTCGGACTCTCTTCAACGGCGTACCATAGCGCGCACCAGGTCCCGGTAGGGGAAACGGTACACGCAGGAGGAAGAGTCGGCGTTGCTCGGGCAGTAGAGCCAGCCGTCCCAAAAGTCGAGGTCTTCGGGCTCGCACGGCATCACGTCCGTGAAATCGAAAGCTCCCCACTTTCCGGCGTGCCCGGAGCCGGGAAGACCGGCGTAGAACAGTTCACAAGGGTGCTTTTCAGTGCCGACTCCGCAGGGCAGGAACAGAATGCCGTCCTTGATGAAAGCCCCCTGCAGGATCGCGTTCTGCGGCCCGCGGGCGCCTTCCGGCAGCAGTTCGTCAAAGTTGAATTCCTCCACCACGTTGGAGTCGCGAAGAGAGACGAGGAACTTGTCCGAAGAGAACTCCGGGAAATGGAACCTCTTGAGCACTATGTGGTTGCCTTCTTTTTCGTTGCCCACGGTGTTGCCGTAGCACCAGATGTCCGAAGGGACATCGGGGTCGAAGATCCACAGGCGGGAATTCCACTGCGCCGGGTCATAATGCACCAGCTGCACCAGTTCGGAGCCGAAAGGAATGCCGGATTCGTCGGTCAGCAAACGTTCCACGAAGAGAAGGCGGCTGAGCGAATCAGTCTCCGGAAGGCCTATTTCCGACACAATTTTGCTCTTGCACTGCGAGACGTAGAGCAAGGGGAATTTGTCGGATGAATCGTAGCGGAAGGGACCGAAGAAAGCGATGTTGGCGTGGTTTTCTTTTCCGTAGGAACCGAGGGGAAAGTGGGCCACGGGTTCATTGATCCTCAGGTCGAACACATTGCACCATCCACGGTCTTCCAGACTGAAAAGATAGCCCTTGTCTATGGCGCATCCCTGCACGTTGCGCAGGTGCTCCAGCTCCGGAAAATCGCTGAAAGAGAACAGGAATTCAGGAGATGGGCGCTGCACCAGATGCGTGCAGCCGATGGCTGTCGCCAGCGAAAAGATGGCAGTCAGGAGTTTTCTCATAATGCTTCAATGACGCCCAGATTGATCTTGCGCAGCTTTTCTTCGTCCAGTTTCACCACTTCGCGGTCGTAGGTCATTATGCCGTTGACCTCTATTTCCACGTCCGTGATCTGGGTGTACACGGCGGACGAGCAGCCGTTGGCTATGAAGACCTTGATCATTTCGGCGAATTTGCCGTAGAGATCCAGCACCTGCTCTCCGTTCTCGAGCACCTTGCCGTAGCCCCAGTTGTTGTCTTTGTTCCACAGGTGGCCGCGGACGGGATAACCGAGCCCGCCGTACTCGCCGATGACGTTGATGAACTTCGATTCGAAAACGTTCATCGCCGGGCAGGCGTAGTGGTGGGTGTCGAGAATGTCGCCGGCAAAAGCGTAGTTGCCGCCGGATGCCTCGTTGACAAGGCGGGTAGGATCCTGCTTGCGGGTGAACGCCACGACTTCCTTGGTGTCGAACTGCCCCCAGGCCTCGTTGAACGGCACCCACACCGTGATGCACTGGAAGCATTTCAGGGCGTCGATGATTTCGCCCCACTCCTTATAATAGTTGTCCTTCCATTCCTGGGGCACCTCGCAGTCGGTGCCGCCCAGGAGGCTGTCGTGCGCCCATTTGTTGGATTGCATAGCGGCGATTTCGGGCTTGCGCCAGACGTTGGTCTTGCTGCTGTGGTCGGCGATGCAGGGCATATCCTGCCACACGCTGACACCCAGCATGTCGCACCAGTAGTACCAGCGTGCCGGCTCCACCTTGATGTGCTTGCGTATCATGTTCCAGCCCCACTGCTTCACCTTCTCGATGTCGAAACGCAGGGCTTCGTCGGTCGGGGCGGTGTAGAGGCCGTCGGGCCACCATCCCTGGTCCAGCGGGCCGAAGAAGAAGGTGCGCTCTCCGTTGAGGCCTATGCGCTTGTAGGAGTTGACGTTACGGTCGGGCTGAGGGTCCCGGACGATGCCCACGCTGCGAAGGCAGGTGTAGCCTTCCACGCGGTCCACCGTCTTCCCGTCCTTTATAAGCGTGATGCAGAGATCGTAGATTTCGGGACTGTCGGGGCTCCAGAGCTTCGGGGCGTCGATTTTCATCTCGGTGCCGACTGCCACCGGGCCGCCGCCGTAGCTGAGTTCCACCCTGGCTTCGTCGTAGCTGCCATCGGCGTTCACCTCCACCTTCAGCGTGGAACTGGCCGCATCCCAGACAGGGTTGTACGACACGATGTGGGCCTGCGGGCACACGGGCTCCATCCACACCGTCTGCCAGATGCCGGTCACGGGGGTGTACCATATGCCGTGGGTGTGCTCGATCTGCTTTCCGCGGGGCTGGAAACCCTCGTCGGAGGCGTCCCAGACGCGCACGCGTATCGTCTGCTTGCCGGACTTTTTCAGGGCCGGCGTGATGTTGAAGCAGAATGGAGCGTAGCCGCCGGTATGCTCACCGACCTTTGTGCCGTTGACCCAGACTTCCGCTTTCCAGTCCACGGCTCCGAAATGCAGGAGCACGTCGCGGCCCTTCCATCCGGAAGGCAGCTTGAAACTGCGCTCATACCAGAGGGCGTTTGCCGAGCCCACGTGCCTCTGCACCCCGGAAAGGGAGCTTTCGGCGCAGAAGGGCACCAGGATCTGCCCCTCGGGCTTGCCGTAGGATGCATCTGCGGGAGTGATTGCATAATCCCACAGGCCGTTGAGGTTCATCCAGTCGGGGCGTACCATCTGCGGACGGGGGTATTCAGGCAGGGGGGCGGCGGGATTCACGTCCGCTGCCCATCGTGTCTTGATCAAATCTCCCTTCGGAGCCCATCCGAAGGCGCTTCCGGCGAGCATGACCGCTGCCAGGACTAATACCAGTCGCTTCATTTCTTATTTGTTTTTATTTCTCCGTGCGTAGGCGGGGTCGAAAATCATATTGAGTTCCTTGGCAAGGCGGTAGCCGCCTTTGCGGAGTTGCGAGAGCATCAGGGGCTCCATTTCCCTGTACCAGTCCATGGTCAGTTTGTCGCCTTCCCTTACCTTGTGCGCCGGCCAGCAGCACCTCGCTACGTCGCGGCCCCAGTCGTAGGGGCCTCCCTTCGTGATGCCGGCCATGGTCTCCTTGTCTGCAGAATCGAGGATGTGCGCCATGTCGCCGAAGCTCCAGGGGTACTTAAAATCCAGCAACTGGCTGTCCCAGAGGGTGTGGTAGCGGATTTCCTCCTTTCGGAAGGTGACGTTGTAGTAGCCGATGGTCATGTCGTCCGGGTTGTAGCGTATGTGCTCAGGGCAATGCATGTCGCCCACGAAGTGGACCAGCAGGACCAGCTCCGTGAATGCCGTGGAATCGTCCAGGGCCTTGTAGTCTCGGAGGTCTTCTGCATATTTCTCTATGAAATGGATGCAGTTTTTGACGTATCTGCCGTTGTCGTTTATCCCCCTGAAGGGCTCGAAATCCATATTGGCCTCGAAGGTGTGGGGCAGGGTGTTGACTCTCGGTTCGCCTCCGGACGGGTCGAATCCCATGTCGACGAGCAGTTGGGCCTTGTAGTCGTCGGCGTATGATGCGTAGCCGCTGATGGGCTCGCCGTGCATGATTGCCGCAATCTTTTTCTGTGTGGTCTTCGTCAGGTGCATCTCGGCGATGCGGGCGATGGTCGCGTGCCCTTTACGGCCCCAGCCGCCGGCTGCAAAGCAGCACAGCAGCGTGAGGGCGAAGGCAAGCAAAAGTCTCTTACTCATACTTGTAGCAGATTCCCGGTTTGTCGAATTTCATCTTTGCGTCGACCTCGCGGACGTCGTCCTTGGCGTAGGTGATGGACCAGACAGGCATGGTCATCAGCTCCCAGAGGCGCTCAGCGGTCATAGGCTCGGCGAAACGCACCTGGATGCTCGGCAGCAGGTCCTTGTTGAGCTTAAGGTATGTTCCGATCACGCCTTCTTCCTTGGAGAGGTGGTTGCTCAGGAACGGAAGGGCGCGCTTGATGATGGGCTTCTCGTAGTTCTGGTCGGTGATTTCATAGATCCACTGGGGCTTGCCTTCATAGACTTCGGCCCGCTTGCGGACGACGGTGGTGTCGGCGGAAGGGTAGCGCCCGTTGTATTCTGCGCTGAAGGGATCGAACATCCTTTCCAGGTATTCGGCTATACCCATCTTGCCGCTGCCCTTTTCGAGGCGCACGAAAGTGAAGTCCACGGGAGTTTCCTTGACTCCGCCGCCGTGGATGGGCATTGCGAGCACTTTCTTTTCGACTATTTCCTTGTACCAGGCCTCGTCGAGCTCCTCAGAAGGATCGGAATAGACGCGCACGATAAGGGGACAGTCGTATTCGGACTCGACTCCGTAGACTTTCTTTCCGGACATGCGCATCTGCAGGCCGAGGTAGTTGAGGTCGGTCTTGTTGGGCATGTGCTCGGTGCGTATGGTCTGGATTTTCACTTCCTTGACTTCCTTGGGATCGGGGGAGTTCACCCTGAAGTGCGAAGGCTCGTAGATATCTTCGAGGAGTTTCTCCTCGCTGGTTTTGGAAGGATCGTAGGTCAGGACCACGGTGTGGGAACCGGCATAGGTCTTGACGCCGTGGACGCCGCGCACGTTCTCCATCTTGCCCTTGAACGCCATGGAACTGCCGTAGCAGTGGACGCTGGTGAGGTTCTCGATACGCATGGTCTTGAGCTCCATACCTTCTTCGATGCCCCATTTCTCGTCTATCGTGGGCACTTCGAAGCGGCCTCCGAAGATGATTCCGAGGGCCGTGAGGACGACTGCTATTATTGCCGGCACGAAACGGCCGAACTTGCGTCCCATGGGCTTGGTCACCACTCCGAAGCTCAGGGCTTTGCCGGGGCAGGAAGCGATACATTCGCCGCAAAGGGTGCAGTCCACGTCCGTCACCACGCCGCCGCTGGCGGGGATGTCGATGTTGTAGGGACAGTTCTTGCGGCAGGAGTAGCAGCGGCGGTTGCAGTTGTCGTCATCGAATATGACGTGGAGCGCCTGCAGCTTGGGCTTGCGATAGCAGATCTCGAGCACGTAGCCAAGCACGCAGAACGCAGCCAGCAGCACCCACCAGGGGATATTGACGCCAAGCAGGCTGATGCCCCACCAGACGAGTCCCAGAAGCAGCAGGGGCAGCCAGAAGCGGAAGGTGTTGGCGGCGGCCCCGAGCGGGCAGATGTAGCGGCAGAAGAAGCGCTTGATGAAGAAGCCTCCCAGCACCACGACCACGATTGCGACTATGCTCATCCAGAGCACAATCTCACCCTTGAACCCGGTGGCTATTGCATAATAGGGGTCGAACTTGCGGCAGAGCAGCTCGCTGGCCGTCGCCGTGGAATAGAATACCCAGAAGAGCAGGCCATATTTAAGGACACGCAGGAATTTGTCCCCGAAGGAGCCGCTCTTGACTTCCAGGCCTCCGATGCCCATGCCCTGGCGGGCTTTGGTCAGCAGGTCTTCAACCGAGCCGATGGGGCAGAGGTAGGCGCAGAACAGCTTTCCGAACAGCACCACCGCGGCTGCGAGCAGTATGCCCATAAGGATCTGGGATGAACTCATGGAGCAGGGGAGGGAACCCCTGGTCACGTAGGTCGTCAGGGCCTCGAGGCCGCCGAGCGGGCACCAGGCTTCAGGGTCTGACGGAGCGAGTTTGGGGAATACTTTGGCGGCGAGACCGCTCAGGAAGAAAATCAATGCGGCCAGGACGCCCCACTGCAGGACATACTTAGGCCAGTTCTTGCGAATAGTCGATTTCATAATACGCAAATGTAAGAAAAAGAAATCATTTGTTCAAATACAAATAATTGCCTAAATTTGCGCCCGCAAAATTGACAAAAGATATGTCCAACAGCAAATTTTCTGTAAAGTTTTGTGTGCTTCTGCCTATCGTGCTGATAATCACAATCCTGCTATGGGCCCTCCCTACCTCGGTTTTCGGTATCGCGGACCTGACTCCGGTCCAGCAGCGCATGATCGCCATCTTCGTGTTTGCTGCGCTGATGTGGATGTTTGAAATCATTCCGAACTGGACCACTTCCCTTATCGTCATCGTGGTGATGCTGCTCACGGTATCCAACAAGGGCCTGGCCTTCCTCTGCAGTCCCGAGGCAGGCAGCCTGGTGGACTACAAGAGCATCATGGCTTCCTTCGCAGACCCCGTGGTCATGCTGTTCATGGGAGGCTTCGTGCTTGCCATCATCGCATCCAAGTACGGCATGGACGCCGTCATCGCAAAGGGCCTCCTCGGCCTGTTCGGCAAGAAGCCCAAGATGGTGCTTCTCGGGTTCCTCATCATCATCTCCATCTTCTCGATGTTCATGAGCAATACCGCCACTGCGGCAATGATGCTGGCTTTGCTCGCACCTGTCCTTGCCTCCCTTCCGAAGGATGACAAGGGACGCGTGGGCCTCGCCCTCTCCATTCCCGTGGCGGCGAACCTCGGAGGAATCGGAACCACCATCGGTACCCCTCCGAACGCCACTGCCGTCAGGTTCCTGGGTGAAGCCGGCCACGAGGTCGCTTTCGACACCTGGGCTGTCCATATGATTCCTTACGTGATCATAATGATCATCTTAGCCTGGCTGCTGCTCCAGGTGTTCTTCCCCTTCAAGGCCAAGGAGATCATCCTCGACATCCCTGAAAGCAAGCGCAAGAAGGATTGGAAGACGACCGTCGTCTGGATCACCTTCGGCGCCACCATCCTGCTGTGGGCTACCGAGCAGCTGACTGGCATCAACTCCAACATAGTCGCCCTTATCCCGCTGGGTGTCCTTACCTGTACCGGCATCTTTACCAAGGAGGACATCAAGGAGATCAACTGGACGGTACTCTGGCTCGTCGCCGGAGGCTTCGCGCTCGGTACTGCCCTTCAGGGAACGGGCCTTGCAGAGGTCCTCATCGAAGCGATTCCTTTCGGCTCGATGCCCGTGGTCGTGGTGCTGGTCATCGCCGGTCTCGTCTGCTATTTCCTGTCGAACTTCATCTCCAACTCCGCTACGGCGTCGTTGCTGATCCCTATCCTGATCGTCGTTGCGGAAGGCATGGCCGACCCGGCCGCCGCCAACCACGCTTCGTTCATGTCGTTCGGCGGCTCGCAGGCCATGATCGTTTTCATCGCCACATGTGCCTCAGTCGCAATGCTATTCCCTATTTCAACCCCTCCGAATGCCATTGCTTCCTCCACCGGCCTGGTGGAGACCAAGGACATGCTCAAGGTCGGCATCATCGTCGGTGCAATCGGCCTCGTATTCGGATTCTTCTGGCTTACCAAAATTTTCCCATTCGCATAACATGAAAGCAAGATTTATCGCGATGGCTGCCGTCGCAGCCTTCTTCTCGGTCACCGCGACCGCCCAGGACAACGTCCAGGTCAAGTGGTACGGCTTCATCCGCAATTACGCGCATGTCGATACCCACGAACTTACAAATTCCACTGCCGACCTTTTCAGCTACGGCCCGAAAGACAACGACAACGATAACGTCACCTGGCACTTCACTGCCATCACCAGCCGTCTTGGAGTCGATGTCACCGGCTATAAGTTCAAGAACATGACCGCTACGGCCAAGATTGAAGC
>JAEEGJ010008415.1_pt1 | contig 28449 bp, 18 predicted proteins | sample 8958761 | NCBI WGS metagenome assembly JAEEGJ01 (sample SAMN16246546, study PRJNA631951) | gut metagenome | biome: gut microbiome; feature: rumen; material: RS-attached | host: Bos | place: Iran: Karaj | collected 2018-10
CTGCTTGTACTCACCACCACGGTCGATAGCGGCGTAGTTCAGGTCAACTACATCCTGACCCTTTGCTCCGTAAGACTTCAGGGCAGCAGCCTTCATCTTCTCAACTGCAAGCTCTACAGGAATAACGCCTGTGATGCGGAAGAATGCAGACTGAAGGATGGTGTTGGTACGGTTACCCAGACCAATCTCCTGAGCAATCTTGGTAGCGTTGATGGTATAAACGGTGATATTGTTCTTAGCGAAGTAACGCTTTACCTTGTTAGGCATGAACTTCTCCAGCTCGTCGCCCTCAAAGATGGTGTTGAGCAGGAACTGACCGTTCTTCTGCAGACCGCGTGTAACATCGTACATGTGCAGGTAAGCCTGAACGTGGCATGCAACGAAGTTAGGTGTGGTTACCAGATAGGTTGAACGGATGGGGGTATCACCAAAGCGCAGGTGTGAGCAGGTGAAACCGCCTGACTTCTTTGAGTCATATGAGAAGTAAGCCTGGCAATACTTATCAGTGTTGTCACCGATAATCTTAACTGAGTTCTTGTTGGCACCTACAGTACCATCGGCACCCAGACCGTAGAACTTAGCCTGGAACATACCCTCGCCACCGAGAGCGATCTCCTCAACCTCAGGCAGTGATGTGAATGTTACATCATCAACAATACCTACGGTGAAGTGGTTCTTGGGCTCCGGCATAGCCAGGTTGTTGAATACGCTGATGATCTGAGCAGGAGTGGTATCGTGTGAACCCAGACCGTAGCGGCCGCCGACGATGAGAGGACGATCCTGAACATCGTAGTAAGCGTCCTTAACATCCAGATACAGAGGCTCGCCGTTTGCACCGGGCTCCTTTGTACGATCCAGAACAGCAATGCGCTTAACAGTCTTGGGAACTGAAGCAAGCAGGTGCTTGACTGAGAACGGACGATACAGGTGAACTGAGATCATACCTACCTTCTGGCCGTTGGCGTTCAGGTAGTCGATAGCCTCGCGGGCAGCATCGGTAGCTGAACCCATCAGGATGATCATGCGGTCAGCATCCTTTGCACCATAGTATGAGAACAGATGATACTCACGGCCGGTGATCTTTGAGATCTCACCCAGATACTTCTCTACTACTTCAGGAACTGAATCATAGTAGGGGTTGCAAGCCTCACGGTGTGTGAAGAATGTCTCGGGGTTCTCGGCAGTACCACGTGTGATAGGACGCTCAGGTGACATAGCGCGGTCACGGAAGCGCTTGATGTACTCCTCCTTAACCAACGGACGGATATCCTCCTGGTCCATCAGCTCGATCTTGTGATACTCGTGTGATGTACGGAAACCGTCAAAGAAGTTCACAAAAGGAACGCAGGTCTCCAGAGTTGCAAGGTGAGCAACAGCGGTCAGGTCCATAACCTCCTGAACAGAACCTTCGCAAAGCATTGCGAAACCTGTCTGGCGGCAAGCCATAACATCCTGGTGGTCACCGAATATGCAAAGAGCGTGAGATGCCAGTGTACGTGCAGATACATCGAACACGCAAGGGATCAACTCACCTGCAATCTTGTACATGTTAGGGATCATAAGGAGCAGACCCTGTGAAGCGGTGAAGGTGGTGGTAAGTGCACCAGCCTGCAGTGAACCGTGAACGGCACCTGCGGCACCAGCCTCAGACTGCATTTCCTGAACTGAGACGGTCTGGCCCCAGAGGTTCTTACGACCACGGGCAGCCCACTCGTCAACGTGCTCCGCCATAGGTGATGACGGGGTGATGGGGTAGATTGCGGCTACCTCTGAGAACATATAGCTCACGTGAGCTGCAGCCTCATTACCATCACAAGTGATAAATTTCTTTGCCATAATTTATAAGTGTGTTTGAAATCGTTGTCTTAGTAAAGCATTCCGAACATCCAGAGCGGAATTACATTGTCATGTCCCATATCCAGCCCGTCTACTGCATAGAACGAATCCGGCTGAACACGTGTCTTGCCCTCTTGGGTGGATACCTTGAAGTTGACCTGTCCGTCAACCAGGAATGACCAGCCCTTGGCGCCCTTATGTACCACATGATCCTTCCACATGGAGTTCACAAAGAATGTGTCAATCACATCCTGGCGGTCCTGACGCGGCGGATAGATGGTGTAGATAAGGTTTGAGTTGTGCATCATAACACGGCTGGGTTTCTTTGGGAATCCCTCACCCTTTGCGTAAACCATGTTGATGAGTCGGGCATCGGCCAGATACTTTATGTAGTTCATGACTGTGGCGCGTGAGGTCTCGGTCTCTGCAGCCAGCTGGCTTACATTTGGGGCCGATGTCCCCGAAACGGCCATCAGGTAGAAAAGCTTCTTGATCTTGGCCAGATACTTCAAATCTATCTGTTTGATGAGAAGGATGTCAACCTCCATCATCATGTTCATTGTCTTGAGAAGGTTCTCTGAGAAGTTGCGCTGCTGCAGGAAGAACGGATAGAATCCGTGATGTACGTAATCCTGGAAGTACTGTAGCGGATTGACCTGGCTCAGAACCTCACGTGCAATCTCCACGTGGTTCTTGAGGATGTCATCCATGCGGTGAGCCTTGAAGTTTGTACCGGCCTTGAGGTTCAGGAACTCGCGGAATGAGAAACCGCGCAGGTTGTATGAACTTACTATGCCGTTGAGCTCAGGATTCTCCTCCTTAAGACGCATGACCGATGATCCCGTAAAGATGATCTTGAGGTCGGGATACATGTCATAGCACTTGCGCAGCTCCTTGCTCCAGTCGGGGTGTTTGAACACCTGGTCTATGAGCAGGACCTTACCGCCCAGCTTATGGAACTCACCCGCGAACTCTGCGATTCCGTGCCCCTGGAAATAGAAGTTGTTCATATTGATGTAGAGGCAGGAACGGTCACGGCCGAACTTTTCCTTGGCATACTGAAGCAGGAAGGTGGTCTTGCCCACTCCGCGTGTGCCCTTGATACCGATCATCCGGCTTGACCAGTCGATCTCATCCATAAGATCACGTCTTACGGATGCCTCAAGGTGCTCCACCAGATAGTCATGTGTCCTGAAAAACTGTTCCATAGAAATAACGCGTCCGCGCACACACGTGCACGGACTGCAAAGGTAATACAAAAACTCCACATTTTGCAAAGTGGAGTTTGCAATTTAAAGCTTTTTTACCTGTTATTTTCCCAGGTAGCCCAGAATCAGTTCAACTGCCTTGTCCTCAGTCAGATAATCCATGTTGAGGACGATGTTGTAGTTGCGGGCGTCGTAGCGGCTCTGGCCGGTGTAGCGGAGGACGTAGTTGTCACGGGCCTTGTCTACGCTCTCTATAACCTGCTCTGCCTTCTCACGGGTCAGGTTCTGCTTCTCCATGATGCGGGCAACACGGTTCTCTAGCGAGGCGGTGATAAGGATATCCACCTTGTTGGGACGTCCCTTGAGCACAAAGAATCCGGAACGGCCGGCAATCACGCATGAGCCCTGATCGGCAATACCGTTCAGAATCTCCTTCTCGGCCTCAAAGACATCATTGACGCCGAGTGACTTGTTGTACTCGCTTATATAATCGCTGTCGCCGTCAACCAGCAGACCGCTTTTGGGAACCGGAGCCACCATCTGGATGAAATCGTCCAGCCAGCGTTTCTTCTTTCCCTTGAGTTCCTCGATACCGCTCGCGGTAAGATTGAGCTTTGCCTGAAGCGCATCAATGAGTTCCTTGTCACTGAAACGGACACCAAGTTTCTCGGCCAGTTTACGGCCGATGGTTCTGCCGCCTGAGCCAACCTCGCGGCTGATGGTTATAACAAACGGTTCTTTCATTGTTCTGCTGTATTTTGTTTGTCAAAACGACGTTTCCAGATCAGGTAGATAGCCAGGAAGGTCAGTGTAACCACTCCGGCAATGATATAGGCAATCCAGGGAGCCAGACGGAATCCCTCGGGAGCCATGAAGATGTAGGTTACGGTGACTACGGTCATGAACATGGCCGGAATCAGTGTAACCAGTACCAGTTTCCTCTGCTTGGTAAGATAAACCGTCACAGCCCACAGGGTGAACACTGCAAGGGTCTGGTTGGACCATGCAAAGTAACGCCATATTATGTTGAATCCCTCCTTGTCGCGCAGGCTGTAGAACAGAGCGGCAAAGGTGATAACAAACAGCGGAATGCTTATGGCCAGACGGCTGGCTATTGATTTCTGCTTGATATGGAAGAAATCGGCGATGATGAGTCGGGCCGAACGCAGAGCGGTATCACCCGATGAGATAGGCGCAACCACAACACCGAGTATTGCAAGCAGGCCGCCTACCTTACCCAGCCAGGTCTTGGATATCTCAAGTACGATGGCGGCGGCACCCTGGTCTGTTCCGTGCTCACCGAAGTATGCGGTAGCGGCGGCAGCCCAGATAAGAGCTACGATACCCTCTGAAATCATAGCACCGTAGAATACGATTCGGCCCTTTGTCTCATTGGTCATGCAACGTGCCATCAGGGGTGACTGGGTTGCATGGAATCCGCTTATGGCACCGCAGGCTATTGATATGAACATCATCGGGAAGATGGGGTTCTTGTCATATTTGGTGCCGAATCCGTTCCAGATTTCAGGGAGTTCGGGACGGTTGATGAACAGAGCCACCATGATGCCGAATGCCATGAACAGCAGGGCAGCACCGAATATGGGATAGAACTTGCCTATGATCTTGTCAATGGGGAACAGAGTTGCAATCAGATAATAGATGAAGATGATGACTATCCACCAGTTTACGCCAAGGGTACCTGGAGTAAGACGTGCCAGGATATCGGCGGGCTGTGATACGAACACAGCACCTACCAGTACCAGCAGCACCATTGAGAAGACAATGAAAACCTTCTGGATGCTGCCGCCCAGATATCGGCCGATAAGCTGCGGCAGGCTCTCGCCTCCGTTACGCATGGATATCATTCCCGACAGATAGTCATGGACACTACCGGCAAAGATGGTTCCCAGCACAATCCACAGGTACGATGCGGTTCCGAACTTGGCACCCATGATGGCGCCGAATATCGGACCAAGACCTGCAATGTTGAGGAATTGGATCATGTAGGCTTTCCAGGTAGGCATGGCAATGTAATCGACGCCGTCGGCCATGGATGTAGCCGGTACCTCACGGTTGGGATCGGCTCCGAAAAGACGCTCAATGAATTTTCCGTAGAACACATAGCCCAGTACCAGGACTATCAAAGCTATTACGAAAGTTACCATTATTGTGTTTGTTTCAAATTCACTTTATCATGGCCTTGTTGTTGCGGCCGTCTATGCAGATTTCCAGTTCGCGGTCAAACCTGACGCGACGCAGGAACTCTGTCTCCTCAACGGCTGGCAGTTTCTCAAGTGCCTCATAGTCAAATTCATCTCCCCTGCCCGAGAACGGATCAACATTGATGTATCCCGCATTGAATGATGTCAGGTTCTGGAAGAAATGCGTTCCCTGGCTGGGATCCACACGGAAATCCTCAAGGCTGCACTCTACTATGACCTTTGCCTCCGATATGTCTCCCCACTGAACGGGTACGCCGAGCGACGGTATGCTTGAGCCCCATCGGCCGTAACCGATAAGGACGTAGTTGAGGTGCTGATCACGCATACGGTTGTTCATGGCGGTCAGCTCACGGGCCATCTGAACGGTCTTCTGGGTGTCAAAAGCATCCATCTTGAGATAGATGACATCGGTCAGACCCTTGATCCAGCCTGTACCCAGTGCGCTCTCGGACTTGAGCAGGGCGCCGTCAGTGTCTATCTCATCCCAGTCAACATCCACGTTGCGGCTGTCAACTGATATGGGTCGTATCTGAAGTACGTTGAACTTGGGCAGTTTGTTGGTATTTCCGCCGCGGTCTATATCGGCCGCGAACTCAATCTCAACTCCGCATTTCATTTCGGTGCGGGCTATGTCAAGCAGTTCGTCAACAATCTCGGCCAGCGGGAAGGTCTTGTACTTGAGCATCTGGGCGAAGGTGACGAATCGCGGTCCGGTAGGATATGCGGAGTCTACCATTCGCTGGTTCTCAAGGTCAAAGGTCGATACCACGTGCTTGAGGTTGCGGAACTTCTCGCAGTCTGCAATGGATATGCGCTCCAGGTTTACGGCATCATCGATTGATGTTGTGAACTTTTCCGGTTTCAGGTTCAGGGCAAACATTGACTTCTGGGTCTCGGTCATGGTCTGCTCCACGGTCGATGTCTGCAGCACGTGCTTGGGGTACTTGGGTGAGAAACGCAGTACCTGGTCACCGTCTACGACTGCCTTACCCAGACCGAACGCAACCTTGACGATACCGTCCTCGGCCTTCTCATGGCCGATGGGATAGAAGTTGACTGAGCGTGCCACACCAGACAGCGTCGGGAAGTAGTAACCCTGGTCGCTGCTGCCGCATATCTCCTGCAGTATGATAGCCATCTTCTCCTCTGATATCACATTGGCCGTAGCGGTGATGTAACTACGTGACGATGCAAAGAAGATTGATGCATATACGCTCTTGATGGCCTTTGAAAGCAGGCGCAGCTGCTGGTCCTCATTGTCGGTACGCGGAATCATGTATGTGGAATAGACTCCGGCAAAGGGCTGGTAGTATGAATCCTCCAGTTTGGACGACGAGCGCACGGCAAGCGGCTTGCGGATATTGTGTATGAATACCTTCAGGTTGTCAATCAGGTCACGAGGCAGGGTCGATGCCACGAACTCGGCCAGTATCTCGTCATCGGAGATATCGGAATTGATTACATACTGAAGTCCGTTGTCAATGATGAATCGGTCAAAATACTCGGTAGTGATGACAAGGGTGCGGGGCACGGTAATGCGCACGTCCTCATACTTGTCATACATGTCGTACTTGACCAGGATATGGTTCAGGAATGCCAGACCACGTGCCTTACCGCCAAGCGAGCCGTTACCCAGACGGGCAAAACGGATGGTGTCGTTGTAGGTTGCGGGATCGAACTTGGCCACCACACCTACTCCCTGGTTGATACGGAAATCATGTATCACCTCAAGGTTGATGCGGCGAATCTCGGGCAGTTCCGAATCATTGTGGATGGTGAGCGGACGCAGCTGCTTACCCAGGGCAAACAGACCACGTGCGAACAGCCAGCGGGATATGTAGTTCTTATCGGACAAACGCCTGAAATCACGGTCCGATATGTTCTTGATGATCTTTTCAAATCCGTACAGGTCACTGGCACGGAGCAGTTCCTCACCGGTATTGGGATCAGTCACCACAAAGTCACCGAATCCGAATTCACGGCCGATATATTCGGACAAATCATGAGTAAGGGTCTTTGAGGTCTTAACCACAAAGCCCACGCCCAGATTCTCGGCCACCTCACGCATACTCTCCTGTGATGACTGCATCAGGATAGGCATGGTGGGATTGTCCTTGCGGATATGGTTGCACAGGTCTATACCTGCATCCAGTTTCTCGGTCTCGGGTGCATCGTCCTTATGGATTACGAATCCTATGTCCGATATCACTCCAAGTATGTTCTGCTTGTAACGCTCGTAAAGCTCTACGGCCTCTTCATAGCAGGTTGCCATGAGGATTTTGGGGCGTGAACGCTTACGCAGAGTCTGCTGTTTTTCATTCAGGGTATCACGGATGGCCTCGCTGTTCTGCTGCAGAACCAGCTTGTAGAGAACGGGCAGATAGGTTGAGTAGTAACGGACAGAGTCCTCAATCAGAAGGATGGCACGGACGCCCTCCTCCAGTATGTCATGCTCGGCATTCATGCGGTCCTCAAGCAACTTGATGATGGCAATCATCAGGTCAGTCGAGTTGTTCCAGCAGAAGAACCAGTCGATTGCGCTGTTTGCGCGGTCCTGCATGCGGTTGTATATCTCACGGGAGAATGTGGCCAGCAATACTATAGGTGTATCGGGCGCAATCTCCTTCATCTGCTTGGAGAAATCAAACACATTGATCTCACCCACGTTGTACATGGTGATCACCAGGTCAAATGACATATCTGACTTGGCAAGTTCCAACGCCTCGACCGTTGTCGATACACGTACAATGTCAGGCGGGTTACTCAAGTTCAGTTCAGCATAGTCCTGTGCTATCTGTGCCTCGATATGACCATCCTCCTCAAGTGAGTAGCTGTCATAGTTGTTGCATACCAAGAGAATTTTGCGAATTCTTTTGGCCATGAGATCTGCATGATGTCTCTCCTTCTCTTCCATCCTTTGTAAAAAAATTGGGCCGGCTTGTGATAAGCCAGCCCAAAATTATCAATTTGTCAGGGATTATACAAGACCCTGCTCGCACATTGCGTTGGCAACCTTGATGAAGCCGGCGATGTTAGCGCCCTTCACGTAGTTGATGTAGCCATCCTCCTCGGTACCGTACTTAACGCAGGCAGCGTGGATGTCTGACATGATACGATGCAGCTTCTCGTCAACCTCCTCTGCGGTCCACTTAAGACGCATTGAGTTCTGTGACATCTCAAGACCTGATGTTGATACACCACCGGCGTTAGAAGCCTTACCGGGTGAATACAGCATCTTGTTCTTCTGGAACAGAGCGATTGCATCAGGAGTGGTAGGCATGTTAGCACCCTCAGTTACGCAGTAGCAACCGTTGGCAACCAGCTTCTCAGCATCCTTAAGCTCGATCTCGTTCTGAGTAGCGCAAGGCATAGCGATATCGCACTTAACACCCCAAGGACGCTCGCCCTCAAAGTACTTAGCGTTAGGATACTGCTTTACATACTCCTTGATACGGCCACGGATAACGTTCTTCAGGTTCTTTACATAAGCGATCTTCTCCTCGGTCATGCCCTCGGGATCGTAGATGTAACCGTTTGAATCTGAGAAAGTAACAACCTTGGCACCCAGACGCATAGCCTTCTCGGCAGCGTACTGAGCAACGTTACCTGAACCAGAGATAACTACAGTCTGATCCTTGAATGACTTGCCGCGTGTAGCAAGCATATCCTGTGCGAAGTAGCAAGCACCGTAACCGGTTGCCTCAGGACGCAGGAGGCTACCGCCCCAGCACTGACCCTTACCGGTATAAGTACCAGTCCACTCGTTCTTGAGCTTCTTGTACTGACCGAACATGAAACCAACCTCACGGCCACCTACACCTATATCACCAGCAGGTACGTCGGTGTCAGGACCGATGTGACGATAAAGCTCGTTGATGAAGCTCTGGCAGAAACGCATTACCTCAGCGTCTGACTTGCCGCGCGGGCTGAAGTCTGAACCACCCTTAGCACCACCCATGGGGAGTGTGGTAAGGCTGTTCTTGAAGGTCTGCTCGAAAGCAAGGAACTTCATGATGCTCAGGTTAACGCTTGAGTGGAAACGTACACCACCTTTGTACGGGCCAATGGCGCTGTTCATCTGAACGCGGAAACCGCGGTTTACATGAATCTCACCTTTGTCGTCCATCCAAGGTACACGGAACATGATAACTCTCTCAGGCTCAACCATACGCTCCATGATCTTCTGATCCAGGAGGTAGGGATTCTGAAGGATGTAAGGTGCAACACTCTCAACGACCTCGCTAACTGCCTGATGGAATTCCTTCTCACCGGGATTCTTGGCGATAAGCTCAGCCATGAATTTCTCAACGTAATTCTTTACCTGTTTGTCCATAGTTTTTGGAATTATTTTGTATAATTTGTTATTTTGCTACCAAAAGCGTTTGCAAAGTTACCATTTGTCATCAAAACAAGCAAAGAAAGCGTAAATAAATTCACGTTATTTATGAAAATAATCCTTTTTGATATGCATAAACGCTCAAAACTGGCACAAAAACCGCCACTTTGAGCATAAATATGCACAAATCCGAACAACTTACATACATTTTGTCAGATTGTCACCAATTCTGGTTCAGGATGTAAGGAACACCCGAGGCAGTGATGCCGGCTGCAGACACATTGAAATGAGTTGTGATGGAACTGTTATAGAATTCCACGTTCGCATTTCCGATGCTGTCTGTTACGATATTGGGATTCCAATACAGGGTACGGCGGTAATCCACATCTCCCGGTATAGGCCCGTCGGGATACTCCGGTGAGTAGAACGCAAAGGGACGCGAAAAGCCGTCTATCGTTGTTTTACGCTTATTGATATTGAATATTTCATCTCTGGTGGCCAGTTCATCCCAGTCCTTAACCAGTACATCCACAAGTAAATACCGCTCGTAGAAAGAGTCCATATTTACATAATTAATGGTTCTGTCCAGATTTTCCATTATTAACGGGCAAATTTGAATGATGTTGAAATATAACATAGGACGGTCATAGACGAGGATGCTCTTTATATGCTCTGAATCTATTATTATAGGATCGTCAAAAAAGCCCCTGGGGTCTTCCGTAGTTCCTAGGGTAACAACGCGTTCATTGTTATGTATGTAGAAATAAGGTTCAAATCCATTGATTAGCTTTATTACCACATATCCAGTTTGATTTGCACCCAGCGATACGGAATAGCCCTTATCCAGGAGATAGCCCAATAAATCCGTCGAATACTCCCCGTGATCCAATTCAATCTCAACATCCTTGGCTACATCATATGCCTTGAACGTAAAATAATCCACGTAAATACGATCCTCCTCAATTTCAACCTCAGGCAGAATAATCTGGTCATCTTTTTTCAAGGCCTCAAGAAGTTTCGCATCTTCAGCATCAGAATTTTTCCTTCTCCTTTTCCTGAAATCTGACTCGAGTCCCGTGAACACCAGTTCCTGCGGTTTATAAGCGCGGATGGAGGGAAAGAGTGAACGGTCAAAGACGATGCGGGCATCAGGACCTATCAGACGTTTCCTTTCCGGTTGGGCTCTGATATAGAACTTGGCCTTATCGTAAAAATCCAGCCCCAAATCAAATCCGAAATAGCCCGATGAGTCCGTCTTGTATGAATAAACTTCTGAGAGAGTCTTGTCATTGGGCACAAGTGATGCCTGCACATCGATATTTTCCAACGGCTTCCTTCCGGACGAATTCATTATCCAACCGTTTACAGTCAGGCTCTCTTCCAGACGGTGCTTCTCGGCAAACTCCTTCTGTCCGGTCATAGTCTGCCAATCATAGCGTTCCCAACCCTGAACGAGCATCAGCAGGTCAAGCGCCGCATCACGCTCAGGTGCGTCAGAATCAAAATACCAGGAAGGATCCTCTATAAAACCCTTGAGGTCCGATGAAAGAAGCAAGGATGTACGCAGATCATCGGCAAGAATGTTACCCTGCCCGCGCACATCACGCACTGACAGGCAGAATCGGTCACGGAAGGGATTGCCCTGTCCGTCCTTGAGCTTGAAGTTAAGCGCCACCTTCTCAAAAGGTTCATATTTATCCTTATCGGCATAGACCTCTATTGACGGAGCCGAAAACCTGTCGCTGTGATGATAGACAGAGCGGCTGGCATATATATTGCCGTCAACCCCAAAGAGATAAATCCTGCAAACTCCCTCGGGGACTCCATCCATTGAAAGAGGCAGTTCTACAGGACGTGATGCAGTTTCCATAGTCTGGAAACCATACAGTTCCCCGCGACAGGTGAGTGCTACGCCAAGCATCTCACCTGTCATGTCCGGAGTACAGTCCACATGCAGCATTATACTTTCGTGACCTAAAACCTCTGCCTGCGTGACCAACCCGCGTACCTCGGACTTGGGGAGTGTAAATGATTTTGAATGGCCGTCAACCGTTATGGTAACGGAGTTCCTGCGGTCCGATGGAGTGAAAGTAAACCAACCCATTCCGTCATGGACCGTGCTGAAGGTTATATCCGTATCATCAAGTTTGCCGCTTGCTTCAACACCGAATCCGGTTTCATCGGTCACCTTGAAAGCCACCCGGCTGGGCTTACCTATGACTATATGTCCGCCTTCGGGAAAGAATTCGCAGTTTATCTTACGCAGTTTCTCTGTCTTTGGACGGATTTCATAAGAATCAGACAAGCGGTTTTTTATAGTGGGATATTCCGAATAGTAGTTGCCGCTCCTTTGGGGTTTCTCATATACGGCAAATACACGTGAGAATAGCGTACCTTCGTTGAAATTGAGCATATAGTTGGTGTATGCGCGCACCTCATAGAAACCGCTGGGGTATTCCAGAACGCCGCGCTTTTCACGCGCCTGCTCGGTTGAAGCGTCATTCAGAACGAACGAACCATCAGCCTGCCCTGCCACGATCTTGAGTTTCTGACGTTTAAGGAGTTCCCCGGTAGGCGAAATCAGGTCAACATAAAGAACCTTGCTTTGAGGTCTCTTAAGTGTCGAGGCATTCACCACGAATGCTTTGAACCAGATGGTCTCGCCTGTATAATAAGATGTATTGTCAAACTGGATATAAACTTTCTCCTGCGGAAAGATATTGTTGAACTGGTGAATGTTGCCCGCAAAACGCATAAGCTCATGAGTAAGACTGGAGGTTTCATTCACATCTTGCCCATCCCCATCCTTTGCCTCCAACAAACAAGCAGTCATAATTAAGGCCAATGCCGTAGCTGTAAAACGTTTCATTGCAAAAGGATTAAAAGTTAGCGTCCCTATATATATGTTGCAGAATTACTTGAAAAGTAAATCTGAAAACGGGATAATTCAATTAAATTTGCCATCCGATAATATACTAAGGATGAAGATACTCGTAACCGGAGCCGCCGGATTCATAGGTTCAAGACTGGCATACCGCCTTGCTGAGCGCGGCGATGAAGTCGTAGGACTGGACAATATCAATGACTATTATGACGTACGCCTCAAACTGGGCCGATTGGAACAGTGCGGCATTGTATCCCACAGCGGCCGGTATATAGATGGCTCCGTAAGGGAGAGCACCAGATTCCCCAACTACCGTTTCATCAAGATGGACCTGGCCGACCGCGGTCAGATGGCCGAATTCTTCCAGCAGGAGAAGTTTGACACAGTAGTCAATCTTGCGGCACAGGCCGGGGTCCGATACTCCATCACCAATCCCTATGCTTATCTGGACAGCAACCTGACAGGTTTCATGAACGTGCTTGAGTGCTGCCGCAACAACGATGTAAAGTATCTGGTATACGCATCTTCATCATCGGTCTACGGAATGAATGACAAGGTTCCTTTCAGCGAGGATGACCGTGTTGACAATCCTGTAAGCCTCTACGCCGCCACAAAGAAGGCCAACGAACTCATGGCCCACTCATACAGCAAGCTGTACGGACTGCCCACCACCGGACTGCGTTACTTCACCGTTTACGGCCCCTGGGGACGTCCCGACATGGCGCCCATGCTCTTTGCCACCGCCATCAGCAAGGGTGAGCCCATCAAGGTGTTCAACAACGGCAACCTTAGCCGCGACTTCACCTATATAGATGATATAGTAGAGGGAACCATACAGGTAATCGACCATCGGCCCATAGCCGAGGAGTGCCCCGACAACGTGCCCTGGAAGGTATACAACATAGGCTGTTCAAATCCCGTACAGCTTATGGATTTCATACATGAGATTGAGAGCGCCCTGGGAGTTGAGGCAAACAAGATATTCCTGCCCATGCAGCAGGGCGATGTCCTCAAGACTTATGCCGATACCTCCAAGCTGGAGCGCGAGTGCGGCTACAAGCCCTCAACCTCACTCCATGACGGTATCACCAAGTTCATCGAGTGGTTCAAATCGGACCTTAATCCGTTAAAGTAATCAGCTTATTCCGCCGCGGATGTTCTTGTCGAGAAGACTCTTGACAAGAGCGTTGTCATTTGTGCTGCCCATCAGGAAGAAGAGCTTGGCAAGGGCGGCCTCGGTTGTCATGTCACCGCCTGATACCACACCGGCGTCACGCAGGGCACAGCCTGTGGCGTAAAGGTCCATGTTGACGGTGCCGGCCAGACACTGCGTTACGTTGAGCAGTATCTTACCCATGGCCGATGCCTCACGCACAATCTGTATGAACCAGTCCTTTGAGATGGCGTTGCCTGATCCGTAGGTCTCAATAATGACGGCTCGGGTCTCGGGGCCCAGCAGGATGTTACGCACCACCTGCGGAGTAATACCGGGATGCACCTTAAGGATTGACACGCGGGTATCAAGTTCTGTATGTATTGCGAACGGCTTTCCGGTGGAAGGCGCTATCATCTTATGGTTATAGCGAATATCTATGCCGGCAGTTGCCAGAGGCGGGTAATTCGGCGAACGGAATGCATTGAATGATGTTGCATCGGCCTTGGTGCTGCGGTTACCGCGCAGCAGCTGCGAATTGAAGAAAATGCAGACCTCGGGTACGACGGCGCTTCCGTCAGGATTCTTGGCTACGGCAATCTCGACCGATGAAATCAGGTTCTCCTTGCCGTCAGTGCGGGGACGTCCCACAGGCAGCTGGCTTCCGGTAAAGATTACCGGTTTGGAAAGGTTCTCCAGCATAAAGCTCAGGGCCGATGCCGAATAGGCCATGGTATCGGTTCCGTGAAGTATCACGAATCCGTCATAATCATCATATCGGTCGCGGATTATCTCAGCCAGGCGTATCCATAACGCCGGTTCTACATCGGACGAATCAATAAGCGGGGAGAATGTGTAGTGGTCAATGCGGCAGGTGAACTTGCTCAGTTCAGGTACGGACTCAATCAGGCCGTCAAAGTCAAACGGGGTGAGCCGCCCGCGCTCATCCTCCTTCATGCCGATGGTACCGCCGGTGTAGATGAGCAGTACCGCTGAACCGCTCTTAGTCATAATCCTTTCAGTAAATTGCTATACACTCCATCTCCACGAGCCAGCCCGGACGGCAGACGGGAGCCTGCACGATAACGCGGGGGCAGTCGGGGAAACGTTTGTCGAATATATCCTTGACAACGGCGTAGTCAGCGCTGTCACGCAGATAGACAATCATTGAGCCCACCTGGCCGAAACCGCATCCGGCCTCTTCCAGAAGCACGCCCACATTCTCTATCATACGCTCTGTCTGGCGTACAATATCGCCCTCATAAAGGATCTTTCCGTTATTGTCGATGCTGGCCGTACCTGATATGTATACGTGGTTGCGGTCCGGATACTCAATCCTGGTTCCGCGCTCGAACCTTACTCCGTACTGTGACGTGCGGTTCAGATGGCTTGCACCGTTAAGATAGTTCACCAGGACACCGGGGCCCGATACGGCCACCGCATCAAGCATAACCTTGTTGGCACATTTCTCAGTGCGTCCCTCAATGCCGGTGCTGGCTATGAAGTGTGTATCAGGGGTAAGTCCGTGACGGTCAAACACAGTGTTACGGCCATCGACCACACCCTTGTAGTTTACATCTATGTTCTGGACAAAAAGCCAGGTACGCATGCAGTTGGATTCAAGGGTCAGACCCTGAGACTCAAGACCTGCGCCCAGCTCATCCAACAGAGCCACCGTCTGGTTGTATGAACCGTCGGCACCGGAAAGACCGCCGGTGAACCAGTACTCGTCTATACCTCTTTCGGTAACCTTGTGCATCTTATCACCGATACGGCAGATGGCGGCAGACTCCCTGCACCATACCAGAGCCGCAATCTTGGTTCCGTTCAACGGAGCCTGTCCTATTATCGAAACAGGGCAGTCAAATACCATCCGTTTGCGTACGGATTCAGTCTGGTTGGCCGGATCACTTACAAAGAAACGCATCAGCACGGGAGTACCGTTATCCTCAACCACCTTGCGGATGTTCTTAAAAAGCACATCCAGCCCCTTCTCGAACGGCATCAGCGGGTCGGTGAGCAACAGCATTGAGAAAGACTCCGCCACCTCTGCAGAGGCATCGGCAGCCCATCTGGCCGTGCTTACCAATATGTTCTTGTCTGTGAATGAAGTATAAAGCATCAGCTTTTATAATTATGCCGCGAATATAACGTTTTTCAACGTTTCCACTTTGATGAATGGAGCAAAAAGAATAAATTTGGCGTCACGAAAATCAAAAAACTATTTATAAGTATGAAAAGATTATTCATTATTGCGTCTCTGGCACTCGTATGCGCAGGCATTTCGGCCCAGGATGAAAAGAAAGAAGAAGCAGCCGGTTACGGTTTCATCACCGTTGATTCACTCCCCATTACATCAGTCAAGGATCAGGCCAACTCAGGCACATGCTGGTCATTCTCATCAATAGGTTTCTTTGAGTCCGAGCTGCTCCGTCTGGGCAAGGGCGAGCATGACCTGGCCGAGATGTTCGTAGTCCACAAGACTATGGAGGACCGCGCCAAGGCAGCCGTACGTCTGCACGGTGACATAGAGTTCGCACAGGGCGGCAGTTTCTACGACGTGGTTTACTGCTGGAAGAACTACGGTATGGTTCCCCAGGAGGTAATGCCCGGTATCATGTACAAGAGCGACCGCATCAACCACTCAGAGCTTACCGCTGTTGCAAAGGCATACGTGGATGCGCTTGCCAAGAGCAACATCAAGAAGCTCTCTGATGTATGGCAGAAAGGTTTCTCCGGAATCTACGACGCATACGTTGGCGAGTGCCCCGAGAAATTTACTTACAAAGGAAAGGAGTACACCCCCAAATCATACGCTGAGTCACTGGGTCTGAACATGGATGATTACGTATCACTCACATCATTCACACATCACCCCTTCTACGAGCAGTTCGTAATTGAGATCCAGGACAACTGGCGCTGGGGACTCTCATACAACCTGCCCCTTGACGAGTTCATGGCTGTAATGCACAACGCCATCAGGAACGGCTACACATTTGCATGGGGTGCCGATGTCTCAGAACCCGGATTCACACGTGACAAGAACGCCCTGTGCGTAATTCCCGTTGATGAGGACAAGGACAAGAATTATCTCAAGGAGCCCGGTGATGAGAAAGAGATCACACAGGAGATGCGCCAGGAGGGTTATGACAACTGGGAGACCACCGATGACCACGGCATGCAGATTTTCGGCATAGCCAAGGACAAGAACGGCAAGGAGTACTTCATGGTAAAGAACTCATGGAACACCACCGCCGGCAACAACGGTATCTGGTACGCAAGCGACGCTTACGTAGCTCTGAAAACCATCAACATTCTTGTTCACAAGGACGCACTGCCCAAGGACATAAAGAAGAAGCTCGGCATCAAGTAATCCCGGGAAAATTTCCGACAGAAAAAAGAGACGTTCACACAACGCCTCTTTTTTTATTTTATTTTATATCTTTGCATTTTGGTAAAAACTAGTCTCATAATTAAGAGGGACTTTAAACTTCAAGTCATGGATAAAATAAAAAATAACATAAATAATGAACTTCAGATGGAACTATGTGCCCCCCACCCCGGAGATGACAGAGGCAGCCAATGAGTTATCAAAGGCTGTCGGGATCAGTCCCGTTCTCTGCCGACTCCTGATAGAGAGAGGCATAAAAGACAAAACCGAAGTACAGAAATTTTTCAACCCGCAACTGAACGAACTGCTTGACCCTTGGCTCATGGATGACATGGACAAGGCAGTAGCCCGTATCAACAGCGCCATTGAGCGCGGCGAGCGCATTCTGGTTTACGGTGATTATGACGTTGACGGCACCACAGCCGTAGCGTTGGTTTACAACTTCCTTAAAAGGGATTATGACAACCTGGACTACTACATTCCTGACCGTTACAATGAGGGTTACGGAGTGTCAGTACAGGGTGTGGATTACGCCTATGAGACAGGCGTAAAACTGGTTATCGTGCTTGACTGCGGCATCAAGGCCATCCAGGAGATTGCCTATGCCAAGGAGAAGGGCATCGACTTCATTGTATGTGACCACCACGTACCTGATGACGAGCTGCCCCCTGCCGTAGCCATCCTTAACGCAAAGCGTTTTGACTCACAATATCCGTTCAAGCATCTGTCAGGCTGTGGCGTGGGATTCAAGCTCATGCAGGCATACGCCCTTGACAACGGCATTCCTTTCCAGGAACTGCTGCCCAGCCTGGATCTGGTGGCTGTGAGCACCGCATCGGACATCGTTCCTATCATGGGCGAGAACCGTGTACTCACCCACTACGGTCTGGAACAGCTCAACAGCAATCCGTGCACGGGACTCAAGGCAATCATACAGGTCTGCAAGCTGTCTGACAAGACCCTTACCATCAACGATATCGTCTTCAAGATTGGACCGCGTCTGAATGCCGCCGGCCGTATGAGCAGCGGTAAGAAGGCCGTTGACCTTATGGTCGAGAAGGACTATAGCCGTGCACTTGAACTGGCCGAGAACATAGACAAGGAGAATGATGACCGCAAGAAGGACGACAAGGAGATGACCGAGGAGGCCAACAACATCGTCACCAACCTTGAGGACGGCGAGAACCGCCATGCAATAGTACTCTACAACGCCGAGTGGAAACGCGGTGTGATAGGTATCGTGGCATCACGTCTGACCGAGGTCTTCTACAAGCCGGCTGTGGTATTGACCAAGACCGGTGATTTGGCAACCGGATCGGCCCGTTCAGTATCGGGATTTGACGTTTACAAGGCCATCGAGAGCTGCAAGGACCTGCTGGAGAACTTTGGCGGACACACTTATGCCGCCGGACTCTCACTCAAGGTTGAGAATGTAGAGGAGTTCAAGCGCCGCTTTGAGGAGTATGTATCGACCCATATCGAGCCCGATCAGATTGAGGCATCGATCGATATCAACGCAGATCTGGACTTCAAGGATATCACACCCAAGTTCTTCCGTGACCTCAAGAAGTTCCAGCCCTTCGGCCCCGACAACAGCAAGCCAATATTCCGCACCCGCAACGTATATGACTACGGCACCAGCAAGGTGGTGGGACGCGGCCATGAGCACATAAAACTCGAACTGATTGACAGCAAGAGCGGCCATCCGCTCAACGGCATAGCATTCGGTCAGAGTTCATACGTAAGCTATATCAAAACCAAGAAGTCGTTTGATATCTGCTATACCATTGAGGAAAACAACTTCAAGCAGGGGGACGTTCTGCTCCAGATTGAGAGCATAAAGCCCAACCAGCCTGAACAAAAAGCCTGACAGGAGGCCATGAACTACCTGGAGATACTCAAACAATACTGGGGTTACGACAGTTTCCGAGGCATACAGGAGCAGATAATCGAGAGCATCGGCAGCGGCCGTGACACTCTCGGGCTCATGCCTACCGGAGGCGGTAAGAGTATCACATTCCAGGTTCCCGCCCTCACCATGGACGGAGTCTGTCTGGTCATAACACCGCTCATAGCCCTGATGAAGGATCAGGTGCGCAATCTCCGCGACCGCGGCATCAAGGCCGCCGCCATCCACACCGGAATGAAACGTGACGAGATAATCGCCGTCATGGAGAACTGCATTTTCGGCGGTTACAAGTTCCTCTACGTATCTCCCGAGCGCCTTTCATCGGACCTGTTCCGAACCAAGCTGCGCCATCTCAAGATATGCCTGCTCACGGTCGATGAGTCACACTGCATATCCCAGTGGGGTTATGATTTCCGCCCCTCATACCTGACCATCGCCGATATCCGCAAGGAGCTGCCCGATGTCCCCGTGCTGGCACTTACCGCCACCGCCACCCCACAGGTCACTGATGATATCCAGGACAAGCTGGGATTCAGGGAGAAGAACGTCATACGCATGAGTTTCTTCCGCGAGAACCTCTCATACGTAGTCCGCAAGACTGAGAACAAGCTCCTGGAGCTCAAACACATACTGGACCGCGTGCCCGGCACAAGCATAGTCTACGTACGCAACCGCGCCGGCACAAAGGAGGTGGCCGATTTCCTTAATTCCAACGGCATACCCGCCACATTCTACCACGCCGGACTGGACCAGGTGGTAAAGGACGAGCGCCAGAAGGCCTGGACCGATAACCGTTACCGCGTGGTAGTGGCAACCAACGCCTTTGGAATGGGTATAGACAAGCCCGATGTACGCACCGTAATCCATATGGACATACCCAGCTCCATCGAGGCCTATTTCCAGGAGGCCGGACGCGCGGGACGTGACGGAAAGCGTTCATACGCCGTGCTGCTGTATTCACCGGGCGACAAACGTACCGTAAGCAAGCGCATAAGTGACAACTTCCCCAAGGAGGAGTTCATACGCGACGTCTATGAGAAACTGGGATTCTACTACGAGATGGCTGTAGGCGACGGCCGCGGCTGCACCTACTCATTCTCACTGGGAGAGTTCTGCAAGCAGTATTCGCTGCCCGTCATACCCACCGACAGTGCCCTGCGCATACTTACCCGCATGGGTTACATAGAGTTCGTGGATGAGATGGACTATTCGGCCAGACTGCTCTTTACCGCGGGACGCGATGACCTGTACCGTATGCACCAGGACAAGGTGACCGATACGGTCATGAACATCATACTTCGTAACTACAGCGGCATATTCACTGATTACGCATACATTGACGAGCACCTTATCTGCTCACGCGCCGGAATAGAGCGCGAGCAGCTCTACACAACGCTCATGAACCTGCAGAGCCAGGGTGTGGTACGTTACGTCCCTGAAAGACGTACGCCTGTAGTAACCTGGACCCGTGAACGCATAGACACCGCCCTGTTGCGTTTTGACCCCGAGGTCTACGCCATGCGCCGGGAGGAGTTCAAGGAGCGCATAGGCGCCATGATGGAGTATGTGACACGTGAGACCGGATGCCGCAGCGCCATGCTGCTCAAGTATTTCGGCGAGCATCAGAAAAAGCCCTGCATGTGCTGTGACCTGTGCCAGGACAAGGTTCAGGAGAACCTGACACGCGGCGAGCGCGATGCCATAATGGGTGACGTGCTGGACACCTTCCACTCCAATCCCGACAACCCGCAGAAAGTCTACACCCTGCCCTATGACAGGAATAAAATAGATATCGTACTGCATCACATGGTCAATGAAGGCCATATCATGATGCGTGACGGAAAGATCTTTGCACAGAAATGATTGAGATAGAGAAAATAGAAAACTGCTCCCTGATAGCAGGCCCCTGCAGCGCCGAGTCTGAGACTCAGGTTCTGGAGTGTGCCCGCAGCCTTGCCAAGGCAGGAGTCAAGGCGTTCCGCGCAGGAGTGTGGAAGCCGCGCACCCGTCCCGGCAACTTTGAGGGTGCCGGTGAGCCTGCACTGGAATGGCTCAAGGCCGTCAAGACCGAGACAGGGATGGCGGTAACCACCGAGGTTGCAAACGCCCGTCATGTGGAGGCCGCACTCAAAGCCGGTATCGACATACTGTGGATAGGCGCCCGTACCACCACCAGCCCCTTCGCGGTTCAGGAGGTGGCCGATGCCCTTAAAGGCACCGACATCCCCGTTCTCGTAAAGAACCCCATCAACGCCGAGCTGGAACTCTGGATAGGCGCATTCGAGCGTCTGGCAGGTGCAGGCGTAAAACGTCTGGCCGCCATTCACCGCGGATTCAGTTCATACTACGAGAGGATTTACCGCTACTCACCCGAGTGGCAGATACCCATAGAACTGCGCCGCCGCATACCCGGTATCCAGGTTATCTGTGACCCCAGCCATATGGCCGGTCGCAGTGACCTTGTACCCCTTCTGGCCCAGATGGCGTTGGATATGAAGGCCGATGGTCTGTTCGTCGAGGTTCACCCCGACCCCAGCCAGGCCCTGAGCGACCAGAAGCAACAACTCACTCCGCAGGAGTTCTGCAATATGACCTCAAAGCTGGTGTTCCACCGCGAGCCCGGTGCTGCCGACCGCAAGTTCATGCAGCCCTACCGCAGCCAGCTGGATGACATCGACCTGCAGCTGATTCAGGACCTTGCCGACCGTTTCAATGTTACAGGCCGCATAGGTGAATACAAGAACCTTCACAACCTTGCCATCCTGCAGCCCGAACGCTACAATGCCATATCGGATGCACTCACGGAGAAAGGAAAGGAACTGGGACTTGACGAGGAGTTTATCCGTCTGCTCTTTGAGACCATACATGCCGAGAGCATTCGTTGTCAGATTAACAAAAAGAACACGATATGAAAAAGAGTTTATTGATTTTGATGTCAGCCATCGTACTGACACTTTCAGCTTGCCAGAAAGAACCTGTCCGCGTGGCCTGTGTAGGTGACAGCATCACATACGGACACGGCATCAAAGACCGTGAGAATGACGCCTACCCCGGACTCCTCAGCACTATGCTGGGCGAGAAGTATGACGTCCGCAACTTCGGCGTAAGCGGCTCCACCACAATGATGGGAACCGATATGCCCTACATGAACGAGCAGGCCTATAAGGATGCCCTGGCGTTCAACCCCCAGATTGTAACCATCAAGCTGGGCACCAATGACAGCAAGCCTTACAACTGGAAGGAGCAGGAGCATTTCAAGAATGACCTCAAGACCCTTATCGAGTCATTCCGCGCCCTGCCTGCCCAACCCAAGATCTGGCTCTGCCTGCCCGTTCCCGCATACGGTCACGCATGGAGCATCAATGACAGCGTAATCTACAACGGTGTAATACCCTACATCAAGGAGGTGGCTCAGGAGGAGAACATTCCTCTGGTTGACCTGAATACTCCCATGCAGAATAAGCGTCAGTATTTCCCTGACACCATCCACCCCAATGAAGAGGGTCAGCAGCTCCTTGCCGAGCTCATCTTCAAGAGTGTATTCGCCAAAAAGAAGAAATAACAACCAAACAACCTTATTTGCAATAAACATGGAATCAATTCTCAAAATCGAGCACGTGTCCAAGACATACACCGGACACAGGGCTCTTGATGATGTATCGATGGAGATCCCACGCGGCTCCATCTACGGTTTGCTCGGCCCCAACGGAGCCGGTAAGACCACACTCATCCGTGTGGTCAACCATATGACTATTCCGGACTGCGGTAAAGTCTGGTTTGAAGGCCATGAAATAACAGCCGATGACATATACCAGATTGGTTATATGCCCGAAGAGCGTGGTCTCTACAAGAAGATGAAAGTCGGCGAGCAGGCCGTATTCTTTGCCCGTATGCGCGGCATGAGCCGTCAGCAGGCTGTACGCAAGCTTCACGAGTGGTTTGACCGACTGGGTCTGATTGACTGGTGGGACAAGAAGGTCGAGGACCTCTCAAAAGGTATGGCCCAGAAGGTCCAGTTCATAACCACAGTGGTTCATGAGCCCAAACTGCTCATCTTTGACGAGCCGTTCTCAGGTTTTGACCCCATCAACGCCAACCTGCTCAAGCAGGAGATACTGGGTCTGCGTGACCGCGGTGCCACAGTGATATTCTCAACCCACAACATGGAATCAGTCGAGGAGATCTGCGATGACATCACACTCATCAACAAGTCCCACAACATCCTGTCAGGTTCAGTTGAGGAGATCCGCCGCAAGGCAGGCGGTAACACCTTCCAGGTTCTCTACAGCGGTACTCATGAGGATTTCTGCGCCGCAGTAACCGGCAAGGCCAACCTCATCGGCCAGTCAGAAGGCGTCATAGGAGGTTACACCCAGCAGAAGATACACATCCAGTCCGATGATGACGTACGTGAGGTCATCGGCTCTCTCAACGACAAAGTTAACCTGCGTTCTTTCCAGGAGATCATTCCCAGCATGAACGATATATTCATCCGTGCCGTCAACGGTACACTTTAAACAGCTACAACTATGAGTAAGATAGGTCTTATAATAGAACGTGAGTTTGCAGAAAGAGTACGTAAAAAATCATTCATCGTAAGTACTCTTCTCACACCGTTGTTTATGATTGCCATGATGGTTCTGCCCAGTGTCATGATGCTTAAGGGCAACTCAGACACCAAGAGCGTAGTGGTTATCGATAACTCACCCGAGCAGTTTGTAGGAAAGCAGCTGACATCGGGCAAGACAGTTGCTTTCAACCTGCTTGAAGAGGGTGCCACACTCAGCGCAGCCCGCATGCAGTACAAGTCAGAATACGGTATACTGGTAATTGGCAGCGACATTCTGGACAATCCTCAGAACCTGCAGCTCATCCTTAATGACGCCTCATCAATGAGCGTTGAGGAGAGCATCCAGAGCCAGATTCAGAGCATCCTGCGTACAGAGCGCCTCAAACGCTACAACCTTGAGAACATGGACCAGATCCTGGCCGATGCCAACGTACGCGTAAACGGACTCCAGACTCTCAAGAACAATGACCAGGAGGATGAGGAGAACATGGAGAAGACATCCACAACAGCTTCATGGCTGATGGGTCTTATACTCGGTATGCTGCTCTATTTCATCCTGATTGTTTACGGACAGCAGGTTCTGCAGTCTGTAATCGATGAGAAGCAGACCCGCGTGCTTGACGTCATGGTTACATCATGCACCCCGTTTGAACTTATGATGGGTAAGATCCTGGGTATCGCCGTAGTTGCCGCTCTCCAGATTGTTCTCTGGGCAGTCCTGGTTATCGCAACAAGCGCATTCGTACTGCCGCTTATAATCGGCACTGCAGACATGGAGGCTGCCACAGCTGCAGCAATGGCCACATCAGGTGCTCCTGAGTTTGCAGGATTGATGGCCAAGGTCACCAATGTAGGCTATCTGGCAGGTCTGTTCCTTGAGTTGCTGCTCTATATCGTAGGCGGATTCCTGTTCTACGCTTCAATGTACGCAGCCATCGGTTCAGCAGTTGACACTCCTCAGGATGCCGCTCAGTTCAACGGTATCATCATGATGCCTGTAATTGTGGCTATCATGGTTATGATGAGCGTCATGAACGATCCTAACTCCGACCTGGTATTCTGGTGCTCAATGATACCCTTCACATCACCTATCGTGATGATGGCCCGCATACCTTTCGGCATTCCCACGTGGCAGGTTGCAGTATCACTCGTGGTACTCTTCATATCATTCTTCCTGATGACCTGGGTAGCCTCACGCATATTCCGCGTAGGCGTATTCATGCACGGCAAGAAACCCACTTGGAAGGATCTAGGAGCTTGGATAAAGATGAAGTAAAAAAGAAAGAGCGTTCGGAGACCGAACGCTCTTTTTTTCAATTTTCAATTTTCAATTCTCTTAATCCCACCACTCGCAGGCCGATTTCTCGCCTGCAAGCCAGACTATATCACCAGCCCTGAACCGGTAGTCCGGTTTGGGGTTGGTTGTTATTTGACCGTCGCTTACCACACTTATCACCATACAGCCGTATGAGCGCATATCGGTCTCAAGCAGGGTCTTGCCGGTAAGCCATGAATCCTCCTTGAGCGTTATTGAATCCAGCTGGAACTCACGCGGTGCAAGTGCATCGGCCGCGGACTCCTGGACAAAGACGTTCTCATTCATATCCTTGCGGAACTCAGCCAACTGCTCCTTGGTACCCACAGCCAGCAGTTTGTCATACGGGAACACCATCTCGGTGCCTGTAGGAATCATTATGGTTCGGCTACCACGTACAATCTTGACTATGTTTACGCCTGACTTGTGTCGGAACGGAAGCTCACGCAGCTGCTTGCCCGCGTAGAGTGAATCGGGCGAAATGGTAAGCATATCGGTCTTGACGTTGTAACGCGACATCTTGTCCGATACCTTTGAGGTGACGGGTGCCATGCGGCGCTGCTGCTGTTCCTTCTCGTTCAGATTGGCCATGAATCGGTCCTCGACAATGGTAAACTTGCTTATTGAACGGCGGCCGATGAAGAAGAACGCCACGCCCGATATCAGTATGAGCAGGAATGTCCAGAAAGCCAGGTTGAAATGGGTGGCAATCACGCTCAGCACAAATCCCATGGCAATCAGGATACGCAGAAGCGCCAGTGATATTACCGGCCACACGTTGGCCTGACGGGCTTTGATGAGTTTGATTGATGAACGGTTTATCTCATCGCCCGATATGGCTATTCCCACCAGGAACGGAGACATTACCACGAGCGTGATCACCACGCTGATAAGGTTGCGTACAAACGGTGTGAAACCGTCCAGACGGCTTATGATAACCTTGTCCAGGAACAGATGTGATCCCAGGTCAATGGCAATAAGAATCACTCCGTAAAGCAGCACTCTCAGAGACACCTCCTTGATAAGACGTTTCCACTCGTTCTGTGCGGCGGCCGTATTGTTACGCTCCTGACTTGAGAATGAGTTGATCTTGGCCACGAACTGCTCGGGCAGTTTCTTGAGAAGGTACTGGTAAGCCGGCGTGCCCGCCTTTATCATATAAGGTGTAGTAAACGTGGTTATCACGGATACCGTAATGATGACCGGATAGATGAAGTCACGCATCACGCCCAGCGATACGCCCAGACCTGCAATGATGAATGAGAACTCACCCAGCTGCGCCAGACTGAATCCCGCGTGGACCGCGTTGTCCAGACCCTGACCCGCCAGAACTGCACCTGATGTAGAGAAGAACAGTATTCCCGCCATTACCGTAATGGTCAGGACAAGAATCGTGCCCCAATGCTCCGCAATCACGTGCGGATCGACCATCATACCTACCGATACAAAGAATATGGCTCCGAACAGGTCCTTGATGCCCTTGGTAAGATGCATGATATGCTCACTCTCAAGAGTTTCGGCCAATATTGAGCCCATCACGAATGCGCCCAGGGCCTCGGAGAATCCGGCCAGACTGGCCAGTGACACCATGGCAAAACAGAGGCCCAGACTTACCAGCAGCAGTATCTCGTCATTCAGGTATTTATGGGCTTTCTTGAGTATGGTAGGAATCATATAGATGCCCACAAGGAACCAGAGTATCAGGAAGAATACCAGTTTTGCAAGGCCCATGAGCATCTCTCCGCCTGCGAATTTATTTGACACTGCCATGGTTGAAAGCAGCACCATGAGCACTACGGCAATCAGGTCCTCAAACACCAGCGCGCCGAACACCAGCGGGGCGAACGGACGGTCCTTGTAACCCAGATCGTCATATGCCTTGATGATGATTGTGGTGGATGACATGGAGAGCATACCGCCCAGGAATATGGATTCCATGTTGCTCCATCCTATGGCCTCGCCCACCAGGAAACCCAGTATGAACATGCCCACGCACTGCGTCATGGCGGTTATCAGGGCACTGCTGCCCACCTTGAGCAGTTTCTTGAAACTGAACTCCAGTCCCAACGCAAACAGCAGGAAGATGATGCCTATATCGGACCACTCCTTAACCTCGGCCGTACTGGTGACCGTGGGGAAAAGACCCATGTGCGGTCCCACCAGGAAACCGGCCACGATGTAACCCAGAATGAGCGGCTGCTTGAGTGCCTTAGATATGATGGTAAAAACACCGGCTGAAATCAGTATCAGCGCAAGGTCCTTTACAAGATTCGCTTCCTCCATAACCCTACTGTTTATCAGTACAAAATTACTACTTTGAGGGGAGTCCGTTAAGAAAAATCCGATATTTTTGTAACCCGATATGAATATGAAACAGCCAACCATTCAGATAGAGTCGCTAAGCACGGGATACCGTAGCAAGAACAACGTCACCGTCGTTGCCCATGACATAAACGCCACGATAAACGGTGGCGAGCTTACCTGCCTCCTGGGCCCCAACGGCGCCGGCAAGTCCACCCTGCTGCGTACCCTCTCGGCCTTCCTGCCGCCCGTCAAGGGTGACATAACCATCATGGGCCGAAACCTGCGCGACTACTCTGACCGCGAGCTGGCCAAGACCATCGGCGTGGTGCTCACCGAGAAGACAGACTTAAGGAACATGACCGTCGAGGACCTTATTGGTCTGGGCCGAAGCCCGTACACCGGTTTCTGGGGAACACTCCACAAACAGGACCGCGAGATCGTGGACCGCGCCATTGAGATGGTGGGCATTGAGCCTCTCCGGGGCCGCATGATACATACCCTGAGCGACGGCGAGCGTCAGAAGGTTATGATTGCCAAAGCACTTGCCCAGGAGACTCCCGTCATATTCCTTGACGAGCCCACCGCTTTCCTGGATTTCCCCAGCAAGGTTGAGATAATGCAGCTGTTGCATAACCTGTCACGCACCACCGGCAAGACCATATTCCTCTCCACACATGACCTGGAACTGGCCCTGCAGATATCCGATACCATCTGGCTTCTGGACCGTGAGAAAGGTGTCATGATAGGAACCCCCGAGCAACTGGCAACTGACGGTTCACTTAACAGTTTCTTCAACCAGAGGGGAATAGAATTCAAAATACACGATGTGGACGGTTCACTCTGCATCATCCCCAAAATCAAAAAGTTGGCATCAGGGGACATCATTTAATATATATTACTATCTTTGTCGCGTCTTGTTCCGATACTCCATTCAGAGTAAAGGATTAAAAGGGAATCAGGTGAGAATCCTGAACAGACCCGCTGCTGTAAGCCCTCAAAACAGGACTGTCCATTACCGCAAATGCCACTGCCCCATTGTCGGGTGGGAAGGCGGACAGCCCGGGGTAAGTCAGAAGACCTGCAAGACAACATATGTGTTAATAAACTGCCGGGACTCAGTAACTAACTAACTATAACAACAATGAAAAAGGTATTATCATTTGCTTTGATGGCCCTCGCTATGGGCTTTGTGTTCACATCCTGCGACAAGGAAGAAAACGGTGGTGAAGAAGCCGCCAAGTCTTACACCCTTTCAATAAGTCTTGACAAGGCTGATTCAACTTATCTGGCAACAGGAGGCCAGATGTACGGCTACGGTTAT
>JAEEGJ010008416.1_pt1 | contig 28448 bp, 22 predicted proteins | sample 8958761 | NCBI WGS metagenome assembly JAEEGJ01 (sample SAMN16246546, study PRJNA631951) | gut metagenome | biome: gut microbiome; feature: rumen; material: RS-attached | host: Bos | place: Iran: Karaj | collected 2018-10
TTTTGGGTCCACCTGACGAAAACCGTTAAATCGCTTGTCGTCGCCACAATCGTTGCAGGGCTTCTACTTCTTGCAATGGAACTTCTCTTTCTAGGATTCTTCGGCCTATTTGGTTTTACAGATTCCTCCGAAAGGCCTTTCTTATACATATTCATTTTCTGTACGAGCACCGTACTTCCGCTTTTGTTCTTTTCGACACTCCCGACCATCGACGAATGCTTGGAGACAACACCCACGTCAAGCAAGTTCGTCACAAGCATTTGCCAATTTTTATTCATCCCGGTACTCGCCGTTTCCCTAGCGCTCTTTTACTGCTATATCCTCAAATTTTTCATCACGCAGGACATTCCATACGAAGTCATCATTTGGCTCGTCGTCACCTTCATGGTTTTCATGCTGGCGTTAAACATCGTCATGTACCCGTCACGCCTGAATCCCAATCCGACCCTCGAAAAGAAAGTCCTCGAAATTTTCCCCATCGCCATATTCCCTCTCGTCCTCTTGATGACTTTATCCATATTCCAATTTATGTCCGACGAAATGGACGAATTGGCCATCTACCTCATCGCGACCAACGTCTTTTTCTACATCGCCATCGCCATACTGCTCATCAAAAAAATCGAGTGCAAGTCCAAATACATGGCCATCGCCTTTTGCGCCATACTCCTCATCGTCTGCGTAGGACCGCTTAGCGCACCGAACATCATCGATTACGTTTGGCAAGATAAAATCAAAAACGAGCTTACCAAACAGGGCTACACTGAATTCCCGCTGAACGAAGCAAGCACCGAAAAATTCATACAGATGCTCAGGAACAACAACGACTCCGATTCAAGAAAAGCCCTTTCGTACATGCTCTCGATAGGTATTTCTGGAAAATCAGGCGTTTCCAAATATTTTTCTACAGAGCGATCTCTAGAGGACATCGACCGACTCGTCCGAGATGCCATGGACAAGGAAGCAAGCGAAGACACCACCGAAATATTCGATACCTTCGAAGCGAAAATCAGCAATGTCAACCAGAATGCGCTTCAAATTCCCCAAGGCGTAAAAAAAGCATTCTTCATAGATCTTGATTTCGATAGCGACGATTTCCAATACCGTGGCGACACGCTCTCGTTCTTAATCACTATTACAGACGACAAGGACACTTCAATACATTCCACTTACGATTTCCGCGTCACCAAGCAAGAACTCCAGATAGATTCCTTGAACACCATCGAAACGGACAGTGCTATAATAGGGATAAGGGAATTGCGTACGGAGCAATGGTCCAAAACCGGACAATCGCTCAGAATCGACGGGTTACTTTTTATAAAGTAATTTTCAATTACCGGACGGTGATGAGGCGTGTTTGTGGGCCGCTGCGTACAATGTAGCGGCCTGCGCGCGGTACAGTCAATCCAACAGAAGCGCCATGGGCACGGGCAGTCGCCACAACTCTCCCCTGCATATCGAGCACAGCAACAAGGCGATTCTCCGCCAAGCCAGAAACGGTAACAAGGCGCGAATCCACATCTACCCGCAACTTCATCACCGCAGGCTTTGGCTTCACAGGGGTAAGATCTCCGCCATGGCTACCACCTTCCGCATAGACGACATCTTCCGTGAATCCCAACGGATACGACAATACATAAGCATTATCAGGATCGGCAACCGTATTCACCGCGCATCCCGAAGTCGTGTCCGATTTCATCCTCGGGAGACAATTCCCGAACACCCATGACGCATCGGTAAGGTAACCATGTTCCGTCTTCAACTTCTCGAAAGTGGTCGCCGTGATATTCTGCGACTTGTTCGAGCTATGCGAAGAAGCGCTTGCAACCGCAGGGGCTTTTACACCGTCACCATAGTAAAGTCCATCCAAAGTATTATTTTGTCCATCATAACTATAGAGGATTGCACCGACATTTTTCCCAGACAACGTTTCCGTATAGGAGTAACTCATCGTAAGCGACAATCCCTCCGTCAACGCAGCGATTCCACCCGCATAGCTCGTGACCGAAGCATCATTATTTTTGACCAGCGCCCTGTTATAGCTATTCTTGACGTTAGTCCCCTGGAGTTTCCCGACAAGGCCTCCCGCCACAGAAAACGATACAGCCGCTTTCACATTCACTGGGCCATAATTATACGACTCCGTAATGGACGACCGGCTGGAATCCGCGCCACGCAGATAACCCACCAATCCGCCTGCATAGACCGTATCCGCAGACAAGCCATGGACAGGTCCCCAGTTGCCCACATCCGAAAGGGAATCCACCACGTTTAAATATCCTGCAATACCACCGACGACAGCCGCACTTTTATAGTCAGCTACATTTTTCGAGCTCGCCTGAACCACGCCCGTATTCCGATTATTACGAAGAACCATTCTTGAACCGCCCGCCACAATACCTCCGGCCTCTGTCCAGCTATAACCAGAAGCATAGACAAACCCTGTATTGGAGCACCCCTTAACGATATTCGTTTTTTTCCCGGAATCATACGTATTCCCTACAATGCCTCCAGCCCTTCCAGCTTCCACACGCCCAGAATTGCTCGCATTCAAAATCAGGCCCGTAGATTCTCCGGCAATACCTCCACCGATTCCCCCCATGACGCTCGTATTCTCGTTTTTCACGTCCATAAGCGTCCCGGGGAAAATATGGTAATTGTACGCCACAATTCCGCCAGTCCGGAACCCGCCCCTCACAAAGCTTTTTCGCACCGTCACATTCTTGATGGTTCCACTATTCTCGATAGCGACAGACGCAGCAGGCAAATCCTTGTCATTCTCGAAACGGCTGTTGGCAATCGTCAGGTTCTGAACGACCGCGCTAGTATCCAAGCAAAAGAACATCGCCGTCGTCAAGTTGAGTCCGTATATGGTATGACCCTTGCCGTCGAGAACCATGTTAAAGCACGCCCCGCTCGTATCAACCGTCATTGTCCGATTCATGAGGTACGTAGAATCTTTTCCCATGACAATGTTCTTCGCGAGTTCGACATAGAATTTTTTACTATCGAAAGTGCGCCCTAGCTGCAGGAACGTTTTGAACTCTCCCGCCGTAGAAATCGTGTAATGCAGCGTATCCCCTTCAAGGCGGGCCGCAGGCATCTCGTACTTGTCTTGACCAAAGAAAAGCGAATCGTTCTTGTAGAGCCCATCGGATACAAGTACAGGGTACTCGCCGCGACGCGTCCAGATTTTACGATTGTCCTCCGTCCCACCCGAGGTATTGAAGAAGGTTACCATCGTATCGCTTTGCAGTTCCGCAGTCGTTTTCTTGAAGTCCGCAAGGGCGGATGTGTCGTAAGCGACACCGAAAGGAGCGATATTGGCAAGCGTTCCATCATAAAACACGGTTTCCTCTTGTCTTATATTTCGTGCATAACCGACAATTCCCCCAACAGCATCCCCCTTCACTTCGGGTGCGGCGCTATAAACATTGTTAAGATACCACAACAGATTATCCGATATACCAGCAATCCCGCCAGCACAGCTTACACCCCGAGCCAACTTGCCTTTCGCCTCGACCCGCCCGTGATTATAGGCATCGGCTATCCGCGCCATATAGGCGTTGCCAACAAGACCGCCGACATGCAGGGAATCCGAACTCGTCGCCGTATCCGACGTAATACCCGTCACGTTACCATAGTTAAAAGACTTCTCCAACGCAAAGCCGTTATATATCGTTGGGCGGGACCAATAGCTCATCCGTCCTATAATTCCCCCCACTAGAGTCTCGAACGTACCTTCAGCAGTGATGTTTCCACGGTTCTTGAGCATCGTAAAGACTTCATCCTTATAAGCCGACAGCGCTTCGCCCATAACACCGCCAACATTCAAAAATAATTCCTTGGCATCACCGCGAGCATCAATCGAACCCAAGTTCAACGCATTGATTACACTCGCATAAGCACTACTACCCAGAATACCGCCAACATAAAGTCCAACCGATCTTTCGCTGCTTTGATACATTGCAGAAACTTTACCGCTGTTCAACAAATCCTTCAAATCCAAATGCGTCGTGAGTTTCGTGATATCCTGTTCATTAGCATGCCGGCCAATAATACCACCGACATAAGACATAGAATAAGAAGCCATAAATCCCGCAGCCGCCACTGTTGACCCAACAACGACAACCTTGGAAGACACATCCCCGTAATTCTGGAGGTTTTCGACATTGCCGACAAGATTACCGACAATTCCGCCGACATAGGCAATGCGGTACGGCAAATCCACTTCCACTTTTCCGCGGTTGACGCAACTTGCCATGGCTACGCCATTCAATACACGGGATTGCCCCACAATACCGCCAAAATAGACTTCTCTCCCATTCCCATACAGCGATTCCGACGGATTAGCTTTGTTATAAACCTTCGCCGAATTGCTGCAGCCCAAAATATTACCCGAAGCCGTAGCGGCAATGCCGCCCGCTTTTATCGAGGCGCCAACGGAACCGCCAACAACACTACTATTCAGAATCATGGCGGGGTCTGTCGCCGAAGCAATCACAGATACGGCAATTCCGCCAGCAGATTCCAACCCTTTAATATCGGTATTATAAATGTTCACGTTCCTGACAACCGATTTAAGCGAATTGACGATGGAGGCTGCAACAAGAACAGAATCACTCCCAAAAGAACTGTTCGCAATGTTCAAATCATGAACACCCTCCACCCTCTGCCGCACAATGGATTCAAAAAGAGGTTTCTCCGCATTCAATCCGTAAATGGTATGCCCGCGCCCATCGAACTCACCCCCGAACATACCTTGCACGGTGCTCCTGTTCCAGCGTTTCGAACAAAGTTTAGACGTATCCGAACCAAACACGATATCGTTTTTCAAGTAGGCGCGAATATCCATGTTTGAATTATGCGCTGCAATCACGGAATCCAAAAAACCGACGAGTTCCTCGGGAGAAGTTATTTCGTAATAGGCGGATGATCCGCTGTCAACCAACTTGGGAATCTTGGCAGAACCGTCCCATGCGGCAAAGGAGAGCTGCGCAAACACAGCAAGAATCAAGACGACTGCGAAAGAAAAGACTTTTTTCATTTTACCACCTTTTCCCAGACGCCATCTCTCCCAATATATATTCTAAGGGGCCCTTTGTGCAAGCCCCCTATTTCCCTAAAACCCACCCTATCCCCTCTCGTCTAGGAGTGAGCCTGTCGAACCACGTCTCTCTCCTAACTCAATGACACACGCTTGTATCATATTTATTTTTTTTCATAAAAAAGTGTAAAAAATTGCGATTTCTGTTGCAAAAACGCAAATTTTGTAATATTTTTTTATCATGAATCCCATCACCGAGTATAACGATTACCGCATCTACATGCGCGACTTTTACGAAGAACGTAAGAGGACATCGTATTTCACTTGGCGTGAATTTGCAAGCCTTGCCGGTTTTGTATCCCCGACGTACCTCAAATTGGTCTGCGACGGGAAAACGCGCCTGAGCAAGCCCGGAGTAGAGAAAGTAGCACGAGCCATGGGGTTAGAAGGTTTCGACTACAACTATTTCAGGCTTCTCGTCAAATTCGGGAACGCGAAGAATGCCGATGAAAAGGGGGAGGCTCTTCGCGCTCTCGGGCGCGAAGCGAGTATGAACAAAATCCGCATTATCGACGCGGACACATTCCACTTTTACGAGACACCCGCCTGCCCCATCGTGCGTGAACTCGCGCCCTTGATGCCAGACGCAGACCCCAGCGAAATCGCCGGAAAAATCAAGGAAAAAACATCGGCGCTAGACGTCCGCGAAATTTTGCAGTTCTTGGTAAAATCCGGACTCCTCGTAAAAACAGGCAAAGGCTCTTACGAACAAACTGAAAAATCTTTAAAAGGCTCCAAGACATCCATTCCGCTTGCCATCCGCTCCATGAACAAGAACATGGCAGCACTTGCCGAAAAATCCATCGAAAGAGACTCCGTCATTGAGCGCAACTTTTCGGGCGTCACCATGGGCATCGATGAATCCGCCTACGCACGCATCGTTGACGTCATCAACGACTGTCGCAAAAAAGTGATTGACATCGCACGCGAATGCCAGAACATCAACCAAGTTTACCGCCTGAACCTGCAACTTTTTCCATTGACAGATAAAGTAAATAAACGAGTTTGTAAAAAAGGGAGACAGCCATGAGCAAGATGAAATACTTTATTCTTGCATGCTCCATCGCGTTTTTCGCCTGCACAGACGATGTCGCAGGAACCGTAGAAGACGAAAATACGCTCGCACAACAGAGCTCTTCGGACATCGCCGAAAGTTCTTCGAGCGTAGGAGAATCGCAGAATCCTGGATCATCCGTTTCGGGAGTTTCGTCTAGCGCAACCACGCCAAAGACAAGTTCTTCTATACTCGTCAACATCGCCATCGACACAACAATCCGTCAATACGGTGAAGGATTCGGCGGCGGCGGTGGCGGCGGCATGGGTGGATGCGGAGTAGGCGGCATGAGCGGCTGGGGCAGTTTTGACACCACCACAATCATCACCGGTGAAGTCAACCTCATCACCCTCGACAGCGTTCTCGCAGGCCGCATCGCGACACTAGTTGCACAAGGCAAATCCAAAATAGAAGCAGACACCATCGCCAAGTGGGAACTGTTCAGCGCCATCGGCATCGACACGCTCATCCGCGAACGCCCCGATATTTCATCCAAGCACATCGACTACACGCTCGACTACATTTTCGGCGGAACCACAAAGTCCACGTTCTTCAAAGAAGTGACGGAAGCCTTTGCAAAAACCGGAACCCTCGAGAAAAAACATTATTGCAACTTTAGCAATCTGAGTCGTTTCCGGGAAAATAGCGTCTCCACCATATATTCGGCAAGTACATTCCCGAGCTACATTCTCTACGACAATACCGCATACACCCCCAAGGGATGTGCCGGCGGCTTTTCGCGCCCCATGCCCACAGGCGTTATAAACAACGTTGCACGCAAGTGCTTTGACATTCCCTATTGTACCCAAGCGCTGAAAGACTCCATCCGCATAGGGGAATACATCGCCGATACCATTGGCATCGGGAACATCCGCTTTATATGCCGCGAAAAAGGTTGGGACGCCCCCACCGAAAAAGAGGTTTACACGTATAATAACCCCTGCAATAAGGAAGGCAAGTATATCTTATATGGGGGCAAGCCCATCAGCAAATCGTTTGTATGCAGTCTTGACTCGGGCTGGTACGAAGCAGAAACTATCGATGCGGAAACCTTCGACGTGCCCTGCGATAAGCACGGTAAACTGTACATGAGCCCAAATTACCCGACCAAAGCCTATGTGTGTCGTAAGGAACACTTCTGCAGGCATTACGACTTCTACAATTCTAATGCCCCCTGCATGGACGAAGGCTGGGATTACGCAAACCAGAACGACATCGAAATGTCGAAGGCAGAATGCACTACCGACGGGCAAACAAAACAGAGCGAAAATGACCCGAACATGTACTACGTTTGCCAGGACGGGAACTGGAGCGAATTCTACAACAGGCCCTGCGATACCGACAACAAGCGCATCAAAATCCAGGACAAAAATATCACCGGGTACGTCGAATACATCTGCTACAACAAGACATGGCGCCCCACGTATGAATGGCATACCGACTACCCGGCGGAATACTACTTCAACCCGAAAATAGATTACGGGAGCTTTACGGACCCGCGCGACAACTACGCATACCACACGGTGGAATTCAAGGGCCGTACATGGATTGCGGAAAACATGAAGTACGCCGGATTTGCCGAAGACGAACTCGCGAAGGAAACACGCTGCCTCGATGACAGTTGCAAGAACGTTGGAAGATACTACAGCGTGAACGTCGCAGACAAGGTATGCCCCGAAGGTTGGAGCCTCCCCGATTCCAGCGACATACTCTCGCTCGGGACAAGTCAACCGGAAACATCGAAAAACATTTCGCAACTCGGCGGCACAGGGAGCGAATACTCCGCACCCGATACCTACGGCCTGAGCTTTATACTGACCGGGAGAATCATTGATACCGATCAGCCCTATTCGCCCTGGCAAGGGTACACCGCCCTCTTCTGGATGAACGAGACAAACAAGGATAATCAGCGGCTTATCGCCAGAGTCACTTATTACGAAGTTGAATTTTTTGGATACTACACCGACCCGCAAACATACTTGACTCCGTATCCCGACACAGAACCAGCCGCATTCACCCAGCAGACATACCTCACCATCCGCTGCGTCAAGAAATAAACGTCATCCTGAGCGACCTCAGGGAGCGAAGGATCCATACACCCCATATTACATTTGGGGCTTGACCATATTTATGCATATAACTATATTTACGCATAAATAGAATTTTAAAGGAAATACTTATGGAATACAAAATCAAGGATATCAACCTCGCGATCGAAGGCCGCAAGGAACTCGACCTCGCCGAAACCGAAATGCCGGGCCTCATGGCTCTCCGCAAGGAATACGCCGGCAAGAAGCCGCTCGCCGGTGCCCGCATCATGGGCAGCCTCCACATGACCGTGCAGACCGCCATCCTCATCGAAACGCTGGTGGACCTCGGTGCAGACGTGCGCTGGGTCAGCTGCAACATTTTCAGCACGCAGGACAACGCTGCCGCCGCCGTCGTGGTAGGCAAGAAGGGAACGATCGAGAACCCGCAGGGCGTGCCCGTGTTCGCCTGGAAGGGTGAATCCTTGGAAGACTACTGGGAAAACACCGCCCGCGCCCTCGTGTGGCCCGACGGCAAGACCGCCGACCTCATCGTGGATGACGGTGGCGACGCCACCATGCTCGTGACCTGCGGCGCCGAATTCGAAGACGCCGGCAAGGTGCCCGAATTCAACCCGGAAACCGACAGCGAAGAATGGGGCGTGTTCCTCGCCACCTGCAAGAAGATTTTCGAGAAGGACCCCAAGCAGTGGACCCGCGCCCGCGAAGCTCTCCGCGGCGTTTCCGAAGAAACCACTACCGGCGTGCATCGCTTGTATCAGATGGCCCAGGCCGGCCGCCTCAAGTTCCCGGCCATCAACGTGAACGATTCCGTGACCAAGTCCAAGTTCGATAACCTCTACGGCTGCCGCCACTCCCTCATCGACGGCATCAACCGCGCCACCGACGTGATGATGGCCGGCAAGATCGCAGTCGTGTGCGGCTACGGCGACGTGGGTAAAGGCTGCGCCCAGTCCCTCCGCGGCCAGGGCGCCCGCGTGATCATCACCGAAATCGACCCGATTTGCGCACTCCAGGCCGTAATGGAAGGCTACGAAGTCAAGACCCTCGACGAAGTCGTTGGCTATGCCGACATCTTCGTGACCACCACCGGCAACACCGGCATCATCTCCGCCGCGCAGATGAGCAAGATGAAGCACCGCGCCATCGTCGGCAACATCGGCCACTTCGACAACGAAATCGACATGGCCGGCCTCAAGAAGATTCCGGGCATCGTCCGCAACGAAATCAAGCCGCAGTACGACGAATGGATTTTCCCCGACGGCCACAGCATCCTCGTGCTCGCCGAAGGCCGCCTGCTGAACCTCGGTTGCGCTACCGGTCACCCGAGCTTCGTGATGAGCGCAAGCTTCACGAACCAGACCATCGCACAGATCGACCTCTGGCTCAATGCCCAGGGCAAGCAGACCGTCGCCGGCATCAAGTACGAAAGCGGCGTCGTGTACACGCTCCCGAAGATCCTCGACGAAAAGGTTGCACGCCTGCACCTCGAAAAGCTCGGCGTCCACCTGACCACGCTCACCAAGGCCCAGGCCGACTACATCGGCGTGCCCGTGGAAGGCCCGTACAAAGCGGATCACTATCGTTATTAGACGAGAGAAATGTCATCCTGGAGGGTTCGCAGAACCCGATAGGATCCACAGCAATAAGCGACACCATTCATTCGTCATCCTGAGCCACGCAGTGGCGAAGGATCCAGCGCAGAACACGCACGCGAAAACTGCGACACTTTATACAAAACGGGGCTCCACACGGAGCCCTATTTTTGCTTATTATCGATTCCAGCCGGAATGCCCATCGCCATAGACGACACCACCGCCGCCATCATCATAACCGCCCAACGACGAAGAACTTTTCACACCCAACCAACCGCGCATCCGCTTGATACGTGCAGAAGAAGGAGTCTGGGACGGTGCAGCCTTATCGGCCGAGGATTGTTTATTGGTTAGAGAATCGGGCATGATTAAATAATAGAAATTATTCATCAACCGTTTACGCCCCAATTCCATTACTTTTATTAATCCTATAATATTGGAATTATCCTTCATGGCGTCAAGAATATTCTGTATAGTTTTCAGGGTAGTTTTCTGACCACCTATTTGACCATCAACCCCTGCCATATTGCATGTCATAATAAATGTCATGTTATTTGTCAGGATAAAAAAGTCGCGACAGCGCAGATTTTCCACACGATGAGTGGAAAATTTTAGGAAGGTCTTGTATCAAATTCCTTTTCTGCTTTTGGGCCACTTTTCTGATTCACCGAGGCCTAATCCTATACCAACTTGTTGGGTGCTTGTCGGGTACTTGTTCGTGCCTAGGTTTTTTCCCAGTAAGTTTTTTTTGTCAGAAATATTGTAGCATTTATTGTAGCGCTTATTGTAGCCTTTATAATCGGGTTTATTGTAGCGTTTATTGTCGGGTTTACAGTCGGCATTCCTTGATTTCAAGAAGAAATAGCCAAAACATCAAATTATTTCGCATTTTCAATACATTTTGTATCGTTTTTGCAAAATATTTTGCAAATTTACAACAGTAAATGAATGGCGCCACCCCCACACGAATTCCGGATTAGGCCGTCAAAATAAAATCATTATTGAATTTCAATACATTTTGTATCATTTTTCAATAATATTTTCATAAAAAGTATCATTTTTTGATATATTTTGCTATTTTTTGTACAGAAAGTAGGAAGAAACTCTATGCCAATCATACAGATACAGTCCATTACGCTAAACAACTTCAAAAACGTGGTTCACGGTTCCGTTGAATTCAAGAACCACGTTCTGGGCGTTTATGGTCAAAATGGTTCCGGCAAAACAGCGATTATCAATGCTCTTGAATTTTTGCAATGTCTCGCCAGAGGAGACTCCCTGAACCCGAAAGCGGCTCACTATATCTTTCGTGGGCAAAAGTCCTCCGAATGCACGTTCCTGTTCAACGTTTTTGAAAATGATGAAATTGTCAAAACGCTAAGCTACACCTTTTCTGTAGAATTAAACCAAGAAAGTGGCTTGCAGGTTGTAGCAGAACAGCTAGTCGAAAAAGTTCCTGACAAAAAGCAAACGACTCTTATCAAGTATGAAAAGAACAACGAAACGCAATGGTTGACTCCAGCTGCCGACTGGAAGACAATCACCTCCAATAAAGATTTTGCCATTAAACTCGGTGTTCTTCGTGAAATTGCCGGCAAGGAAAGACGCTCGTTTATTTTCTCAAACGACTTTTCCAAAATTGTCAAAGAGTCGCAACTTGTCGATGTCGAAAGAATCAATACCATTGAACAACTGAAACATTTTGCTAACGAGAATCTCTTTGTCATCAGGAACAATGGCAATGGTCCCTTTAATCTTGATTTTTCTTTTCCTTTTAATCTCCGACACAAAGAAAAGGAAAATCTGGCGTACGGAACAATTCAAATATCCCTGATAAGTCCGACAGTTACCGACAAACCGATATTTGATATCATCAACAACACCTTCACTGAATTGAATATCGTTCTTCAAGAAATTGTCCCCGGATTGAAGGTTGTTGTACAAAACGAAGGGCCGCAGCAAACTCCCGATGGAAAAGAAGGCGTCCGTTTCGAACTGCTTTCCCAAAGGGACGACAATCCCGCCATCCCGCTCTTGTTTGAATCCGAGGGCATCAAGAAGATTATCTCCATCCTGAGCCTGCTCATCTCGGTTTATAACAATCCCTCGACATTCCTTGCCGTTGACGAACTGGATGCCGGCGTTTTCGAATTTCTGCTGGGCGAAATTCTCGAGATTATCGAGGAGAAGGCGAATGGCAAGTTGCTGTTCACATCGCACAACCTGCGCCCCCTGGAAATGATCAAGAAGGAATCCCTGATTTTCACGACGACGAACCCCGAGAATCGCTACACGCGGCTTTCCGGATTGCAGACGAACAACAATCCGCGCAGCGTTTACTTGAGAAGCATCAGCCTCGGCGGACAGAAGGACCCCATTTACCAAGAAACCAACCATTTCAAGATTGCCAGAGCATTCAGAAAGGCGGGAAAAATCGTCAATGGGAAAAACTAAGAAAGTCATCTTGTTCATTGTCGAGGGGATTACCGACAAGACGGCGTTGGGAACCGTCCTAGACGCTATTCTCAGTAACGAAAAAATCCACTTCGCCATCACCGAAGGCGATATCACGACAAAGGACGATGTCAATGCGTCAAACGTAATTCGCCGTATCAACGAAATCGTGAAGTTCACACAAGAAAGGTATCATTTCAAAGCATCCGACTTGTTGGAAATTGTTCACTTAATTGATACCGATGGCGCATTTATTCCCGATACAGCCGTCATCAATAACGCCGAAGCAACGCATATACAATACACATTGCAAAACATACAAACCGACGATATTGAGAAAATTGTAGAACGCAACCAGAAGAAACTCGGGCTTGTAAAACTTCTCAGAAGCAAGACGGAAATCAACAAGAAACCGTACAAGATGTTCTATTTCTCGCGAAACCAAGAACATGTTTTGCATAACGAAGCCAGGGAATTAACCACTAGCGAAAAGAATACGTTGGCCGACCAATTCGATGACCTATACGGCGATGCACCCGAAGCTTTTCTAGATTTTATCAAATCCAAGGATTTCGCTGTGCCGGGCGATTACGCCGCAACATGGAATTTCATTGAAAGCGGATTACATTCCCTAGAAAGGTGGAGTAATTTTCATTTGTATTTTGAGTAGGACTATTGCATGATAACGTTTATAGTCATTCTTGGTATTATTGTCTTTTGCATGTGGTTTTTTCAGAACCAGATTGTGGGACACATCGGCGAGAAGCACTCCACAAAAAGAATCCAGGTCATCACCAAGGGCATCGTCTTCAGAGATGTCTATGTGGAGGGGAGCTACGGCGTACAGCAAATCGACATCATCGCCGTGACAGAGAAAGGCGTTCTCGTCATAGAGAAAAAGACACGCATCGGACTCATCGTGGGGAGCGCCTACGACAAACAGTGGCAAGTCATCTTGAATCGCGGCAAGAAGAGATTCACAATGACCAATCCTCATCACCAGAATTACGGGCATATACAAGCCCTGTGCGAGAAGTTCCCGACACTCAAGGACAAGTTCATCGACCTAGTGATATTCGGGAACAACGCGAAACTCGGCGACAGAATCCCCGAAGGCACAATCCGCGACAGGGATTTCAAGAAGTTCTACAGGAACCTGCCAACACGAATGAACACCCAGGAAATTGAAAGCGCCGCCCGAAACATCGCCTCCCTTAGCAGCGACAGGGCAAGGCTCAAGGCGATGCACAAGCAGAAAATACGAGGAATGAGGAAAGGCTTATGACTCAAAAACTCTGGAACAAATGCAGAAAGTGCGGCAGCGACAAACCCGAAGACACCAAGAAACTTTGCGAACAGTGCAAGGCAAATCGGCATCAATTCTGGAGCGACCTCAAAAAAGTCGGCGGCGTAGCCGCTGGCGCGTTGCTGGTGGTTATCGCTGGCGGAAAACTGAAGAAGAAATAAATTTACTTCACCAAATCCAGCAATCGTTCGTAGGAATCCACCACACCGTAGGTGACAGAGTCGCTGGAGATGGCGGCGAAATGTTTGCGGGCGCACTTGATTTTGGCGGATTCGATTTCGCGGAGTTCCATAGTGCTCATGGAGCCCTTGGTTTCGGCAACAAAATACACGTGCTTGACTTCGCCCTCATGGAATGCGATTGCCCAGTCGGGATTATACTTGCCAACAGGAGTATTGATAAAGAACCCCTTGGGCAGCTTGATGTAGAGCGAGACTTCCTTGCTCGTTTCCAGTTTCTGCGCGAAGTCGCGTTCGTTACTGGAATCATAAATCAGGTGGTCGTATAAATGCTGGTGTGTTTCGCAGGCATTCATGCCGAGGCGGCCCTTCATCGTGTTGTCTGTAAAGATGCTCGTCTCGTAACTGGATTCCAGCTTGTTATACGTGATATGCTCAATGATGACGGTCGCCTTCTGTTCGTTGATTAGGCGACTAGCCTTGATAATAAACTCTTCGGGGTTTTCCTGGAACTGATCAAAGACTGGCTTCTGGATTTTGCCAAGAATTTCGCCAACGGTCTTGCGGGTAAGTCCCGTATCTTCGACAATCTTTCCAATCAAGTCGTACTTGACGCTAGAATTTGCGGTAGCGACGGCAGCCCTTGATTCCGTAGATTCCATCTTGAAAGCGTTACCCGCTTCCAGCTGTTCCTTGGACTTGATTTTATCCAATGAGCCTTGCGACACCCTGAAGAAAATTTTTGTTACACGCAAGTTCGCATTCAGCGCGTCAACTGACTTACGGACAAGTTCATCCGTCTCGAAATCCACCACATAAGCAGACTTCGCATTAATCTTCTGCCAAAGTTCCTTGAATTCCTTAGAATTGTACTTGCTCTTGTTCAAGTGCAGTTCCACGTTATTCTTGCGGGCGTCTTCAGGCTTAATCGCATCGGCATCGTAGAGCGTATCGAGAACGCCACAAATGCTTGCGGAATAGGGAGCGACTTCTTCGCAAAGGGTCAGCGCACCGGCAGCCTTATCCGTGCGATACTTATCTGTCAAAGCGCCTTTCTTCACATAGCCGCATTCCAGCAAAGCATCGTAAACCGTCTGCGCAAAGTCATCTGTCACAAAAAGCTTTTCGCCAGATTCCGAAGTAAACGACTTTCCCTTGAACAGGTCTATCGTCACCTTGACCGGGCGGCTGCCAATCGTTTCGGCCATTTCGGTCTGCAGAGCCTTCGCGAAATCCTCGTAACTCTCGTTCGCGATAACCGTAAGCACATTCACCGAATGCACATCACCGCCCAAGACACTCTCGTCCATGCGTTCGCCGTTCTGATTTACGCATAAACGCAAGCCGCGGCCCACTTCTTGCCGCTTGCGGACTTCCGAAGCGCTGCTCTTGAGCGTGCAAATCTGGAACACGTTCTGGTTGTCCCAACCTTCCTTCAATGCGGAATGGCTGAATATAAAGCGGACAGGTTCTTCGCGCGAAAGCAGGCGTTCCTTGTCCTTCATGATCAAGTCATAAGCGTCAATATCATCGGAATCCGACGACCCGCGTGCAACCTTGCTATCCACAAAGCGACCGCCGCCCTTCTTGCTCTTGTCGATAGAGAAATACCCCGCATGCGCCTTGTGGGCATCCGTTTTTTCCAGGAACTCAAAATACTCCGGGCTCTCCAGCAAATCCTGCTGCATCGACTTGCGGATGGAATCGTATTCTTCTTCGAACATTCTGGCATAAATGCCCATCTCGTCCGGAACGTCGTAATCGCGATACTTTTTGACCTCGTCAATGAAGAACAGCGAAAGCACCTTGATGCCCTTGCCGAAAAGCGCCCGCTCGCGTTCGAAATGCGAAATAATCGTCTCGCGAATCTGGATGCGGCGCAACTGTTCCTCGTTCACCACGCCGACGCAGTCGCCAGCATAAATCTTCTTGCCGTTCGTAAAAGTCACAGAAGATTCATTGCCGTTCACTTCGGTAACAGTATAGCCGTCCTTGTATTCTTCAAGGCCGCCCGACTGTTCGTAAAGATTAAAACCCTTCGTGACATGGGCCTTTTTCTTGAGCAAGCCGCCCTTGCCCTTGCAATCAAATTCAAGAGTCGCGACAGGAGCCTTGTCCGTAAACACCTGAACGCCTTCCAAATACAGATAACCATCTGTCGCAGTAGATCCATCTACATAAATGCCCTTAACACTAATCTTCTTGACCAAGTGCTTGTTGTAGGCATCCATCGCATCGAGGCGGTAAACCATGTTGTAGATGGCGTCCTTGCGGTGAGTGGCCGAATAACGCAACGTCAACAGCGGCTGGAATTCCGCAAGGCCCTCTTTTGTCTTCTTGCCCTCGACACTCTGCGGCTCATCGATAATCAGAATCGGATTCGTGCTCGCGATAACATCTATCGGGCGGCGGCTGCGGAACTCGTCCAGCTTCATGCGGATACGGCGCGCGTCCTTGCCCGTAGCGTTGAACGCCTGCGAGTTAATAATCATCACGTTGATGAGGCTGTCCGACGCAAAGTGGTCAATCTCGGTCAGGTTCTGCGAATTGTAGATAAAGAACCGGATAGACTTTCCGTATTCTTCCAGAAAATGTTCCTGCATAATCTGGAACGACTTATAGACACCTTCGCGAATGGCAATACTCGGCACGACCACGATAAACTTGGTCCAGCCATAGGCACGGTTCAGCTCGTACATCGTCTTGATGTAGGTGTAGGTCTTGCCCGTACCCGTTTCCATTTCGATGGTCAGGTTGTAGCGGCCTTCCAGCTTGTCGGACTGCGGCAAAAGATTCGCCGACTGCACCGCTTGCAAATTCGCAAGCACCTTGGAATCACTCAGCTCGGGCACCAGACGCTGGTTGCAAAACCCGGTCACGCCCCTCTGCGCAGGCACACTGCCGCCAAAGAGTTTGGTCGTACCCGAATCCATCAAGTAGCTCGATTCCAAGTAGGGTTGCCCCGCGAAAACATCGCAAACGGCCTTCGCGGCATCCGCCTGGAACTGCTGGTACTTGAACTGGATTTTCATAGTGTAAAAAGTAAGTTTTTTACACCACAAAAATCACTCACAGAACGTATTTCAACAACTTTCTCGGGAAAAAGTCCGAACGCCTTGCCCCGTCACGGAGTTTTTCGTACAAATCTGCAGAAACATCCTCAACGGGATTTTTCTTTTGAATGTCATTCCAGCTCATTTCACGGGCATATTGATACGGGATATACGAAACAGCCTTGATAAACGGATGTTCCCCAGGCTGAAGAATACACGAAGTATCTTCGCCCCGCATTCCACGATACGTGGAGGCGTTCACCACCAACGTATTCCCGTCAGGATTTATTTCGGAAATTACGAAATGAATGTGGCTTTTCGGGCCACTCAGCATAAAGAAACTCTGAGGCATGGCTAGGCGAACTCTTTTTCGTAGATTTCACGTTCGGCAAGGACAGCATCAATTTCTTTCTTGTCTTTGCCCAGAGCTTCCATAATCTTTCTTAACGGCAACGGAATAGACGAACCCTGAGGGTCTTCCCATTCAGGGAGTTTGTGGGCGACATTGTTCACAAGGTCCCACTTGTCCATCTTGCCATAGCGATCCACGATTTCGTCAATGGTATTCTCTTCTGCGCGCGACAATTCGAGAATCTTTTCGTTGACCGCAGAATCCTTCATGACGATATCGTAACCGTCTCTCGTAAAATACTTGTCCCATTCCTGCTGGAATTTGTCGCAGGATTCGTTCATGATAAGGTTGTAAAGCCTAGAAAGGACAGGGCCATGAGGCATAGAATAGTATTCGTCATTAGAAATAGACGAATCGTATTTTTCTATATGCAACCTGTCCGAAAGATACATCAACTTGATGACCTTCATGTAATTGATAGACTTCGAGTCCATCCTTTTCATAATGCACGCAATTATGCCCATGAGCTTTTCTACATTAAAAAGCATAACGCCTCCATCAAGTTGCAGTCTAAATATAGATAATCAGCGACCATTTTCATATACCCCTTTCCCTGCAGACACGCAAAACAACCGCAGAGCGATGATTTTTAGCACATTTATGCTCGTTTGAGCACCAATAATATATAATTATTTTATGGCGTTGTCAAGAGGGATTACACCGCCACTTAATTTCTTATTTACACCGCCATTTTGCACTTTTTCACCGCCAGCAGTTTATCGAGGGGATCGTATTGGCAAAATTATTTCAGGACACTGATGATATATGGAAGAACCGCTATTGCCACATCTACTCCTTTATCCGCAAGCCATTTAAGAATACCTTTACTTTTATCCCATTTTGTCTCTTTGTCGGAACATCCTTTTAACGATGTGAGTTTTCCCAACAAAATTTCCTTATCTTCTTGAGATAGAGATGAATCAGGAATGTTTTCTATAGCAGAGACAGTCACATCAAAATCAACCTGAACATTTGTTGTCTGATTTTGAATCTGGGTTAAGGAAATTAGAGGACCCCCGTTTTTTGCGGGCGTTTCCAATTCTATTTTTAATTTTTCCAATTTTAATTTTACGATTTTCAGTTCGTTTACATAATTGACTGGCTGAATCGGACGGCCAAAAAACACAGCTTTTCTTCTTTCTTCTGAAAAAGAATCTAACCCAGATTTTATGTTTTTTATATCAGAGTCAAAAGCGCCAATTATCTCCATTAACAATTGCTTTGCCGTATCAACATCAGCTATTTCAATTATATCATCGCATCTATCAATAAATGACTGAATAAAAATAAGTTTAGATTGACTCATCACAACCATCCTTTTTTTAAAAAAAACGGGAAAATTTTTCTTCTTCCAAATTCTTCTTTAATTCCCAAATACCATTTCACTAAAGATTCAAATTATATCATTTTAAGAAACTCTTTTAACCATAAATCATCTTTTTTTTAGGGGGAAGAGGAAAAGTCTCATAAAGTATTTGCAAAGGATCCTTACGTTCATTTTCTTTGCACTTGGAGTTCCATTTGTTCAAATCAGCTGATTTCAATATTTGCAAATGTGAATCATCCAATTCCATTCCCACCGAAGAAAAATCTGCATTTTCATTAGCTTTTGAATAAACAGTCATTCGATTCTTGTTTCTATGTTTGTCAATTACAGCACTCAATCCTATTTCAAGATAAATCCAAGGTGAAAGTGTCATAACATCCTTCACTGGAACAGATTTGTCCGTTTTCAAAAAAAACAAGCATTCACAGTTATCAATAGTCTGAAATATTGCCGTAGTCAGCATAGCATGAACTTGACTAGTCGACATATTTCGCATCTTATAATCAAAAATTCTTTTACCTGGTTGGCTTAATTCATCTAATTTCCTTATCAGTCCATCAGCACTATCCCATACATATTTATCCAAAAAAGCATTTAAATGAAAATCCTTTCTTAGCCAGCCTGCTAAAGCAAAAGCCAAACTTTCATCATCATGTGAATGGGAAATAAAAACATCAAATTTATTTTTTATTACAGGAAACCAATGATTTTGAATAGCACTACCATTTAGTATACCATTTGGTCCTAAAACAAACTGTTCCAGATTTGTCTCCGCCTTTTTTGCAATATCTTTATAAATTGACCGACCTATTTTTTCATATTCAATGTGCTTCTCAGAACTGGTAAATTTAAAAGGCTCTATTTTAAATCCTCTATACATACCACCTCCTATAATCCGAATTTCTGATACACTTCATTATTGTATATAGTTACAGTATGTATGGGTTGATTCGCAAAGTTGAAATCATCAATCGCCTCCTTAATCAAATCCAATTTAAAGCCAATATGAATCGTTTTTACAGCATCATCTTGAATATATTCTGCTAATTTTCTTGGCCAGCGATTTTTCAACAAAGATGGTTGCGTAATTTTATAATATCCCGCATAGGCTACGATTATCGGCAAACCATATGTTTCTACAGCCTGTTCAATTTCCCAATTCAGCATTCCTCGATTTTCGGCGCTATTCTCCGTCACAATAAGCAGCATACTTTTCGAATTGCGCATTCGTTCCAATAAGCGTGCTTTTAAGGTCGCTTTTAGACTGTCATCCATTACTGCATAAGTTTTATCGTGGCTATTACTAAACGAAAAATCAATATCTTCGTTTTCTGCCCAAGCTTTCATCAAGTTAAAATACTTAATATCACTTTCAGTAGGATCAGTAGTCCCACAGCCATTGAAAGCTACATATATTCCATTACGATACACCATGTTCATTTTTCCCACATTTTTTTCACAGAAATTAAATCCACTTTGTCAAAATCGCCTTTATATACAATAATTGATATTTTACCTAAAACAGGATTCTCCCTTATCTCTTGTTCAAAGGCAATCAGCATAGTGCATAAAGCTTGAGAATGATTTAAACCCGAACGAGCAAATTTTGTTCCCCATAAAGGAAAAATTATATTACCATCATCGGCAAATGTTTCTGCTCTATTCAAAGCAGTCTTTGTTGCTAACATAATATCGTCAACAGAAGCATGCGCTTTGTAGTCAGGATTATCTGTATCAGTAAGTGCAACTAGTAAATATTTATCATTCCCGTCAGAAACGAAAATATTCGTTCCTAGAGGGTATTTGTTCTGTTTGCCTTTAGACCGTGATTTTTTTTCAGGGGTAATGTTTGATATTTTTTTTACAGCGTCATCAATTTTTTTTCCATTATCACCTAATTTTTTTATTAATTGGCCGTGAAGTGATTTTTTTGATACAACATAACCATCTACTTGTGTGTCAAAAAAATTATTGACCCCGATAATACGAATCCCGTCACATGAAAAAATATCGCCAAATTTTATGTTTATTTCTTTATTACAACCGGGGAGATTGATTGTAACAGACCTTCTTCTAAAGAACATAACTAAAGAATAAACAAATGCCAAAACAATGGACATTGCAAAAACTAGAGTAATATTAGGTCCAATAATATTTTTGATAACAGAAGATATGGAAACAACAAATTGTCCCAACAACTTTAGTTCAAAGGACTCAATAAACCATTTAGTAAAATTCTTTAACGCTTCAAAAATTCCCCAAAATATTAACAACGACCGTAAATAAAGTTTTATCGTGTCATAAACCACATACAAAGGATTGTAAAGCTTTGGATGTTTTTTTCTGAATTTTTCCATACATTCCTTAATATAATCTATCATAACTTACACCACCTTTACTGTAGTGTTGGGGCTGATTGTTTTGAAGATTTCGGTGACGTTGATTTTGGCGGAGTCGCTTTTGAAGCTGGAGTCGCGGAAGACGGCGCGGAGGGGCTTGGCGGCTGCGATTTGGCGGATGGCGGCTTCGGGGATGTCGTTTGCGAAGCAGGCGACTAGGTCGCCGTCATTGACGTTATAGACTTGGAGGTTTTCAATGGTTTCGGTTTTGATGGGAAGCGAGAGCGGGACGCCCCAATCGACGAGGCAGCCGAAGAGGAGGTCCATGTCGGTGCGGCCGTCCTTGATGTTGCTGATTTGTTCGACGAGGTCTTGCTGGGAGATTTCGCCGGCAGAGTAATAGACGTCCTTCATGTTGGAGTCGTCGATTTTCAGGACGCGGAAGCCGATGTCCAACGGTTTTGCGGCTGCGGGCTTGTCGCTTGTGCTATCGAACAGGTCTGTTTTGTCGGCGGCAGATTTTTCTTTGGCTTGTTGTTCTGCGAGGATTTTGTCGCCTGCACGGCGGATGCGTTCCTTGCCGATTTCGCAGATGGTCTTGTATGTCGGCGACTTGGTTTCTTCTGGAACTTGAACCAATATAAACTTACGGTTTCCACCATCTTCTGCATTTTTCTTAAATACAGAATGAGCCGTCGTTGCTGAACCAGAGAAGAAATCAAGAATTAAAGAATCCTTATCTGTCGCAATGGTCAAAATCCTGTCCAGTAAACGAGTCGGCTTTGGCGTATCAAAAGGAGCTTTTCCATCAAACAACGCCAAAATTTCTTTTTTCGCTTCGTCGGTGTGCCCCGCATCTTCGAAAGACCAAAAATTAGTTGGCAATTTTCCACCAACATCGTCTAAATAGGTTTTACGAGCTATTCCACCTAAACCATTTTTAGTAAAATAAAATTTCGGCCATTGTCCACGCTTATAAATAGACTGTGCATACGCCTTTGCTTCTTCTAATGGACAATCCAAAACAATTCCCAAAACATCTTTTCTTACTTCATTAACAGAAATTCCACAAACAGCCGCTCTTTGTTCTGAATCATTCAGATTTTTCAATATATACTTTCCCCAGCCCAGCATAATATTCAGCATATCTGATTGTTGATATCGCCAACATGCATTAGCACTAGGGTAAATATACTCTCCGGTAAAGGGATGTTGAATCGCATAGACCATTCCTTGGTGAGTCGCGGCACCGGGAGCATACGGATTGTCTGTTCGCCACAAGGCCCTATCATTATCGGGATTTTTATACATTGCATTCATTTCAGCCGTTCTCGGCAACGCATTTGGCATCCAATCCTGTTGACGGCTATATGACAATATATGTTCTATTTCGCGAACTAATCCCTTTGAGTCATTTCGTGTTGAATAAGTTCTTTGCCAAGCTATATCGCCAACAAAGCAATCTCCACCAAACACTTCGTCGCAAATCTTTTTCAGGTTCGCTTGTTCGTTATCGTCGATGCTGATGAATATCACGCCATCGTCGGTGAGCAGGTTGCGGGCAAGCAGCAGGCGGCTGTAAATCATGGAACACCAGTCGGAATGAAAACGGCCGTTGCTGTCGGAATTCTGCACCATGCGATTTCCTTCGTCGTCCACGGCGCCGCTTTCTTCGGCGTACTTGGCGCTGTCCATGCGGAAATCGTCTTTGTAGATAAAGTCGTTGCCGGTGTTGTAGGGTGGGTCGATGTATATCATCTTGACCTTGCCCAGGTAGCCTTCTTGCAGGAGTTTCAGGGCTTCGAGGTTGTCGCCTTCGATGTAGAGGTTCTCGGTGGTGTCGAAGTTCTTGGATTCTTCCACGCAGGGGCGCAGCGTCTTGCGGATGGGTTTCGCGGCTTCTACCATGGCGTCGCGCTTGCCGACCCAGGTAAATTCGTAGGACTCGTCGCCTTCCGCGACGCTCTCGCCGAGCATCTGCTTGAGCGCATCGAAATTCACCGCCTTCTTCAACTTGCCATCCTTGGCCTTGCTTCCGGTCACGCAATTCGGGAACAACGCGGCAATCTTCTCGACGTTCATCTGCGCCATATCCGGAGTTTCAAACTTCATCTTGTCCATGGGGAGGGTCCTATTTTATCAAAAAGATATTAAAAATGGGGAAAGGGAGAGAATTTGTTGATAAAAATGATGCGCAAATACAAAAATATCTTGATAAAAGTGTAGTTGGATTACATTTTTATCAAGATATTCAGAATACGAACGGGAAAACGGCGTTTTTAGCGAAATTTCGTCAACTTTCGCGATTTGCCGCTATTTTCATTGAAAAATCTATAGTTTTTAAAAGATTTTATGTTGAAATATCTATAATTTTAGAGTATATTTATGTTGAAAAATCTATAATTTTTAAATAAAAACGGCGAGGAAGCATGTTCAAACGCAAGGCATACGACAAATTGAAGGAGTGGAAACAGACTTACTCCGGGCGGTATGCCTGCCTTCTGGAGGGGGCGCGGCGCGTGGGCAAATCCACCATAGCCGAGGAATTTGCCAAGAACGAATACGAATCCTACATCCGGATTGACTTCGCCAATGTCACAGACGAAATGCTAGATGTCTTTCGCGATATTTCCAAGCCGGACCTTTTCTTTTTGCGCCTCCAGGCAGAGACGGGCGTGAACCTCAAGGAACGTAAGTCCGCGATTATCTTCGACGAAATCCAGTTGCAGCCCAAGGTGCGCCAGGCAATCAAATACCTTGTTCAAGACGGCCGCTACGACTACATCGAAACAGGGTCGCTCATATCCATCAAAAAGAACATCCAGGGAATCGTTATCCCTTCCGAGGAGCACAAGATTAACGTCTATCCCATGGATTACGAGGAATTCATGTGGGCTATTGGCAAAGATCCCGCGGTGATACGCGAAATCTACAAGGCCAAGACACCCATCGGGAACGCCACCAACAGAAGCCTAATGCGCGATTTTCGGCTTTACATGGCTGTCGGCGGCATGCCGCAAGCGGTTGATGCATACATCCGCAAGGAAAACTTCGAGGTCATCGATGGCATCAAGCGAAAAATCAACGACCTGTATTTTGACGACTTGAAAAAACTGGACCCGACAGGACGTTTGTCCAACATTTATAAAGCTATCCCGAGCCAGCTCGCGCTGAAGAAAAAGAACTTCACAATCACTAAAGCGACGGGCAAGCAGAAAACGCCAAAAGACGAGGAACGCTTTTTTGAACTGATGGATTCAAAGACGGTGCTCACCTGCTACCACGTGAGTAATCCGGCCTCGGCCCTAGCACAGACAAAGGATTTGGACAAGTTCAAACTCTACACCGCCGACACGGGACTTTTTATTTCGCTGATGTTTGACAACTCGAAACAGACCAACGAGATTTACAAGAAACTTCTGAGCGACAAGCTAGATGCCGATTTAGGCTACCTGTACGAAAACGTCGCGGCCCAGATTATAGCAGCAAGCGACAGGGAGCTGTATTACCACACCTGGCAAAAAGAAAACAGCACGCATTACTACGAGATTGATTTTCTGCTATCGCACGGCCACAAGGTTGTCCCTGTCGAAATCAAGTCTTCAGCAGCACGAAACCACGAATCCATCGACCAGTTCGCAGAAAAGTATTCCAAAAAAATTTACCGCAGAATCCTCTTTTCGCAAAAAGATGTGGACCACGTAGGAACACTGCAACTCAAGCCACTGTACACGCTACCGTTTGCGATTGAAGAAATATAGGTACTTCCGCAATTTTATCCAATTTTTCCATGCACCCCTTCGTATAGATTTCGGGCATAACCGCGATGCAGTTAGCAACAGTCGCGAACGAAACACTATCATAGGAGTTAATCATGGATAAAGTCATTCTCGGTAACGACATTTTTGAAAAATTCAACGAAGGCGAGCTCAGGCTCCCGGGCAAAGCGATTCCGTTCAAGGATATCGCGTGGTCCAAGCACCCAACGTTCGAGGGTGTAGAACTCAAGCATATCATTACCGCGAAAGAGACCGGCGGTACGTTCAGCTACCATTTGGTGAGAATTGCGCCGAACAAGAGTATCAAAACGCACATTCACGAAACCCAGCTCGAAACGCACGAGGTCATCGCAGGGAGCGGCATTTGCATCAATGATGGCGCCAAGCTAGAATACGCTCCAGGCGTCATCTCGATTATGCCAGCGAAGGTCCCGCACCAGGTAGATGCTGGCGACCAAGGGCTTTATCTATTCGCGAAGTTTATGCCAGCGCTTTGTTAATTACATACTAAAAAGAGATTTACCACATTTAGTATGTAATTCTCAGAACCCTTAATTTCACCTTACATACTAAAGACTCTTTTTAGGGGTCTTAGTATGTAAAATTCAATCCAAATCGACCTTTTTTTCAACTTTTTTGAGGGAAAAAACACTTCAAAGCATTTTTTCATGCATTTTTCAACGTTTCCACGTCATTTTTTACATACTAAAAGCGCAAAAATCAATTTCAGTATGTATTAGAACAAAGTATTCAATTTCAATTGGAACCCGTCGTCGTTTTCACGGCGCGTTTATATTCCTTCGGGCTCAAGCCGACAACTTTTTTAAAGCAGCGGTCCATGTGGCTTTGGTCGTAAAATCCGGCATCAAAGGTCACCTCGGCCGCGGGCCTTTCTTCGAGCAGCTTTTGCGCCTTGCGGACTTTGCACTGCATCTGGAACTGGTGCGGCGTAAGTCCGAAGGCCTTCTTGAATTCGCGTATCATGTGGAACGGGCTGATGCACGCATCGTGCGCCATTTGTTCTATCAGGTAAATGTTCTCGGGATTTTCGAGGATGCTTTTTTGCAGTTCATCTAGCCGCGCGACAGCACCTTCATAATCCTGCGCGCACTCCCCGGCTGCATTTTTACTTGCTCTTTCCTTCGAAACCTCGTGAGCATCCAAAGCAATGCACAGCACCGCCATCGAATAGCATTCATCGCCAACAGTTCTGATTTCGTGCAACGTATTCGGCGGAATTTGGAATTTGTCCCCCACACCATAGATTTCAGCAATGCCGTTCAGCACAATGCAAACGTGCCCCTTTTCAATATAGCCGACGGTCATGTGTCTAACATGCGTATGCGGCAGATACGACTTACGCCAATCCTTGTAACGCACGCACTCGATTCTATCATTCTTTTTGCTGTACGAAATTTCGCTCATTTCACCACCTAGCAAACCTCCCACAAATTAAAAAATTCTCCGGCAACCTCCAAAGCCAGAGAATGAAAATTTATTTATGGTGTCGGCGCAGTTTTCATGGCGCAGTTTTCATGGCATGGTTTTCGCAACGCTATTTTCATGCTACTGTTTACACAGTGATGTTTTCATGACACATTTCTACTCATGCCAGCTCATTTTCACGGTGCGCCCATATCATTTGAGTAATTTATCAAAAGTATTTTTACCTCCTTACTTCACATATTTCTTGATGAGCCTTATTATCAAATCTGTAAGATATTCCACCTTGTGGTCGCCGACAGATGCCTTGATATGCGAGTTCCCGATGCCGCTATCGTCGGTGAGGAACACGTAAGTGCCGCCCGTTGCAACATCAAAGAATCTCAGCATAAATTCGGTATCCTTGTCGATGCCGCTTGCCGCCACCGGAATCAACTTGATGCCTTTCTTGGCGTAACGCTTGATGGATTTTTGCAGACTCTCGATAACATGACCTTCGTGATGCGCAGGCGCGTCGAGGATGAGGAACGCAATGCGGGCACGGGCCGACGCATTCCAAGAGAGATCTTGCAGCGAGGCTTCAAGCGCGGAATGCACCGCTTCGGCGTAGTCGCCACCGCCATCGGCATCCTGTTTAGAAACGAAATCCTGCGTCTCGGATGCATCATTCGTGAAATCGTTTGCACGAGTGAGATAAACATCACCTTCGTCGCGGTAGAACAAAGCCGCCGTGCGCAACGCCACCTTGCTTTCCGAGCTTGCATGGTCAATGATGTAGCTGAGATCCGATTTGAGGAATTTAATTTCGTCATCCATTGAACCTGTCGCATCTACGATGAATGCAACGTCAGCTCTCGCTTTGGGATGTCTGATGCTGTCATCGACAACAACGTTGACATTCAGTTTCTGATCCTGCTTGGTCGTAAGCTTGAGCGACTTATTGACCCAATCGCCATCGACCTTCAGCGAAAAATCCTTCGCCTTGATTTTCCTGTCGCTATCCCCAAATAAATTAATCCAACAATAAGCATACCCGGCATTATCCGTCTTGGTCGTAAACTCGCGTGAATTGCTGTTAAAGAGTTCTACAGAAACGTTGGCGATACCGACATTATTATTATCGACCACTTTTACCACCACGAGATTTTCAGGGTAAAATTCCCAGTAATCCGTCTTTCCACTGTAATTTTCATCGTCAAGAATGTCAGTCCAAAAGCCCCAATTGTTTAAGTCGTTCCACTCGCCCGCCGTGAGCAATCCCGACTTTCGGCCATCATTTTTGCCACCACGTCGTTTACTTTTTCTATATGCAGATTCGTCATCATCGTCGTCGTCATCTCTACTGATATAGCGTTCCGAGACTCGGACCCTTTCTACACTCGAAGATTTTCTTTTTCTCACGGAAGATTCATCTCTAGTTACCGCCATATCATAAGATCGTGACGCAGTTTTAGCAAAAGATTTTGGAGCTGCTTTCGCTTTAGTTGCTAGACCTTTTGAAGATCCACCAAGCAGTCCGGCTAAACCATCGCCGATGCCGCCTGAACCTGAAACGCTATAAAAACCAGAAGGTTCACTCTTAGTGCTAGCAGCCATCATTTTCATAACGCCTCTCGAAGGTGCTGCACTCGGTTCCCCACGTCTTCCGCCAAGAACAGTTTTCCCAGATGTAGAAAGCCCACTCACGCTTTTCATTACTTTATCAATATCTTTTGCGTATGTTTTCGAAACTAATTCATAGGACGGAGATGCAGCAAGCATCGAATACGACATCGAGGGTTCCGCATCCGGACTTTTATCAGGACCTGCCGCAACTTCGGTACGACTTTCATCAGAATCTTCGACACGGGTCGCATCTTCATTTATTGTTTCGTGCTCGCTCTCGTTACTGCAATACACGAATATAAAGAAGATTGCAAGAGCAAGCACTGCAATGATTACGAACAATTTATATTTCATATTTTTCATGATTCACTCCTTTTTTTTCTTCAAACTAGCACATTCATTTTTGCAAGACCAACAATTTTTGAAAGAAGGTGGATAAATGATTTTTACAATTTTTATTGTAATTTTTTTGTCATTTACTTACACAATTTCTTGACACTACACAAAGAAAAGCAAATTATCTATCTTTGGTTCGTCCTTAACATTTCGCGGAGTTTACATGCCAGAAAAGATTTCGTCAAAAAGATTTTCAAAATGGGTGGCCTGCTGGGGCAACGCCACCTCCATCACAGACCGCAAAGAAGCCACATACGCCAAAGACTTGACGCTCCGCTATCCGATTCGCGCATGCTTTTCAGGGAACAAGCTGCGGTTCCATTTTTCAAACCTCACCGGCACGGAACCCGTAAC
>JAEEGJ010008418.1_pt1 | contig 28443 bp, 21 predicted proteins | sample 8958761 | NCBI WGS metagenome assembly JAEEGJ01 (sample SAMN16246546, study PRJNA631951) | gut metagenome | biome: gut microbiome; feature: rumen; material: RS-attached | host: Bos | place: Iran: Karaj | collected 2018-10
TATGTATTCTACGTTAAAGCGTTTAAAATTCTGGTCACCAAGCGAAGGGCTCCACATGGGAGTCACAACATCAAGAACAAGAGGAATGTTTTTCATTTCAAAAGGTTGGATATTCAAAGCCCACCCTACTCTTCATAATGCCAGATTACAGCATGAGGATCGTTCAAAGATTCGAATGATATACCCTTTATTCCAATTGTTTTTTCAAAGGCGTTGCCGGAATAATCCCATTCATCAAACATGTGGAAAACAGGACCTTCTTTTGTTGTAATGATATATTCATTACCTTCACCACCAAATTCAGAACCCTCTTTGAGAAAATAGTATTCTACACTGCTGATTGTATAATTTATTGTCTTTGTTTTTCCGGCCCAGGTAAAATCAAGCTTTGCTTTTTTTGCATCAAGATCAAAGAACCAATAAAATTCATTTCCGTCAAAACCATAGTCTATGGCAAGCTTACAACCTTTTTTTGGTGTAGTCTTTTTGTACTTTGATCCGTTTTTCTTTGATTTATAAATAACTCCAGAATCGCCCTTTGCTTTGCTCATCTGATCATACAACTTTTTAATAACTTCGGTATCTTCATTGGTAGCGGTATATCCACCTTCACTCGCAGCCTGTGCAAACGCAGTTCCCAATTGGCTGTAAAGGTTTGCAAGATCATCATTTCCATAAGCATAATCCTGCGCAGCGTTAGAAGCGGTATCATAATCAATGCTGCTTGTATCAAGATTATTGTAAGCCTTAATTACGGCCTTTGAATTAGCTTCTACAACAGCATAATCTTTTGAGTTAATATTTTTCTTGAGCTCGGCCATTGGGTCCATTCCCATTGCCTTAAGAACAGCTGCAGACTGAGGATCAAGTTCGCTTGCGGCAATAACAACAATTGCACAGCTTGTAATCATCCCAAACTTGTCCATGCAGTTAGAACCGCTTATTCCATATTTGTTCAAAACACCGTCAACTTTATTTTTCTGGCTTGCAGTGGCATTTATAGAATCTCCTGACCAAACACCAAGAGTCTGCAATTCCTTTACAATTGAGTTAAGGTTTTTAGCCCAGTTTTTAACATCGCTGTCTGTAATACCAGTGCTGGCTGGTTCTGCAAATAAAGATGCTACGAGGGTAAAACACATTAAAAATACAACGAATCTTTTTAACAATTTGTTCATAAAAATACTCCTATATACAGTATATCACACTATTTGCAACTTTGGGATTTTTTTCGCTATAATACAGCATGATGTGGATTTTACTTGTTCTGCTATACGGACTTCTCAAAGGCGGACGCGAAATTGCCAAGAAAAAAGCAATGACAAAAAACACTGTAATGGAAGTGCTTTTTGTTTACACGCTCATGTCCTTTGTTTTTGTTATACCCGAAGCAGGACAGGCTGGCGGAATGGAGCCGCGTTTTTTTGTCCTCATTGCACTTAAATCCTTTGTAATGTTTTTAGCCTGGATATTCGGTTTTTATTCACTCAAAAAAATGCCTGTAAGTCTGTACGGAGTTTTGAGTCTTTCGCGCGTGCTTTTTGCAACCTTTAGCGGAGTGATTTTTTTGCACGAAGTTCTGGCCGGAAACCAGATTGCAGGACTTGTGATTGTCTGTGCCGGGCTCTTACTGCTGCGCGTAACACCAAAAAAGAAAACCCCGGCACTCGAACAAGACGCACCAGCACCAGAACAACCAGCCCCCGCTCCAGAACCCGTCAAACCAATCTTTATAGTCCTGGCGTTTGCGTCGTGCATACTTAATGCAATAAGCGGCTTTATGGACAAAATCCTCATGCGTGATGTAACAAGCTCGCAGCTGCAGTTCTGGTACATGCTTTTTCTGGTAATTTACTACGGCATTTATGTGCTCATTACACGCGTAAAAATCAGTCCTACAGTTTTTAAAAACGGCTGGGTATGGGCTCTTGCAATAATGTTTGTAATTGGCGACAAGGCCCTGTTCATTGCAAACGGAATGAGCGAAAGCCGCATAACAATAATGACGCTCATAAAACAGAGCGCCTGTCTTGTTACAATAATTGGCGGAAAGATATTCTTTAAGGAAGAGCACATTCTCTACCGCTTATTCTGTGCGGCAATCATTTTGTGCGGAATTGGATTAAGCCTTATTTCCCTTTGAGTCTTTTTTTCCGGAATCCGCAGCAGGATATGCACGTTCTTCAAACTCTTCGATTGGAAGCGGCTTTGCAAAATAAAAGCCCTGAATCAAATCACAGTGCTGCCCCGCAAGGAAGTCTACCTGTTCACGTGTTTCAATACCTTCGGCAACAATCTGCATTCCAAGTTTTTTTGCCAGCTTGATGGTGTCTCCGACAATAAGGTCGGCACGTTTTTTATCATCAATCTCGCGGAAGAACTGTGCATCCAGTTTGATAATATCCAGCGGAAGTTCCTTAAGCGAATTGAGCGAAGAATAACCTGCTCCAAAGTCGTCCATACTAACTTTAAATCCAAAGTCCTTGAGTTTTTTTACAGTTCCAAGGAGAACCTGCTTGTCATCAAAGAAGGCGCTCTCGGTAAGCTCAAGCTCTATGAACTCGTGCGGCACCTTGTATTCATCAACAATTTCGCAGATATGCTCTGCAAGGTCATCACGACTAAAGTGTGCACGGGAAACGTTTACAGAAATTGGCACAAGCTTTTTCCCCTGCTCCATCCAGTGTGCCTGAAGCTTTGCAACTTCGGTAAGCATAAAATCATCAAGCTTAATAATAAAACCGTTCTTTTCAAAAATAGGAATAAATTTGCCCGGAGATACAAAACCAAATTCAGGATGAATCCAGCGAACAAGAGCTTCTGCAGCCGACAACTCTTCTTTTTTTGTAGAATATTTTGGCTGCAGATAAACCTTAAACTCATGATTTGCCAGAGCCTTGTCCATATCATCTTCTACACGGCGTTCCCAAACCTGTTCTTCACGCATGGCTTCATCAAACCAGTAAACCTCATCATCCTTGTTTGCCTTTTTAGAAATGGCAGCCCCAGCATCCGAAATCTTAACCTGAACATCATCACTCTTAGAAACAATGCGCGAAGCACCAACAGAAAAATACAGATACTGATTAGGACGACTTTCGTTGAGTGCATTTGTAATTGTCTGCATGCGGATGTTTAAAAGTTCTTCGTTTGAATAATTAAGCAGCAGAACAAAATCAGATTTTTCAAGATGCGCAACAAGCTCCTTACGTTTTTTAATCATACTGCCAAGCTGACGGTAAAAATCTTCCATGAGGTTTTCGCCCTCTTTAAGTCCGTAGGCAATTATATAGTTGCGGTATTTTTCCATGCGCAGATAAACAATCGCATAACGCTGGCGTCGGCGCTTTATAAGTTTTTTTGATTTGTTTATAAAATAATCCTTGTTGTGTCCACCGGTAACCGGGTCGGTATAAATAAGCTTTTGAATCTTTCTGCGGTTAACAATTACAACAATAAGGCGGTAGTGCTCGTAAAACGCAATAAAAAGAAATACAAAACCCATTACCCATAATAAGAAGCTCTGGCGTGCAGATTCAATTTCCTTCTGGTAATAAAGTTTATTGATAAGAACATTTACACCGTCAATATCTGTTTTGTACATAACCCATAAGGATTGCAGCAATGCGTTTTTAGTTGCCCAATTATAAAAATCTCTTTTAGTAAGAGATGAATCTTCCGAGGTTCCAAAGAATAATTTTCTGTACATGTTGACAGTACTTTTATCCTCTTTGAAAATACCTACACTTATATCTGTTTCAATATCATCTGCCTGACTGTCCATCTGCTGGGCCTGTTTTTCCATCTCCTGAGCCTGATCATATCCATACTTAAAGGCCTCTTTCATAGTCATATCTTCATCATAATCTTCGACAGAAAGGCTGCCTAAAAAATCTTCCCTAAAATAAACGCCGCTTTCCCTAAAATTTTTATCAGAAAAATATTTATAAAACGAATCTTCCGGAACAGATTTTCCATAAGAAGCAAGAATATTTCTGTCATCATCAACAATACATATTGATTCAAAATCTTCGTGTGAATACAAAAGGACGTTCTTCAAATACTCTTCGGAAGCTTGTGATATCTGGCCCTGCGATGAATCCCAGCCTCTACTTACAGAATCTACAATCTGATTACAGGTATCTATATTTTTTGTAACAACATTCTGAATATACGAAGTTCCCTCTGTATAGGCGACTAAAGCAACTAATATTATAAATGCTACTTCTACTACAAATGTTTCTATAATCTGTGGCAACAAAGATGTCTTACGAAGTCTCTTAATTTTCTTTTCTGTTTTTTTGCTCATATTAATTCCTGTACAATAATTATACTATTCCTGCAAAACTTTATAAATGCCCCTCGCAAAAGCCGCTGCATATTTTTCGTTTTGAGGACGATTGATTAAAACAATGATTGTTGTTTTTGTATCCGGATGATAAGTGGCAAACGAATTAAAAACGTTGGTTGCGCCGCCGTGGAAGATTTCGCCGTTCTGAACATTTACACCGTAGCCGTAGGAATCGGTGTCTATCATTTTTTTGAAAGTCTTTTTGCGGACCACCTTACCGTTTACAAAGGCCTGTGTCCATTTATACAGATCTACAACGCTGGAGTTTATATCTCCGTAGCCAGTTGAAAATTCTGCGGGAATACTGTAGTAACGGTTTTTCCAGTCGTAGCCGCGCGTATCAGTTTTCTGAAAATCCATATTGGTGTTGCGCATATCGCACGGAACAAAAATCTTTTTTTCCATGTATTCACGGAACGACATGCCGCTAACCTGTTCAACAATTTTTGCAAGCAGATAGTAGTTTGTGTTGCAGTAAAAATATTCGGTGCCCGGGTCTATAAACAGCGGAGCGTCGTTCAAATACTTAAGGATAATCTCCGGCTCCACAGGCTCGTTGTGCACTGTAGCATTTTCGATTTTGGTTGCAACCTTTGTAGGGAAAAATTCATAAGGAGCATTAAGACAATCGGTAAGACCTGAATGCATGTTCAAAAGCATTTCTACAGTGATGTCGTTGCCATATTGATAATCCGGAAACCAGAGCGAGATTTTGTCCGTGAGCGCAAGCTTCTTTTTTTCTACCAGCTGCATAACTGCGGCAGCCGTCATCTGCTTTGAAATGGAACCTATTTCAAAAACTGTGTTTATCTTTATTTCTCCAGCGTCAGGATTTTTTCTGTCACAGGGACCAAAACCTTTTGCAAGAAGGATTTTGTTTTTACGGGCAACAAGGACGGCCCCTTCGAATTTATTTTCCTGCAAATAAGACTGAATATTCTCCACGTCGTTAGGATAGTCTGGACTAACAATCTGGTCGCAGTTGAATCTGTCATTTGATTTGCAGGAGAATAAAAATAAGCTTGTAAAAATGGCAAGCATGGCCACCGGCAGATACCATTTTTTAGTTTTTACTGCATTGCGTAAAAAGCGGTCGGCGTCGAGCGCACCTGAGCCGTATTCTTCATAAAAAAGCGAGATTTTATCGTTTATCTGAACGTGCGGCATTTTTTTATTTACTCCACCATTTTTAAATATTATATTTATAGATAGATAATAATTCTAGTGGCGAAACAATCCACGTATCAGGAGGCATAATATGAGCGAAGTAACCATCTCTGCACAAAACTACGATGCAGAAGTAATCAAATCTGAAAAGCCGGTATTGCTGGACTTTTGGGCTCCATGGTGCGGCCCCTGCAAAATGCTTGGCCCTGTTATTGCACAGATTGCAGAAGAACACCCCGAAATCAAAGTAGGCAAAATCAATGTCGACGACGAAGAACACCTTGCCGAACAGTTTGGCATCATGAGCATCCCAACCCTCCTCCTTATGAAATCCGGCAAAATCGAAAAGTCGTTCACGGGCTTTGCACCAAAAGAGAGCATTGAGAACTTTATAAAATAACACGATTTTTTCCCACAAGCCGCACTTTATGGTGTATAATAGTGAAACTATTACTATTATAAGGAGTAAAAAATGGAATTAAAATTTTATCGCTGTAAAGTGTGCGGCAAAATTATTGCTGTTGTAAAAGATACTGGCGTACCTACAATATGCTGTGGCGAAGAAATGGAACAGATTATTCCGGGAACAACTGATGCTGCTGTTGAAAAGCATGTTCCTGTTATCACTGTAAATGGAAATACTGTAGAGGTAAAGGTTGGTTCAGTTGACCACCCTATGCTGCCGGAGCACTATATAGAATGGATTGCTCTTAGCACAAAGCAGGGAAACCAGCGCAAGGTTCTTAAGCCGGGCGACGCACCAAAAGCAACATTTGCCATTGTAGACGGCGATGAAGTTGTAGCAGCCTACGCTTACTGCAACCTGCACAGCCTCTGGAAGAGCAACTAATGGAGAACAAAATGAGCAAATACACAGGAACAAAAACAGAAAAAAATTTGCAGGCAGCTTTTGCGGGGGAAAGTCAGGCACGTAACAAGTACACTTACTTTTCTCAGATTGCAAAGGACGAAGGTCTGGACAAAATATCAGAAATCTTTGCTAAGACAGCTAACAACGAAGAAAACCATGCAAAGATGTGGTTCCGTGAGCTTGGTGGCTTAAACAAAACTAACGAAAACCTTAGCGCAGCAGCTGACGGCGAAAACTACGAATGGACAGATATGTATGTTCAGTTTGCAAAGGATGCCGAAGAAGAAGGCTTTGCAGACCTTGCAAAAAAATTCCGCGCTGTTGCAGAAATTGAAAAACGCCACGAAGAGCGCTACCGTTCACTGCTTAAGGACGAAGAATCTAAGGCCCAGCTGGAAAAGAGCACCGTAAAGGTATGGGAATGCCTTAAATGCGGTCATATCGTAACTGGTCCTGCCGCCCCGGAATACTGCCCTACCTGTGGTGAATATAATCAGTATTTTGAAGTTCGGGAAGATAATTACGATATGATTATGACCTGGGGTCGCTAATGGATAATAAAGCCCTGTTTAATTTACAATACGGAGTCTTCATTCTTGGCACACAGAGCAACGGCAAAATAAATGCGTGCGTTACAAACACATGTATGCAGGTTGCCAACGACCCTGTGCGCATTGCAATTTCGGTAATCAATACAAACCTTACCTGCAAGATGATTAAAGATTCGGGAGTTTTTACTCTTAGCGTGCTGGATAAAAAAACGACCTTTGAAACAATCAAACACTTTGGCTACCAGAGCGGTAAAAATGTAGATAAGTTTGCAGACTTTGAATATTCAACTGATGCTGCCGGCTGCCCATATCCAAAAAGCCAGATCTGCGCACTATTCAGTGCAAAGGTTATTGCTGCTCAGGATCTGGGAACCCACACTCTCTTTACAGCCGAAGTTACCGACGCTCAAATTACAAGCCGCGAAGAACCAATCACCTATGCTTATTATCAAAGCTATATAAAACCAAAACCGGCTGCACCAACCAGTGGTAAAATTGTAGGCTGGCGCTGTAAGATTTGCGGCTACATTCACAATAGTCCGGAGCTGCCTGCAGACTTTACATGCCCACTTTGCGGACACCCGGCAGAGGATTTTGAACCGATTTATGAGGAGGCTGGCGCAGCAGAAAAAAATGTGCCGACTCCAACAACTAATACAACTGTAAAAAGTTCACAGGAGGAAAAAATGAACAAATACGCAGGAACACAGACAGAAAAAAACTTAATGGAAGCTTTTGCAGGAGAAAGTCAGGCCCGCAACAAATACACATACTTTGCATCAAAAGCTAAAAAAGAAGGCTTTGAACAGATTGCCGCAATTTTTGAAGCAACTGCCAACAACGAAAAAGAACACGCCAAAATGTGGTTCAAGGAACTGGACGGCATTGGTGACACAGCCGCCAACCTCAAGGCCGCTGCCGACGGCGAAAACCACGAATGGACAGATATGTACGAAGGCTTTGCAAAAACTGCCGAAGCAGAAGGCTTCCCTGGTCTTGCTGCAAAATTCCGTGCAGTTGGTGCAATTGAAAAGCACCACGAGGAACGCTACCGTGCACTCCTTAAGAACGTAGAAACTGCTGCTGTATTTGAAAAGAGCGAAGTTAAAGTTTGGGAATGCCGCAACTGTGGTCACATCTGTGTTGGAACAAAAGCTCCGGAAGTTTGTCCGGTTTGCGCTCATCCACAGAGCTACTTTGAGGTTCACGCAGAGAACTTCTAAAGATATTCGGGTCAAGCCCGAATATGACACAGGTGTTCTGTCATTGTCGGGCTTGCCCCGCGAGTTTTGCTTTGCAAAACTCGGTAAGCTTGCGACACAATCTTTCCTATGAAAAAACGATTTCTTGTACTTTTTACAATTGTTTTCTCTCTGCTGTTTACATCCTGCCTTGCAGATTATCTGAATGAAAAATTCGGGTACACTCCACCAATATATGTTTCCTATAAATCACAATACGGAGATGTACCTGACAGAAAACTAATTGAAAAAGGTGGCGCCCTTACATCCGATTATCTTCCAGTCATGTATTACAGCGGCAACGAATTTGAAGGCTGGTACCTGGACGATAACTTTAATGAGCTGGCGCAGGAAGGATACATTGTAAACCAAAGCCTTACACTCTACGCCAAATGGAAGTACGGCGATTCAAGGTACCAGACTCCTAAATATAGTTACGAAGTTCATTTCTGTTTCTTTGATGCAGACAATTCCAGCCGAGGTTTTGAATACCGCAGCGAATACACTCAAACCTTTGATTCAAGAGAAGTCGCAGAGTCGCTCGCATATTCTTTTGCAGGGTATGAGTATATTCCTGGGGCAGATGCTACGTATACAAGCTACGAAAATTTTTCAGACGGAATATTAACCAAACAGATAACAGTAATAGAAAAACGATATTACAAGACACATATTCAAGCCGGAAGTTTTAAGGAAGCATATATGTATCTTGCCGGTTATCCTGATTATGATTATACATTCTATATTACGGACTATGCGCCGGATCTGACACAATTCTCCAACATAAATGGGGTCAATGCTATTTTGCATTTTGAAGATTGTCATGGATTGACAGAAATTCCGGGATATACCTTCACTTCATGCCAATGGCTTAAAGAAATTTATCTGCCACAGAATATCTCTAAAATTGGATACAGCGCCTTTCATAATTGTGCAAATCTAAAGTTAATAGATACTTACTCCATTGTTGCAAGTAATTTTTCAATTGAGCAAAACGCCTTTAGTTATTGTTCAAGTCTTAAAACTTTTATGATTCCTTATAGTCTATCAAAAATAGAGCTGGAAACTTTTTCTAATTGTACCAGCTTAGAATCAATACGAATCCCTTCCTCGGTTACTGAAATTGTTGAGGGTGCTTTTTCTGCTTGCCCGAACTTAAGAGATGTTTATTATCAGGGAGATTCTATTCCAACAACACTTCAAATTAACGACACGACAATAAATGCAATAAAGGGAACAGGGAACTGGCATTTTGGTCAATATTGGTACTAACAGCGAATGGACTTTCATTATACCACACCTTCTTCCAAAAAGATACAGCAATTTTTTTCTTGCAAACGTTTTTTTTCATGCTATTATAAAATTGTAATGAATAAGCTGTCAGTTGCTTAGAAACTGAACAAAAAATATAGTGCCAGTACAAAGTCTACTGATCGCACGTTATGAGCCGGGTAACACCCGGCCTTTTTTTTTCTGCATAAAATTAGTATACTCTTTTCTATGCACAAGAAATTGCTTTTTTTACTGGCAGTAATTCTGCTGTTCATCAGCTGCAACAAGGAGAAAAAAATGTCTGGACCTTTTAACGCAGAACCACAGATTCCTATTCCAAAAATCAAAACAGAAACGGATACTCAGGGTGCCGCTGGCGATCAGGGACCTTCTACAAACGGGCTTGGAATCTCTGATACAAAATATGAAGAAATAATTCACAAAAGTCTTGTTACTACAGGAAACAATGCGCTGGTAAAAAAAGTACTTGCAAAAATGCGCGCCGGAGAAGAAGTAATTGTTGCAGCAATAGGTGGCTCTGTTACCGAGGGTGCGGGACCATCCGACTTTCATCAGGGCTATGCCTACCAGTTTAAAGATCTGTTCATTCAAAAATACGCTGCGGACGCCGCTAAGGTAAAGTTTGTTCCTGCGGGAATTGGAGGCACTCCTTCTGCAATGGGAGTTATACGCTACCAGAAGGATGTTGTTGCCGCCGGTGGTCGTGACCCTGACCTATTGATTGTTGAGTTTGCGGTAAACGACTGGTTAGAATGCACTAACACACGCGGTATGGAATACATTGTGCGCAATGCACTGGAGCATGGTACGGCTGTAATTATGCTTTATGCTGCGGCAACCTACACCAACCAGCAGGGACAGATCAAACCTGTAGCAGACTTTTATAACCTTCCGCAGGTTAGCATCAGCGACGGGCTTGCAGGATCCGGCGTAAATCAGGAAAAGGATTCCAAGGTTTATTATTCTGATTATGTTCACCCTACCCGCTACGGTCATACCTATATGGCAAAATGTCTTATGAATCTGATTGATGAAATTGATTCGGGGGAGACGTCGCCTGAATACGTGCTTCCGGCCGGCTACAAAAATGAAAATGCGTTTAAGTCTTTTGCGGCTATTTATGCAGACACAAAGGATGAAAATGTTTCTATTAACGCAGGAAGCTTTGACAAAAAGGATGATGCAATTCAGGGGTATAGCCACGGGGGCAAGTGCTTTCCGGAGAATTGGAGTCATTCTGGCGGTCCTTCGACCCCTTCGACAAGCTCAGGGACCGCAGGGACCACGGACAGTTTTAAAATGTCGCTCAACTGTAAGAGTTTGATTATGGTTTATAAAAACGCAAACAACGACAGCTTTGGAAAAGCAGATGTTTATGTAGACGGCAAGCTGCAGAAGACCTATGCAGGCCACGAGGATGGAGGCTGGAACAACTGCATGATTGTCATGATTATTGACGAGGCCACCGCCGCACCACACACTGTAGAAATTAAAATGGCTCAAGGTGACGCGGATAAGGCGTTTACAATTCTTGCGTTTGGGTATGCACGTTAAGGGCAGATGCTCTGTGCGTATTTAACGCTTTCCATGGCGTCTTTGGTGTAGGCGTCGGCATGAATCTTGTCGGCATATTCCTGGTTCAAAACTGCGCCGCCAACAAAAACCTTGCACCATGGCGCATCCTTGTGGATAAGCTTTATGGTTTCTTCCATAGCGCCAACAGTTGTTGTCATGAGCGCAGAAAGTCCGGCCAGCGGAGCGTGCTCCTTTATAACCGCATCCAGAATAACTTCCGGCGGAACATCCTTTCCCAAATCAATTACACGGAACGAATAATTTTCTAGCAGAACTTTTACTATATTTTTTCCAATATCGTGAATGTCACCTTTGACGGTTGCAATTACAACTGACCCTTTCTTTTCGCCGGCTACTCCCTTCTTTTCAAGCTCGGCTTTTATAACAGCAAAGGCTTCTTTTGCAGCGTCGGCCGCCATAAGCAGCTGCGGAAGATATGCCTTTTTATTTTCAAAGTCCTTTCCTATTGCGTCCAGCGCCGGAATAATCTTTGTGTTGATTACATCCATGGCACTCATTGGTTCTGAACCGTCGCCCCCGGTAAGCAGCCGCAGGGTTTCGGTTTTGGCATTTTCCTTAAGGCCCTTGTAGATGGATTTGGTGAGTTGCCCTTCGACAGGCTCAGGGACCGCAGCGGGATTCGTGGTCCCTGAGCTTGTCGAAGGGCCCGCTGCACTTGCCATAACCTGTTCATACTTTCCGGCAAAATCAATATATCCAAGGCATTGACCGTCAAGACCGCTGAGTGTTTTAAAACAGGTCCAGGCCTTCATCATTTCTACAGCATTTGGGTTCATAATGGCAGCACTAAGTCCGTTCTGCATTGCCATTGTAAAAAAGATTGAAGTAATGTGTTCACGAAGCGGCAGTCCAAAGCTTACATTTGAAACACCAAGAGAGGTAAGCCCGTGCTTTACTTCGTGTACATATTTGACTGTAGCAAGAGTGGCAACCGCCGCCTGATCATCTGCACTTACTGTCATTGCAAGAGGGTCAATTACAATCTGATCCTGCGCAATTCCATATTTTGCAGCCTCGGCATAAAGCTTTTCTACTACCTCAATTCTTCCCTGTGCAGTTGGTGGAATACCTTGTTCATCAAGTGCGAGTGCAATTACCATACCGCCGTATTTTTTTACAAGAGGGAAAATCTGCTTCATAACCTCCTGCTTTCCGTTTACAGAATTGATGAGCGGCTTACCGTTATAAATGCGCAGGGCCTTTTCCATGGTAACAGGGTCAGAAGTATCTATCTGCAACGGCAAATCTGTAACAGCCTGAACTTCCTTTATAACAGTCTGCATCATTGCACATTCATCAATTTCGGGGAGCCCGACGTTTACATCAAGAACCTGGGCACCTTTTTCTTCCTGAGTCAAAGCCTCGTTTAAAATATAAGCAATATCATTATCCTTTAAGGCCTGCTTAAGCTTTTTCTTTCCGGTAGGATTTATGCGCTCACCAATAAGTACAGGAGCATTACTGCCGCCAAATTCAACCAGCCTTGTTCCGGATGTAATTACAGACTTGTGTACCTGTCGCGGTGACACAGCAAGCCCCTGGACCTTTGCACCCGTCTTCTGCACAAGCTTTTTTATAAACTCTGGATTTGTTCCGCAGCAGCCACCGGCGATAGCTGCACCTTCTGCACAAAAATCACTTACGATATCAGAAAACTCATCTGCACCAACATCATAAACTGTCTGTCCGTTTACACTTTTTGGAAGTCCTGCGTTAGGTTTAACTAACACCGGCAGAGTTGTTGCAGCAAGCAGACGAGTAACAATTGGCTTCATCTGTTCGGGACCAAGACTGCAGTTCAAGCCAAGAGCGTCAACTCCAAGACCTTCAAGCACTGCGGCACAAATTTCAGGCGAGCTTCCGGTCAAGGTTTTCTGGCCTTCGTCATAAACCATGGAAACTACAATAGGAATATCTTTGTCTGCAGCTTCCATGGCTTCCTTTGCGGCAATTACTGCAGCCTTGGCTTCGTATATATCATTAACTGTCTCTATAAGAATAAGATCGGGGTCATGTTTTATTCCAGCTTCAAAGCTTGTTTTAAAAAGAGTAACTGCATCTTCAAACTCAAGGTCGCCGAGTGGTTTTAAAAGCTTACCGCAGGAACCTATATCAAAGGCAACAAAACGAGGTGTGTCCGGCGCTCCGGCTTCCCTGTCTTTTTCCTGAATAAGCTCTCGGGCTTTATATGCATTTTGCAGAGCGGCATCAATCACCTCTTCTACACTGTACTTTCCGTCTGTTCCGGTAAACTTTGTACTAAAGGCTCCAAAGGAATTTGAATTGATGATGTTTGACCCCGCAAGATAATATCCATATCCAAGCTGAACAATTTTTTCTGGATGCTCTATATTCCAGTTTTCGGGAAGCTCACCCGGCTTGAGTCCCTGTGACTGTAAAACCGAACCGGTACCTCCGTCAAAAAACAAAATCTGTTTACTAAGATATTCACGAAAAGCTTTCATATTTTTTCCTTTTATTTATATACACCGACAAATGCCGTTACCGATTTTTCCGGCGACATTATGAGTGAATCATTCAAAGTAAGCGCCAGATTTTTCTGACACTCAAGAAGTTCAAAAAAAGTTTTCTGCACTGCAAGCGGGACATCGCCAAAGCCCGGGCTGTAGCGTGGTCTTAAGGAATTGCCCTCTGCGGCTTCCTGTTCCTGTAAAAACTCTACAAGCAGATCCACATATTTTTCAATAAACATTGCACCTGCAGCCTGCATCATTACAGCCTTAGCCGGATTGATGCGCGATTCCTTTTGAATGAGCTTATCTACGGCAGGGCCAAGCGTTGCCGCAAAAAGATACACACTATGGCAGTCATGAAGATTAAGAAGCAGATGATGACTCGTAATCATTTTATCTGCAAAACAGATGCGGTCGCCTTCCTTAAAACCAAGTTCAAACTTTGTGTAAACAGAGCGGCAGTTCATGGCTGCTGAAATATCCTCAACGGCAGATTCGGCAAGTTCTTTCATCTGAGTGTCGGTAACGTCTGCCAGGGCCTGCTTTGCAAAACCTGCGTATCTGAATAATTCCTGATAATCGGGCTCTACCTGGTCCTGTGAAAGTCTGTGCGTAAGAATCATTTTTTAAATATAGAACATTCTTTCATTTATGACAATCGTAGATTACCCTTCGACAGGCTCAGGGACCCCATGCCATTACAGTTACGGCAACTACGTCATTACAGTTACGGCAACTTCATAATTGCAACAACCTCTCTTTTTGATTATATTATCTACTATGAAAGCATTAAAGAAATTACTCACACTGTTGCTCGCTTTGAGCGTTTTAACTGGTTTGACTTTTGGAGCATCCAAGAGTTCAAAGAAAAATACTGCTTCTGATGTTCGCGTTGTAACACTCGGACCTGCTGCTACAGAAATCATTTTTGCAATTGGCGCACAGGATACTCTTGTTGCAAGAACAGACCTTTGCGACTATCCTCCGGAAGCTGCAAACTATCCTAGCGTAGGTGGTTTTGCCGGAAACACAATCAGCCTTGAAGCAATTATTGCTTATGAACCAACTCTGGTTTATCTTTTTGCAGGCATGCACGACTTTCTTATCCAGCCACTGGAAGACCTTGGAATTAAGGTTTATGTTTCTGACGCTGTAAGCATCGAAGCTGTAAAAAAAGAAGTTCTTGAAATTGGTGAACTCACAGGTCATCAGAAGGGTGCACAGAAGGTTGTAAAACAGATGGATGCAACTCTTGCACGCACCGAAAAATTAATCAAAAACAAAATGAAAAAGCAGGCTGCTCCAACTGTTTACTGGGAAGTATGGCACGAGCCAATGATGAGCGTTGGAAAGAATACATTCATGAACGACATCATCACTCTGGCCGGCGGAATTAATATTTTTGCCAACGAAGAATATGCCTACCCAATGGTAAGCGAAGAAGCAGTTCTTGACGCAAACCCGGACTTTATCTTCTACACAGGAGACGGAATGGGTGGCGGAAAACCAAGCGAAATCTTTAATCCAAAGGGCGGCATTTACTACATGGGCGACGACGACCGCTATGTTCGTTCTGTCCCACGCTGTGTAGATGCTGTTGAAAAGCTTGCAAATATTTTGTGGAAGTAAATAAACTGTGAAAGCAAAGCGCGGAGCAAAGTTTCTCCTTAAAATATTACCAGTGATAGTTCTCGTAATACTTGGTTTTATTGCGCTTTGCATAGGAACACGTTTTATTTCGCCACTGTCGGTTCTGGCAAAAACCTGTTCCAGGACCGACACAATAATCATTTCAAAAATAAGGCTGCCACGCATTCTTTTGAGCATTACCTGCGGAGCCTTGCTTGGAGCAACCGGTGCTGTATTCCAGGGCTTTTTCCGAAACCCTCTTGCAGACCCGGGTATTATGGGAGTGTGTTCCGGCGCCACCTTTGGTGCAGTTATTTCGGGACTACTGCCACTCACCGCAATAAGTTATTTAAGCCCCGCAACCTTTTTTGCTTTTGCAGGAGCGCTGCTTTCGGCCTTCTGTGTTTTTCTTTTTTCAAAATTTTTCCGTGGAAACTCAAGCGTAACCCTTTTGCTTTCGGGCACGGCAATAGGAACCTTTTTTTCTGCTGTTGCTTCCATCATCCTGCTTACCCACGAAAGCGATCTTCATTCCTTTTATGTCTGGACAACGGGAAGCTTTAATGGCAAGGGCTGGAAGGAGTTTACAGTCTTTATAATTCCTTCTATCCTTTCACTCCTCCTGCTCCAGTTTTGCTCACGACATCTGGACGTCCTTGTGTGTGGAGAAGACTCTGCACAAACCCTTGGGCTGAATTATAAATTCTTACGAAACTACGTACTCATTGCAGGCTCACTTGCTACAAGCTGCGCAGTATGTTCGGGCGGAATTATTTCGTTTGTAGGACTCATTGCTCCGCACATTGCACGCAAGCTTTACGGCCCGCTCCACCGCACTCTGATTTTTGAAAGTATGATTCTTGGCGGCCTTTTAATGCTGGTAGCGGACACTCTTGCACGCACCGTTGTAGCCCCGTCTGAACTCCCCGTTGGAATCATAACCTCGCTGGTTGGCGTACCCTTCTTTATGATTGTCCTTGTAAAAATGAGCGGAGGAAAATCGCAATCATGATAGAAGTAAAAAATCTTACCGCTGCCTACGACGGCGTTCCTGTTTTTGAAAATATAAGCTTTACGCTCCTCGACAACAGCTTTACCGCCCTCTGCGGAAAAAACGGCTCGGGAAAAAGCACGCTGCTTTTGCTCATGGCAGGAATTGTTCCGGCGGGTCTCAAATATTCCGGCGAGATTTTAATAAACGGAAAAAATATTTTTACAATGAAAAGACAGGATGCCGCACAAAATGTTTCTCTTTTACTGCAAAGTGAAACTCCTGCCTGGAATCTTAGCGTACGCCAGTTTATAGAAACCGGCCTTTATTCTTATGGAAGGCTGACTCAGACAGAATGCACACGAGCAGTAGATGAAGCGCTCGAAAAAATTGGAATAACAGACTTTGCCTGCAAGCGCCTTTTTAATATTTCCGGCGGCGAGTTTCAAAAATGCCGTCTTGCCCGCTGCTTTGCACAGAAAACTCCGGTCATGCTTTTTGATGAACCTGCAGAAAAGCTGGACCTTCCCTTCCAGTTAAAGTTTCTGGAGCAGATACAAAATCTTAACAAAACAATTCTTTTTTCCATTCACGATTTGAACACGGCTTCTATTTTTGCAAACGATTTTCTTTTGCTTTCAAAAGGCAGCCTTATTCAATCAGACCGCAATTCCATTTTTACCCCTGAGCTTCTTTCCCAGGCCTTTGATTCCCGCGCTCAGATTTTTGAACACCCTGTAAAGAAAGTTCCTCAGGTACTGTTTCTGGAATAAAAAAAATCTCGCAAATTACATGCAAATCATGATATAATACTTATGGAAGCTTTATATCATGAAAAGAATTCTTATTATTATTGCCAATTTTCTGATTGTTCTGTTCACTATTTTCTTTGTCCTTCTTTATGTAAGAAACCAAAGTGCTTTTATGAAGTCTTACAACACAGAAAACTTTATGAACATGTCAATTGGTATGGAACAGGTAACCACAAATTATCTCGAAGGTGAACAGCGCCTGTGCGATTCCTGGGCTGCCTGTATTAACAGCCGCAAAATGAATATGACAGAAGCAATGGATTATCTGAATGTTGCCCAGCGTCTTCCAAATATTTCTGCACACATAATAAATCTGAATTCTTTTAGCGGTTATTCCAACAAACCAAAAATTGATAACCCTCAGGATTATCAGGTTTCGTATAAAGAAATTGATATTTTTTCTTCGCTTAATGAACTGCTCGGTCAGCAGGACCAGGTTAGAGTTACCCGCTCTTACACAAATCCTATGAACGGAATTCAGTCCATTGCCTTTTGCGATCTTCTGGAGCTTAGGGATGATGACACACAAAAAACAGAACGGGCAATTCTTATGCGCGTAATTCCTGTAGAAATGCTTTCGAGCAAATGGGTTTTTCCAAGCGAAAAATACAGCGATGCACAAATTTCAATTATTGACAGAGACGGAAATTATATCATCAAGGGAAAGTCCTTTAAGAATTCAAACTTTTTTGAATTTTATAAATCCTACAATCAGATTAACAAAGAAGACCTGGAAAACCTTGAAAACCAGATTCACGAAACAGGTATGTTTAAAATGGTAAACTCAAAAACCGAAGACTGCCTCATAGTTCATGTACCTGTTAACACCTCGTTTGACTGGACGCTTTTAACCTATATTCCTATGACGGACATTACCAAAAATGATATAGACTGGCTTTTAATTTTTGTAGTTTCTATAAGCCTTGTTATCCTTTTGATTTTTGACCTTATGGTAATCATGCGCTTTAACAGGCATCTTTCTGCTGTGGCTCAGGCTGCTGAATCTGCTAACAAAGCAAAAACAGATTTTCTTTCCACAATGTCCCACGATATCAGAACTCCAATGAATGCAATCATAGGTCTTACAACAATCGCAGAAAAAAATGTAAATGATACGCAGTCGGTTTCTGATAATCTTCATAAAATAAAACTTGCAAGCAACCATCTGCTCACACTTATCAACGATATTCTTGATATCTCCAAGGTAGAACGCGGAAACATAAGTCTTTCTCCTGTTACCTTCTCTATTGTTGATTCTGCAGAAAATCTTGTTAATATTTCGCAGCCTACAGTCCGTCAAAAAAATATTGACTTTAGGTTCAGAAGCAGGAATATTAAAAATGAATATCTTTATGCAGACCAGCTCCGCATTAATCAGATTTTTATAAATATTCTTTCTAATGCGCTCAAATATACTCCGGCCAACAAACAGGTTTATGTAGATTTAACCGAATATCCGGGCAACAAAAAAGGCTTTGTAAAGCTTGAATACAAGGTTGCAGATACCGGTATGGGCATGTCAAAAGACTTTATGGAAGTTATGTACGAACCGTTTATCCGCCAGACAGACAGCCGCATAAATACAATTCAGGGAACCGGTCTTGGTCTTGCCATCACAAAAAAAATGGTAGACATGATGGGCGGCACAATTGAATGCCAGAGTGAAGAAGGCGTTGGTACTACCTTTACCATAACGCTTGAAGTAGAGATTTCTTCCAAGGACCAGATTGAACAGAAGCTTCCTCCTCTTGAAGTTCTTATTATTGATGATGATGAAGTTCTGCTTGAGACCGCCTTTGATACTCTTACAGCACTTGGAACGAATCCCGAAATTGCAGAATCCGGTGACACTGCCCTTACAAAGCTTGTTGCCAAAAAAGAAGCCGGCAAATCTTACGACGTTATTATTCTTGACTGGAAAATGCCAGGAGTTGATGGAGTTGAGCTTACTAAAAAGATTCGCGAAATTGCAGGAAACGATATTTCCATCCTGCTGGTTTCTGCCTATGACTGGACCCAGATTGAAGAGGATGCAAAAAATGCGGGCATAGACGGATTTATTTCCAAGCCGCTGTTCCGTTCTTCGCTTTTCAGAAAGATTAGCGAAGTTCTTGGGCTCGAAGAAAAAGCTGCTTCTCAGGAAGAAAACAATGATGACTTAAAAGACATGAGCGTTCTTGTTGCAGAAGATGTGGACATGAACTGGGAAATTATTTCTACACTGCTTGAAATGTACGGCATAAAGAGTAAGCGCGCTGTAAACGGAAAAGTTGCCGTAGAAATGCTCACGAATATTCAGCCGGCAGAATACGATGTTGTATTTATGGATATTCAGATGCCTGTAATGAACGGACTTGATGCAACCCGCCAGATCCGCAAGCTGGAAAATCCTTATGCTGCAGGAATACCAATTATTGCAATGACTGCCGATGCCTTTTCCGAGAACGTTGCCGAATGTCTCGAAGCAGGCATGAACAGCCACATTGCAAAACCAATTGATATAAATAATGTAATAAAGGAACTTAAAAAAATACGTCAGGCAAAACCTGATTTTACAAAGAGGGATGATTATGAAAACTAAACTAACGAACGGTAGCCTCGCGCTTTTACTTATTTTGAGTATGTGCTTTCTTGGAGGCTGTAAAAAGAAAACCCAAGCCGCATTTGTTCCAAAACTGGACACCCAGACCAAATGCAAAATCTTAATTGCAGGACGCTACCAGAACTTTGAAGCCCTTGAAGCAGAGTTTGACCGCTTTAATGAGTTTTATCCGAATGTAGAGCTTTCCTATACTTATCTTGATAATTACAAGGTAACAATTTCTACAGCACTTGCGGGCCAGGATGCTCCGGATATTTTCATGACCTTCCCATGGATGCTGGACAAAACAAATTACAGCCAGCTTCTGGACAAGACAGAAAACCTTGCAGACCCAAAAACTACAGGAGTTGAACTGTCGGCAATAAGCAAAAAACTTTTGTTTTATATGGATGATGGTTCTCTCCCTATGGTGCCGGTTTTGAGTGCAACAAACGGTATGCTTGTAAACGAAGATCTGTTCAAAAAAGAAGGAATTGAAGTTCCGACAAACTATAAGCAGCTCATTGAAGCCTGCCAGAAATTTAAGGATGCCGGTTACAAGAGCCCTATCCTTTCCGAAAAATCTGCAAACTCAATTATGACTTCTCTGATTTCTGCCTATTTTACAAAAGAAGTCATGAATGACAAGGATGCAATTGCAAGATTAAATAAGCTTGACCCGACCGCCGGTGAATACATGAGGTCAACTTTGGAATGGGTACAGGAATTCAAAAAATACGGCTTTATGGACTTGGACGAATGCGCCAAGATTAAGGACAATTATTCTGCCGTAATCATGCGCTTTTTCCAGGGCGACGTTCCTATGATGCTTGCTTCTGCCGATGTAGTTTCCGGAACCAAAAAGCGCGAGGCCCTGTCCGAAGCCTTTACAAATGCACCGTTTAAGTACAGCTTCTACGCCGTGCCAGTCCTTGAAAAAGGCAGCGCCGTCCTTGAAGTTCCATCAGTAGAATTCTCCGTAAACAAGAGCAGCAAAAACCTCGAAATGACAAACGAGTTTATGCGCTTCCTCTTAAGAACCCAGGAGCTCAACAACCTTGCCATGATCAAACGTCTCATCACCTGCTCTACCGTTTATTCCTTTGACGATGTATACGCACCGCTTGGAAAAACAGAGCACCTCTATCAGCTTGAACTCGGCATTCTGGACAACACCTACACCCAGGTAAGAAATGCCGCCTACCAGGTGCTGATTGAGAAAAAGACCATTGATGAAGCAATTATGAATTACGGGAAGTATTAATTATACCGGTTTGCAAAGCTTACAATTTTTCTCGCACGCTTTTCGGTAATTCTTCCGCCCGAAATACTTATTAAACTTTCCAAAGGATTTTCTTCTATTCCTGTAATGTTGATTTTTACTGCAGGGTCATCCTTTGACTTGCTCCGGCTTGTAAGAATAAGCAGCATCCGGAAAAGCTTGAGCAGACAGTTTACATATTTACTGCCCCGGGACATTTCGATAAGGGAATCGGTAAGAGTAAACTCACCTTTTTTGTGTCGCGGGTGCTCTGCAAAAATGTCTTTCTTTTCAAGAGCATCTGTGTTTACAAGAGCCTGTATTTCTTCTCCTTCAACTTTTACAGGAGCAGAAAGCCTTATGTCCTTTAAGCTGGCGCCAATACAAATCTCGTAATTTCCTTTTACAGGGGCAAAGCATTTTTTCTTTGTTGCATATACGCTAAAGGCACTCTGGTCCAATGTAAAGGTTATTGTCTTTTTCTCGCCCGCCTTAAGGAAGATTTTCCGGAAGGCCCGCAGCTCCATTACCGGCCGCGATATTTCCGGGTCGCATTCAGGATTTTTTACATAAAGCTGAACAACTTCGCTGCCGTCTACAGTGCCGGTGTTTTGAACAGAAAGAGTAATTTGGAACAAGGCTGGCCCTTCGACAAGCTCAGGGACCGCAATGCCTTCTGTGGTCCCTGAGCCTGTCGAAGGGCCCTTAACCTTCAGCTCCGAATATTCAAAACTACTATAACTCAACCCATACCCAAACTCATACTGAACCGGCTGCTTTTTTGTTTCGTACCAGCGGTAACCTGCAAGAACACCTTCTTCGTAAGGAATGTCATAGGAAGAATGAGGGGCCCCGACTTCCACCTTGTAAGGCCAGGTTTCGGCAAGCTTTCCACTTGGATTTTTCTGCCCGCTGATTAAAGCCGCACAGGCTTGGCCGCAGGCTTCACCACACAAATACATATGAAGGATTGCCCTTGCCTCAGGAGCAAAGGTCAAATCAATTGCAGAGCCGCTAAAGGTTACAAGAGCAACATTTTTTGTAAGACCGATTATTTCTTTATAAAGGTCTATATGACTTTGCGGCAACAGCAGATTTTCGCGGTCAAAGCCTTCACCCTCGTAAGATTCTTCCAGTCCGCAAAAATACAAAAGCGGGATTTGAGGATTTTCTTTTACAAGCCGGCGGATTTTTACCAGAGCCTGAGCCTTGAGCTTTTGATTAATCTTCTGCTTTTTCTTTTCTCTGCAGAAGGTCGAAAGATAACCCGGAACATATTCTACATCATAAAAATCTTTGAGGGCCTGGACAGCGTTTGGATACGGCGCGGTAGAAATGTGGCTGGAACCTCCACCCTGAAAGCGCATTTTTTCTGCCAGCTGGCCAACAACAAGAATTTTCTGTTTTTGTGCAAGAGGAAATATTCCGTCGTTTTTAAGAAGCACGGCACTTTCGCAGGCAAGTTCAAAGGCAGTCTGATGCTGTTGCTTAAAATCAACAGGCTCTGCTTTTGCGCCTCCCACAAACTCATCTTTATGTTCTTCATACTTCAGGGCAAGTCTGATAATTCTTTTACAGGCAGTATCAATCTGCGACTCGCTTATCTGACCTTTTTGGTAAGCCGCTTTGATTTGTTTTACAAGGTAACCGTTGGAGTCCGGCATGCTCAAATCAAGTCCGGCCTTTAAACTTTGAACTGCATCAATTGTGGCGCCCCAGTCGGACATTACAATTCCTTCAAAGCCCCATTCATCACGAAGAATATCGGTAAGCAATTTTTTGTTGGCGCTGGTAAAAACTCCGTTTATCTTGTTGTAAGAACACATAATAGAATGAGGCTGAGCCTTTTTTACAGCCCGCTCAAACCCCGCAAGATAAATTTCGCGCAGAGTCCTTTCATCAACATTGCTGGAAGAAGACTGGCGGTACTTTTCCTGATTGTTCAGTGCAAAATGTTTTAGGCAGGCCCCAACATTCTGACTCTGCATTCCTTGAACAAAGCCTGCAGCCATCTCGCCTGAAAGCAGCGGGTCCTCTGAAAAATATTCAAAGTTACGGCCACACAAGGGTGAGCGTTTGATATTCATTCCACAGCCAAGAACAATCTGAACATTCTGCGCCTTGGCTTCTTTTGCAATTGCAGTTGCCATCCTGCGTGCGGCTTCTACATTCCAGCTGGAAGCAATAGCACAGGCCGTAGGAAAACAGGTTGCAAGCTGGCTGTCATTTATGTCGCCAACAGCCTCCTTGCCTGTCTGATGCCTTAAACCATGGGGCCCGTCACTAACCGAAATAACCGGAACCTTTCCCTCTGCACTAAAGGTATCCCAGTTACCAACCCCATTCAAAAGCCTAATTTTTTCATCCAGCGAAAGTGTTGCCAGTATTTCTTCTATGGTTTTCATGGTTACAGTATAAAACATTTTTCGAAATTCAGCACTAAATTTTATTGTCTTTAATTCCAAATGCAATTATAATTAAATCGTAAAGCCACCGCACAGAAGGTCATTTCCAACGATTATCAGCGTTTTTTAGTATGTGTGGTTATAATTCTTTCGAGCCGGCCCTTCGAGAGCCTCAGGGACCGCCCGACAATGACATATTTATTTCTTTTATTTTTCTTTACCATAATTCAGGCCCGGTGTTGGACAGGCGCTGAAAATCAAAAATCACTTGGGGTACGTGGTATGGAAAATGAAATTTCAATTCTTGAAGAAAACTCTATCCGTTCAAAAATTCATGTTATTCGTGGGCAGCAGGTGATGCTGGATTTTGATCTGGCACAGATTTATGGGTATGAAACAAAAAACTTTAATCGTCAAGTAAAAAATAACATTGAACGATTTGATTCAGATTTCATGTTTCAATTATCAGACTCTGAATTTGAAGAAATCTTGAGGTGCAAAAATTTCACCTCAAGTTGGGGTGGCACGAGATATAATCCTTACGCTTTCACAGAACAGGGAATCTATATGTTAATGACTGTACTTAAAGGCGACCTTGCAGTTACGCAAAGTAAAATGCTTATTCGAACTTTCAAAGAGATGAAACATTTTATTCAAAATAATTCTCATATTTTTACTGAACTGGATAATATAAAAAAACATCTTGTAATTTCAGATATTCATCAAACAGAAACAGACAAAAAAGTTGATGAATTATTCGCTCTCATGGACAAATACAACATAAAAGAGACACAGGGCGTATTTTTCCAAGGCCAGATTTTTGATGCATATGCGAAATTTGAAAGTTTCTTGGCAGCAGCCAAAAAAGAAATAATACTCATAGATAACTATGTAGATTTATCTATCCTACAACGACTTGCAAAAAAGAAAAAAGGTGTGAATGTAATTATTTACACAGACCCAAAAACAAAACTTACAGCACAAGATGTACAAACTTTCAATGCTCAATATCCAGCCCTCACACTAAATTTTACAACAAAAACTCACGACAGATTTTTGATTATAGATAATTCGACGATTTATCATATTGGAGCATCATTAAAGGATTTGGGAAAAAAGTGTTTTTGTTTTGATGTACTGGATCCCGGATATATTTCAATGATTCTTAAGAACTTATAATACTTCACGGGGGTTTTAGGGGGCGGAGCCACCTAGGAGAAGGGGTAGTACGTTCGCTACGCTCACTATCGAGTTTTCTTCGAAAACTCGCGGCACGAGGGAAAGCCCCTCCTGCTATCAATTTTTTATACCTATTTTCACAACTATTTATTTCTACTATAATATACCCACTATGAAAGCATCAAAATTTATTAACTGGACGCTGCGCGAGGCTCCTAATGACGCAGTTATTTCTAGTCATCAGCTTATGATGAGAGCTGGTCTTATCCGCAAACTTGGAAACGGACTTTATTCTTATATGCCTATGGGACTTAAGGCATTCCGTAAAGTTGAGAAAATTATTCGTGAAGAACTGGACAGAGCCGGTATGCTCGAGATGAAGCCTACTGTTGTTCAGCCTGGTGAAATATGGAAAGAGTCAGGACGCTGGGAAAAAATGGGTCCTGAAATGCTTAAGCCGCAGAATCGTGGTGGACAGGATATGGTAATTTCGCCAACTGCAGAAGAAGCCTTTACTGCTCTTGTACGCGACGGACTTACTTCTTACAAGCAGCTTCCTTTTACTTTGTATCAGATTAATACTAAATACCGCGACGAGATTCGTCCACGCTATGGTGTTATGAGAGGCCGCGAATTTACTATGATGGATGCCTACTCTTTTGATAAAGATCAGGCAGACCTGGACGCTTCTTACGAAAATGCTGCAGCCGCTTACCGACGCATCTTTAAGCGCATGGGCCTTGCTACAATTTCTGTAAAGGCCGACACAGGTGCTATGGGTGGTTCTGGTTCTGAAGAATTCATGGTAGAAAGCGAAGTTGGTGACGATACACTTATTCTTTGTCCTGACTGTAAATATGCTGCTAACGTTGAAAAGGCTGCCTGCCGCGATGACGTGGCTCTTGGTGCAGACGGAAAACCTCAGGTTGCAACTACTGCTAGCGTAGAAGAAATCCCTACTCCAAATGTTCGCACAATTGAAGAACTGAGCGACTTCCTTAAGACAACTCCACAGGCATTTATTAAGACTCTCATTTACAAGGTAGAAAATCCTGGAGTTGAACTTGCCGGTGACTTTGTTGCTGTTTGTATTCGCGGCGACCTTGATGTAAACGAAGCTAAATTGTGCGCACTGCTTAAAGCAAGCAATGTTGAACTTGCAGAAGAAGCTGATGTTGTAAAAATCACAGACGCTCCTGTTGGTTTTGCAGGCCCTGTTGGTCTTAAGAAGGCACAGGTTATTGCAGATAAAACTGTTATGACAATGCACGACGCTGTAACAGGCGGTCTTAAAAAGGACCTTCACTTTATTCACGTAGAACCAGGCCGCGACTTTACTCCATTTATGACTGCAGATGTTCGCATTGTAAAACCCGGTGATATTTGTCCAGAATGTGGCGGAACCTTCTATTCTAAAAAAGGAAACGAGCTTGGACATATCTTTAAGCTTGGCGAAAAATATACAAAATCAATGAACGTAACTTACCCTGATGAAAACGGAAAGCTTGTTACTCCAATCATGGGTTGTTACGGTATTGGTGTTGACCGCACCCTTGCAAGTATTATCGAAGCACATCACGATGACAACGGAATTATGTGGACAATGAGTACCGCTCCATTCCAGGTTGCAGTTGTTCCTGTTATGTATAAGGAAAAAATGAAGGAAGTTGCTGATAAGATTTATGAAGAGCTTCTTGCTGCCGGAATTGATGTAATTCTTGATGACCGCGACGAACGCCCAGGCGTTAAGTTCAAGGATGCTGACCTTATTGGTTACCCAATCCGTATTGTTGTTGGTGACAAGAATCTTCCTAATGTTGAACTTAAACGACGCTCTGAAAAGGATCCTGAACTTGTTCCAGCAGAAAGTGCTGCTGCAAAGGCTGTTGAAATTGTTCGCGCAGAGCTTGCTAAGTTGAACGCATAAGGGCTAAATATGAAAAAACTGATTTTGATAATGACTATTCTTCTTTGTCAGGTAGCGGCAACGTTTGCCCTTCCCGGCTATACTCCATTTGTTCCTGATACTGCTGGGGAATATGTTTACTACCGTGACTATTCTTTTACGCACGAAACATACATTGGAATTTTAAATTATGATGATACGTCTTATCAAATCAGATATTATACTCCTGCCAACCGCGACTTTGCTGTTCCAGAAAAATCTATTGCACTGCTTTTTTCTGTAGATCCAGAGGCTGCCTTTTTTGATATGACAGGTGAAAAGATTATTACAGACATTGATCCTTATGGCGATGACGTTGATATCTTAAATTATCTTCATGACATTTTGTATGAATTTTCTTCACGCCGCATAAAGTGTGATGAGCTTGGCGCCCAGCCTGTTTTTTCAACACAAGAATATGAACAGTTTGGTGGCCAGGTTGAAATCTGTTTTGACAGTCTTATCCCTCTTTTTAATATAAAGAGCATCAAGAATAAGCAGGATGGCAACATTGCTTTTACCTGCGTAACTTACGGAAGAATTATAAATGCCCAAGATACATCCTTTGAAGATTTCAAAGGCCTGCTTCCTTCTAAACCATATCATGCGCCAACTGTAAAAAAGGTAAAGGGAAAATCAAAGAAGTTCACAACACAGGATGGCCAGACAATCACACTGGATAGCAACTGGGAACAGAAAATGGATAACCTTTGGATGTTTGGCGAAGAAGCTTCTATTTCAATTGCAACAATTCCCGGATATTTTGAAGACAACGATGTGAACACCCTGTTTGTTTTACGCCGCATTACAGAAAGCACAAGTGGTTCTTACACAGACATAGAAAACATGGAACTTTCAAAAGATCCAAAAAAATACATAACGAAAGTAACTGCTCATATTTCTCAGCCAGACAATAACAAGGTTGTTTACGTAATAAAAGAAATTACAACTAACCCAAGCGCCCAGTTAAACAGCTACGTTTCAATCGCTGCCTTTGAAGACAACTTTTTGGAAAAGAGCAGTTACTATACTAAATTGTTGAAAACCTTTAAGGATTAGCCCTTCGACAGGCTCAGGGCCCGCGCTTCTTCAAATTTCACAAAATCCTCTCCCCAGTACTGACACATTAAGGCACGGGCTTCGGGTAAAATTGAAGGGTCTACATCTGAATTCATTTGCTTGAGTGTATTAGCAAGAATAAAACGCCTTCTTAAACGAATAGCCTGCATATGATCAGGCGTAATTCTTTGAGCAGGAAGTTCCTTTACAGCTGTAAAAAGAATTGTAAATACATTTGCAGCCGTACAAACATGCTCCCATTTTTTTAGGTCTGTTATTTTACTAAAAGCCGAAATTCCAGTATCGATAGAGTATTCATATACAGGCTGTGTAATTCCCACATATTTTTGAGCTTCATAAGAAATGAAAAAATATTGAAGAAAATCTTCGGAACGAATACATCGCGAAAACGGAATATGCGAAAGCGCCTGCAAATAAAGTTCACGCTTGTAAAGCTTGCCCCACAAAAAGCCTGTATGATTTTTATGAAGCATATATCCATCAAAAATCGCAGAACCTGTAAGCTCGCCTTCATAAATTTTGTTTACAACCTGCTGCATTTCTTTTTGTCGAAGAAGAACCTTTTCTTCCACAGGCGCGCCATCTGCATTGGAACATACAACCTTAGTCTGCCCCTGAACAATATCGGCACCAGAGTCAATTGCAGCCTTGTATAAAGTTGCCAGAGCCCCTGGAAGCAACGCATCATCACTGTCGAGCATAAAAACATAATCGCCTTCGGCCGCTTCTACACCAGTGCGCCGTGCCTCTAAAAGCCCAAGGTTAGTCCTATGCTCACGATACAAGACCTGATTTTTACCAAGCTTATGTTCTTTCCTAAACTGTTTTACGATTTTTTTACAGGTGAGTTTTTTATCTTTACCACCAGGGCTACCATCATTTACAACAACAATCTGAAGCCCTGTAAACTCCTGCCCCACCACCGATTCAAGGCAGCGGCGCAGAGAGGTTTCTGTGTTGTAAACTGGAATGCAGACGGAAACGAGAGGGGTGGACATTAGAATGTTTTTAATCCA
>JAEEGJ010008420.1_pt1 | contig 28438 bp, 22 predicted proteins | sample 8958761 | NCBI WGS metagenome assembly JAEEGJ01 (sample SAMN16246546, study PRJNA631951) | gut metagenome | biome: gut microbiome; feature: rumen; material: RS-attached | host: Bos | place: Iran: Karaj | collected 2018-10
TATGTGGGCGCCCTGGCCCTGGTCGCCGCTACCCTGGAACAGATGGCCTTCGAGGTCCGCAACCTCCAGCGTACGGAAGTGCGCGAGGTGGAGGAAGCCTTCCGCAAGGGGCAGAAGGGCTCCAGCGCCATGCCGCACAAGCGCAATCCCATCTCCTCCGAGAACATCTGCGGCTGCGCCCGCGTGATGCGTGGCTACATGGCCACCGCCTACGAGAACGTCGCCCTCTGGCACGAGCGTGACATATCCCACTCCAGCACCGAGCGTATCGTCCTCCCGGACGCCACCGAACTGCTGGACTACATGCTCACCCGTTTCAAGGGCATCCTGGAGAACCTGGTGGTGTACCCGGAGAACATGCTCTCCAACATTTACCGCACCCGCGGGGTCATCTTCGCCCAGCGCGTGATGAACGCCCTCATTGCCAAGGGACTCTCCCGTGAACAGGCCTACGACACCGTCCAGCCCATCGCCATGGACGCCTGGACCAACAATAAAGACTACAAGACGCTGCTGGAAGCATCCGAGGACGTGACAAAGAAATTGTCCAAGGCAGAGCTGGATAATTGCTTCACCTTGGACTATTATTTCAAGAACGTGGACGAGATCTTCTCTCGCGTAGGGATTGCCTAGCGCACCACGGTGGCGTCACGGTCCGGACCCACGGAGACAATCTTCACGTGGCAGCCGGTTTCCGCTTCAATAAAGTCGATATACGCTTTGAAGGCCCCGGGGAAATCTTCGTAACGGCGCAAGCCGCACAGCGGAGTTTTCCATCCGGGGAATTCTTTGTACACCGGCGTGACGTTCTTGCCGCCGTCGTAGGGGAAGCTGTGCAGTGTCTGGCCGCCTTCCTTGTAGGCTACGGCCACCTTGATGGTGTCAAACTCGTCCAGGACGTCGGATTTCATCATGATGAGGTCCGTGACCCCGTTCATCATCACGGTGTACTTGAGGGCTACCATATCCAGCCAGCCCGTGCGGCGGGGACGGCCGGTGGTGGCGCCGTACTCGTGGCCGATGGCGCGGAGTTTCTCTCCGTCGGCATCAAAGAGTTCGGTGGGGAAGGGACCGCTGCCCACGCGGGTGCAGTAGGCCTTGAAGATGCCATAGACCTTGCCCACGCGGGACGGGGCGATGCCCAGGCCCGTGCACACCCCTGCCGAGAGGGTGTTGGACGAAGTGACGTAGGGGTAGGTGCCGAAATCGATGTCCAGCAGGGAACCCTGGGCTCCTTCGGCCAGGATGGGCGTGCCGGCTTCCAGCGCCTGGTTCACATACACTTCGCTGTCAATGATGGGGAAGCGTTTGAGCTGCTCGACGGCCGTGAACCACTGCTGTTCGTAGGCTTCGAAGTTAAAGGGGCTCTCGAACGGCGGATACTGCTGCAGCAGCTGGAGGTGACGCTGTTTGTGAGCCTCGTAGAGCTCACGGAAATTGTCCTGCAGGAGGTCGCCCACGCGCAGGCCGTTGCGGCCGGTCTTGTCGGCATAAGCCGGGCCGATGCCCTTGAGGGTGGAGCCAATCTTGGCTTTGCCCATGGCGCTCTCACTGGCGGCATCCAGCGACCGGTGGGTGGGCAGGATGAGGTGGGCCCGCTTGGAGATGACCAGCTTCTGGCTCACGTCCACGCCGCGGGCTTCGATCTGCGACACTTCTTCCAGCAGGATCACGGGGTCGATGACCACGCCGTTGCCAATCACATTCACGGTTCCCTCACGGAAAATGCCGGAAGGAACGGTGTGAAGCACGAAGCTGTCGCCGTCAAAGACCAGGGAGTGACCGGCGTTGGGGCCGCCCTGGAAACGGGCCACTACTTTGTACGAGGGGGTGAGCACATCCACGACCTTGCCCTTCCCTTCGTCTCCCCACTGGAGTCCGAGAACTACATCTAACTTGTTTTGTTGCATGAGTTTATAAGGTTTGTTTAATCATATACTTCTGTTGGATACAGCCCGTCGAAGCAGGCGGTGCAAAGCTGTTCCCGTCCGGATGCTTCAAATAACGCGCCCACGGAGAGATATTCCAGCGAATCGGCCCCGATATAGCTGCGGATTTCTTCCAGGCTGCGGCCCGAGGCCAGCAGCTGCTCCTTGGTACCCGTGTCGATGCCGTAGAAACAGGGCCAGGCATAGGGCGGGCTGGCGATGCGCATGTGTACGGCTTTGGCGCCCGCATCCCGGAGCATCTGCACGATAATCCGGGAGGTGGTGCCCCGCACGATGGAGTCGTCTATCACGGCCACGCTTTTCCCTTTTACGATGCTGCGCACGGGGGAGAGCTTCATCTTCACCCCGACGTCCCGCAGGGATTGCGTGGGCTGGATGAATGTCCGGGCCACGTACATGTTTTTCAGCAGTCCCATTTCCAGGGGGAGGGACGCGGCTTCGGCAAAGCCGATGGCGGCGCTCATGCTGGACTCGGGGACGCAGGTCACCAGGTCGGCATCGGCCGGATGTTCTCTCTCCAGCAGTGCGCCGCAGCGGCGCCGGAAGGCATGTACGCTGCAGCCCTCGATGACGCTGTCGGGCCGGGCGAAGTAGATGAACTCCATGGCGCACATGCGGTGCAGGCTGCTTTTGGCAATCCGGGCGCTGTGCACCCCGGCGGCGTCGATGGCCACCAGTTCACCGGGTTCGATGTCCCGGACAAAGCTGGCCCCCACCGTTTCCAGGGCGCAGGTTTCGCTGGCAATCACGTAGCCGTCTCCCAGCCGTCCCAGCGACAGGGGACGGAAGCCGTATTTGTCGCGGCAGGCAAAGAGCGTGTCCGGCGTGAGGATCACCGTGGCGTAGGCACCGTCCAGCAGGTTGGCGGCGGCGCGGATGTTGGCCTCCCAGTCCGTTCCGTGCAGGCCCGTTCCCACCAGGTAGGCGAAGAGTTCGCTGTCGGAGGTGCTGTGGAACAGGTGCCCGTGTTTTTCCAGGTAGGACCGTACCCGGGCGGCGTTCACGATGTTGCCGTTGTGGGCCAGCGCGAAGCTGTCGTCCAGGCGGGAGAAAAGATAAGGCTGCAGGTTCTCCTGGCCGCCCACATCCGTGGTGGGATAGCGCACATGGCCGATGCAGGCGCTGCCCGTGAGGCTGTCAAGCTCCTGCTTCCCGAACACGTCCTTGACCAGTCCGGCCCCCTTGTGCAGGCCGAAGTGGCCGTCGGGCCGCAGGGAAGCGATGCCGCATCCCTGCTGTCCCCGGTGCTGCAGGGCCTGCAACGCCAGGAAGGCATGGGTGGCGGCGTGGTCCACGCCGTAGAATCCCACCACACCGCATTCTTCATGCAGCTCGCGGGACCAGAGGGTATGGGTATTAAGCGAATTCATCCCAGCTCTTGATGGGGATATTGTCTGTGTTCACGGTGCAGAAGGCGGTGATAAAGGCTGCGGCCAGGCGGGCGTTGGTCACCAGCGGTATGTTGAGGTCGATGGCGGCCCGGCGGATCTTGTATCCGTTGGAAAGTTCCCTCGGGGTAAGGTCCTTGGGGATGTTCACCACCAGGTCAATCTCTTTGCGGTGCAGCAGGTCCAGGGCCTGGGGCTCCTTGTCGGGCTCGCTGGGCCAGTGGACCAGGGTGTTGGGAACTCCGTTCTCCGTGAGGTAGCGGGAGGTGCCGCCGGTGGCAAACAGCTTGTAGCCGTGGTCCACCAGCATACGGGCGGCCGGGAGCATATCGGCCTTCTGTCTGGGCGTACCCGTAGACAGGAGGATGTTCTGCTTGGGCACCCGGTAACCTACCGAGAGCATCGACTCCAGGATGGCGGTGGGCACATCGTCTCCGATGCAGCCAACCTCGCCGGTTGAGGCCATATCCACACCCAGCACGGGGTCGGCCTTCTGGAGGCGGTTGAAGGAGAACTGGGAAGCCTTGATGCCCACGCAGTCCAGGTCAAAGAGGTCCTTGGACGGAGGCGTCACTTTCTCTCCCAGCATAATCTTGGTGGCCAGTTCCACCAGGTTGATCTTGAGAACCTTGCTCACGAACGGGAAGCTGCGGCTGGCGCGCAGGTTGCACTCGATAACTTTAACGTCGTTCTCCTTGGCCAGGTACTGGATGTTGAAGGGACCGGAGATGTGCAGGCCGGCGGCAATCTGGCGGCTGATGCGCTTGATGCGGCGCACTGTCTCCACGTACAGCTTCTGCGGCGGGAACTGGATGGTGGCGTCGCCGGAGTGGACACCGGCAAACTCCACGTGCTCGCCAATGGCGTAGGCTATGATTTGACCGTGGTCGGCCACGGCGTCAAATTCAATTTCCTTGGCGTTTTCAATAAAGCGGCTCACCACCACCGGGTGCTCCTGGGAGACCGTGGCGGCCAGCTGCAGGAAGCGCTCCAGCTCTTCCTGGTTGGAGCAGATGTTCATAGCGGCACCGGAGAGCACATAGGAAGGTCTCACCAGCACGGGGAAGCCCACGCGGCCAATGAAGCTGTCAATATCGGCCTGCGAGGTGAGCTCGCCCCATTCGGGCTGGTCCACGCCCAGACCGTCCAGCATAGCGGAGAACTTCTTGCGGTCTTCGGCCCGGTCAATGTCTTCGGCCGAAGTGCCCATCAGGCGGATGCCCCGGTTGGCCAGCTTGACGGCCAGGTTGTTGGGGATCTGTCCGCCGGTGGAGACCACCACGCCCTTGGGCGATTCCATAGCCACCACATCCAGAACGCGCTCGAAGGAGAGCTCGTCAAAGTAGAGGCGGTCGGTTACGTCGTAGTCGGTGGAAACCGTTTCCGGGTTGTAGTTGACCACTACGCTGCGGTAGCCGTGGTTGCGGATGGTCTTGACGGCCTGCACGCAGCACCAGTCAAACTCCACGGAGGAACCGATGCGGTAGGCGCCGGAACCCAGCACCACCACGCCTTCGCGGCTGTCCTCGCTGCCGGGAGCCACATCGTGCTCCGTGGCCTGGTAGGTCATATAGAGGTAGTTGGTCTCGGCGGGGAATTCGCCGGCCAGGGTGTCAATCTGCTTGACGTAGGGGACAATGCCCAGGGACTCGCGGCGGGCGCGGACGGCCAGGCCTTCCGGCTTGCCATCCTTGCCGGCGGTGGCGCGGGCAATTTGGAAGTCGGAGAAGCCGTACACCTTGGCGCGGCGCAGGAGGTCGGCGGGGAGGCTCTCCACGCTGTATTCCTGAAGCTGCTGATCCAGATGGATGATGTTGAGCAGCTTCAAGAGGAACCAGCGATCTATCTTGGTAAGTTCGTGTATGCGTTCTACGGTGTAACCCTGGTGCATAGCCTCGCAGATGGCAAAGATGCGCATGTCGGTGGGCTCGCGGAGGGCTTTGTCCAGGTCGGCGAAGGGGAGGGGACGGTTCTCTACAAAACCGTGCATACCCTGTCCAATCATACGCAGACCCTTCTGGATGGCTTCCTCAAAGGTTCGGCCAATGGACATCACCTCACCCACGGACTTCATACTGGAGCCAATTTCGCGGTCAACTCCGTGGAATTTGCCCAGGTCCCAGCGGGGGATCTTGCAAACCACATAGTCCAGGGCGGGCTCAAAGTAGGCCGAAGTGGTCTGGGTCACGCTGTTTCTAAGATCGAACAGACCCTTGCCCAGGCCCAGCTTGGCGGCAATGAAGGCCAGGGGATAGCCGGTGGCCTTGGAAGCCAGGGCCGAAGAGCGGCTCAGACGGGCGTTCACCTCAATGACGCGGTAGTCCTCCGAGTTGGGGTCGAAGGCATACTGCACGTTGCACTCACCCACAATACCCAGGTGGCGCACAATCTTGATGGCCAGGCAGCGGAGGAAGTGGTATTCCTCGTTGGAGAGGGTCTGGGAGGGAGCAATCACAATACTTTCACCCGTGTGGATGCCCAGCGGGTCAAAGTTTTCCATATTACAAACCGTGATGCAGTTGTCGTAGGCATCGCGCACCACTTCGTATTCAATTTCTTTCCAGCCCTTCAGGCTCTTCTCTACCAGCACCTGCGGGGAGAAGGAGAAGGACTTTTCGGCCAGCTTGAGGAGCTGGGCTTCGTCGTCGCAGAAGCCGGAACCCAGGCCGCCCAGGGCAAAGGCCGAACGCAGGATCACGGGATAACCCAGTTCGGAAGCAGCCTTCTTGGCTTCTTCTATGGAGGAGCAGGCAACGCTGCTGATGGTCTTGACGTCAATCTCGTCCAGCTTCTCTACAAAGAGCTCGCGGTCTTCCGTGTCAATGATGGTCTGGACGGGCGTTCCCAGCACCTGCACGCCGTAGCGCTCCAGCACACCGCTCTTGTAGAGCTGGATGCCGCAGTTGAGGGCCGTCTGGCCGCCAAAGGAGAGGAAGATGCCGTCCGGGCGCTCCTTGCGGATGACTTTTTCTACAAAGTCGGGCGTTACGGGCAGGAAGTAAATCTTGTCGGCTATGCCTTCGCTGGTCTGGACAGTGGCAATGTTGGGGTTGATGAGCACGGTCCGGATGCCTTCTTCGCGCAGGGCCTTGAGGGCCTGGGAACCGGAGTAGTCAAACTCACCGGCCTCGCCAATCTTGAGGGCGCCGGAACCCAGCACCAGCACGGTGGAGATGGCCTTCTTGGGCTGCGTCTGGGGAATGGCCTTCTGCAGATGGCCGCTGATGGGAGCGCGGCCGTCCGTGAGGGGATGCTCCATAAGGTCGGCAAAGCGGTCAAAGAGAACCTCGGTATCCAGCGGACCGCCGTTGGCCTCGGGGTGGAACTGGACGGAGAACCAGGGCATATTTTCGTGCTCCATACCTTCGTTGGAGCCGTCGTTCATATTGACCAGCAGGGGCTTCCAGCCTTCGGGGAGGGAGTCGTTGGCAATGGCGTAACCGTGGTTCTGGCTGGTGATGAAGCACTCGGTGGTGCCGTTGAGGCGCACCGGCTGGTTGTGACCGCGGTGGCCGTATTTGAGTTTATAGACGCGGGCTCCGGCGGCAATGCCCAGGAGCTGGTTACCCAGGCAGATACCCATAATGGGCTTCACCGGGCGGCCTTCCTTGGCATCCTTCAGGCCTTGGGCCAGTACTTTGCGCAGGATGTCCACGGCTTCCTTGCACTGCTCGGGGTTGCCCGGGCCGTTGCTCAGGAACAGGCCGTCGTACTCCATTCCGGTATAGTCGTAGTTCCACGGGACGCGGATCACTTCCAGGTTTCTGGAGAGGAGGCAGCGGATGATATTGTACTTGCAGCCGCAGTCTACCAGCACCACCTTCTTGCGAGGGGTCTGGGCCGGGAGGTAGTGGATGACCTCGCGGCAGGAGACTTCGGCCACAAAGTTGTGGTCTTCGTAAGTATCGTTTCCGGCTTCTTCGGCCTGTCCTTCCATCACGATGCGGCCGCGCATCACGCCCTTCTCACGGAGGGCCTTGGTGAGGGCGCGGGTGTCAATGCCGGTGATGGCGGGGATGTCTTCCCGTTTGAGCCACTCTTCCAGGTTTTCCTCTGCGTTCCAGTGGCTGTAGGCGCTGCTGTAGTCGGCCACCACAAGGGCACGGGCATAGATGTGACTGCCTTCGAAGTTCTCTTCCAGGCCGTCTTCTTCCTTACCGTGCGGCGGTACGCCGTAGTTGCCAATGAGCGGGAAAGTGGACACCAGAATCTGGCCGGCGTAAGAAGGGTCGGTCAGGCTTTCCGGGTAGCCGGTCATAGCCGTGTTGAATACCACTTCGCCGGAGGTGTTCCGGAGACTTCCGAATGCGGTCCCTTCGTAGCGGGATCCGTCTTCCAATATCAAGGATGCTTTCATACACAAAAAAAGCCGGTTCCACCATCGGGGAGAACCGGTAAACTGTAGAGTATAATAGCTGTCAGTGCAACAATGCCCAGCCGGGTGGACACAAGGACGCTAAAGGGTATCTTTGTTACACTACTCACGGGATGCAAAGTTAGTAAAAAAAATAAAAAAAAGAAAAAGGAGGCCCAAATTTTGAGTCTCCTTTTTTCAACCTTTGGGTCGCAAAATTTATTTTTTGCGGCTCTTGTATCTCTGATAGAACATATCCACGCGGCCGGCGGTGTCCACAAGCTTCACCTTGCCCGTGTAGAACGGGTGGGAAGTGTTGGAAATTTCCAGCTTCACCAGCGGGTACTCAACGCCTTCTACAGTGATGTTCTCCTTGGAGGGAGCGCAGCTGCGAGTGACGAAGACGGTGTCATTGGACATATCCTTGAAAGCTACAAGACGGTAGGTTTCGGGATGAATTCCTTTCTTCATTTTACGTAAAAAATATAATTGTTAACAATTTTGGACCGCAAAGATAGGAATAGTTTACGGGATTTCCAAATTATTTCATCCTATACGGCTGATCATCGTAGAGAATGTATCTCTTGGCCTTGCGGATCCACTTCTGCTCTTCCACCTTCACGTGCTCCTGCACCACGTCAAAAGAGATGTTCTCCTTGAGGTAGGCTTCCAGCACAGGGTCGGCCAGCTTGGTCCAGAACGCGGGCTCAAATTCAAAGGCCGAATAGTGCTCGCGGAACCAGCGCATCAGGTGCAGGGTATGCAGCAGACTGTGGTAGGGCTCGCCGGGCACCAGCATAATCTGGAAGCCCTGGCAGCGCTCGCCGGCGTAGCGGCCGGCGGCGGGCGTGAAGGAGCAGGGCCTGAGCAGTGCGCCGTGCGCCTGGGGCAGTTCTTCGGGCCTCAGCGGCTTCACAAAAGGAGCCCCTATATATTCATAAGGTCTGGCGGTACCAATGCCGGGGGTGATGGTGGTGTTGTTCCACAGGCCGCCGCCGCTGTAAAGGTACGAGCTAAACAGGCCGGGAATATCGCTGGCCGGAGCAATGGTCCAGGGCATCAGCTGGCGGCTCTGGTCCGTGGCCATAGCCGAAATCACGTGGATGGGAAACTTGGCGCCAATCTCGGAGGCGTACAGGTTCACCAGCTCTCCCAGCGTGAGGCCGTGCCGGTGCGCCACCTGCGGCACAAACATCTCTCCGCTCACGGCCGGGATGGAACCTTCCACCACGCGGCCCGAGGGGTTGATATGGTCCACAATGTAGAGCGACGGGGCGTCTTCTCCCAGCAGACGCAGCATCTCCATAAGCTGCATCACGTCCTTGGTGTAGTTGAAGTACCGGACGCCCACGTCCTGGATTTCCACCACCACGGCGTCCAGGGCCTGCAACTGTTCGGCCTCAAAGACAATGTGGTTGGTGCCGGGCGTAAGCTCTGCCTCGCGGGGGTTGAACACCGTGACCAGGTTGCCCCGCTCGCGGAAGATGTCCCACATCCATCGGCCCTTTCCCGTATCCCAGCAGTTCTGGGTACAGAAGCAGCCCACCTTGCCGTACAGCAAGGCTTTGTCCAGCTGGTCCTCTAACGGAGTGGTTCTAAATGAAAACACTAGCCTATGATCTTCTTGGCTACTGCAATAACCTCGTTGCCCAGGGCCTCGGCGGCTTCCATAGTGGAAGCTTCGGAGTAGATGCGGATGATGGGCTCGGTGTTGGACTTGCGCAGGTGGACCCAGGTCTTGTTGGCCTCGAAGTTGATCTTGACGCCGTCAATGTCGTTGATGTTTTCCTTGGCGTAGATGACCTTGAGTTCGTTGAGGATCTTCTCAATGAGGGCGCTGTCGCTGAGCTGGATCTTGTTCTTGGCAATGAAGTACTGGGGATAGGTCTTCTTGAGCTCGCTCACCTTCATCTTCTTGTGGGCCAGGTTGCTCAGGAAGAGGGCAACACCTACCATAGCGTCGCGGCCGGCGTGGATGGCGGGATAGATGACGCCTCCGTTGCCTTCGCCGCCAATGAGGGCTCCTACCTCGTGCATCTTGGTGGTCACGTTGACCTCACCCACGGCCGAAGCATAATACTTGCCGCCGTGCTTCTCCGTTACGTCGCGGAGGGCGCGGGTGCTGGACAGGTTGGATACGGTGGCAATGGGCTTGCCTTCCTTCTGGGCGATTTCGCAGAGATAGTCTGCTACGCTAACGAGGGTATATTCTTCTACAAAGGGTTCACCGTTTTCGCAGATGAAGGCCAGACGGTCCACATCCGGGTCCACGGAAACGCCCAGGTCTGCTTTTTCTTTCTTGACGGTCTCGCAGAGGTCTACGAGGTTGGCGGGGAGGGGTTCCGGGTTGTGGGCAAAATCACCGGTGGGGTTGCAGTTGAGCTCGATGCACTTCACGCCCAGACGCTTGAGGAGGCGGGGCATAATGATGCCGCCCACGGAGTTGATGGCGTCTACAACCACGGTGAACTTGGCGGCCTTGATGGCCTCGGCGTCCACGGCGGGGAGGGCCAGGACGGCGTCCAGGTGCTTGTCAGTGAAGTCTTCTTCTTCAATGTTGCCCAGCTGGTCTACCTCGGCAAAGTTGAAGTCCTCTTTTTCGGCCAAATCCAGAACGGCCTGGCCTTCAACGGCGGTAAGGAATTCTCCCTTGTCGTTGAGGAGCTTGAGGGCGTTCCACTGGCGAGGGTTGTGGCTGGCGGTGAGGATGATGCCGCCATCGGCCTTGGCAAAGAGAACGGCCATTTCCGTGGTGGGGGTGGAGGCGAAACCGCACTTGACCACGTCTATTCCGCAGCCAATGAGGGTGCCCACTACCAGCTGTTCAACCATATCTCCGCTCATACGGGCGTCTTTACCTACCACTATTTTATAGCGCTCGCCGTTGTTGGGTTGGGCCTTGCGCTGAGGAAGGGTGGCGGCATAAGCAGCCGTGAACTTGACAACGTCTACAGGAGTGAGAGAATTGCCGGGCTGGCCACCGATGGTGCCGCGGATACCGGAAATGGATTTGATGAGTGTCATGTTTTGAACAATTAAATTCGTTAAATCGTACAAAGTTATTAAATTTGCGCCCCAATTACAAATAGTGACTATGCAAGGTTTCTGGACCATCTTGATGCTTGTGTTTTCGAACGTGTTTATGACGTTCGCCTGGTACGGCCATCTCAAACTGCAGGAGATGAAAATCTCCACCGGCTGGCCGCTCATCCTCATCATCCTCTTTTCCTGGGGTATCGCCTTTTTCGAGTACTGCCTTACCGTTCCGGCCAACCGGATTGGTTTTGTGGGAAACGGCGGTCCCTTCAACCTGATGCAGCTCAAAGTGATCCAAGAGGTCATCTCCCTCACCATCTTCACCGTCATTGTTACCTTCTTATTTAAAGGTACGCCCATTCAGTGGAACCACATTGCTGCCTTCGTCTGTATGGTCCTGGCAGTTTTTTTCGTGTTCCTGAAATAAAAAATTTGGAGATTCAGATTTTTATCGTACCTTTGCATTCCCAACCCGCTGGGTTCGTATAACGGTTAGTACTCGAGATTCTCAATCTCGCAATAGGAGTTCGATTCTCCTACCCAGTACCAAAAGAAATCCGACACTTAAGTGCCGGATTTTTTGTTTCTCCTCACCCCTAAACCCATTTTTGGTGTGCGTTTTACCCCCTTTTCGCACACGGGACGCTGGTTTTTCACTTCCGGTGTGCGTTTGAGGGTGTTTTTGCACACCGGATAGAGGAATCCGGAGGAAATTGGTTTTTCGGGCCCCGTCCCGAAAAATAATTTCCGGGAGGATGACCTGGATTATATCTGCAGCAGGGGATAGGCGGCGCGGAGGGCGTCTTCGCGGGTGTCGGGGGTGGACTCGATGAGGTTGCCGGCGGGGGTGAAGGCCAGGACGCGGGTGGCGATGGCCAGGGAGTCGGAAAGGTCGTTGGAAGTGAAGAGGATGGCCATTCCGGTTTTTCGGGCCAGGTCTTTAAGGGCCGAAAAGAGCATCTGCCGCTCCTCGGGGTCCAGATCCCGGGAAGGGTTGTCCAGGAGAAGGACTTCCACCTTCTGGCGAAGGGCCAGGGCTATGCAGAACTTGATCTGGTCCACGGCATTCAGATCCTTCCACTTACATTCCGTCTTGAGACCCAGCAGGGCCAGGGCGCCATCTACGCGCTCATTTTTGCAAAGAAACAAAGGCCTGCGAGGGGAGACCAGGGTGAAGGCAGGGAGACGGCTCAATTCTTTGAGAAACGGACTGCTGCCGTGACCGGTGAGCAGCACGCACTCGCCGCTGCCCAGATGAAAAGAGTGGGGACCGCAGCTGTACTCCGTCATAATAACTTGCGGGAGGGGATGAGGGCCATCAGGAAGCCCACGCCGGCCACACCCACCACCGTCCAGATTAAATCGGACGCCTGGAGCACCACCGGATAGGCGGAAACGATGAAATTACCGGGCATAGGAACCAGGCCCCAACGCTGCTGCGCCCAGACCAGTAACACGCCCAGAACCAGACCAATGACCATACCCAGGAGCGACACCAGCCAGCCTTCCAGCAGGAAAATCTGGCGAAGCAGCGGCTCCGGAGCGCCCATAGCGCGGAGGGTCCCCGTATCGGCCTTCTTCTCTATGACCAGCATCTTGAGGGAGCTGTAGATGTTAAAGGCCACCAGCAGCACAATGAAGATGAGAATGAGGTAGATGGCCAGCTTCTCGTAGCGGAGCATCCGGTACAGGGATTCGTCCTGCTGCACGCGGCTGAGGACGCGGTAAGAGGGACCCAGATGGGCCGAAAGGTCTTTTTGCACGGCATCGGCCTGTCCCGGCGCCGTCCAGATATCGAGGGAGGAAACCTCGGTTTCGTATTCCAGCAGATCCCGCATCAGGCCAATGGGAACCAGCATCAGGCGGGCGTCTACGTCGGCATTGATGGAGAAGACACCGGCGAGGCGGATTTTGGCGGTACGCAGAGAGGCCGAAGGATTGGCCACGGAGACCGTCTTGGTGCGGGAAGGGTAGTAGACCTCGATGGGCGTGACAAAGCGGGGACTCAGGCCCAGGCTGTGGGCCAGGCCGGCGCCCGCTACGCCAAAGGAGAGTTCTTCCCGCTGGAAGGCCCAGGAGCCGTCAATGATGTGGTCCTTCATCAGGGATTCCTCCTGAGCTACCTCATCCAGGCCCTTGAGGCGGGCCAGGCTCTGTTTGCCTTCGTAGGAAAGGAATACCTGCTCTTCCAGGACGCTGGAGAAGCGGGTTACCCTTTCATCTGTAATGAGCCCCCCGAAGGCGGCGCTGTCGGGGGTAAACACCTTTCCCGTAGCCGGACGCACCACAAGGTCTGCTTTTGCGTCGGCCAGGGAATTGGCTACCAAATCGTTGAATCCGTTAAAAACGGAGAGGATGACCACCAGGGCTGCCGTACCCACCGCCATACCGGCTACCCCTATACCCGAAATCATATTAATGACATTGTATGATTTCCGGGCAAAGAGATAACGGAAGGCGAATCTCAGCGGCAGGTTCACTTTTTCAAGAGTTCTTCAATGTGCTGGGCGTAGTCCAGGGAAGTATCCAGAAGGAAAACCAGTTCGGGTACAATACGGAACTGCTTGGCCACTACGTGACCCAGCTCTCCGCGGAGGGCCTTGTTGTTTTCTTCCAGCAGGGCCATCACAGGCTCCTGCTTCTCGGAAGGGAAGATGCTCACGAAAACCTTGGCAACCGACAGGTCCGGACTCACACGGACTTCGCTTACCGTAACCAGGGCGCCGTCAAAGGCGGCCATACCCTTGGCCCGGATAATCTCTGCCAGGTCTTTCTGGATTTCGCGGGCAACCTTGAGTTGCCGGGTGCTTGCGGGTTTTTCCATTACTTGACGTGAATGATGAAGTAGTTCTTCTTACCCTTCTGGGCCAGAATATAGTGACCGTTGACAATATCGGCCTTGGTTACCTCGGCGTTGATGTCCGTCACTTTGTCTTTGTTGATGGCTATGCCGTTGCCCTGTACCATCTTGCGGGCCTCTCCCTTGGAGGGGAGGATGGCGGTCTTGACGGCCAGCAGGTCCAGGATGTTGCAGGGGAGGTCGGCCTCGGTGATGTCAAAGGAGGGGACGTCTCCGAAGACGGCGAGGAAGGTGCGCTCGTCCAGCTTCCTGAGGGCCTCGGAGTTGCCGCCAAAGAGCATCTGGCTGGCTTCCAGGGCCTTGTCGTAGGCTTCCTGTCCGTGGCACATAACGGTGACCTCGCGGGCCAGGACTTTCTGGAGCTCGCGGGCGCCGGGGTTCTCGCGGTGGCGGGCAATCAGGTCTTCAATGGTGGGGCGGTCCAGCAGGGTGAAGATCTTGATGTAACGCTCGGCGTCGTCATCGGCCACGTTGAGCCAGAACTGGTAGAACTCGTAGGGCGAGGTGCGCTCTGCGTCCAGCCATACGTTGCCCTTCTCGGTTTTGCCGAATTTGGTGCCATCGGCCTTTCTGATGAGGGGGCAGGTGAGGGCGAAGGATTCTCCGCCTTCGATTCTGCGGATGAGCTCGTTGCCGGTGGTGATGTTGCCCCACTGGTCGGAGCCGCCAAACTGCAGGATGCAGCCGCGGTTCTTCCACAGCCAGTAGAAATCGTAGCCCTGCATAAGCTGGTAGGAGAATTCCGTGAAGGACATACCTTCGCTGGATTCGCGGGAAAGACGCTTTTTCACGGAATCCTTGGCCATCATATAGTTGACGGTGATGTGCTTGCCAATGTCACGGATGAAGTTGATGAAGGTGTAGTCCTTCATCCAGTCGTAGTTATTCACCAGTTCGGCCTTGTTGGGGGCGTCGGACTCGAAGTCCAGGAAACGGGCCAGCTGGGCCTTGAGGCAGGCCACGTTGTGGCCCAGGGTTTCCTCGTCCAGGAGGTTACGCTCGGCGCTCTTCATAGAGGGGTCACCAATCATACCGGTGGCTCCGCCAACCAGGGCGTAGGGCTTGTGGCCGCAGCTTTGGAAATGCTTCAATATCATTACGCTCACCAGGTGGCCGATGTGAAGAGAATCGGCGGTGGGGTCAATGCCCACATAGGCCGCCTGAGGACCTTCCATCAGTTTCTCTTCCGTTCCGGGCATAATGTCCTGGATCATGCCTCTCCACCTGAGTTCTTCTACAAAATTCTTCATACCAACTATATCTTTTCTAAAAAACGCACAAAGATACGAAAAATTGTGTATTTTTGTCGCGCACATCGTTAGTAGTTAAGGGATATGAAACGTTTTATCATTCTTTTTGCAATGGCCGCTGCCGTGGCCATCTCCGGTTGTTCCCGTTATGAAACGGTTCAGGGTGACCCTCTGGACGTTAAGATCTACACCCTCAGGAACGGTCTTAAGGTGTATATGTCTGTGAATAAGGACGAACCTCGCATCCAGACCTATATGCCCGTTCGCGTGGGCGGCAAGGACGACCCTGCAGACAACACCGGTCTGGCCCACTACCTGGAGCATATGATGTTCAAGGGTACGGAAATTCTGGGAACCCAGGATTATGAGGCCGAAAAACCCTACCTGGCCCAGATAGACAGCCTCTTCGAGGTCTATCGCACCCTCACGGACCCCGCCGAGCGGGAGGCACTGTACGCCCAGATTGACGCCGTGAGCTACGAGGCATCCAAGCTGGCCATTCCCAATGAGTACGACAAGCTTATGTCCGTGATTGGCTCCGAGGGTTCCAACGCCTTCACCAGCGAAGACGTCACCTGCTATGTGGAAGAAATCCCTTCCAACCAGATTGAGAACTGGGCCCGCATCCAGGCCGACCGCTTCAAGAACTGCGTCTTCCGCGGATTCCACACCGAGCTGGAGGCCGTGTACGAGGAGAAGAATATGACTATGATGGACGACGGCGAAAAAGCCATCGACGCCCTCAATGCTATGCTGTTCCCGCACCATCCCTACGGCACCCAGACCGTGATTGGTACCCAGGAACACCTCAAGAACCCTTCCCTCAAGGCCATCCGCAAGCAAAAAGACACATATTACGTTCCCAACAATATGGCCATCTGCCTGTCCGGAGACTTCGACCCCGACGAGATGGTAAAGGTCATTGAGAAATACTTTGGAGACTGGGAGCCCAATCCCAACGTGCCCCAGCGCACCCTGGTTCCCGAAGAGCCTGTTACCAAACCCCTCTCCCGCGACGTTTTCGGCTTTGAGGGCGAGTTTGTGCTTATGGGCTGGCGCATCCCCGGCAGCGCCTACGAAGAGGCCGAGTACGGAGACCTGGCCAGCGACATCCTTTCCAACGGCCTCGCCGGTCTGATGGACCTGGATGTGATGCAGACCCAGAAAGTACTGGATGTAACCGTTTCTCCCTATTCCCGCACGGACTGGGGTCTTCTCCTGGCCGAGGTTAAGCCCAAGGACGGACAGTCCCTGAAAGAGGCCGAAGAGATTATCAAGGAGCAGGTATACCGCCTGGCCGCCGGAGACTTCTCCGACTCCCTCCTGCAGGCCGCCAAGGCCAATTACCGCCTCTCTATGATGAACAGCTTCGAGAACAACCGTTCCCGCGCCGGCATTATGATGAACTCCTTCGTGGACGGCCGTGACTGGGCCTCCACCGTGGCCAAGATCAAGAACACCGAGGCCATTACCAAGGACCAGATGGTGGCCTGGGCCCAGAAGAACCTGGTTCCCGAGACCTACGCCGTAGTGTACAAGCACTCCGGACCCGACCCGTCCGTCAAGCGCATCAGCGCCCCCAAGATTACCCCCATCGTTACCAACCGTGACAAGCAGAGCGCCTTCCTCCAGGAAATTGCCAACGCCCCTGTAACTCCCATCGAGCCCGTCTTCCTGGACTTCGAGAAGGATATGGTGGTAGACAGCTTCGAGGGTATGGAACTCCTGTACAAGCAGAACACCAAGAACGACATTGCCACCCTTACCCTGTGGTTTGACTTTGGCAGCAATGACGACCCTGTTCTGCCTCTGGCCTCCGACTACATCCGCTTCCTGGGCTTCCCGGGAATGACCCCCAACGACATCTCCGTTGAGCTCTATTCCCTGGCCTCCAAGTGGAATATGAACGTGAGCTCCAACCTCACCACCCTTACCATCCGCGGTCTGGGCGAGAACACCGCCAAGGTGCTGTCCCTGGGTGCTTCGCTGGGTCGCCACGCCATTCCGGACATTTCGGCCCTGGATGGAATGAAGGCCGATCTGATTCGCTCCCGCGCCGACGCCAAGAAGCGTCAGGGCGCCTGCAACTCCGCCCTCCAGCGCTATATGATGTTCGGCCCTGAGGTTATCAAGGCTTCCACCCTTACCAACGAGCAGGTGATGAACCTCACCTCGGCCGATCTGGTGAAGAGCTTCCAGCAGCTGTTTGGCTACCGCCACCGCATCCTCTACTACGGTCCGGCTACCCTGGAAGAGGTCAAGGCCATCTTGTCCAACCACAAGCTGGGTGAGCTCAAGACCGTGGAGAGCGTGCATCCCGCCAAGATCCTCACCCGCGAACCCAAGGTTTATGTGGGCAACTACAACTCCCGCCAGTTCAGCTATATGCAGTACTCCAACCGCGGTGAGTCCCTCATCTTTGAGCAGATTCCTTACATTGAGCTGTTCAATGAGTATTACGGCACGGGTATGAACTCCATCGTGTTCCAGGAGATGCGCGAATCCCGCGCCCTGGCCTACAGCGCCGGAGCCAGCCTTATGCGTCCCACCTTCACCAACGACGACTATTATTTCCGCGCCACCATCGCTTCCCAGAACGACAAGCTCCGCAAGGCCGTGGAAGGCTTCGCAGAGATTATCGAGACCCTCCCCGAGGCTCCCGAGAACCTGGAGATTGCCAAGAGCGCCATTCTCAATAAGATCCGTACGCAGCGTTATCACGGCATTTCCGTGCTGTACCAGTACATTCGCAACAAGGAGCTGGGCCTCACCATTCCCCGTGAGAAGATCATCTACGACAAGGTGGGAAGCCTCACCATGTTTGACCTCCTCTCCACCCACGAGGACTGGATCCGCGGCCGTACCTATCACTACTCCATCCTGGGAGATGTTAAGGACCTGGATATGGACTTCCTGCGTACCCTGGGACCGGTGAAGATTGTGACTCCGGAAGAAATGTTCGGTTATTAATATTATAGGATTATGTTCAAGAAAATTCTGTTTCTGGCAGGAGTAGCGGCCCTGGCCCTTTCCTGCACCGAGAGCCCCCAGAAGGCATTTGAGAAAGACCTCGAAGCCTACCGCCAGAAGATTGGCAATGTGGGTATGGCCGTGGCGGTGGTCAAGGATAACAAGATTGTCTACAGCCACGAGTTTGGAGTGGCCGACCGCGAGACCGGCGCTCCCGTGAAACAGAATTCTCTCTTCCGCATAGCCTCCATCTCCAAGAGCTTCAGCGCCACTTCCATCCTGCAGCTTGTGGAGAAGGGACTGGTGTCGCTGGACACGGACGTGAGCACCCTGGCCGGTTTCCCCATCCGCAACCCCAAGTACCCCGAGAAGGTGATTACCCTGGAGATGCTGCTCTCGCACACCTCCAGCCTCAATGACAGCGAGGGCTACTTTGAACTGGACGTGGTGAACCCTTCGGTGAACCCCAACTGGGCCAAGTGCTACAACAACTACGAGCCCGGTACCGGTTACGAGTACTGCAACCTCAACTTCAACCTGGTGGGCACCTTTATCGAGAAGCTCTCCGGAGAGCGCTTTGACCAATACGTGGTTCATCACGTGCTGGAGCCCCTGGGCCTGTACGGCGGCTACTGCGTAGACTCCCTGGACGCCTCCCGTTTTGCCAAGTTGTATGCTTATGAGAACGGCGAGTTCGTTGAGGAGACGGCTGCCTATGCTCCGCGCAGCGAGCGCATTGCCAACTACCGTTTTGGCTACGATACGCCCGTTTTCTCTCCCACCGGCGGTATGAAGATTTCGGCCTGCGACCTGGCCCGCTATATGATGATGCATATGGGGTGGGGAACTGCTCCCGACGGTACCGTCATCATCTCCGAGGCCTCTTCCCGCAGTATGCAGACCCCTCGCTCCGATCCCGAGCATTACGGCCTGGCCCTGTGGCACGACTATGAGATGATACCCGGCGTAGAGCTGGTGGGTCACACCGGCGGCGCCTACGGCCTCCGCAGCGCTATGTTCTGGGCTCTGGACCGTTCCTTCGGCCTGGTCTGCATCTCCTCCGGCACCTACGGTGACTTCGAAGACGAACAGAGCGGTGTCCTGGAAGGCACCCTCCAGAGAATGTACAAGTACTTCTGTAAATAATAAAAGGATTGCTGTTATGAAAAAATTTGCCATTGTGTGCGGCTTTGTTGCCGCCCTCCTGTGCTTCAGCGCACAGAACGCCAGCGCCCAGTACGCATCTCCCATTGTCCGGAAAGGCGCAGATCTGGTGGACCGCAACGGTGTCCAACTCACTGAATCCCAGATTATTGAAATAGTAGGTGCCGATGTCTATAACCAGACTGTTGCCGGTGCCCGCAAGCAGGTTAAAACCGGTCGTGGCCTCATCTGGGGTGGTGCCGCCGGCATGGCTGCAGGTGCTGCAGCCTGCATAACCGGCGTTGTGCTCGCGAGCACTGTCCGTGATGTGAAAGGAGAGCTGATGAAGGATCAGGGGACCGCAATTGCTTTAGTCGGCGGAGTTGTCGCCGGTCTTGGCTCACTGGCCTTTAACATTGGTATGCCCCTTTATTTCATTGGCAGTGGCCGCCTGAACTGGGTTGCCAATCAAGCAACGAATGCCGTCTCCTACAATTACAAATTTGGCCTTACCCCCAATGGCGTAGGCTTTGCCATGAACTTCTAGAAGATTGTAGGTGATTTGCTGCTGGCACCTAACTCACTAATAATCAGTCTTTTATTAACACGAACGGGTTGAAAAGAACTCTGATACTGATGGCCCTTCTTTTGGTGGGCGGCCTCACGGCTATGGCGCAGCTCAAGGAGAAGGCAACCGCCCGGGAACTGCGTGAGCTTGTGAATCCCGGGAACAAGGTCTTTGTGATCTTTGACGACAAGACCGGAGATATTGACGAGAAGGCCCAATTCATTGTGGAGTTCCTGACTCAGGATGCCCGCTGGAAGGTAGTGGAGAGCCTCAAGGAGGCCGATTTTGTGCTGTACGTGGAGGGCCATTCCGGCCGCTCGGAGCATTCTATTACCACCAAGACCTATTACATGACTCCCACCATCCGCCGCAAGGACGGCACCGATGTCTGGACCGGAGAGACGGTCTATGACTGGGCAAGTCTGGCCAACGGATTCAAGGCCGTGAAAAGCGTGTCCTGGAGACTGGTCCAGTCGCTCAAGAAAGGCCTGTCCAAAGAACTGGGAGAAGACCGGATTCTGTTTACCGTATAATAGTATGAAAAGATTCTTTTGCTTCATAGCGATGATGGCCATGACGGCTGCATCCACGCCCTCAGCACGCAGGGCCTCTACCTGCGCGGCGAGGGACACGGTTTCAAACCCGAAGCCCAGGAACAGGTGATAGAAGCCGTAAAGAAACTTCTGTAGCCGGCGCTGGCACCTAACTCACTAACACACTGCGCTTTAACAACACGAACGGGTAGCTCTAAGCCACCCGTTCATTGTATTATGTATTTAATAATCAGCGCAGTAAGTGCCAGCGCAAAATTACTCTTCAGGTTGATATTCCAGAATATCTCCCGGTTGGCAGTCCAGGGCTTTGCAGATGGCCTCCATTGTACTGAGCCGGATGGCCTTTGCTTTGCCGCACTTGAGGATGGAAAGATTGGCGGGGGTGATGCCGACTTTCTCGGCCAGCTCGCCGGATGACATTTTCCGGCGGGCCAGCATTACATCAATATTGGTGATGATCGGCATAGGCGCTTACTTTTCGGGCTGGGGCTGCTCTTCCGGGGTCTTACCCTTGAGGTAGGACGGGAGCTCCATACCGGCCATCTTGAAGAGGTCATCGAGCGGAGGAACGCTCTTCATCATACCGGAGATGAAGTTGGAAGTAGCGGTCTTGCCGTCGGTTCCGTTGCCGGTATCCCAGACGGTTACCTTGTCGATATTGATGCCCTTGACGGCCTCTACCTGGGTCTTCACCAGTTCGGGCAGTTTGTCGGCAATCATCATAAGAACGGCCTTCTGGGCGTCTCCCTCGGCAGCGTTGACCAGGTTCTTGAAACCATCGGCCTGCTTGGTGAGGATTTCCAGCATACCCTTTGCCTGGGCGTCCATCTTGGCAAAGATAGCGTCGGCTTCACCCTTTGCCTTGCGGCGGATCTGCTCGGCTTCGGCTTCGGCCTCGATGATCTTCTTCTGCTTGTCAATCTCTGCGGCCACAACGATGTTGGCCTTCTGGGTGGCTTCTTCACGCTCGGCACGGGCAAGCTCAGCGTCACGCTCACTCTGGTAGGCTTCTTCCAGAGCCTTGGCGGCCTGCACCTTTTCTGCGGCCACGGCAATGCGGTCGGCCTCAGCGGTCTTCTGACGGCGGAGAGCGTCGGAGTTGGCAATCTCAATCTTGGCGGTGTTTTCACCCTTCACGGCGTCTGCGTCTGCAGCGGCCACGTTGATACGGGTGTCCTTGTCGGCGTTGGCCTTACCGGTTTCACCGAAACGGTTCTGCTCGGCCACGCTCTTCTTTGCGTCGTTGATGGCCTTGGCGGCGGCTTCCTTACCCAGGGCGTCGATGTAGCCGGACTCATCGCGGATATCGGTTACGTTCACGTTGATGAGCTTGAGGCCAATCTTGCGGAGTTCGGCCTCCACGTTCTGACTCACGGCGGCGAGGAATTTATCGCGGTCGGCGTTGATTTCCTCAATGTCCATAGTGGCAATCACCAGACGGAGCTGACCAAAGAGGATATCGGTAGCGATGTTCTGGATGCTGTCAATGGAGAGGCCCAGCAGACGCTCGGCGGCATTGGTCATTACCTCGGGCTCGGTGGAGATACCCACGGTAAAGCGGCAGGGAACGTCTACGCGGATGTTCTGCTTGGACAGGGCGTTGGTGAGGTTGCATTCGATGGAGATGGGCTTGAGGTCCAGGAAGGCATAGTCCTGGAAGACGGGCCAGATAAAGGCGGCGCCGCCGTGGATACAACGGGCCGAAGAAATGGAGCCGGCACCGTTGCGGCCGGTTTTACCGTAGATGACAAGGATCTTGTCGGAGGGGCAGCGACGATAGCGCTTGAGGATGGCCGAAAGGGTTACGAACACCACGGCCACGATGATGAGGATCAGATACAGTTGAGTCATAATTATACGGTATATGTATTACTTTCTTCTACTAATAAGGTATTGGCGTCAATGGCGTCTACCACGCGGATGGAGGAACCGGTCTTGAGCGGGGTGCCGCTCTCCGTTACGGCGTCGTACTCACGGACGGCACCGTTGATGGTGATTTGCACCTTGCCGGAACCGGAACGGCATTCAGGAATGGTGAGGTAAACCTTTCCCTCGCAGCCGGCGGCCGAACGCTGCAGGTTGATGTTGCCGCTCTGCTGCATACCGGACAGCCACTTGAACAGGTACATCACGGCTGCCACCAGACCCATACCGATGAGCACGGAAAGGATGATTCTGAGCGGCACCGAGGGGACGCTTTCCTGCAGGAGGATGGCGCTCCAGCCAAAGCCCAGGATGAAGTTCACAAAGTTACGGAAGGTGTACAGATTGGACCCGCCGTCAATGTTGGAGAGATCTGCTCCGTCCATAGAGGTATCTACATCTACGTCGAAGTTCGAGTCTGCATCGGCCCCTATAAAAGTAAGGACACTTTGGATGATGAACACGAGCGAAGCCGTAAGGGTGACGCCCCAGAGGATTTTCATAACAAGGCTGAGTTCAGCCCACCAGATAGCGATCATAGCGTTTCAGTGTTTGTTTGATGCAAATATAGTAAATATTTATTGAATTACAATAAAAATTTTAGAAAATTTGATGTACTGGCACTATTTTCACTGGTTTTCAGGCACATCCTAAAATGAACGGGTAGCTTTCCGCCACCCGTTCATCTTGTTAAAGTACAGTGTGTTAGCTAGTTAAGCGCCAGCGCTAGAGGAGTTTCTTTACGGCTTCGATTACCTGGGCCTGGGCTTCGGGCTTGAAACCGTGCCCTTCGCCGGGCAGGATGGTGAGCGTGCAGTTTTTGAAAGCCTCCCGGGCCCGCTGGGCATAGGAGATATTCACCACCTGGTCCTGGTCTCCGTGGAAGATGTCCACAGGGCCTTCATATTTGGCAATGGTACCGTAGACATCCAGGTCGTACAACCCTTCCAGATAGGGATGCCCCAGTTTCATTCCCCAGAAGTCCACTTCTTCGGGCATATCGGCCACGGACGGATACATCTTTACCCAGTCGTCTTTGATGCAGTACGCCGGGTAAATGAGAAGCAGGCGCTCCACGCGGTCCGGTCTTTCGGCCGCCACCAGACTGGACACCATACCGCCCTGGCTTTCTCCCATCAGGGTGATATGCTTGGGGTCAATATAGTCCTTCTCACAGAGTTGGTCCATTACGGCTTTGAGGTCCTGGGCCTCTGTAAAGATGGACATCTCGGAAGTCTTTCCTTCCGAACGGCTGAAGTTGGAGCCGCCGCAGAAGTCATAGCAATAAACGGCATAACCCAGCGGGGCCAGGGCCTCCGCATAGGCCGTACCAAACAGGTGGGTGCCGCCAAAGCCGTGGGAAATGATTACAAGCGGAGCCTTTTTGAGGCCGTCGGGCCTGTAAAGGATTCCGTACACTTCATTGTCTCCACTCTGGAGTTTGAGCTCTTCCGTGCTAAAAGTATACGGCCGGGAGGCGCACGATGCCACCGTGAGGGCAATCAACACCAAAAGGAATGCGATTCTTTTCATTCTGTTCAAGTTTACAACTTTACAAAAGTAGTAAATATTGGGGAGAGGTGGACATTTTCCCTGTCATTCTCCCGTTCTTTTGTGATGGTAAACGGCGCAATCGTAAAAATCAGCAAAAATTTCAATTACTTTTTTTACGATTGTGGGTTTTGAGAACAATTCTGTATAGCTTTATCCCGGGCAATTAGTGGCCTGGAATCAGTATGAATAGAAAGTTTACATCCGGTTCTGTCAACCATTGTTATCAGAAAACCCTTAATGGAGAAGTGATATTTTACTGCGTAAGTGACTATTTGGTTTGCTTTACCCAGATCAGCGTTGCAACCAGGCGCCATCCGGTGAAAGTACTGTCTCAAGTCTTAATGCCGGATCATTTGCACGCCAGCGTGGTTGCAGAGAGAGAAAGGGATCTGGCCGACTTTGTTCAAGACTACACCAGCCACTTCGCCAGAGCTCACAATGTAACTTGTCATTGGGATGCCCCTCTGTTCAAACCGTTTGGAAGTGCACCCAAAATACATAGTAAAGATGTCCGTTCTCATTTGGTTTATTTGGGTAACAACGGACCCGAACGGCATCTGTCCGTCACGGCCGAAGAATACCGATGGTCATTTCTGGCCTATGCCCATAGCTCGCATCCCTTTTCTGAAAAGCTACGATTGGATTATGCTTCCAGGTCTATGAGGAGAGCCGTCCAGGAGGTGAAGGCCTGCCGAAAAGAGAACCTCCCCTTATCGTATGCCACTCTGCAGCGGATAACGCAACCCTTGGACAATATTGAAAAACAACAACTTGCGGATTATATCATAACCGCTTATCAATACATAGATTATCCGTTAGCGATAGCTTACTTTGGCGACTGGGAAGGGATGCTGTCTGCTATGCACCATTCCAAAGGTTCTGAGTTTGAACTCAAGGAGGAGTTTGTGGACTGGCCGATGTTCACGACTTCTTGGCGTGGCCGGCGGAGGATAGAAATGCGGCTTTATCCATTCTAAAAACCCAAACGGATGCCAGTACCAAGCAAGTTGCGAAGTTTCTTCGTTTAGACCCCTGGCACGCAAGCCGTTAATATACAATCATTTAAAGCAATGGACGGGTGGCTTTGAGCTACCCGTCCGTGTTGTTAAAGCACAGTGTGTTAGCTAGTTAAGCGCCAGCGTGGCATCGTGCGGGAATTTTTTGTATCTTTGTAAATCAAGACTGATTGTTATGAATACACACGTGGTAATTATGGCCGGTGGTATTGGAAGCAGGCTGTGGCCGCTTTCCACTCCGGATGTTCCCAAACAGTTTATCGATGTGCTGGGCGTGGGCCGCAGCCTCATCCAGCTCACCGTAGACCGCTTTGCCCCCGTCTGCGCCCCGGACCACTTCTGGGTGGTCACAGGGGAGAAGTACGTGGACCTGGTGAAGGAGCAGCTGCCCGCCATTCCGGAAGACCAGATTCTGGCCGAACCTGAGGGCCGAAACACCGCCCCCTGCATTGCCTATGCCTCGTGGAAGATCAGCAAGAAGGATCCCGATGCCAATATTGTGGTTACGCCGGCCGATGCCCTGGTTCTCAAGACCGCGGAGTTTGCAGACACCATAGCCAAGGCCCTGGCCTTTACCGCCGAGCGAGATGCCATTGTGACCGTGGGCATTACGCCTTCCCGCCCGGAGACCGGTTACGGCTACATCCACGCCGCCGAGGCCCTGCACGGCCAGCTGGTGAAGGTGAGCGAGTTCAAGGAAAAACCGGACCTGGATACCGCCCTGGCCTATCTGGAAGACGGCCACTACTTCTGGAATGCCGGTATCTTTGTATGGAACGTGGGTACCATTATCCGGGAACTCCGGGCCTATGTGCCGGAGATTGCCGCCGTAATGGACGAGCTGGCCCCGTCCTTCTTCACGGAGAAGGAAACGCCCGAACTCCGCCGCCTGTTCCCCACCTGCGAAAAGATTTCCATTGACTACGCTGTAATGGAGAAGTCTCCTTATATTTATGTGATAGCAGAAGACCTGGCCTGGAGCGACCTGGGAAGCTGGGGCTCCATCCAAACCCACCTGAAGGCCGATGAAGACGGCAACGCCGTGGTGGGTCAGGACGTGCGCCTGTTCGACTGCCAGAACTGCTTCGTGCACACCGCCTCCGAAAAGACCGTGGTGGTGGAAGGCCTTGACGGATACATAGTTGCAGAATCCAAGGACCGCCTTCTTGTGTGCCGCCTGTCGCAGGAGCAGCATATCAAAGAATTCAGCGCATAAAATTTTTAAAAAATATTATTGCGGTTTCCAAAAAAGTTACTACCTTTGCAATCCCGATTTGGGACGGAGGACTCGTTAGCTCAGTTGGTAGAGCACAACACTTTTAATGTTGGGGTCTCGGGTTCGAGCCCCGAACGGGTCACAAAAACCAGACTGAATGCGCTCTTAGCTCAGCTGGTAGAGCAGCTGACTCTTAATCAGCGGGTCTAGGGTTCGAGTCCCTAAGAGCGCACTTCTAAAAAAGCTAAGTTGCCATCAACGGCAACTTAGCTTTTTTAGGTAAGGGGACTGGGACATTTTTTGAGGATTTGTGCCCGGGATGCCCTGGGGAACGTCCATTCCGAGCCCGTGGAAAAGCCTCTCCCAATAGGGCGGCATAGTGCCGTCCGGAGCCAGCCAGTTCATGGGCTCGCTCTGGAAGATGGGGTTCCCCTGGTTGTCCAGATAGCATGCTTGTACCAGTTCTGTGCAGTAGAGCGCCTCATTCTCCGGCAGGAACCGGACGTCGTATTCTCGCCCGCAGAGGGACTTGGCCCTTTCCACGGCGGCATCGGCATCAATGCCTTGAACGCGTTTGTAGATAAACTCGGGATAACTGCCGTCGCGGAGCGTGAAGTCCTTTAGGAAGGTGTCCAGCGGGTGTCGGTCCACCCCGCGTTTGATGGTGGCATCGATCACCCACGTGCTATCGGCCTTTATTTCTACAATGGCTACGTGAATCAGATTCAGCTCTCCTGCTTCACCGGTGGCCGATGAGATGGCCGCATCCATAGAATCGGCCTCTGCGCCATAGTCCACCGGGAGTCCAACAAAAATGAGGTCACCGTTCCGGAGATGGTTATCCCCGTTTTGGCAGCCCATAACCAGAAGAAGGGCCGAAAGTATGAGTGAAATCCTTTTCATGTGAACTTATTTCAGAAGTGCCACAAGGCCAAAGGCAATCATAAAGCCAACAGCATATAGATGACCATTGTGACCATCTGTATCTGAAATTGTTTTTTTGTAAGTCCGTTTTGTTCCATATCTCCTGCGAAGTTACGTAAAAATACAACGCATTATGGGCAAAAGGTACAAAATTTTTGCATTCCGAGGCTCTGAACCGGGATCTCCCTGGCCCCGCACGCTTTCTTGTTTTCCGGTCTTTTTGTATCTTTGTAAGGTATGCTCAAGATACTCAAGGCGTCGGCGGGGTCCGGCAAGACATACAACCTGGCCAAGGAATACATCCGGCTCATAGTGGGGAGTGACCAGCCCGATGCGTACCGTCACGTGCTGGCCGTGACCTTTACCAACAAGGCCACGGACGAGATGAAGCGCCGTATCCTCAAAGAGCTGTACACCTTGAGCAAGGAGCCCCTGGAGTCGCTGTACTTTAACGACCTGGTGCCGGCGGTCCGGCCCAATGCCAAGGCCCTGCAGGACCGCGCTGCGCAGCAGCTTTCGGCCATCCTCAATGACTATTCGGCCTTTGCGGTTTCTACCATCGACCGCTTCTTCCAGCAGACGCTGAGGGCGTTTTCAAGGGAGATTGGGCAGTTTGCGTCGTATCAGGTGCAGGTGGACCGCGAGGCCCTCATCACCGAGAGCGTGGACCGCGTGCTGGACGGCCTGTCGGAGAAAGACACGCCGCTGCTGGACTGGCTCACCCGCAGCGCGCAGGAGAACCTCCAGGAAAAGGGCCGAATAGGTCTGGAAGACGGCCTCAAGACCATAGCCAAGGACCTCTTCCAGATTCCGGAAGGGGAGATCCAGTACAACAAACAGGCAATGGACCAGCTCCGCGCCAGCTGCGAAGCCATTATCAAGGCCTACCCCGAAAAGCTCAAGGCGGCGGTGGAAGCCATCCAAAAGGCCCTGGAGAGCGTGGGCGTAGCTTTCCCGGACTTCAACCGGGGCTTCCTGGGCGCCGTTACCAAAAACCTCGACAGCACCGTCAAACCCACGGAGGCCTTTGTCAGAAAGGCCCAGGACCCCGAGCAGTGGTTCATCAAGTCCAAAGCCCACCTCCTCCCGTCGGTGCAACCTGCGCTGGAGGGGCCTCTGAAGGCGTATCTGGAGCTCTTCGGCCCGGCTTATCAGGAATATATGACGGCGCTCATTCTCAAAGGGCAGCTGTACAGTCTGGGCGTGGCACGGGAGCTGAGGGATGCCTTTTCGCAGATTCAACAGGAGAAAAACGTGCTGTCGCTGGACGATTCCAATACCATCCTGCACCGCATTATTGACGGCACCGATACGCCGTTCATTTACGAGAAAATGGGCGTGCGGTACGAGGATTTTCTGCTGGATGAATTCCAGGATACCTCCGATATTCAATGGGATAACTTCCGGCCGCTGGTGCACGGCAGCATAGACAGCGGCAACGATTCGCTGGTGGTGGGAGACGTCAAACAGAGCATCTACCGCTGGCGAGGGAGCGACTGGAACCTGCTGGGAGCCCGTCTGGAGCAGGAATTCCACCAGCCGGAGGTAACCGTGCTGGACGGTAACTACCGCACCTGCCGGGCCATCGTGGAGTTCAACAACAGCTTCTTCACGGACCTGTCCCAACGCCTGGATACCCAGCTGGGAACCACCCGCATCTCGCAGCTCTACGCCGATGTCAAGCAGAACGTCAATACAGATGAGGAGGCCAAGGGCTCGGTGGACGTAGTGTT
>JAEEGJ010008429.1_pt1 | contig 28413 bp, 27 predicted proteins | sample 8958761 | NCBI WGS metagenome assembly JAEEGJ01 (sample SAMN16246546, study PRJNA631951) | gut metagenome | biome: gut microbiome; feature: rumen; material: RS-attached | host: Bos | place: Iran: Karaj | collected 2018-10
GATGCGCCCTCCACCCTCTCCGCCGCCATCCTCACGGACAGGCTGCGCGGAGAGCTGGGTTTCACGGGCGCGGTCGTCACCGACGCCCTCGAGATGGGCGCCATCCGGCAGCGCTACGGCAGCGCCGAAGCCGCCGTCGCCGCCCTGCAGGCCGGCGCCGACCTGCTGCTCTGCCCCCTGGACTACTGCGCCGCCTTCGACGGGGTCGTGGACGCCGTCCGCGGCGGCATTCTGACCGAAGCGCGCATCGACGAGAGCCTTCGGCGCATATCAAGCTTAAGATTATGAGAAAAAAAATCCTGCTGCCGGCGCTCTTCGCCGGCCTCCTCCTGCTTGTAGGCTGCGAAAAGAACATGGAGCCACAGCCCGGGACGATCACGCCGCCCGTAATCTACGCGGACAACAGATACTGCTACCTGGACATGGCCAGCACCACCTTCTCGGTGATCCTCCCCACCACCACGGACTTCTCCCAGATCCCGGTGAAGTTCTCCACCGACGCCCGCATCATGCTGGGAGACATCGAATTGGCCAAGACCGGCGTGACGCTTGACCTGAGCAGCCCCCTGACCTTGCGCTTCATCCTCGGCAAGACCTACCAGGACTTCACGCTCAAGGTGGACAACACCGGCCTGCCCGTCGTCCGCATCCAGACCCCCGGCCCCGTGACCAGCAAGGAAAACTGGATGGAAGGGGCCTCGATCCGCATCGAGCTGCCCGACGGGACCGTGGATTACGAGGGGAAGATGAGCATCCGCGGCCGCGGCAATTCCACCTGGAACTATCCCAAGAAGCCCTACGCCCTCAAGCTCGACGCCAAGGCCAAGATCCTGTCCATGCCCTCCCACAAGCGCTGGGTGCTGCTGGCCAACTGGAAGGACCGCACGATCTTGCGCAACGAGGCCGCCTTCTGGCTCTCCCGCCAGACCGGCCTCCCCTACACCGTCCGCGGGCAGTTCGTGGAGCTCGTCTTCAACGGCAGGCACGTGGGCAACTACTATCTCTGCGAGCAGATCAAGATCGGCAAGGACCGCGTGAACGTGAAGGACGGCGGCCTGCTGCTGGAGCTGGACACCTATTTCGACGAAGTCAACCGCTTCCGGTCCAAGGACTTCCATCTCCCCTGGATGGTCAAGGAGCCCGATGAGGAGGAGCTCACCGCGGAGCAGTTCGACGCCTTCAAGCAGTGGATCGCGGAGCTGGAAGCCATCCTCGGGGACGAGGCGCGCGTCAAGGCCCACGAGTACGCGGAGTACATCGACGTGGACACGGCCATCGACTTCCTGATCGCGCAGGAGCTCACCGGCAACAACGACTTCTACAACACCTGGCCGGCCGACGGGCCCCACAGCGTCTATCTCTACAAGCAGCCCGGCGGCAAGCTCTACACGGGGCCGATGTGGGACTTCGACTTCCATACCTTCCTGCCGGGCCGCACCAAGATGTGGGCCGGGGCGACCAAGACCATGTACTACCCCGCCCTGCTCAAGGATCCCGACTTCCGCGCCCGGCTGGTCGAGCGCTGGGATGCGCAGAAGGACCGCCTCAAGGGCCTCGCGGAGCACATCGACGAGATGGAGGCGAAGCTCGCCGTCTCCGAGAGCTTTAACCACGCCCTCTGGCCCATCCCGACCACGCAGAACGAGAATGGCGACGAGCAGATCTCCTTCCACGACGCGGTCACCCTGATGAAGGACAGTTTCCTCGCCAAATGGTCCTGGATGGACAGCAATATCCATAATTTAAAATAATTTACCTATGAAGACACGATTGATCCTGACAGCGTGCGCCTCAGCGGCGCTGCTGCTTGCTGGCTGCGCCCAGCCCGCCGCCACCACGTCCGGCTTCAGCCTGGACGAGCTTTTCCTGACGCGCCGCAGCGTCCGCAGCTACGACGCCTCCGCGCCCTCTTCGGCATTCCCGACTCCGAGGAGGTGATGGCCGTCATCGCCTTGGGATACCGCGCCGGCGAGCCGAACACCCCGGTCCACAAATCTCTCGACGAAATCGTCAAGTTCTTCTGATCGGCGCATGCAAAAAGTGCCGTCAATGTCCCCGTTTTCGGGACATTGACGACAGTTGGGCTTTTTCTTTTATAGCCTATTTCCATCGGTGCGGGATCAGGCGCTGCGGGTGTATCTGTACCAGAAGGGCGGGTGCCGGAATCTGGTGTTAGAGTTCGAGAGATAGGACAGCTTGCCCTTCTTCTCCACATGCTCGCTGCAGTCCACAGCGTTGAGCACCGCGAAAACAGAGTTTTCTTGCATAGAAGGATTGATTAAATGGTGATACGAAAAGAGCTGCCCACTGAATCGTGAACAGCTCAAATACTGATTAAGGGTTATTCGTCTTAATTGGAAAGCATTCTTTTCCGGATTTCTTGGAAATTAATGCTCAGGAATATGGTTTCCCCATAGCGCTATAGGGAGGGGGGCTTAATACAGTGTGATTGCTTGAGCGTGATATAGAATTAACACGCATCTCTCTTATTTTGTCGAAAAGCAAATAAGTAGTAAATTTGAGCACCACAGAATAACAGCGAAATGAAACTGAACAACCTTCTTGGCAAGATCACGCTGGCCCTTATGGTTATTCTCGGATTGGTCTCCTGCAAGAAACCGGTTTATTACAACATATCAGCCTCCGTTCAACCTGCTGGTAGTGGAAGCGTTGTTGTAACACCCTCTGCAGAATCCGTTTTGGATGGGACAACCGTTACGTTCAAGGCAACCCCTAATGGTGATTACCTCTTTACCGGCTGGAGCGGAAGCCTATCCGGCACAACAAATCCAGCCACCATCGTCGCTTCCTCTGATTTGAATGTTACCGCCAATTTCACACTGAAGACATATCCGCTTTCCATTTCCGTTGAGGGAGAAGGTACAGTCAATGAACGGATTGTTTCCACGAAGACAGAATATGATTCCGGGACGGTCATTGAACTCACTGCCCAACCTGCGGAACATTGGCTGTTCGACCATTGGGAAGGGGATCTGAGTGGCAGCTCGAATCCCGCCCAGATAACCGTGTCATCTGCTAAGACCGTCAAGGCTGTGTTCGTCAAGAAAATGTACGACCTGACTGTGACCGTAGAAGGAGAAGGTGCGGTATCCGAAACCATCATTGAAACCAAATCCGGCTCCTACCAGGAAGGGACTGTGGTCGAGCTTACTGCTGCCCCTTCCTTAGGGTGGTCATTTGATCATTGGGAGGGCGACCTTTCTGGGACAGAGAATCCTTCGCAGATAACGGTATCTGCTGCTAAGGCTGTGAAAGCGGTGTTCACGAAGAACAAGTATGCCTATAATTTGAAGATTGTTGGGCCAGGGGTGGTGGATGAGTTTCTAGTGGAGGATACCAAGGCCCGTTTGGATTATGGGACTCGGGTAATTCTTAAGGCTATTCCTTCAGAAGGTGCCGTTTTTGATGGATGGAGTGGAGATATAACAAGCAATAACGCAGAACTCAATCTGACTATTGATGAACCAAAGGACATTATAGCTACTTTTTCGGGTGTGGCGAAGACATATCCCCTTCCTGTACTGAAACAGCCATGGCCCTGCCTTAAACGTTTATACAAAGAGTTTGATTTTCGTTTATTTTCCGACGATGCAGCCGGTAGAGGATGGCTTCCTATTGATTATAATCGAGACGGTTATTTAGATGTTATTACGACTGAAACTTTTAAAGATAACTACTTCGAGAGCGATTGCGATATCCATTTTTACACAGGAAATCCAGATGGGTCATTCTCTATTGATCCATTAAATGATAATGTGCTTGTCGGGAAGGAGCCCAGGAAAATAATGTATGCCGACTTCAACAACGACGATAAACCTGACATCCTATTGATTGGCCATGGGACGGAACAACCAGATGCTCGAATCGGGATATACCCTATGATTTTGATGAGTTCTTCTTCTGGGACTTATGACGCCGTTCGATTTGAAGAATTGTGGGGTTACTATCATGGTGGTTCAATTGGCGACATAGACAATGATGGAGATTTGGATATTGTTTTACCCGACGCCATGGGGTGCGTAACACATACCCTACTTAACGATGGAACGGGGATGTTTAGCGTTGACGATACTAAAGTGTTGTCCGCTAGCGGCATCTTTACTTGTGAACTATATGATGTCAATCATGATGGTTTTCTTGATTTAATCTGGGGTGGCGGTGCTGACGGGAAATGGGATGGTGAAACATGGCGAGCAGAAGTAATCTGGGGTAATGGGCATGGTTTCTTAAGCACAAACGCCATTAGCATTATTCCCAATGGGGATCTAATCACATTTCTTGACTTTGAGTTTTATGACCTTGATCATGACGGTATAGACGAAATAATAACCCCGATAACTCCGGAACATTATGATAGCTGGGATATTGAGGTTTATAAATGGACAGGTAGCAACTTCGTTAGTGTTACATCTGAATATTTTAAACCGGGCGAAAACATTGGGCAAGGTGAAAGCTGGATAAATAACGTTGATTTAGAAGAGGTTGACGGAAAGATGTACCTCGTATGCCAACAATATGGTGACAGTCGTATGACTTTTGAGTATAATGGCGGAATGTTCTCACGGGTCATTGAAGACTCACTTTTTGTTCCACAAAACGGCTTTTCTATTTATTATGATGCGAAGGCCCCAATTGATAGTAGTTCCGGCTATGACGTGCTTTGTACAGATAATCCTCATAGCGGAGTGTCTTGTATCAAGAATGACCCTGACTCTTGGGGGTTTTCGTTTAAACTCAGCGAAGCACAAAATGGAGCAGATTTAAGGAATCTCGTTTCCAAGGGGTACTCTCTTGAGTTTTATATTAGGCATGATCACCCCGATTTCTTGGTTGATATTAAATTCCTCTCCGAGGCAATGGACGGCCAGGAAGGTAATACATTCTGTTACGGGTATCGGGGTAACGAACACAACTCTGATGGAGAATGGCAAAGAATCGTCCTGCCGTTGGCCGAATTAGAATCATGGGATGATGAAACGAAAGAGTCTTGGGGTAGAATCAACGCTCTTTTTTTCCATGCGGCAGGAGATTATAACAAGTGTCCTTTCTATGTAGATGATATCCGTATCCGCAAAATACTTCCAGATAATTTGTAAAAGGCAAATCTCCTTATTCAATAACCCCGACACGCGCTTTTCACCATAATTTAAGACCTCGAAACACTGTTTTCGGGGTCTTTTATTTAGTCGTTTACATGTTGCGAGGTTAAAATATGAGGTGGTTTGCATGTAAACGGAATGTAAAATTGTTCCGCTTTCTGCGATTTAGCCCTTATGGAGCAGTGCCACCAGCAGTATAAGGGTCAAACTCGCCACCACTAGCGGCCAGTACGCCCTCGGGTTTGATCTCATACACCGTACACACCGGCGAGATGTACTGTTCCTTGGTCTCTGGAGACATATATTGTGGATTTGAATTCACTGCGTCCATTTCCCGAAGTAATATTCTCTTGCAAATAAATGGTTTTTCCGGTTGATTTCCAAATGTTTCGTTCTGATTGACAAAAGGTGGCAAGACGTATTCGTACCTTACCGCCGTGATTACGTATTATTTCAAGAATCCGGAAGAAGCATTGAAACGGGCAAAGGCAGCAGGCAGGCAACCCGGTTGCTGGTGGGGTGGTATAACCTTGCGCAGCGGCAAGAAAGGCTGGGCTGTCTATAGGGACGGGAAAGTGGTGGAGCAGTATGCGGTGATGGGGAGATAGGAAACTTTCTTTTCCAAATCTGCTGAAGAAAAGTGCTCTGTGAATGTGTTTCCCCATTGACGTATAGGGAGGGGGGCTTGATACTGTGTGATTGTACGCGCGTGTTACAAACGCAATACCGCCACCCCTTGAAGAGATGACGGCAAGATTATGGTGTGTCCAAGACGTTAAAAAGCGAGGGCTGAACGGACATAGTAGCCGTCGACCTTACTGTTTTTGGCCCACTTACCACCGCCGTAGCCGGAGAAGAAGTAGTAGGTCCAAGCGTAGTAGCCGCTTTCCTCTGAGGACGTCCAGTAGTTTACTCCCTGCATATTTGTACCGCCGACGCCATCGAAACCGTCGCGAAGGGCATTGTAGCCGCCTGCTGCGCTAATCATCTGATCCCATTGGTAGCCAGAGGCCAGGAACCAGGCAGAGCAGCCCGTGGGCGCTACGGTGCCATTATTGGCTATCGCATACTTGAAAGCGGGATAGGTATCGCTGTTGTGCGTCGCATCGTTGTACTGCAAGCCGCTCTCGCTGGTGAAACTACTGGTCGAGTAGGTTTGGCCGTGTACCGTGCTGCCGCTCGAAGTAGTCCATGCGCAATTGCTTCCGCCATTGGCATCGCTCAGCGCGAGGGCCAGGCCGTGGTTGTAGGGTGCTGTCTCGCCATTCTCGCTACCAACATAGCAAATCATAGCCACAGCGGTCTTGCTGGCAGCGGTGGCGTCAGAGACGGTAGCATACACATAGCCGTCGGTCGTCATTACGCTACCAACATAGCTGCTTGTCACGGCATTAAGGGCAACGGGGTAAGTGGGGAGAGCTACTACGGTGTATGTCCAGGTGTAAGTGCCGTCAACGTTGTCGGTGCGGGCGCTGCGGGTGACGGTGAAGCCGGGAGCAGCCAGCTGGGCGGTGACGTCCAGCTCGGTGGTGGTGGCGTAGTTGTTGTACGCGGGATCGGTGGGTGAGACTCCGTTTGAATAATTCGCGCTTGAGATTCCACAGGGCCAATCAAGGGTTGTCGTTACCGTGAGTGTGGCGGAGGCGCCCGTGCAGCTCAGCTTCAGATTCCCATACACATTAATTCCCCAATAGCTGTCACAGGAGATGTTGTTCGTGCCTGTCAAGACTAAAGAGATGTCTCCATTAGGCTCGTCGCCTACATGACTGATGAAAGTGCCGTCATGCGTGGCAGTCACGTTATCCAGGGTGATGGTGCCACCGTGACGATCGCTTATTTCGAAGTAATAGTCTTCGCTGTAGCCGCTGATGGTGAGGGAGACGGGATCCTCGGGGATTGTAAAGCTTCCATAGACTGGCGTGGCACTGGTGCCGGTGACTGTGGGTTGTTTGCATTTCAGCCAGGCCAGCGTGGCGGTACCATAGTAATACTTTCCGTTGGCAAAGCCCCCGGTCGGCGCGTTTTTCGTGGCCGTATAGACGTTGCCTCCCGCATCTTCGGCAGTAATGATCAAGGCCTCGTTCTTGTTGACATCATTGAACATCAGAGAGAAGTAGATGTCCCCGTTTCCATCAACGGTAGGACTGCTAATCTCCAGGGGGGTATAAGAATAAGCGTAAGCCGGGTCAGGACTGAGCGGATAATAGCGGAAAGCCACTTTGTTGGTTTCCGTCGAGACAGAGAACTTCAAGATGGAAGCCGGGTCGATGACAACAGGATTGCTGAGATTGTCCGTGAATTCGAGTCGCTGGCGGAACATTGACTGCGGGCTGGCGAATCTGACATTGGGATCTGTCGGATCTCCGACCTTGCCCAGCGTAAGCGTGTAACCGGGATCGGCAGCACCACTTACGGCCGTCACGATCATAACCGCTTCGGCAAAGTCGAAATGGTTGGCTCCCCAGGTATACAGAGATGAGTAACCAAGGCCAGTCGGGTCTACATAACCGTCCTTGGCGCCGTTCAATCTCTCAATCGCGAAATAGGGATTGTCAGGACTGCTGAGATTACCGTTAAGGTTGTAAAGCAGGTGAACCACGTCGTTCTCCTGGGGCGTATAAGCTTCAGCGCCATTATTATAGTAGAATTTAAGCGTGCCGCTCAGGTCACAGGTCGCCCCGTTTATATTCTCGATGGTCAAAGGAGTCAATGCTCCGGCATCATAACCAAAAGCAGGAGAATTACTGGTACGTTCAATATAGACATAGATTTTGTCGCCGGCCTCGAATGAAGAGGTGGCGGTATTTTCGCCAATGGTCACGGCCTTGGTCGCCTCGTCGCCACCAAAAGAGGCGGACAGGTTGAAGAAGCAGGCCGGGGCCTCGGTGAAGGTTTCGGGGGTTTGCTCCGGGGTGTCCTGGATTTCGATTTTGTTGCAGGCGGTAAGGCCCAGTGCAAGGATGGCGAGAAGAGAAAGAGTCTTTTTCATGATGCTTGCACTTTAGGGTTACCACACTTCCGGATCATAGTCCGGTTTGCTGCTTACGAGGATGTAGCCTTCCGGCTTCACCTCGACAATCTCCATTTCGGGAGACTCGTAGGGCTGTTTGTTGTTCTCTTCCATATAGCATTACACTTTATTCAATCAAGCACCTTCAAATATAGGCAGATTTCCCCAATTATTTGTTCTGTAGAGTTCTCGCTTTACTATTTTCACCATAATTTAAGACCTCGAAACACAGTTTTCACCATCAAAAATGTACGTGAAACACTGTTTTCGGGTTCTTTTTTGTACTCGTTTACATGTTTTCAGGTCTATAAAATGACTTGTTTGCATATAAACGGGACGATTAACGTGCTGTTTTCTGCGATTTATCCCTTATCAATCAATCTCATGAGCATCGTCGTAATCAGGACTTTTGGCAATTAAACCCTCTGGTTTGATCTCCAGCACCTCGCATGCCGGCGAGATGTACTGTTCCCTTGGCTCTGGAACCATGAATTGGGGATTTGAATTTGCGATGACCATTTCTGGTAATTAACTAACTCCCGAAAATAAGGTATTTCTGCACAAAATCCAAATCTCTCTTCTTGATTGACACTGTTTGGCAAGACATATTTGTACCTTGCCACCATGGTCACCTACTATTTCCGGAATCCGGAAGAAGCTCTCAAACGGGCCAAGGCCGCTGGCAAAATGAAGGCGCGACGAATGCGTATGTCGGACTATAGGGTGAGATTTCGACTACCAAATCGCCGAATAGCTAATCCCTGCAGAATTACAATATTTCCGCGCATCCTATGGCGAACGCTCTTGAAAAACACAAAATAAAAAACGGGTCGCCAGAACGACCCGTAAAGTTGGAGCGGTGTCGGGCATGTCCTGCTCCCAGCGAAAAACTTCAACTTCTGCTAAGTGCCCTCAATGATTGACGGGATGCCACGCTAAGCATTTTTTACTAACTTTGCGCCATGAAGCGGTTCTGCCTGCTGATTCTGTCGCTGATGATGCTGCCGGGGCTGTGCGCCCTGGGGCAGACCCGCGTGCGCGGCACGGTAAGCGATGCGCAGACCGGCGAGCCCCTACCCTACGTGTCCGTCATCTTCCCGGGCACGCAAATCGGCACGATGACTGACCTGGAAGGCGCCTTCTCGCTGGAGACGCCGCACGGCTACGCCAACGTCAGCTTCCAGATGCTCGGCTACGAGACCCTGATCGTCCCCGTCAGGCCGGGCGCCACCACCCCCGACCTCAAGGTCAAGCTCAACCCCGACACCTACGGCATCCAGGCCGTGGTCGTGAAGCCCAAGCGCCGACGGGACAACGTGTACCGCCGGCGCGACAACCCTGCCGTGGAGCTGGTGGAAAAGGTGATCGCCCACAAGGCCGACAACGACATCCGCTCCCTGGACAGGTTCCACTCGCAGGACTACGAGAAGATGCTCCTGTCGCTGGACAAGTTCGACGTGGACTTCCGCGACCCGTCCTGGCGGGATTTCCGCTTCCTGGAGCAGTACGTGGACACCTCCCAGTTCAAGGGCTCCCACGTGCTCAACGTCGCCATGCGGGAGAGCCTCTCAGACACCTGGTACCAGAAACGCCCCAGGCGCACCCGCACCCTGATGGGCAAGCGCAGCCGGCTCGGCCTGCAGTCCACCATAGACGGGAGCCCCCTGGGCGGCAACATCCAGGCGATCTTCGTGGATGCGGACATTTACGAAGACGACATGGAGGTGATGCTCAACCGCTTCGTCAGCCCGCTCTCCTCGTCCCTCGCCACGGCCTTCTACAAATACTACATCTCCGACACCCTGCAGGTGGAAGGGACCGAGTGCATCGACCTGACCTTCGTACCCTTCAACAGCGAAAGCTACGGCTTCACCGGGCACCTGTACATCGTCAACGACAGCACCTACGCCCTGAAAAAATACTCGCTGGGCATCCCCGCCCACATCAATCTCAACTTCGTCAGCAACCTCGCCATCGAGGAGACGTTCGACCGTATGGAGAACGGGGTGATGGCCTCGCGGGAGAAAAACACCTTCGCCCGCTTCTACCTCGCCAGAGGCCTGAACGAGCTCTATGCACACAAGACGGTCCTGCACGAGTCCTACGATTTCTCCGACACCCCCATGCCGGACAGCCTGCTGCACCGCACCGAGGAGCTGACGATCTCTAAGACGGACCTGCGGCGGCCGCGCGAATGGTGGGACCAGCGCCGGCCGCGCCCCATTCCGGAGAAGGAGCAGCTGCTGGACAGCCTGCTGTTCGACGTCTATTCCGTACCGCGCCTGCGCCGCCTGTACAACACCGTCGAATCGTTTGCCAGCCAGTATTTCCCGACCTATCCGGGCCGTCTGATGAAGAGTCCCGAGGACAGGGCCAACAGCAAGTTCGACATCGGCCCCGTCAACAACATGGTCCACTACAACGACCTGGAAGGCCTGCGCCTGCGCTTCGGCGGGACGACCACCGCCCGGCTGAACGACCAGAATTTCTTGAACGGCTACGTGGCCTACGGCTTCAAGGACCGGCGCGTCAAGGGCAATCTCACCTACATCCACAGTTTCGTCCCCAAGGAGCTCCATCCCTTCGAAGCGTTCAAGAACAACCTGGTCCTCTCGGCGACCTACGACCTCACGGCCCCCGGCCAGACCTTCTCCCTGCTCGACCGGGACGACATCATGATGTCCAGCTTCACGCCCAGGCCGATGCAGTACGTGCGTCGCTTCGAAGCGCGCTACGAACGGGAATGGCCGTCGAGAATCTCCCTCAACACGACCCTCCACTTCGATCATATAACGCCCGCCGGCACCCTGTCCTACCAGCGCTACGGTGCCGACGGCACCCTCTCGCCGGTGAACGCCTTCAACGACTGGACCTGGACGACCCGCCTGCGTTTCACCCCGGGCAAGCCGCTCTATACGAACCGGATGGGCAAGGAATCCCTCATCTCCTTCTCCAAAGATGCGCCGGCGGTCAGTCTCACCCACACCCTGGGCTATTTCGACAACCGTTTCCCGTACAACAAGACGGAATTCTCCGCCCAGAAGCGCTTCTGGCTGTCCGCCTTCGGCCACATCGACGCCTCCATCTCGACCGGCATCGTCTGGAACCGCGTGCCGTTGCCCGTCCTCTTCACGCCCAAGACCAACCAGTCCTTCATGCTCCAGTCGGACGCCTTCAACCTGATGGCCCCGATGGAATTCGTGATGGACCAGTACGCCGAGGCGAGCCTCACCTACTACCTCAAGGGCTGGATCCTCAACCGCGTCCCGCTCATCAAGAAACTCAAGATGCGCGAGGTCGTCTCGTTCCGCATCCTCACCGGTTCGCTCTCTGAGCGCAACAACCCGGTCTTCGGGTCGGAGGGGCTTTTCGCCTTCCCCGAAGGGACGCGGATGATGACCACCCTCCCGTATATGGAATACAGCGTCGGCCTCGAGAACATCTTCAAGTTCATCCGGGTCGATTACATCCGTCGCATCAGCTATACCGAAGGCCTGAGCAAAGCGCAGAAGCAAGGCTTCAAGGTTTCTTTCCGTTTCTCCCTGTAAACTCCTGCCTATGAAAAAGATACTGCTCCTCCTGCTGGCCCTGCCGCTCGCCTTCGCGCCCCTGCGCGCCCAGGACGAAGAAGACCCCGAACGCTACCGTCCGGTACGCCTCGGCATCCTCCTGCAGGGCAACCTGGCCGGCGAACAGATGTACATCGCCGAGTCGGTGCTGTCCGCCTATCCCGGCCTCGGCATCGAGACCGGCGTCTTCGCGGACTACCAGCTCGCACGGCGCCTGCTGGTCGAGGTGCAGTGCATCCTGGCGCTGCAGAGCGGCACCTACGCGGCCGCCCAGGAGGACCCGGGTTTCCTGCTCTGGAGCAAGGAGGGGACGTTCTCCCGCGTAGCGGACATGCGGCTCCTGGGTATGGACATACCCTTGTACCTGGTCGGCCTGTTCCCCGCGGGGAGCGGGTGCTTCCGCCTGGGGGCCGGACCTTTCACACATCTGACCTTCCACGCCTGGAGCCCCGGCGACAAGAATTTTGTCACACCCTACAAGCGGGTGTACTCCGTCGATGACGTGACCGGCAAGCCGCGCTACCTGCTGGGCGACAGCCACGCCGGCATCGGGGTGCTGCTGGGATACGAATTCAAATCGGGCCTGCAGCTCAACCTGAGCGGGAAATACAGCATCCTCGACATCATCAACTACGAGAGCGAGCGCTCATACGCCCGCCCCTACAAACTCTCGTTCGGCGTCGGATACCGCTTCTAGGCCTCCTTCTGGGAGGACATCCACTCGGACGGAGTCTGCCCGGTGACTTTCTTGAAATTGCGGAAGAAGGACGTGTCCCCGGAGAAACCGGACTGGATTCCGATCTGCGTGAGGGTGAGGTCCGCCCCCTTCCCCCGCATCAGCTCCTGCGCATAGCGGATCCGGAAGCCGTTCACATAATCGGAGAAGGACATCCCGGTCTGGCGGTTGATGCAGGCGGAAATATAGGTCCGGTTGGTGTCCAGCGACTCGGCGACGTCCGAGATCTTCAGACCCGGCGTCAGGTAGATGCGCTGCGACTCCATCAAGTGGCGCACCCGATTCAGCAGGGCGTGCTGCTCCTTGTCGTCCTCATTCTCCTGCGAGGGCAGCTCCGGTCCGCCTCCGGCCATCTCCGCAGCGGTGTACTCCAGCAGGAAGCCGACGTGGAAGATGCCGAAGAGCAAGGCGCTGAACAGCAGGGACGGAAGGATGAGGAGCGGACGGTTCACGAAGACGCTGCGGCCCACGGCGCCCCCGATGGCGGAGAAAACGGTCAGGGGAATCAGCAGGAAAAACAGGCTGCGCAGGTCCTGCAGGGATTTGTGCTCCGTGTCCACATAGAAGTTCTTCACCCTGCGGTCGAAGACCGTCAGTCGCCGCACCACCGATACGCTTATCAGCACCAGCTGACCCAAGTAGATCAACTGTACGAGAAGGTCCAGCGAGTCGGGAGATTTCCCGCAGGCGAGGAACACCAGGAGGGTGATGGAGACCCCCAGCGAAGGCGCAAGCACCCAACCCGCACGCAACTTGAGCCGCTCCGGTTCCGTCAGTGCACGGATATACAGCCAAAACAACGGGAACGCCGCCAGGTGGGTGCCGTAATAGACGACCCGGAGAAATGGAATCTCCTCGCCATTGAAATACGACGCGTGGCAGAAATACAACAATATGCCGTTGAGGGCGAACAGGGAGAGGAAGCGGTGCGCCGGCGAAGACACCGTGTCGCGACGGATCAGCAGGATGAGCCACCAGAACAGGCAGAGGCAGAAAGGAAGCGAAGAAGAGATGCTGTACAGGGTCGCGTTCATGTGTTACGAAGGGGCAAGTGTACAAAGTTAAGAAATAGTCACTATCTTTGCAAGCCATGTCCGCGCATACCCATCATACGCACACGCTGGCGGTTCCCGAGAGCCGTCCCGTCCGCAACGCCTACAGAATCGCCATCGCCCTGAATGCGGGTTTCGTGATCCTGGAGGTCGTCGTAGGCTACCTCAGCCATTCCCTCGGCCTCGTCTCCGACGCCGGGCACAAACTTATCGACGTCTTCACCCTCATCCTCGCCCTGGTCGGCTTCCGCCTGGCCAGCAAGGACAATTTCCGCCAGATCTCCGCAGGAATCGCCCTCGTCAACGCGCTCATCCTGCTGGTCGCCGTGGGCGTGATCGTCGCAGAGAGCATCGCCAAGCTTCGGAATCCCGAGCCGGTCAGCGGGTCCGCCATGTCCTGGACGGCCGGCGTCGGCATCCTCGTGAGCGGGCTCAGCGCCATCCTGCTGATGCGTCACCGCAAGGACATCAACACGCGCGCCGCCTTCCTCCATATGGCCACGGATTCGCTCCTGTCGCTGGGCGTCGTGATCTCCGGCATCGTCATCAGCCGCACCGGTGCGGACATCATCGATCCCATCATCAGCCTGGTGATCGCCGCCGTCATCCTCTTCAATACGGTCCGGCTCCTCGTCGATGCCGTTCGCGCCATTCCCGCGGGCTCATCCCTACCAGATCGGCGAACTGACGCTTAAAGTTCGACTTGTCCGGAATCCCCACCATCTCCCCGACCACCGATATCGGCAGGTCCGGGCAAGCGAGCATCAGCTGCTTGGCATCGCGGATGCGCAGCTCTTTCCGCCACGCAAGCACGTGGCGGCGCTCGTACAGATGGATATACGCACTCAGCTGGTCGGACGGGACGCCGATATCGGCGGCGACTTCGTCCAGCGTCGGAAGATTCCTGTAATAACCTTTGTCCCGTACCCACGACTCCACGGCCGCACCGATCCGGGCGTCAAGCAGTTTCTGTGCCTGTGGCATGCCTCGACGGCATACGCAGCGTAAGAAGAATTTCATTATATTTGCGTTTTGAATTTTTAGACGTTTCTATTCTATGTTTGATAATCTGTCTGACAGACTGGAGAGGTCCTTCAAGATCCTGAAGGGAGAGGGGAAGATCACCGAAGTCAACGTGGCCGAGACCGTCAAGGAGATCCGCCGGGCGCTGCTCGACGCGGACGTATCCTACAAGGTCGCCAAGGAGTTCTGTGACAGGGTGAAGGCGAAAGCGATGGGCGCCAACGTGCTGACGGCCGTGAAGCCGCAGCAGATGATGGTCAAGATCGTCCACGACGAGCTGGCCGAATTCATGGGCTCGGAGCACGCCGAGATCAACCTCAAGGGTTCTCCCGCCGTGGTGCTCGTGGCCGGTCTGAACGGCTCCGGCAAGACGACCTTTTCCGGCAAGCTGGCCCTCCACGTCAAGAGCAAGCGCGGGATGAAGGTCCTGCTGGCCGCCTGCGACACCTTCCGTCCCGCCGCCATCGAGCAGCTCAGGACGCTCGGCGCCCAGATCGGGGTGGAAGTCTTCGCCGAAGACGGCGAGAAGGATCCCGTGAAGGTCGCCAAGGATGCCATCCAGTACGCCCGCCAGCAAGGATACAGCGTCGTGATCGTCGATACCGCCGGCCGTCTGACCGTGGACCAGGAGCTGATGGAGGAGATCTCCACCCTGCACAAGGCCGTCGCCCCGACCGAGACGCTCTTCGTCGTGGACGCCATGACCGGACAGGATGCCGTCGAATCCGCCAGGGCCTTCAACGAAGCCATCGACTACGACGGCGTGGTCCTGACCAAGATGGACGGCGACACCCGCGGCGGCGCCGCGCTGTCGATCAAGGCCGTCACCGGCAAGCCCATCAAGTTCGTCTCTTCGGGCGAGAAGATGGAGGCGCTCGACATTTTCTACCCCGCCCGCGTCGCGGACCGCATCCTCGGAATGGGAGACGTCGTCTCCCTCGTGGAAAAGGCCCAGGAGCAGTATGACGAGAAGGAAGCACGGGCCCTGAAAAAGAAAATCGCACAAAACCAGTTCACCCTCGACGACTTCTACAAGCAGATCCGCCAGGTCCAGAAAATGGGCAACATGAAGGATCTGGCCGGGATGCTGCCGGGGATGGACAAGGCCCTCAAGGACGTGGACATCCCGGACGACGCATTCAAACCCACCGAGGCCATCATCCAGTCCATGACGCCCTATGAGAAGGAGCATCCGGAGTGTCTGAACGGCTCCCGCCGCCAGCGTATCGCGAAGGGATCCGGCACCACCGTGGCCGACGTCAACAAGCTGCTCAAGCAGTTTGAGCAGACGCGCAAGATGATGAAAATGGCCGTGGACGGCTCCCTTCAGCAGCGCCTCAAGGCGTTCAGAAGATAAGCGTCAGAATATTAATTCCATATCCGCCTGCATCAGGGGCGCGACGAGTCCTTCGGGCTCGAAATGCCATTCCCCGATCACGCTGCGGTCGCCAATGAGCGCGGGATCGACGGTCCCGTGCTTTTTAATATACTGATAGACCATCTCGCGGATCTCCGGATAGCGCGCCACGACACGGTCGTCGGTCTCCTCTTTCGGGACGCCCGCCCCCTTGATCAGCGTGTCGCCGCCGCCGGCGGCGCGGTAGGAGGTCATCGCCACGTTGTACCAGCCGTCCGGATCGAAGGCGGAACCGTCGGCGAGGGATTTGATCTGCACCCGCCTGCCGTCGGGCTTCGTCACGTCCACGGTATAGACCAGGCCCCCGGCCGAGTCGAAATTGTAGGAGCGGTAGGCGAACGACCAGCGGGATGCGCCCGTGCGGGCGTCGGGCTCGTCCACGATACGCAGGACGTGCCTGCCGGGCGTCTGGATCCAGTGGTCGTAGGAATACTCCAGGAAGTCCTTGATCTCCGAACCCTTCATCCGGACGACGCAGAGCTGGTTCTCGTACGGGTAGATCGTGAACATATCGTTGTAGATCACCTCCCCGGACTGGACGGTGCCGTTGAAGGTGAGCGGCGCGGCGAAGGAGATCTGCGCCTCCGGAACGGTCAGCTGGACGGTATGCAACAGGTTGAGGTAATTGCACATCCCCGCATAGGCGTCGCGGGTCTGCAGCTCCATCGTCAGATTGCCGACGGGCTGCAGGGTGAAGGCCTTGACCTTGTCGAAAGCCGGGCGGAAACGTGCCTTCATCGCCTCGTCCACCTTGGACTTGTCCAGACGGACGAACTCCCCAAGGGTCTTCCTGCCGGCCTTCGACGAGCTGACGGTCACGTGACCGACATAGCCCGCGCGGGCGCCGCCGTTGACGAGCCAGCAGCCGTTCTGCTCCTTCACGAAATTGCGGTGGTCGTGCGAACAGACGAGGACGTCCACGCCCCTGAGGTTCGGGAGCAGGTCCAGTCCCTGGGACTCCAGGCTCGTTCCGTCCCCGTCGCCGGTGCCGGAATGGGTCAGGGCGACGACCAGGTCAGGATGTTCCTTGGCCCGGACGCGGTCCACCCACTCCTGCAGGCAGGGAATCAGGGATTTGAATTCTATGCCGCTCCAGACCGGTTCGTCCAGCCAGGCCTTCATGTTCGGGTTGGTGAAGCCGATCACGGCCACCTTCAGGCCGCCCCGGCGGAAAATCTTGTAGGGCAGGAAATAGGGCTCCCCGTCGGAGGTCCGGACGGCATTGGCCGCCAGGAAGGGGATGCCGCGCGCAGCGAGCTGCGCATTGATCTTGTCGTAGACCGGATGGCCCGTCTCGATGTCGTGGTTGCCCACCGCCACGGCGTCGTATTTCATATACGAAACAAGCTGTACGAAAAGGTGCTCCCCTTCCGTGTCCACGTAGTTGTAGTAGTAAGGGGCGTTGTCTCCCTGCAGGCAGTCGCCCGCGTCGAGAAGCAGGACGTTCTTCGGCCCGACGGCGCGGCGCAGGCTGTCCACCCAGGCGCTGACGGACATCAGGCTGGTCTTGGTGGACTGCCCGTCGACATAGGGCTCGTCGAACCAGGATCCGTGGACGTCGCCCGTGGTGACGATGTGCAGGGTGCGCTCTCCCGGCGCGCAGGCGACCGCCAGCGCGAGCAGGGAGAGTAGCAGAAGGTTTCGTACGCTCTGTTTCATAACGCGCAAATTTATTAAATTTGCACAAATTATGAAGCTGTTTACCGAAGTCACCTGCGAAAAATTATCAACAATCGCACGTACGGATTCCGTATGCGTGCTCGGCAGCTGTTTCGCCGACGAGATGGGGACGCGCCTGTCCGACGCCGGCTTCGACGTGCTGCGCAATCCTTTCGGCACCCTCTACAACCCCGCCTCCATCGCTTCCGCCGTGGAGCGGCTGGACAGCGCGGCGCCCTTCACGCAGCAGGACTGCGTGGAAATGGGGGCCGGCGCAGGGCTCGTCTGCAGCTTCTCGCACCACAGCTCGTTCGCCCGTCCCACGGCGGAGGAGTTTCTTGCGTACGCGAACGCGCGCTTGGTAGAGGACGCCGCCCGCTGGCGCGCCTGCACGCACGTGATCCTCACGCTCGGCACGGCCCGGGTCTGGCGCGCCCTCGAGCGCCCCGGCGCGCCGGTCGTCGCCAACTGCCTCAAGCGCCCCGCGCAGGAATTCTCCCACGAACTCCTCGGCGTCGAGACCTGCGCCGCCCTGCTGCGCGGCATCGTGGACGCCCATCCTGAGAAACGCTTCCTGCTGACCGTCTCCCCCATCCGCCACCTCGGCGAGGGCGCGCACGCCAATACGATTTCGAAATCCACCCTTCACCTCGCGGCAGAACAGGTCCTTTCGTCATCCGCCGAGTATTTCCCGGCATATGAGATCCTTATGGACGAGCTCCGCGACTACCGCTTCTACGCCGACGACCTCGTCCACCCCGCCCCGGCCGCCGTCCAGATGGTCTGGGAGCGCTTCCTGGACGCCTGCACCGACCCCGCCGACCGCCCGGCCATCCTCGCCGCCGAACGTGCCGCCCGCACCGCCCGCCACCGCCCCCTCCGATAAAAAACAAAAAAAGTGAAAAAAGATTTGGAAGTTTGATTTTTTGTTGTACCTTTGCGGTGTACTATTGAACTAATACACTGCGAAAGCCATGATAAAAATCCAGAATCTAGCATTCAGCTATGGAAAAAACGAGGTTCTCAAGAACATCTCGATGACCCTCGAGCCCGGCAGGATCTACGGCCTGCTCGGCGAGAACGGCGTCGGCAAGACGACGCTCCTCACCCTTCTCTGCGGCTTGAAGAAGACGCAGGAAGGCACCATCTCCGCGGACGGCCACGATCCCTACAAGCGCGAGCCCGTCCTCCTGCAGGATCAGTACTACCTCCCCGACGAGGTGGCTCCGGTCAACGACAAGGCCCTCGCCTGGGGCAAAGCCGGCGGCAAGTTCTGGCCGGACTTCTCGCTGGAGAAGTACGAGTCCATCCTGCGCGAATTAGAGGTCGATCCGCAGCAGAAGATGAACGCGATGTCCGCCGGCCAGCTCAAGAAGACCTACATCGCCTTCGCCCTCGCCTGCGGCACCCGCTACCTCTACCTCGACGAGCCGACCAACGGCCTGGACATCCCGTCCAAGGCGCAGTTCCGCTCCGCGCTGATGAAGTACACCCGCGAGGACTCCACCATCGTGATCTCCACCCACCAGGTCCGCGACCTGGAGAACATCATCGACCCGATCATCATCCTGGACCGCCGCGACGTGCTGCTCAACGCCACGGTCGAGCGGATCGCAGAGAAGCTCTTCTTCGACTACGGCACCACCCTGCATCCCGAAGCCCTCTACTCCGAGCAGCTGCCCGGCGGCTTCATCCAGGTCCTCCCCAACGCGGAAGGCGCCGACAGCAAGGTGAACATCGAGGCCTTGTTCAACACCGTCCATAAGCACAAAGAACTCGTCAAGAACCTTTTCAACAATGAATAACGTATTTGACTTCAAGCGTTTCGGCAACTACTTCCTGTACGACCTCCGCCGGGCGAAAAACAACTACTCCATCTCCCTGCTGGTCATCGGCCTGCTGCCGGTCGCACTGTACATCATCACCCAGTTCTTCAGCCTCATCACCGGCAACGGCGTGACCGAGCTGAGCGATGTTCCCAAGATCGTCGCCATCTTCGCCGGCATCGCCATCGTGATGCTGAGCGCCGGCGCCAAGATCTACGGCAGCATCACCGAGAAGCGGGCCGGGTCGGACTACCTGATGCTCCCCGCCTCCACGCTCGAGAAATGGCTCTCGATGGTCCTGGTCGTCTGCATCGTCCTGCCCGTCGTCCTGTTCGTGCTGCTGTTCGCCAGCGACGCGGTTATGTCCCTGTTTTTCCCGAACACCTATGGCCATCGCCTCTTCCAGATGGACTTCGCCCGAGGAGTCTTCGACGGGCTGACGGGCGATGAAGGAGTCTATTTCAACCTGCCCGCCGCCCTGTTCCTGGGCTGGTGCGAGAGTATGCTGATCTTCACCCTCGGCGCCGTCTGCTTCAAGAAGGCCAAGGTGGCCAAGACGCTCCTCTGCATTATGGGTTTCAGTATGGTCATCTCCCCGCTGATGTTCCTGGTCTTCGGTCAGACCAACATCGACAACGACTGGCTGGTGGAACACTTCAGCGACCCTGACCGCGCCGTCAGTATGATCAACTGGACCCTCAGCATCCTCTACACCGTCGTCATCGGCGGCCTGCTCGCCGGCCTGTATTTCCGCCTCCGCACACTCAAACACTAGCAATATGGAATTCGACGCCAACAAACCCATCTACATCCAGATCGCGGACAATCTCTGCGAGCGGATCCTCTCCGGGGAATTCAAACCCGGCGGGCGCATCCCTTCGGTCCGGGAATGGGGCGCGCAGATCGGGGTCAACCCCAATACGGTGGCCCGTTCGTACGAAATCCTCACGGACCGCAAGGTCATCTTCAACCAGCGCGGCATCGGCTTCTTCGTCGCCGGCGACGCCATCGACGTGATCCGCGAGACGGAGCGCCGCAAGTTCATCGAGGAGGAGCTCCCGCTCTTCCGGGGACGCGCCGCCCTGCTCGGCATCAACCTCAAGGAATTCATCGACTAACCAAAGAAACCAAAATGAAAAGAATCGCATACATCCTCGCAGCCGCCGCGCTGCTCACCCTCCCCTCCTGCCGTTTCATCCGCGTCTCCGACGAATTCAAGGAGAAGCTCAACGGCTATGCTGAAGAGAATGCCCTCACGGCCAGTGACAACATCATCAGCCGCAACGACGTGACAGGCGAATTCCATTCCATCCAGAGCAATGTCCCGGGCGACGTGCTCTACACCCCCGGCAACTGCGCCATCAAAATCGAAGGCCCCGACAACGTGCTCCAGCACATCAAAGTGTACAACGACAACGGTACCCTGACCATCAAGACCGACGGCACGAAGTTCCGCAAACTCCAGAAACTGTCCATCAAGCTGTCCAGCCCGGTTCTGGAGGACCTGGACTTCAACGGAGCCGTGGACTTCAACGCCCCCGAGGGCATCACCGCCCTGGACTTCAACCTCACCGTCAACGGAGCCGGTGACATCTTCATCGCCGGACTGAAGGCCGACAGGGCCGCCCTGACCGTCAACGGTGCAGGCGACGTGGACGTGGACGACCTCGACTGCGAGCGCGTCGCAGTGGCCGTGAACGGCGCGGGCGACGCGAACGTCGCCGGACGCGCCGCGTCGGCCAACCTCAGCATCAGCGGCGCGGGCGACATCGACGCCTCCGGGCTCCAGTGCCCCAAGATCGAATCCAGCGTACACGGCATCGGCAGGATCAAGAAACCCTGAGCGGCCGGCACCAAACAATAAACTATCATAACGAAACGAAACGGCGGGAACCCTGTGAAGGATTCCCGCCATTTTTTCCGGAGCGTTGGTTAAACTTAAATAATACTTTCTATTTGAATATTTAATAGGTTTTGACAGTGCAAACATAGAAAAACCGGGCCTTGTCCGGTCCGGTTTTTCGACGAATGGGCTGTTTTCTTCGACGAACGCCCGTTTTCGGGGTTTTTATTCCTCCTCGGGCTTCATCGTCGTATAGACGTTGGTCACGTCCTCGTCGTCCTCCAGCATACCCGTGAGCTTGTCGAGGGTGGCGCGCTGGTCGGGGGTGACGTCCTTCAGGTCCACGTTCGGGATCTGCTCGAAGCCACCGGAGATCAGTTCGTAGCCGTTCTCCTCGATGTACTTCTGGATCTGGCCGTAGGCGCTGTACTCGCCGTACATCACGATGACGGGCGTGACGTTGCCGTCCTTGTCCTCCTCTTCCTGGCGGAAGAGCTCCTCCACGCCGTAGTCGATGAGTTCGAGCTCGAGCTCCTCGAGATCGACGCCGTCCTTCTCCTTGACGCGGAAGGTGCACTTGCGGTCGAACATGAAACTCACGGAACCGGTCGTGCCGAGCGAGCCGCCGCATTTGTTGAAATAGCTGCGGACGTTGGCCACCGTGCGGGTGTTGTTGTCCGTCGCTGCCTCCACGAGGTAGGCGATGCCGAAGGGGCCGAAGCCTTCGTAGATGATCTCCTTGAAGTCGCCCTGCTTGCTCTCGGTCGCCTTCTTGATGGCGCGCTCGATGTTCTCCTTGGGCATCTGCTCCGCACGGGCCTCGGCCATCAGGGCGCGGAGGCGCGGGTTGCCGGTCACGTCGGGACCACCCTGCTTGACGGCGATGGTGATCTCCTTGCCCAGCTTGGTGAACGTACGGGCCATATGGCCCCAGCGCTTCATTTTGCGCTCCTTACGGAATTCAAATGCTCTTCCCATCTTATTCGGAGATTCTGGCGATGTACTTGTCGATGTCGTATGCCTCGATGGACTGCGGATAGTCCTCCCTGACGGCCTTGTAGCAGGCAAGCGCCTCGTCGTTGCGGCCGAGCGCCTCGAGGGCGGAAGCCTCCTTGACGAGATAGCCGGCGGCGAACATATTGTCAGCGCAATCCACGGCAGCCTTGTAGCTGCGGACGGCGGCGGCGTAGTCGCCGAGGGCGACGTAGGCGTCACCTTCGCAAGCCTTGGCGCGGGCGGCGAGGATGGGCTCCTTGCCCTTGTACTTCTTCAGGTAGGAGAGCGCCTCCTCGTAGTTGCCGAGCTGGAGCTCGCAAATGCCTGCGTACAGGTACACGGCCTTGCCGGACTTGGTGCCGTACTCGGCGATGATGTCCTCGAAGCCGAGGTTGTTGCCGTCGCCGCTCAGGGCCAGGGCATACTCCCCGTTCTGGAAATTCATCTCGGCGGGATAGGTCTGCTGCATCGCCTCGACGCACTTGGGCTGGTAAATGAACTTGTGGTAGGCGAGGATTCCGAGACCGACCACGAGAACGGCGGCCACGACGGTCCAGATCGTCTTTTTGTTTTCGTTGTAGAACTGCTCGGTGGCGGAGACGGTCTGCTCGATGTTCTCCTGCCGCTGGGCTTCCTTGTCTTTCAGGTTTTTCTGAGCCATATTTGTTTTATATTTGATTTCCGCTTTATTTTAGCCTGCAAAATTAGAAAAAATACTTTAACTTTGCAAACATGGCGGTGCTTCAGAAAATAGTCATCCAGGACTTCCGCAACATCTGTCTGCAGGAGCTTTCCTTCTCGCCCAACATCAACTGCATCAGCGGGGGCAACGGCGAGGGCAAGACCAACCTGCTCGACGCGATCTGGTACCTCTCGATGACCAAGAGCGCCTTCGCCACCTCCGACCGCTACAATTTCCGCCACGGCACTTCCGCCTTCGCGCTGTCCGGCACCTACGAGATGCCGGGCGGGACGACCGCCCGTTTCAGCATCCGCGTCGCCGACGGCGGGCAGAAGACCGTCCGCCGCGACGACAAGCCCTATTCCCGCATCTCCGAGCACATCGGCGTGCTGCCCATCGTGATGGTCTCCCCCGCCGACATCGCGATGGTGAGCGAATCGGGCGAGGAGCGCCGCAAGTTCGTCAACGCCGTGCTCTCCCAGATGGAGCAGCCCTACCTGTCCGACGTCCAGCAGTACAGCCGCTTCCTGCTGCAGCGCAACAAGCTGCTCAAGGCGGGCGTCTGGGACGAGGACCTGCTGTGCACCTTCGACGAGCGGCTCGCCGCCCTCGCCGTGCCCATTTTCACGCGCCGTGCGGCGTTCTGCGAGAGCCTGGTCCCCATCGTGCAGCAGTACTATGCGGAGATCTCCGGCGGCCGGGAGCAGGTCGGCATCACGTACCAGTCGGACCTGCAGCGGGGCGACCTGCGCACGCTCCTGCTCGAGCGCCGCGAGCGCGACCGCGTCTTCAAGTTCACCACCGCCGGGGTGCAGCGCGACGATTTCCTGTTCACGATGGACGGGCATCCGATCCGCCGCTGCGGCTCCCAGGGGCAGCAGAAATCTTTCCTGGTGGCGCTCAAGTTCGCCCAGTACGAGGTGATGAAGGCCGCCTACGGCTACCCGCCTGCGATGCTGCTGGACGACCTCTTCGACAAGCTCGACATGAACCGCGTGGCCAACCTGCTGCGGATGGTCGCGGACAAGTCTTTCGGACAGATCTTCCTGTCCGACTCCAACAAGGTCCGCACGGAGTCCATCGTGGACTCCCTCACCGCGGACCGCAGCTATTTCCGGACGGAAGGAGGCGTCTTCACTCCCGTCAATGAGTAGGGTCTCCCGCAAGAGCGCCGTCCCGCTGGGTGAACTGATCCAGGAATACCTCAAAGCCAGCCGCCTGGGCAGCGGTCACAACACCCAGCGTATCTTCGCCGCCTGGGACGCGGCCTCCGGCGCCGCCCGCTACACGGTGCGCCGCTTTTTCCGCGACGGCAAGCTCTACATCACCGTGGACTCCTCGGTGGTGCGCAGCCAGCTGTCCTTCCAGCGCCAGGCGCTCCTCGACAAGGTCAACGCCCTGCTCGCCGAAGACGAACTGTATATCCGCGACCGCTCCGGAGGGGACGTCGTCAAAGAACTCATCCTGAAATGAAATTCGTCATCGACAGAGCCATCCCCTTCGTCGAAGGTGTCTTCGAGCCCTATGCCGAAGTCGTCTATAAGGAAGGTCCGGACATCCGCCGTTCCGACCTCAAGAACGCCGACGCCCTCATCATCCGCACGCGTACCCGCTGCGACGCCTCCCTGCTCCGCAGGACCTCCGTCAAGATGATCGCCACCGCCACGGTGAGCCTCGACAACATCGACCTGCCCTGGTGCATGGACCACGGCATCTACGTCCAGAACGCCTCCGGCTGCAACGCCGGCGGGGTGACGAACTACGTCTTCTCCGCCCTCTACGCCATGGCCGCGCGCAAGAGCATTTCCCTCACCGGGGCCACCATCGGCATCATCGGCCTGGGCGCCGCCGGGCAGCGGGTCGAGGAGACGGCGCTGGCGCTCGGCTTCAAGACCCTCCGCTACGACCCCCTCCGCGCCGCCGCGGAAGGCCCGGCCGACTTCCACGACCTGGACTACGTCCTCGCCGGTTCGGACGTCATCACGATGCACATCCCCGTCAACGACACCACCCGCGGGATGGCGGACGCCGATTTCTTCAGCAAGATGAAGCAGGGCGCCATCTTCATCAACACCGCGCAGGGGGAACTGGTCGTGGAGCGCGACCTCATCGACGCCATCCCCCGGCTCGGCCCCGTGGCCCTGGACACCTGGTGCCACGAACCCGACGTGAACCGTGAGCTGATGGACCTCGTGGACATCGCCACGCCGCACATCGCCGGCTACACCCTGCAGGGCAAGCAGACCGGCACCTCGCTCGCCATCCGCTCCGTCGCCCGCTTCTTCGGCCTGTCCGACCTGTACGACTTCTTCCCCACCACGGACATCGTCGAGTACCAGGCGGTGCGCATCGACGCCCACGACAAGTCGCAGGGGCAGATCGCCGCCACCATCCAGTACAACTACCCCATCCTGACGGACGATTTTATGTTCCGTATGTCCCCGGACCGCTTCAGCGAACTCCGGGCGAACTACAGCTACCGCCGCGAATTCTATTTCTGAAACCACCATAACACTATGAACAAAGACACGATGAATGCTCAGATCGAGCGCTTCCGCAAGGGTTTCCCCTGGCTGAAGATCGACGCGCCCGCCACCCCCGGGCACGGTATCGAGAGACTTTCCGAAGAGCGCCAGGACGAGGCCGTCCGCTACGCCGACGAGGCCGAAGTCGCCGGACGCTGCAAGTTCGTCCCCGCTTCGGGCGCCGCCTCCCGGATGTTCAAGGACATCTTCGCCGGGATGGACAAGCCCAACGACGCCACGGAGAAGCTCGCCGCCAACCTGGAGAAATTCGCCTTCTATTCCCCGGAGGTGTTCGGTGCCGCCCCCTTCGATCCCGCCGCGACCGCGCGCAAACTCCTCACGGACGCCGGCCTCGCCTACGGCAGCAAGCCCAAGGGCGTGCTGAAGTTCCACCGCTACGCCGAGGAGACGCGCACCGCCCTGGCGGAGCACCTGGTCGAAGGCCAGGCCTATATGCGCAACGCCGACGGCAGCGTGGACCTCGTCGTGACTATCTCCCCGGAGCACCGCCCCCTGTTCGAGGCCGCCGTAGAGGAGATCCGCGCCACGTACGAGCAGCGCTACGGCGTGAAATACAACATCCGCTTCACCTACCAGGCCAAGGAGACCGACACCCTGGCCGTCGATGCGAACAACAAGCCCTTCCTTAAGGAGGACGGCGAGATCCTCACCCGCCCCGCGGGCCACGGCGCCCTCATCCACAATCTCAATGAACTGGATGCGGAGCTGGTGAGCATCAAGAACATAGACAACGTCTGCGTGGAGCGTATGCAGCCCGCCACCTACCGTTGGAAGAAGATCCTGATGGGCCGCGCGCTGGAGCTGCGCGACCGCATCCACGGCTACATCTTCGCCCTGGACCAGCTCACGCAGATGCGCAAGGAGATGTCCGACTTCTGTTTCATTCCCGGGACCGTTATGAACCTCGACGACCCGTTCGCCACGCCGGAGTGCCAGGAGCTCTGCAACGAAATCGAGGCCTTCCTTCGCAAAGAACTCTGCATCGAGATGCCTGAGGCCCGGGACAGCCGCGACCGCGCCGAGGCGCTGCGCGCCAAGCTGGACCGCCCCATCCGCGTCTGCGGTATGGTCAAGAACCTCGGTGAGCCGGGCGGCGGCCCCTTCATCATCCGCGAGAAGGACGGATCCACCTCCCTGCAGATCCTCGAAGGCGCCCAGATCAACCCCGACGACCCGCAGGCCGTCGCCGCCCTCAAGGCAGCCACGCACTTCAATCCGGTGGACCTCGTGTGCATCCTGCGCCGCTACGACGGCAGCCAGTTCGATCTGCTGGATTATGTCGACGAGGAGACCGGCCTGATCAGCTCCAAGAGCTACCAGGGCCGCGAACTCAAGGCGCTCGAACTGCCGGGCCTTTGGAACGGTTCGATGTCCGACTGGAACACCCTCTTCGTCGAGGTCCCCATCGAGACCTTCAACCCGGTCAAGGTCGTCCTCGACCTGCTGCGCGACGCGCACCAGTAAGTTTTTTCCGCAAAGCCGATGCTTTTCTGAAAAAAGTGTTATCTTTGCAGTCCCTTTCGAGGGCATCTGGGTGTGGCGCAGTTGGTAGCGCACCTGGTTAGGGACCAGGAGGTCGCTCGTTCAAGTCGAGTCACCCAGACAGAGAAAGCCACCGCGACGTGCGGTGGCTTTCTCTGTCTCCGGGTGACTCTGCTCCGCTTTACGACTGAGGGGGGCGTTCCCCCTCAGACTCCCCTGCGTCGGGCTTCGCCCTCCGACTGCTCACCAGCAGCGGTCGCCGTCCTCAAAAACGCCTTGTTTTGAGGACAAATCGTTCTTTTTGCCCGGTTTCTCCTCAAATGAGCCCCTTTCCGAGGACGAATCGGGTCAAATCCGAGGGAAGACGGGTAATAGGGAGGGGCCGGAATGGTTTTTGCTGGGAATGCAGGTATGAAACGGATCCTTACGATACTTCTCTCGATGGGTTTGCTGTGCATGGCGACGCAGGCCCTGGCGCAGCACATCTCCGATGCCGGATACCGGACGGTGGGACACATCAAGGACGACGGTACGATCCAGGACAATTCGTACAGGACCGTCGGGCACATCAAATCCGACGGGACCATCCAGGACTCCTCCTACAGGACCATCGGCCACCTCAAATCTGACGGCACGGTCCAGGATGCGTCGTACCGCACTGTCGGTCACATCAAGGATGACGGCACGGTCCAGGACGCTTCCTACAGGACGATCGGCCACGTCCGCAAAGACGGTACGGTCACGGATTCGTCGTACAGGACGATCGGTCATGCCAAAGGCATCCCGCTCCGCTGGGCGGCATTTTATTTCTTCTTCAGGGACTGAAAAGACCGGTCCTTTAGCTCATGAAACTGTATTAGGAATTCCGGATAAATATCACTATCTTTGTCCGATTGTTCTTTTTACAGAATTATGAGTATCCAGCAAGATAAAATCCAAGAACTGGTCGAACGCCGCGCCTCCGCAAAACTTGGCGGCGGACAGAAGCGTATCGACGCCCAGCACCAGAAAGGCAAGCTCACCGCCCGCGAGCGTCTTGCCAAACTCCTCGACCCGGGCAGCTTTGAAGAGTTCGACATGTTTGTGCAGCACCGTTGCACCAACTTCGGGATGGAAGCAAGCCATCCTGACGGCGACGGTGTGGTGACCGGACAGGGCACCATCGACGGCCGGCTCGTCTTCGTCTTCGCCCAGGATTTCACGGTCAACGGCGGCTCCCTGAGCAAGACGATGTCCGAAAAGATCTGCAAGGTGATGGACATGGCCGTCCGCGCCGGCGCGCCGGTGATCGGCCTCAACGATTCCGGCGGAGCCCGCATCCAGGAAGGCATCGACGCCCTGGCCGGCTACGGCGAGATCTTCGAGCGCAACATCCTCGCCAGCGGCGTGGTGCCCCAGATCAGCGGCATCTTCGGCCCCTGCGCGGGCGGCGCCGTGTATTCCCCCGCCCTG